>Ga0105048_10003739_pt1 | contig 24888 bp, 19 predicted proteins | sample MAT05_FD_78382 | JGI IMG/M metagenome (GOLD analysis project Ga0105048, IMG submission 78382) | Freshwater microbial communities from Lake Fryxell liftoff mats and glacier meltwater in Antarctica - MAT-05 | ecosystem: Environmental > Aquatic > Freshwater > Ice > Liftoff microbial mat | place... | reverse complement strand
GCAAACCATGTTGCTCGCCTCCTTCGCCGCCCTCGCGCTGTTGCTCGCGGTCATTGGAATCTACGTCTCCCAGCGGACGCGCGAGATCGGCCTACGCATGGCGCTCGGCGCTTCTCGTTCTAACGTCCTCGGCTGGGTCCTCGGCTCCTGCCTCCGCCTGGTCGCTATCGGACTCGGCATTGGCCTCGTTGCCGCAATCGGAACGTCGCGCCTGCTGCGCACCATGCTTGTGGGTACCGGCACATCTGACCCGCGGGTCTACTCCGTCGTGGCCCTGTGTCTCCTCGCAGTCGCCGCCGTCGCCAGTTACATCCCCGCCAGTCGTGCGGCGCGAACGGACCCTCTGGTGGCGCTTCGCGAGCAATAGCTGTCAGTAACTCAGGAACCCGCCATCGACTAGCAGGGTCTCTCCGGTGATGAAGGATGCCCGGTCACTCAATAGGAATGCCACGGCTTCGCCGATTTCCTCCGGCCGGCCCTTCCGGCCCAGCGGAGTCGCTCGGGTGTAGCGTCCGGGTGTCATGTCCTTGCTCGCTGAAGTTCCGATATCGCCGGGTGCTACTGCATTGACACGGATTCCATGGGCCGCCAACTCGAGGGCCATCCCCTGCGCTAGCGATGCCACGGCTGCCTTGGAGGCGCAATAAAGCGCGGCGTTCTCCTGGACGGCGAAACTTCCCACGCTGGCGATGTGCACAATCGCGCCCGGCACGCCCAGCCGCACCCATTCCCGCGCCGCCAATTGCGAGCACAATACCGGGCCTTTCACGTTGACGTCCATCATCGTGTCTATGTGTTCGCGGGATGCTTCCAGAAAGGGAGCGATGGCGATGGCCCCTGTCAGGGCGGCGTTATTTACTAATCCATCCACTGCGCCATAGGCTTCCAGGATTTCCCGAAACCAGCGTTCGGGGCTCCTGACGTCGCCCAGGAACAAGCGCGCGCCTTCGACGTCGATTTCCAAGGCCCGCGGCTGAACGACAGCCACCTTTGCCCCGTACCCGCTAAGAACCCGCGTGATGCCCAGCCCGATCCCGGTTGCCCCTCCGGTTACTACATAGACCCGTCCGTCAAGCATTTCTCAACCATCCTTCCATGTCACCGGCCTCGACCAGCGGGGATGGAATCAGCTCCGCGGCAGTTGCGATTGAAGCCGGGTCCTTGCCTCCGTGTCCAGTCACAAGACACACGGCCCGCTCCTTCGGGTCGACGCGGCCATCCGCGACGGCACGCCGCCAACCCGCTGTGGCGGCCGCTCCGGCCGGTTCGCAGAACACACCTTCTTCTCGCAACAACCGGCGCTGGGCCGCGAAAATCTCTTCATCCGTCACAGCAATTCCCTGACCTCCGTTCTCGCGAAGCAGTCCCAGAGCGAGCGTGGCGTCAATATCCACCGGTACTGAAAGTCCGCTGATCGTGGTGCCGCTCTTCGCCGCGGCGGCTTCCCGCGAGCCGGCCACCCAGGCATCCACGACAGTTCCACACCCGGCAGGTTGCACGGCGTGGACAAGCACCGGCGTTCCGATTCGAGCAAACCCTCGCGCAACTGCCGCAAACAAACCGCCACCGCCGATCGGCACAAAAACATGTTTCGGGGAGAGTGGCAAAAGTTCATCGGCGATGTTCGACACTCCCTCCATGCCGATCGGGCAATATCGAAATGCCGACACTACCAAAGGCACTCCTCGTTCGGCGCTGAAGTCGCGCAACGCATCCATTACACGCTTCGTCACGGCCGGATCCGCGGTAAAGTTCGGTACTCGAACCACGGTCGCACCGTGCGCCCGCATTTGGGCGATTTTGCCCTCCGGTGCGTCCGGCGAAACCACGACCACACAACGAATTCCAGCGCGCGCGCTATAGGCGGCAAGAGAAGCCCCTGTATTCCCGGATGACGTCGCCACCACCATCCGCGCCCCGGTTGCGACGATCCGCTCCATTTCCCGGACAATGAAGCGGTCCTTGTACGACCCCGTGGGCTGGCACAGTTCCAGCTTGAACCATAAATCCGGGCCTAACTTCACACTCGGCAGGCAGGGCGTGATCAAAAGATCAGGTCTCCCTGCCCGATGCAGCGCGGTACAAAACCTTTATCGAGTTCCTGCTGCGCCACATCGATATGGCGCTGCCCCCCGGCCATCGTGAACAATCCGTGCCCAGGCAACAATGCGTCAACACGCAACCCGGCGAGCTTCGGCATATCCTCCCGATAGGATTGGAGCGAAGAATCCGGGGTATTGATCATGCCGACGATGCCGCCGTAGAAAACGATATCTCCGGCGATTAGACAGCGCTTCCCGCCCTCTTCGAAGAGGAATGCAAAGGAGTCCGCCGAGTGGCCTCGAACGCGGATCGCCCGCAGCGAGAACCCTTCCAAGTCGAGGATATGGCCGTCATCGAACGTCCGCGCAACCGGCCAGGCGCCCAAACGCATGTCCGCCGGATAAGCGCCCTTGGACTGGGCATCGGTCAAGCCGCAGCCGGTCTCATCGCCGGCAATCAGGATTGGCGCGGTGTGAATAGAAGTGACTACCGGCCACCCCAGTTCGGCAGCCAGAAGGGGGGCGCCGCAGATGTGATCCGGGTGACGATGTGTCAGCAGGATGGTTCCGCGAGACAAATCATCGCCAAATTCGGCCTTTAGGTTCGCCATTACCGCCTCGTGGCCCAGGCCACTCCCGGCGTCGATCAACAGGATGCCCGCCGTGGACCGAAGTGCGTAGACGTGGCAGTCAAAACGGCTGCTCAATCCGAACTGACGGCTGCCGGCGAGATAGAGCCAGGGAGTTACTCGCATTATTGATAGAACCAGTTAAGCGGGAGCGCCTTCACCCGCAGGGACCAGCCTCCATTCGCGCCAACGTAGTAACTCAAAAGCGCACGGTCGCGGAGCCATTCCAGGCTGGTGTAGGCAAAGGTCGCCTCCGGCGTTTCGTCCAGCACCTTGACCCGTTCCCAGGTCAGCCCTTCATCGCGCGAGACCGCCGTGGAAAGCGGCGTTCGCAATTTCGGAGAGTTGTTCCAGACGAGGATAAGATCGCCGCTTTTGGGGTGCCGTTTAATCGATTGCGGGGAGAGCGGAGATTCGAGCCCAGCCACCGGTTGGAGCGCTGAGAATGTGCGGCCTTTGTCGCGCGAATAGGCCCGATAGATTCGGCCCAAATCGGTGCGTACCCAGAGCATGACACGCCCATCGCGAAGTTCAATCACGCCCGGCTCCTGGGCTCCGGCTTTGGAATGGGGAAGGTCAAGGATGGTTTCGCTGGGTTTCCAAGTGGCTCCTTCGTCATCGGAGTAATAGACGCGCGAACGGATGTGCGGGTCCGTGCGGTAATCGGACGTGAAGAACACTGGCATCAGAACGCGGCCGCCGCGTAACTGAATAGCACGGTCGTGGTTGAAACCGGTATAGGACGGGGATGGCGAAATCGCCATGGGAACAGGGGGCGAGAATGTTTTCGCGTCATCCTTGGAGAGCCGCACCATCGGGGCACAATCGGCGGGCGAGTTCTTGCGGCAGAACAGAAAGAGTACTTTGCCCGACTTGAGGCGCAGCAGGTCGGGCTCCATGACATTCATCGCGCCGATGTTTTCCTGCAGGGTAAAGCGCTCTCCCCACGTCTCACCCTGGTCCGGCGAGATGCGGGCCGAGAGACGCGCGCCGGACCAGTCCGAACGGCCGTCACCGGTGAATTCGGTCCAAGCGAGCATCACCCGGCCATCGCGAAGAACCAGTGCGTCGGCCTCCGAATTTCGCATGTTTCCCGGAACCGCCGGTGCTAAATCCGCGCCCCACGCGGCGATGCCCGCCGCCAGCCAAAACCGCATCATAATGAGTGGACCCGCCGCACTGTTTCTTCGATTACATCCTCGCCGTGGGCCGCGCTGAGATACCACCGGCCATCCGGTAGCGCCAGCACTCCAGCATCCAATAATGCCAGCAGAAACCCGCCATAGAGCCCTTTGTCGGAGGGGATCGTGTCCCGGTATTCGCGAGGCGTTTCCGCTTGAAAATGGAGCTGAAAGACCGCGCCTTCGCCAGTGGTTACAACCGGCACGCCTTTGGCCCGCAACGCTCCCTGCAGCCCCGCCCGCAATTGGCGGCCGAGCCTGTCCAGACGCTCATAAACCTCTGGAGTCAGGCAATGCAGAGAAGCTACCGCGGCCGCTAAGGAGAGCGGATTGCCGTTCAAGGTGCCGGCATGGACAACGCGGCCGTCGGCGATCCAGCTCATGTACTCATCGCGCCCGGCCAGCACCGAGAGGGGCAATCCGCCGCCGCAGGCTTTTGCAAATGTTGCCAGATCCGGGGTGACCCCGTAGAACTCCTGGCCGCCCCCGCGGGCCAAACGAAAGCCGGTGATCACTTCGTCGAAAATAAGCAGAGCGCCGTTGTTCGTCGCTGTTTCGCGAAGGAACTCAAGAAACCCGTCAAGCGGTGGCAGGCAACCGCTGTTGCAGAGCATCGGCTCGCAGATGATGGCGGAGATTTCTCCAGCGTGCGCCGCGAAGGCCGCGGCTACGCTTTCACGATCGTTCCAACGGGCCACCACGGCTCCGGACCAGGGCCGCTGGCCGATACCGACCGGGATCGGCGACATGGAACCACACGCATCCGCCGCCGGCTTGTAGCTCACCAGAACGCTGTCGTCCCAGCCGTGGTAGTGGCCTTCAAATTTAAGATACAAAGTGCGTCCGGTCACGGCCCGCGCCAAGCGCAGCGCGACCTGGACGATTTCGGTTCCGCTATTGGCGAAGGCGACCTTATCGGCGCAGGGAATCGCCTCGCAAAGTAATTCGGCCGCTTGATACTCCAGGCTGTGTTGGGCGCCGAAGGTGTGCCCCAGCGGCAACTGCGCGGCGAGCGCTTCGTTTACCGCTGCCGGAGCATGCCCTAAAATCAGCGGCCCCCAAGCCAGCGTGTAGTCGATGAAACGGTTTCCGTCGACATCGGTGATCCACGCGCCCTCGCCGTGGGAATAAAACATCGGATACGGCTTGGCCGAGCGGCGCAGCGCCGTCGACACGCCACCGGCGAGGCTTCGCTGCGAGCGTTCATAGGCGGAGAGAGAGCCGGGCGTGTTTGCCCGGATGCGCGCTTCGCGTTCAGTCACTTGAAAATCGTAAGAGTTCATTCTTCGTCCGCTAACAAGAATAGGGTATCGCCCCTTGCGACAACCGGCATTTCGTGAGTCAATGCCACGGTCCCGGAGCGGGGCGCGGCATACGTTTCGATTGTCGATCCCTGGAGGTCCACGAGCCGCCCTAACAGTTGCCCGGCGATCACTCGATCCAGCAGCAAAACATCAAGCATCAGGAATCCGTCGGCTCCCGCCGCCAGTCCGTCGTCGGTGTTGCCCGCGCCCGAGAGCACGCGCGGCGGGGCTGGAATATCGGGCATCCCGGGGAGCATGCCGAGGTGCCGCAAAAGGTTCGTAATGCCGCGGCGCATCATGAGCAAATCCGCGGGCGCGATCCGGCCGGAGCCCCACGCCTCGCAGTAAAGAAACGGAATACCCAGTTCAAGCGCTATCGAAATGGTACGGCCAGGCTCGATCGCCGGGTGGCCCCAGATAACCGGCGCGCCGAAGGCTTCGGCCGCGGCCCGTCCGCGCGGGTCGAACGCCGCGTATCCGGCCATGGAAGGCATGGCGTAGCGGACTCCGCCACTATGTAGATCGAGATAGAAATCTGCCTTTCCGATCACTTCCCGAGTGAGTACGGCGGCGATCTGTTCGGATACTGTGCCATCGTCGCGGCCGGGGAAGACACGGGCGAGGTTGACGCCGTCGACCGGGCTCGTGCGGCGGCAGGCGCGGTGGGCGGGCGGGTTAGCAACGGGTACGGCGATCACGGAGCCGCGGAGAGCACTGGTATCGAGCGAGTTGAAGAAGTCGAATAGAGCGCGAACACCCTCAAATTCGTCGCCATGGACGCCCGCGGTGACGGCGAGCGCCGGGCCCGGCAAGGCCCCCTTCGCCCTTAGCAAGGGCAACGATATCTCTCCGCTGACGGCCAGCCATTCGCGAGCAATTCCGGACGGCATCGTTATGCCTTCCGGCTAAAGGTGTGTTCGTGGACGGTGACGCCCCGCACGTCGCGATGCCGCATGCGGAGCGCGCACGTCCCCGACTCGCCTCGGGACACTTCGATGCTGAGATAGCCGCCGCGTACCCGGTGAAATTTGTGGCGCAGTTTGTCCAGGCCGGGCGTGCCGCCGGCGTGCTCATCGGAGGCCGCGCCGCAGCCAAACTCGTGCAGCCCGGATTCCGGATCGACAGAGTGATACTGCCAGTGCCGATCGCCGCACACCGAGATCACGTTGCCATCGAAATTGTTCTTCAAGAACTGGCGAATTTCCCGGCTCTCGTAGCTGAAACCAATATTGGCGTGGTTGTCGTTCTTGGTCTGGCGGTCCGGGCCGACGATCGGATTGGGGTTTACCAAAATCTTCCATGTCGCCTTGCTGGCCTGCAAGGAGGACTTCAGCCAGTGCTTTTGCTCATCGCCCCAAATGGACTTTGCCGAGCCGTCGGGGATGTCGTTCGGGGACCGGTAGTCGCGCGACTCGGGCAGCCAGAGTTCTATATCGGAGCCCGCCTTGACGGTTCGATACATGGGCGCCGGAGCGGACGGCGCTGGAACTTGCTGACGGAAGATGCTCTGCCCCTGCGCGAAAGTGAGCGGAACCATTTTCTTGTCGACGAACCCGGGCCACGCGTCGTTGGAGAGCGTATCATGGTCGTCCTTTTGCCAATAGCCGCCCATCGAGCGCAGCGAATCTACGAGGGTGGGAAGGCTATACATCCGCTGCCAGTGATAGCGGGCAACGGCTTCGCTATTCGCGATAGGATCCTCGTTGTCGTAATAGACATTGTCCCCGCAGCTCAAAAGGAACCGCGGTGCGTCGCGTTGAATGCTTTCGTAGATGTGGAAGCCGTCGGGGCGGTCCATGTGGCAATACATCTGGCAACTGAGCATCGCGACTTGAACCGGGGCCGGGGCGCTGGCGACAGGAAGGGTGCGGAACGCGCCCGTGAGTTCGCCATCGATACGGCCATTGCGTGCGGCGCGGGTTTCAACAGCGTAAGCATAAACGGTATCGGGGCGAAGGCCGGAAAGAGTGGTTTGTACGGCGTAGTCGGAGGCTTCGTTCACATCCAGCCAGGCTGTGGCGCCGGACTGGCGGCCTCGATAGACGACGCGGATGTACCCCGCTGCGCCGGAGGCCGAGCCCTCCAGTTTCTCGGTTCCGGTGTCCGGCGAGAGGAGCCTCGCCTCTTTGGCGTGGCCTTTGCGCACGATGCCATTCGCCAAACGCTGCGAGGAAGCGGTGCGGCGAAGCCAAAAGCGAACCGAGTCGGTCGTCATCTCGCCGGCCTTGCAACCGGTTGCCTGGTGAGTTTCTCCCGGAACGGCGGCGGAATAGGATGGCACACCAATTCCAAGTGCGAGAAGTTCTCGTCGGCTGAGCATTCCTGATCAGGCTATCATGGCGGGCATGAGTACTCTTTTGCAAAACAAGCGCGCTATCGTCACCGGCGGGACGCGTGGAATTGGGCGGGCAATTGTGGAAGCCTTACTGGCGGAAGGCGCCATGGTGACCCTGTGCGGAAGGACGGAGGAGTCAACGGTGGTCGCCGTTGCGGAACTGGCCAATCCCGGAGTTCATGGAATTGCGGCGGACGTGTCGGATGAAACGGACGTGGCGGCGCTGTTCCGTTTTGCGGTTGACCGTATGGGAGGAGTGGACATCCTGGTTGCCAATGCGGGGATTGGGATCTTTCAACCGGCCGGAGAAATGTCGCTGGCGGACTGGAAGCGGACGATCGACATAAATCTTACGGGGGCGTTTTTGTGTTCTCGGTATGCAATTCAGACAATGCGAACCAGCGGCGGCGGATTCATCGTGCATTTGAGCAGCCTGGCGGGAAAAAATCCGTTCGCCGGCGGCGCCGCGTACAACGCATCGAAGTTTGGGCTGAACGGCATGAGCGAAGCGATGATGCTCGATCATCGTCATGATGGAATCCGGGTGACCACGATCATGCCGGGAAGTGTCGATACGGAGTTCTCGCCACGATCGGCCGGGAAGGATGCGGGATGGAAGATAGCCGCGTCCGATGTCGCGGCAATGGTTGTGGCCGTGCTGTCGATGCCGGAGCGGACACTCGTGAGCCGCGTGGAGATGCGGCCATCGCAACCGCCGAAATAGGCCGGTAGGGAAATTCCGGCCCAGTAACCTGGCCGAATCGGCCCGCAAGTTGCTCATACTTCCAGTGCCTCCGCCGAAACGTAAAGTAGGCGGACAAAACTCAAATGACGCGATGGCTGACGGATAGGAAAGACCCGGATAAAAAAGATGTCGAGAAGACCAGAAATTCTCCCGCCAGGAGTTCATCCCGCGTCAGTGCGGAGAGCACCCAATGGCCACCATGGGAACTGCGGAACCCGCCGCGCGAAGACAGCACTCGGCCCTCGGGAGACAGGACAGGCCCGTCGGGAGACAGAACAAGCCCGTCGGGAGACAGAATAAGAATGACCGTCGAGACAAGAATTGAATGCGGTCCGATGGGACCGGTGCCGTTGGATCCGTCGCGAACGGGACGGGAAGCAGAATCGCTCGACGCCAGTCTACGCCGGTTAGTGGTCGGGCAACCGGAGGCGATCGAACAGATTGTAAGTATGTACCAAATGCATTTGACGGGGATGAATCCGCCAGGTCGTCCGATGGGTAATTTTCTGTTTTTAGGCCCAACTGGAACGGGAAAGACACGAATTGTGGAGGCGACCGCGGAGGCGTTGATGAACAATCCGCGCGCGGTGATCAAGATCGACTGCGCCGAATTCCAGCATTCGCACGAGATCGCGAAACTCATCGGTTCGCCTCCCGGTTATCTGGGTCATCGAGAGACGCACCCTCTCTTGAGCCAGGAAGTCATCAATCAGCACCACACCGAAAAGACCAAGATCAGTTTTATCCTGTTCGACGAAATAGAGAAGGCCTCCGACGCCTTGTGGAATCTCTTGTTGGGCGTATTGGACAAGGCGACCCTCACATTGGGGGACAATCGAAAGGTCGACTTTTCGCGAGCCATGATCTTCATGACGTCGAACTTAGGCGCGACCGAAATGAGTTCCATCTTGAGTCCCAGAATGGGATTTGGACTCAGCGCCCTCGCGAAGGCCGTGGAGGGTGACGAAGCCCAAAAGACGGTTGCCACAAAGATCGCCCGCAGCGGGGCCGATGCGGCGAGAAAGAAGTTCACCCCGGAATTCATGAACCGTCTGGACAAGGTGGTGGTGTTTCAGCCGCTCGGCGAGGACGACATGCGCCGCATTCTCGAAATCGAACTGCGGCATGTACAGCACCGGATCTTCACATCGTCAGCGGAACGATCGTTCGTGTTCCATGCATCCTTAGAGGCGAAGGGGTTTATCCTTTCGCAGGGAATTGATGCCAAGTACGGAGCCCGGCATTTGAAAAGGGCGATTGAAAGGCTATTGGTACAGCCCCTATCCAATTTGATCGCGACGTCGCAGATTCGGCCGGGGGATCTGGTCCGGATCGATTTAGAAGACGGCGTATTGCGGTTCCATCGGGACGCCGAAGGGATGTCGCCGGCGACGATGGTGCAGTACGGAGAGTCCTCGATATCACTGCCTTCAGGCGCAGCGACAGCAGCCGCAATCTTTGAAAGCTCCAGGGGCCAGGTGGCCAAATCATCGAGAAGAAGTTGAGAGTTTAACGTTGCAACCTGTTTATTGATGTAAGTTAAAAGGGTAGGTCTATCGGCTTCGAAAGGGGGCCGCCTTCCTGAAGACTGCGGAGATCGTTCGAGCTTGGGGTAAAATCCTGCGGGGACAAGTCCCGTCCCTTTCAATCGAGGTCACTCGTGAATGTCCGCTACGATGCCCGGGTTGTTATGCGTACGACGACAATCACCTGGGCGGCGAAACAACGCTTCGGCAACTCCGGGACCGCAAGGGTCAGGAACTGATCGATGGCGTCCTAGAGATCGTCGACCACCACCGCCCGCTGCATTTGTCGATCGTCGGCGGAGATCCCCTGGTGCGATACCGGGAAATGGAAACGCTGATCCCGCTGATCCTCGCCAAAGGCGTTCATATTCAATTGGTGACGAGCGCATTTCGCGCGTTGCCGGCAGCGTGGTCGGACGTGCCTGGACTCAGCGTCGTCGTCTCGATCGACGGCTTGCGCGAAGAGCATGACGTGCGCCGAACTCCGGCGACCTATGACCGGATCCTGAAAAATATCGAAGGCCAGAACATCACGGTACATTGCACGGTTACCGCGCAAATGATGCAACGGGATAGATATTTGGAAGAATTTCTGCAGTTTTGGACACCGCGGCCGGAAATTAAGCGGGTGTGGTTCTCGATCTTCACGCCACAACGCGGGGATGTATTGCCGGAGATTTTGACGCCGGAAGAACGCCGGAAGGCCGTCGGGGATATGTTATCGCTCTGCAAACAGTTTCCCAAACTGGACATGCACCCCAAATTGATCGCCGAATACCTTACGCCGCCGAAGTCGCCGGAAACCTGTGTATTTTCGCAAACGACGAAGACAATATCGGCGGATCTGACTACGCTGATTCAGCCTTGCCAGTTTGGCGGCGATCCGGATTGCGCTTCCTGCGGCTGCATCGCTTCGGCGGGTCTGAAGGCAATTGCTGATCACAAAATCGGAGGGCTGGTTCCGATTGACGCCATTTTCCGGGCCTCGATTGCAATCGGTCGCCTTGTGTCCGGCGAAGCCCGTCCAACGACGGCGCCCAAGGCGAATTTCCCGATCCTTCGATAGCGAACGAGAGCAAGAATGAAAAGCCGGCCCCAAAAGGCCGGCTTTTTCGTTCTTGCTTACTGAAGTTATCGACCGGTTTTGCGGGAGCCGCCGAATTTGTTGCCGCCGCCGAACCCGCCTTTACGCGGCGCGCCGCCGCGAGGAGCGGAGTTGGACCAGGCGGGAGGCGCGGAGAGCGAGCGCTTCCGGCCCTGCGGCGGAGGGGGCGGGACGATTTCGCGATCGGCGAATCGTTCCATCGGCTCCGGCATAGGATCCAGCTGTGCCACCGTTTGCCGAGTGAGCTGAATGCTCAGCGCGCGTTCGATTTTGCGGACTTCGTTGCGCTCCTGGCGGGTGCCAAACGTGTGGGCGATGCCTCGCGCCCCGGCGCGGCCGGTGCGGCCGACGCGATGGATAAAGTCTTCGGGAACCATCGGCAGGTCGAAGTTCACGACGTGGGATATCCCGTCGACGTGGATGCCCCGGGCTGCTACGTCGGTGGCGACCAGTACACGGTAATCACCCTGTTGAAACCCGGCAAGGGCGCGGTTGCGCTGACCTTGCGTGCGGTCGCCGTGGATGCTGGTAGCCTTCACGCCGACGCGGGCAAGGCGTTTGGCAAGCTTCTCAACACCGTGGCGGGTACGGGCGAAAACCAGGAAGGAGCCCGTCTCACGGCCCAACATATGATGCAGCAGGTCCACTTTACGGTCGTGTTCGATTTCGTAGAAGTGAAGGTCGACGTTCTCGGTGGGTTTGGTGACCTGCCCGAGGGCGATGCGAATCGGGTTGGTGAGATGCTGGGCAATCAGCTTGGAGGCGCTGGGCTCGATTGTGGCCGAAAAGAACAGCGTCTGGCGTTTTTTCGGGATCTGGCCAAGGATCTGGTGCAGAGCCGGGAGGAAGCCCATATCGAGCATGCGGTCGCCTTCGTCTAGAATGACGTGTGTGACCTGGCTCAGGTTGGCCAGGCGCCGGTCGAGGAAGTCACAGAGACGTCCGGGGGTGGCGATGATCACCTGCACTCCGCGGCGGAGCGCATTGAGCTGGGCGGCTTCGGCCATGCCGCCGACAACGGTGGCGGTGCGGAAACCGGTGCCTTGAGCGATCTCGTCGAACTCCTTGGCGATCTGGATTGCCAGTTCGCGAGTGGGGCTCAGAATCAGGGCGCGGGGGCCGACTGGCTTCCCGGCGGGTGCGGGGTGCTGCAGCATCGTTTCGATAAGCGGCAGGCAAAAGGCAAGAGTCTTGCCGGTACCGGTCTGCGCGGTGGCGACGATATCGTGGCCGGCGAGAGCGGGAGGAATGGCTTTAGATTGGACGGGCGTAGGTACAGCGTAGCCCTTCTTATTCAAGTTGCCCAGGAGAATCGGGGACAACGACAAGTCAGTGAAGAGATTCATTTAGTTTTTGAAAGGCGAAGTCAGATCAACGATCCAACTGTCGTCCTTGCAAAAAATAGGCAAGGTAAAAAGTACAGGAACGGGGTTGACTTCTAATCCACTCCAGAATAGCACACCGCAACACCACGCTGCGGTGGAACGCTTCTGTTCCCGGCAGGCTACAATTAAAACCGAAATGATTGCAGCCGTAATTCTTGTGGGAATGGCATTGTCACCGGTGGAACGGGCGGTGGCCTATCTTTCAAAAGAAGTGCCCCGGTGGCGCGGGGAGAACGGGTGCTTTTCTTGTCACAATAATGGGGACGGAGCGCGGGCTCTTTACTTGGCTGGCGTCGCGCGAGCAAATCCAGTGCTGGCTGAAACCACGGAGTGGCTGACAAATCCGGGACAGTGGGATTCGAACAAAGGCAATCCAGCCGTTAGCGACAAGAAACTGGCGCGAATCCAGTTCACGACGGCGTTATTGGCGGCATCGGGCCGGAAAGACGCGGTTTGCGCGGCGGCCGGGGCGATTGAAAATGACCGCGGAGCGGATGGCTCCTGGTCTGTCGACGCGGGGTCGCCGGTGACCTATGGGACAGTGTTGGCGACATATTACGCCCGTCAAGTATTGCGAGCTTGTGGCCGCAAGACGGATTTGACGGATGCTTGGCTGGCGGCCGTGAAGCCGGGGAGTGTCTTGGACGCCGCCGCGCTCCTGTTGGCGTCGCCAGGCAGAGCGGATGCCCGGGCGCTACTGATTGCGGCGCAGACTTCGAATGGCGGTTGGGGAGAGTATCCGGGGATGCCGGCGCAGGTGTTTGACACGGCGATAGCTGTAATCGCGCTTCGGGGAGAGACCGCGGCGGCGAAGGGACGGGCGTGGCTCGTAGCCAGGCAGCAGGAGGAGGGCGGTTGGCCGGAAACGACGCGCCCGCCGGGGTCACAGAGCTACGCACAGCATATTTCGACGACGGCCTGGGCGCTGATGGCGTTGTTGGATTGAGAAATTTGGCGAGAGAATTTTTCAAGCCTATTCCCATTTACTCTATGAATGTCGTCCCGGAGCTTCCGCACCACTTCACGCTGCGCGGGAATGCTGGCCGAAGCCTCTTTCACACCAACGCCGGCCGCGATACTTTTCTTTAGATCCTGGCCCATTACTCGGGCCGGTATCAACTCGAAGTTCTCGGTTATTGCCTGCTGCCGGACCACTATCACCTGATCGCGGTTCCACTTCGGAAAGAGTCGCCAGTGCGGGCGTTGGCGTGCGTGCGCGCCGGCTATCCGCGGTACCTGAATCTGCGGCGGGAATCGACCGGACAGGTTTGGCAATCCAGGTTTCATTCGGCGCCCCTCGACGCCACCGCTTGTTGAAAGGCTGTCGCGAGCATCGAGCGAAACCCGGTCCGCGCGGGCTTGGCCCGTATTGCCGCGTATTATCCCTGGTCCAGCGCCGGTGCACGGCTGGGCTTAGTGCCTCCGCCGGCTTGGTTACGATTAGGGCCGTGGCGCGAACATTGGACGGCGGCGGAGTGGCGAAAGGAGCTTCAGGCGGGGATCAACTCCGCACCGCCACTGTGTATGCCACGTCGTATTGAACGAGCAGAAGGCGCCTGTTTCATTTGGCATTTCACCCCGCTCGATTTAGAATCGTGATAACGATAAGAGACACCTCGGTCAAATTCCGGTTAGTCGCCCCGACCAGTCGGACATTGATGTCAATCGTCTTCGTTCCGCCCAGCCTCTCAAACGATTTCTCCTGCAAAGCCCGCACGAGCTTTATCTCGCTCGAACAAGGTATGATGGCATCGGTCCGCTTCGCCGATTCTCACCTTGAAAGAAGGATTTCCCGAATGAACCCCCGTTTTTTTGTATCCCTTCTTTTCTTAACCACCGCTTCCTACGCTCAGGAGGCGCGCCTCTCCGGGACGGTCACCGACTCGAGCGGAGCCGTGGTTGCCGCTACGAAAATCACCGCCACCCAATCTGAACGAAATGTCGCTATCGAAGCCTCGTCGAGCACCGATGGGCGCTTCATCTTTCCCCGTTTGCCCAATGGCGCCTACAAAATTCGGGCGGAGGCGGCGGGCTTCAAGATTTACGTCAAATCCGGTCTTTTGCTGACCACGAACGCCGATGTGCTGTTGAACATCACTATGGAAATCGGCGCGGTCACCGAACAGATCAACGTTGCCGGCGAGGCCACGCGGGTGTCCACCGAATCCGCCACCATTCAACAACTCGTGGATTCCAAGCGCATCCTCGAACTTCCTTTGAACGGCCGCAACGTCTATCAGCTCGCGCGACTGGCGCCGGGCACCGGTTCCGGCGGCTTCAACATCGGCGGCGGACGAACCGGCGGCCAGAACTCGAACATGGCGAACGTCCGGCTCGACGGAAATCTCAACGTCAACACCTCCTACGGTGAGATCCTTCCGAGTCCAAGCCCCGACGCCGTGCAGGAATTCAGCATTCAGACCAGCGTGCCATCAGCCCGCTACGGCTGGGCTTCCGGTGTGGTCGAGGTGTCCACGCGCAGCGGAACGAATGCGCTTCACGGATCTCTGTACGAGTTCCTTCGCAATGACAAGCTCGACGCGCGCAGCTTCTTCCTGCCCACGCGCAGCAAACGCAAGCGCAACCAGTATGGCGTCGCCGCCGGCGGACCCGTGCTCCTGCCGAAAATATACGACGGCCGCGATAAGACCTTTTGGTTCGTCAACTTCGAGCAGCAGAAGGAGCCGCTAAGCGTGCCGGTCAGCGTCTTCGTCCCCACCGATCAACAACTCCGCGGCGACTTCTCACAGGCTGGCCGCGTGATTCGCGACCCGCTCACCAATCAGCCTTTTGCGAACAATCAGATTCCCGCCAACCGGCTGAATCCGCTCGCCGTCAACTACGCCCGGAAGTTCGTGCCCGCCACAACGGACCCTTCCGGGCTTTATCAGTTTCAACGCCCGGCCGACAATAATCCCACCAGCTTTCTCATCCGCGTCGACCAGGCGGCCGGCAGCCATAATCAACTAAGCGTCCGGTCCTTTCTCACGCGCCGTCAGGGCCCCTCGGCCGCGGGCAACCTGCCTGCCTTCCAAGAGTCACTGGGCGTCAACGAAACGGACTTCGTCGGCGGTACTTGGACGTGGACCGTGTCGCCCAATAAGATCAACACCGCGCGCTTCGGCTTCAATGGAAGCTATTCCAATGCCGAGTTAAACCCAAAGCTTACCGATGCCGAGATGCGCGAGCTAGGCTGGTCGGCGAACTATCCGCGCTACAACACCAACGCCCCCGCGATCGCCGTCTCCGGATTCTTCTCCGGATCCACGGAACTCTCCACTCTCCGAGACTACTCCACATACAGTTGGAGTGACGATTTCGCCTGGATTATCGGCCGCCACACCCTCATGATGGGCGTCGACACCTTTCACACCCGTCAGGAAGGATTTAGCGTTTCGCGCACGCATGGCCTCTATTCCTTTACCGGCAACTTCTCCGGGCTCGGCCTGTCGGACTATTTCCTCGGCCAGCCGACCACGTTCCGGCAAGGCAATCCCGCGATCGATCGCACCCTCGGCTTGCACAGCGCCGTCTACTTCCAGGACGACTTCAAGGCCAGCCGCCGCCTCACCGTCAATGTTGGGTTGCGTTACGAGATCCCGTTACCGCCCAAGTCCGATCTCGACCAGACGTCCTTCTATCGCCCGGGCCAACGCTCCACTGTCTATCCGAATGCCCCGATGGGCGTCCTTTATCCCGGCGACAAAGACACCGGTGGCGAAACGCTGGGCCAAGCGGGATATAAGTGGAATAAGAACTACTGGGCGCCTCGCATCGGCCTGGCCTATTTGCTGACGTCCGATCAGAAAACCGTGCTTCGGAGCGGCTATGGCATTTATTATGCACCCGCCTGGGCGAACGTCTTAGGCCAGCTTCAGATTTATCAGCCGTTCATTCGTATCATCGATCTCCAGAACCCGCCTTCGTTCTCCGATCCCTGGGCGGGCTACCCCGGTGGTACGCCGCACCCCTACAATCGCGAGCAAGGCGCCGTGTTCGACAAGGAGATCGCGGGCTTTGCGATGGGTCCCAACTATCGCGAACCCATGATGCAACAGTGGAATCTCGGCATCCAGCGCGAGTTCGCAAGCAACTTCCTCACCACGGTGAGTTACGTCGGCACCCGCGGCACCCGCTTACCATACCTGCGCGACATCAACCCAGCGCGGTACATCCCTGGCCAATCGACGGTCGCTAACATCAACAGCCGCCGGCCGCTTCATCCGGACTTTTCGCGTTTCAGTCTCGCCGAGTCGGTAGTCAACTCCGGCTACCACTCTCTCCAGGCGACGCTTGACCGCCGCTTCGCCTCAGGGCTGACGATTCTTGCTTCCTACACGTTTTCGAAAACGCTAACGGATCTCAACAGCGTGCTCACGAACAACGGCGGGGTGCCCGATGCGGATAACCGGCGTCCGGAATGGGGACCCGCCGACCATGACCGCACGCACGCACTCGTCACCTCTTGGATTTTCCAGATCCCCTTCGCGTCCTCCCTGCGGGGCGTGAGCCGTGCCTTGCTCCACGGTTGGGATCTCAATGGCATCTGGTCCATGTACACCGGGACGCCGCTCGCCTTTGTCACCTCGCAGGATCGCGCCCTACGCGGCCAGCCGAATCGGCCCGATCGTCTACGCGATCCGCGCCTTGACAGCGGCCGTGCCCGCGCCGAATTCATCCGGCGCTACTTTGATACCACCGCTTACGCCGCCAACCGCATCGGCGAATTTGGCAACGCGCCTCGCGCCGAGAGCCAACTTCGCGCTCCTGGCTCGATCGACGTCACGCTCGGCATCTTCAAACGCTTTCGTGGCTTCAGCGACAGTCATTACGTGCAGTTCCGCACGGAGATGTTCAACGCCTTCAACCGGCCGAACTTTGCCGCCCCCGGAACCAATCTCGACACGCCTGCGGCCTTCGGTCGCATCGTCAGCGCCGGAGACGGCCGAATCATCCAGTTTGGCCTTAAGTATTCGTTCTGATAGGGGGCGACCCCGTTACCCCCCCCCGCAAGGCGCCAGCCCCCAACCCTGGCGCCGGAGCCTCGTTCGCCCGTCGTCGACTCTATCGGTGTTTCACCAAATGATCGTTTGTGCCTTCGGTGGGGCTGACATTCATCCCCACCGTTTTCTCATCCGCGGCTACTCCTTTGCCCGCTCCAACTGCAGCGAAGTTGGCCCGAACCAGATCTCACGACAAGCCCCGGTTAGCCCGGTTCCGAATTCGAGCCGCGGCTAGCGCTACTCGAAGCGTCCTTTTTGTAAAACAGAAACAAACACGTGATCTGCGTTTAGACGGAAATCTCTGAGATTTTCGAATTCACTGCGGTCCGTTCTCGCCCCTTTGTGGCACCCTGCAAATTGTGATTCAAATTGCCGTTTATTGATACCCGTGCAGATAATAACCGCACGATTTAAAGCTGGCAAACGGGGAACCCGCGCGATCCATGACCGGATTTCGGCAGCGAACCCCGTCCATCAAAGGGAAGGGTCCTGTCGTTCCTATGACTCCTTTATCGACCCGAACCAGGTCCGCGTGGGCCATCCGTAGATAAGCATTAGGTGTTTAACGCAATATCGTCTAGCACGGGGAGCGCAACCATTTGACGAAAGCCGTGCCCCTTCAGATGATAGCCCTCGCGGTCATGCCCGCCTACCGGGCGATACCGCTCAGCTTGCGGTTCGCCGTCGCGAACGGACCGAGACCGATTCCCAGCACTTCATCCGTCAGAGTAAGGTAGAGTTCGGCTACCGTTCCATTCAAGCGGCTGTGCAACCCGGTCTGGAGCCTGCCTGCGTGTCCCGCAAGGATGATAGGACAATTCGTATTCTTGTGCGGATTGGCCTCGGCATGTTCGTGAACAAACGCCAGCAACGTGTGATCCAGCAAATTGCCGTCACCCTCGGGGATCGACTTGAGCTTGGCCAACAGATAAGCGAATTCCTCGACATGCCACTTGCAGATGTGGCTTCGCCGGTTCGCTTCAGCGATGATCTCTTTAACCACCCGGCCGTCATTGTCGGACAACTTGAAATTCCTGCCGCTGTCACGATAGCTCAGCCGTTCATGGTCAAGCCCGAACTAGTGAAGCGCCGTAGCGTGAACGTCGTGCACATGGACCGGATTCTCGTGACCGGCACTCGCACTTCCTGATCCTCAAACTCCCACCGCGTTCCCTTCCCACCGGTTGTTTCGCGAAGATGTCGGCCGGCCTCCGTTCGCCGGTTACAACTTCTGATGCACTACACTCCCTGTCGCGTCCTATGATAGGTCTCGTGGACGCATTGCAGTTACTCCCTCTCCGCTTTCATCTCGAAGCGCACCAACCCATCTATTTCCCGCCCGGCAAAGCCTCGAACGTTCTCAGAGGGGGATTCGGCCGATCCTTCCGGTCTATCGCCTGCGCTCCCGGATGCTCCAGTCCGTTGACTTGTAACTTCCGCCGGGAATGCCCCTATGCGTGCATTTTTGAACCGGCTCTCGATAGCGGCCCCAGCGGTCTTGTCGACGCGCCGCGCCCATTCATTTTTCGAGCGCCTCATCTTGACGGCGCCAGAATCGCCCCCGGACAGCCGTTTCACTTCGACCTGCACCTGTTCGATCTCCGTCCGCAAATCATCGCCTATTTCATAACCGCCTTTCAACAGTTTGCCGAAACCGGAATGGGCCCGGCCAAAGGAGCCGCTCAGCTAGTTGTGGTATCCATCCTGGATGCCTCCCGGCGTCCGGTCGGCAACATCTATTCCGAGGGCGTCCTCCGGTCGAATGTACCCTGCCCACTGGTCCAGATAGCGCTACTTCCTCCTGCCCAACCAATAACTGGCGCCTCAATTCGTTTCCTGACTCCCACCGAACTCCGCAAAAGTCAACCAACGGCCGAACCGCCTCCATTCGTCGTCGTCCTGTCGAGGCTTCGGGATCGCATCAGCAACTTACTGACTCTCTACGGCGCGGGGAAACCCGATTTCGACTTCTCCGGTCTCTCGGCGCGTGCCCAATCGGTCACCATCGAAAGATCTGCGCTGACAAATCGAGTCACCAGCCGTTTCAGCGGCCGCAGTTCCCAGGAACATCCCATCGGCGGCTTTCTCGGCACTATCGACTACGCCGGCGATCTCACCGAATTCGTTCCCTTCCTGCAGGCCGGGCAATGGACCGGCGTCGGTCGCCACACCGTTTGGGGCAACGGCCAAATGGAAATTTGGATTCGATGACATTTTCGGAATTCTTCGCGATCCGTCTACCGGACAAACATTTCCCTTATCCCTATCAGGAACGCGTCGCGGCTAGCTTGTTGGCCGGAAAGTGTGTCGTCCTCCAGGCGCCGACGGGCGCCGGTAAGACCTGGGCCGCCATCGCCCCATTCCTCTACTCCCGTCAACTTCTGAATCCGATTGCTGACCGCCTCATCTACGCCCTTCCCCTGCGTTCCCTTGCTTCAAATCTGCACGAATCGACGAGCCGCGCCAAGGACGCCGGAACCAAAATTTCCTTGCAAATCGGCGGCGACGCCAACGACCCGTTCTTCGAATCGGACATCGTCTTCACCACGATTGACCAACTGCTTTCCAGCTATCTTCTCCACCCCGTCGGCCTCTCTCCGCGGTTAGACAACATCAATGCAGGCGCTCTCCCAGGGGCACTGATCGTACTCGACGAAATCCATCTTCTTGATCCCGCTGCCGCCCTCGGCTCCGCCATCGAAATGCTTCACACGCTAAAGGGCTTCTCCCAATTTGTACTGATGACCGCAACCCTTTCCACTCCCGCCGCCGAGTGGCTTGCGCAATGCCTGGGAGCCGAACTTATCGGCCTTCCCTCGGACGAAATCGCCGCTCTACCGGCCCAGAACGGCCGCGTGCGCACCTGGAACTACCGGCAGGAGACCCTCTCCGCAGCCCGCATCCTCGACGGAAATCAGGACCGGCGCACCATCGTCCTCACCAACACAGTCTCCCAAGCGCAGCGAATCTATCGCGAAATCAGGTTGCTTCTCCCTGCGGGCGCCCGCCCCCTCTTCCTTCTCCACTCCCGTTTCCTTCCCGCCGATCGCAAAGAAACCGAAGCTGAGTTGAACACACACTTCGGCCCTGGCGCCCTATCGTCGAATGCCATCCTCGTCACCACCCAAGTCATTGAAGCTGGCGTCGATATCTCAGCCGAAGAACTGCACACCGAAATAGCACCTCTGAACGCTCTTATTCAGCGCGCAGGTCGTGTTGCCCGCTACACCTCTCGAAACCAGGGTGCGGTCTACGTCTACGAGGCCTCGTCCAAATTTCCCTACCAACTCCCCGAATTGGACCTTCAAGCAATCCGCGAAACGATCACTTCGCCGTCCTCCGAAGACTCCTGGATCGATCGTGTATATGGAGGCCGTGAGCGGCTCGACCTCGCTAACCGTTACACGAACCTAACCCCGCGGCGCAATGCCACGCGCGAAGCCATGGAGGATGGCGGACGCGGCTGCCTCTCGGCCCTTGTCCGAAGCATCGATTCCGTAAGCATCGTTATAACCGCCCACCCAGACCCGGCGATCTTCAACACCGGCAACTGGCCTCAGACCCTCAGCATTCCCGTCAATTCACTCGGCCCGCTCGCCCCCTTGTTCCAAACTTCGCCGGCCGATACGCCCTGGATAGCGCAAAAACTAACCTCCGATCCGGAAGACTCCGAATCCAGAGAACCAAAGGTGCGCTGGGAGCCCATCTTTTCATTCGCTGAAGCCAGGTCGCAATGGCTTCTCGCGCTTCACCCCAACGTCGCAAACTACACAAAGGAACTCGGCCTCCTCCTCGGGGAACCCGGCTTGACACTTCCTCTTACCTCAGTTCCGCGCGCCCCTCGTATTTCATATCAATATACTGCCGAAGAATGGACGGTTCACAGCAAGCGAGTCATGGACCAAGCGGAATCGATGGCCGCCGGATACAACGTAATAGCCAAGCGCCTCGCCGCGTACTTCCCTCTGGAACGGATCGTCCAAACCGCCTGTGCCTGCCATGATGCAGGAAAACTTACTAACGAATGGCAGCAGGTGGCATGGGATTGGCAGTCGATTAAAGTCCCAGGCTGCGTTCGGAATGTGGCCATTGCGCACACGACCTGGCAGCCCACTGACCCTCGTACTAAGTTCCCCCCTCACGCGGTCGAAGGTGCTTTCCTCGTCGCGCCCGCTATTTGTGCGGCGTTCGAACGTTTGGCGGCACAGGTCATAGTTTCTGCCATCGCGCGCCACCATGGGCCGCGGTCCCGCAACCTCACCCGATTCACTCCGTCATTCGGCTTTTCCGCGACACTAGGGACCGTACTATCCATCCCAGTATTACCACCTATACAAGTAAGTGAAATAAATAGGCTCGAATTCCAAGATTTTCTGATAAACTTCGCAAATAACTGTGAGCCGCGGGTCTGGGCTCTATATGTTACAACGGTCCGAAGGCTCAGACTGGCCGATCAAACGGCTACAGCCAACGCTAACGCATGAATCATTCGCTCACCATCGAAGTCTCCAAGCGCACCGGTACTTATGCCGACACGCTCGAAGCGATTGGAATAGCCTCCTTGTTGAATGAACTCCATTACGCGAATGTCGTCGTCCGCGACTGCGGCGGAGAGTTTTTCGTCATCGGAGAAAATGGTCCGTCTCCCGATTCATGGCCGCAAGTCACGCCCGGTTTTCCCTACGTTTGGAAGCGGGAGGTAACCGACGCCAAGACTAAAAAAACTACGCTAGTCGCTCGGCCTTCACTTCCTGAGGTTCTCGACTATCTTGCCGCAAAGGAGCAGAATGAACGCTGGAAGCTGTTCAGTGACTCTCAGAAAAAGAACCGCACCGCGAAGATCGCGGGCGATGCCGGAGTAGATACCCCCGAACCGCCCCCCAAGACTTATTTTACCGCGTCAACCCTTGAATCCATGCGTAAGGGTTGGGACGGTGATCGCGAATTGGCAAAATGGCTCAACGATGATCCCGGCCGTGCGATAGATTGGGTCCGTGCTCAACTCACTGGAGCGCCTGCCCCTTCCGTCACTCCGGAAATCTCCAACTCCCAAATCTTCAATCCAATCGGCGGCAAGGGACTCCACAAACCGAAATCGGCGATCAGCACTCCGAATTCGTTGCCGGATATGCTCATTAGGCCTTTCGCTGAATGGATGAAATTTCGCGGACTTTGGGCAGGCATGTTGCTGCATCGCTCTGGAGATGACTTCAAGTTTTTCGTCATTGAGCCTGCGGACATTTCGCTAGCTGAATTGCGTCAAATTCACCGTCGTCTCCAGGAAATCAATCCCTGGGGAGTTATCCGGCTCGATATTTGGGCCATCTTTGAGTGCCTCCGTATCCTTATTAATCAATCGGAAGCCATGCAATCGGACGGTATCTCCATCTTTGGCCGGAGGCCCCGCGCCGTCATTCAAGGCTTGCGCCTCGCCTACTTCAAAAGCCTTGGCGCCGCCGCCGCCATCATGAATGAGGCCCTCTTCCCCCTCCCGGATTGGTTCCAGATCCATTCCACCGAAGACGCCGTTGCCTACCTCCAAATTATAGAAGACACTATCGGTGACGCTCAAACCGGCAAATTCTCGGGCTGCTTGGGCTCTCTCACGGAAGATCATTCGGACGAAGGACGGATTCTCCAGCAATACCGGTCCTGGCTGCTTTCCGGACAATTGGCCGATCTTCTGCAATTCCACTCGCAGTTTGCCGTTTTTACCATGCACCAGCGTGGAGTAAAGAAATTCGTTCGCGAGTTCCAAACCACTACCCTCGACCTCCTTTTCGGTCGGGCCTTTCCCCAGGAGACTGCCTTGCAAGAAATCATTCATAACGAAGGCTTCCTCAGTGTCGCGCGTGCCGTCCGCGACGCCACTATTTACGCCGATCTCAAAAACCGCCCCGTTTCCTTCGGCCTCGCCCAGACCTGGAAACAAAAACTCAAAGCCGGCGACCGTGATTTCCTTGCCGCCGTCGCCGAATTCACGCAACAACAGAATTGGCTCACACAACATCGATTCAAAGGTGCGGGCCATATGGTCCAGACCGGCCATCTCGATGAACTGGTCACACTCATCGACAGATTCGGGGCCGAACTTGTCGGATCTCTTTTGCTCGCGTACGGCTATGCCAGAACCCCCAAATCCAAAAAGACGGATGAACTCGAGGTCCTCTCCCAATGATTCAATCGTTAAGCATTTCAGGTCTGCTGACCCTCGAACTCCACGCCCTTAACAACGAAGGCGCTGAGGGCAACACCATGATGACGCGCATGGTCGACGTAATTGTAAAGGACGGCGCGGGCGCCAAAAAGCACACGGTAAACGCCATCTCCGGTGATATGTTCAAACACATCTTCGTCGAACATCTCATTGGCGAAGCTAAGACCGCCGGATTGCCCCTATGCGAAGGCTGCCGGGTCTTTGATCCGAATCGCATTTGCTATCCCCCTGCCTGGGAAGCGCTGAACAAGTCGCGTGGCTGGAAAAAGGAAACTAAAGACAGCGAAATCCTCCGCGGCGTCATCGAGTCCTGTATCGTCGATGATGCTGCCGGCATTCTCATTACAGGCGAAGTCGGCGGTAAGAGCCGAAGCGTTGCCCGAAAGTCTTCCGTCGAATTCGGCTGGGTCGTCGGTCGTCCTAACGAGGTCTCCACCGAATCGTATTTTCATGCCAAATACGTACCCGAAGGCCGCGATAAGGGTTCTGGCGACGCCTCTAATACCGGCCAGAACATCTTCCACAGGCCCGCCTCTTCCGGTCGTTACGCGGTCGTGCTGAACGTCGACCTATACAAAATCGGCCGCAACGATATTACCCTGGAATACGACATTGACCCGGTCGCGCGCCACGCGCGAATTGCCGCCGTTCTTCGCGCCGTTGCGGCCGCCTTTGTCAAACCTACAGGAGCACATCGCAACACACAGCACCCACACATCGTCGATTTTGAGGGAGTCGTTTCCCTTTCTAAATCTACCCTGCCGGCCCCCATGATTAGCGCGTTGAATCCTGCATTTGTTTCCCAAATAGAAAAAGTGGCGCTCGGGCTCAATCAACTCGCCCCCGTTACCCAACCCATTTCTACCCACAATTTCGATTCGCTCGGAAGTTTCGTCGACCGTATCGTGCAGACAATTTCCACACTGGAGCCATAATCCGTGACGCGCTGGATTGTCGCGACATTTGAACCCGTTTCGCTTTTCTCCCTCCGTACAACTTTTGGTACGAGTAAGGGAGGCAAGACCCTCCTTCTCCCGTCGCCATATGCAGTTAGAATGGCGCTGCTTGATGCTTGCTTCCGGTGTTTTCCAGTGAAACAGGCATCCATTGAAGCGGAGCAGGTGTTTCAACATATCAAATCCGCCGAAATCCGAATCCTGCCTCCGGATCATTGCGTCGTTAACAATACCTTCTTGAAGATTCTCGATCGCGCTCGTGACAGCGACAGCCCTTTCAAGCAAACCGTCGCATACCGCGAGTTTGTCGCATTCACAGGTTCCCTATCCATCGCCATCGATTGCAAATCCTGGCTGCCCGTCGAACTGGAACGCATCGCCCAACTAATCCCCCATCTAAACACTTTCGGAAAACGCGGTAGCTTCTGGCAGTTCACCGGACTCGAAATAGTAGACGCCG
>Ga0105048_10003736_pt1 | contig 24895 bp, 21 predicted proteins | sample MAT05_FD_78382 | JGI IMG/M metagenome (GOLD analysis project Ga0105048, IMG submission 78382) | Freshwater microbial communities from Lake Fryxell liftoff mats and glacier meltwater in Antarctica - MAT-05 | ecosystem: Environmental > Aquatic > Freshwater > Ice > Liftoff microbial mat | place... | reverse complement strand
GCTGTTGCTGTTGCTCTTCTTGTACGTTGGGCATCGCATCGACTCCTCGCGGTCGGTGCCCACTCCGGTCAGCTTGTCCGGAGTTTCAGGCCCTCGCGCGACGGTCGATGCTCGACAACGTCAGCTACGTCCCGCTCCGCGTCGCCCCGTCGATGCGCCTCGCAGCAACGTTCGCTGCCTCCCGCATCGCCCCGTCGGCGATGTGCGCGTACCGCTGCGTCGTCGACATCTGCCGATGCCCGAGCAACTTGCCCACGAGGGCGAGTGGGATGCCGGCCATGATGGCGTCGCTTGCGAACGCATGACGCAGGTCGTGCAGCCGAACGTCATCCAGTCCCGCGCGGCGCCGGATCGTTCGCCAGCTCCGACCGACACTGACGCGCCCGCCGTCCTCACCGTTGAACACGCGGTGATCGTCGCGCTGCTCTCGATGACGATGACGGAGAAATGCAACCGCAAGATCCGAGAGGTGCACGACCTTGGCGCCCGTCTTGGATCGCGGGAGCCGCAGCTGCGAGTGTTGCCAGTCGACGTGCCCCCAGCACAGGATGTCGACGACCTCGCCCGCTCGCATGCCGGTCAGCGCGAGAAACCGCAGCGCATCCACAGCGCCCGGCGACACGTGGCCCGCACGCTTCGGAGGGATCGCCTGAACTTCGTCGAACACACGCTCGAGCCTCACGCGTTCATCCGCGGTCAGGAAGCGTTCGAGCGAACGCTGAGGTGCCGTCTTTACGCCGGCGCAGGGGTTCGTGCTCACCGGCCGTGCGCCGATCTCTTCTGCGTGACGGAACAACACCTTCAGGATCGACAGCAGCTTCCGGAAGGCTCCTGGCGTTCGCGCCATCGCGATCTTCACGGCCTCGATGTCCTGCCTCGTGACCTCGGTGATCTTCTTCCGCGCGAGCTCACCACCTGGCGGTACGTGGCATCGGAGGTACGAGATATCCGTCGCGACCGAGTGCTTCGTCTTGCTCACCGCGACGACGTAGGTCCCGAGGTACCACTCGCGCAGGTCGTCCACGGTGCTGGTGTCGCGCAGCGAGCTGCGACTCCCCTGAGGATCTTCGCCCGCGGCAACCCGCCCGAGGATCTCTCGCGCGCGGCGGCGCGCCTCCTCGATCCCGAGGTCCTCGACGAGACCGAGGCTCATGCGGCGCGAGCCGCCGTCCTGTGTGCGGTACCTCAGGCCCCAGCTCTTCGTACCTTTCGGTGTGATCCGGAGGCAGAAGCCCGGCACCGCGGTATCGGCGATGTCGTAGGTCTTCGCCTTGGGCAAGGCGTCCCGGATGATCGAGCTGGTCAGGCGAGGCATGGGGTCTCCGTGGACACGCTGTGGACACGAGTTGATCGAAGCGGCCGCGTGGCGGCGCGCAGGTACGCGTAGTATCCCATCGCGAAAACGAGGTGCTATGGTAGGCTAGCGCCCCATCCTCACGGAGTTACGCGTAGCAACGAGTGCTCCCAAGTAGTGGTGCGTAGTGGCTGAAAACGCAAGCTCCTCGCCCTCCGAAGGCGAAGGTCGTAGGTTCGATTCCTACCGCGCGCGCGGCCCCGATTGTGGCCAGTGCCCCGCCGTCAGTTCCCTGGCGGGACGGGCGCGAGCCGAGCGTCAGCGGCCCATCGGCGGACCCCCGCGTGCGGACGGCGCTCCCGATCTGCTTGGGGTTTCTCGCGGGCACTCATGTTGCTCATGCATCTGGGCGATGTCGATGCTCACGATTGCCCCGGTCCCCGTCTTCGCCGATCTCGAGACTCGCCTGTTCGGCTGGGATGCGGACGCGAGCACGACGCGCGCGAACGCGTTCGTGCGCGGCGCCGTACGAGGGACGCGCGGGACCCAGCGTCCGCGCCTCCAGGTGGTCGCGGCGCTGCCGGAGTTCCCCGGCGCGTATGCGAGCGGCGGTGAGACGACGGTGATTCGTGCGAACGACGCCGCGCTCGCGCTCGCCCGTCGTGCACGCGCCGCGTGAATCGATGTGCCGACTTCGCGGCGCATTACTCGGGCGTCCCGCCCGGTGGGCACGGCCACGGACCCCGCGGCGTGGCCGTGCTATCCGCGAGGCATGCTTCTCGCCTTGATCCCGTGGGTGCTCGCGGCCGGTCCCCAGCTCGCGCCGATGTCCGATCCGGCGGCAATCAACGGCGGCGAGACCGTCGAGCCCTGTGGTTGGCCGTCGGTCGTGCTCCTGTCGGGCAACGGGTTCCTGTGCACCGGCAACCTGATCCATCCCGAGATCGTCGCGACCGCGGCGCACTGCATCGCGGTGATGGAGCCCGAGACCCAGGTCGAGTTCGGCGACACCGCGAACACGGCGCAGCCGAAGGTCGAGGTCGAGTACTGCACCGGAAGTCCCGACTTCATCGACACGAAGGACGGCACGATTCCGTTCGCCGAGGTCGGCAACGACTGGGGGTTCTGCAAGCTCGCCGATCCCGTCACGGACGTAGAACCAATCCCACCGATCTACGGCTGCGAAATGGATCTGATCCAGCCCGGCGCCGAGATCGTCCGCGTCGGTTTCGGTCGCGAGACCCTGAGCACGAGCCAGTTCTTCAAGCGCTGGGTCGAGACCCAGATCAACGAGATTCCGTTCACGGGTGCGAACGGCTGGCCGACGCAGCTCTCCGAAGGTGGCAACGGCGAGGGCACGTGCCCCGGTGATTCCGGCGGGCCGTCGTTCATCCGCGTGCCCGCGGCGGACGGTGGCGAGGACGCGTGGCGCATGGTCGCGATCCAGTCGACGCAGCCGCTCGAGGACGGCGAGGGCAACGAGATCGAGTGCGGCGACGCGGCGAACAACACCGCCGTCATCTCGCAGGGCATCGAGTTCATCGAGTCGGAGTCGGGCATCGACGTCACGCCGTGCTTCGACATCGCCGGCGGGTGGGACCCGAGCTTCGAGTGCCAGGGCTTTCCGATCGATCCCGGTGCGGGCGGCGGCTCCTGGGCGATGGGCTGCGATCCGGGGCCGCTGTCGGGCTTCTCGGCGGCGTGCGGCGTCTCGTTCGACGTCGGCAATCCCGATGCGAGCGCGCCGGTCGTCACGATCGTCCAGCCGGCCGGCGATCAGTCGCTACCATGGGAAGGCGAGGCGATCGCAGTGCAGATCGTCGCCGAGGCCGACGACGGTCCGAACGGGTGGGGCGTCGCGAGCGTCGATCTGGTGATTCTCGCAGAAGACGACAGCGAGCTCGGGCGCTTCACCGACGAGGACGAGCCGTGGGAGTGGGGGCCGGAGTTCCCCCAGGGCTCGTTCCGCATTCGTGCCATCGCGACGGACAACGCTGGGCTCCTTGCGAACAGTCAGGACGTGCAGATCGACATCGGCGTCGAGTCGGAGGACGAGACCGGGGGCGGCACGAGCGGCGGTGCGGACGAGTCGGGTGACGTGCCCGGCGACGACGATGGCACCGGCGACGACGATGGCACATCGGCGCCCGACGACGACTCGGGCGAGGATGATGGCGTCGGTGGCACCGGCGGTATCACCGGTGGGCTCGATCGCGGTGGCTCCGAGGGTTGCGGTTGCGCGGCGGATCGCAGCGGTCGTTCTGGAATCGGCGTGCTCGCGCTCGTCGTCCTCGCTGCAGTGCGTCGGCGCGGCGGCCGTGGTCGCGACATTGGTGATGCCGGCGCGGTGCGGTGCGGTGCGGTGCGGTCGGATCGCTCGCCTCGGAATCGGCGCAGCTACAGAGCGCGGCAATGACGGCGGCGGGGAGGACGAGGGGGTGGGTCCTGATGGTCATGTATGATCGACACCTGCTGAGAACGGGACTTCTGGGGCCGTACGAACGCGTTTTCTCAATTCGGGAACTGGAACGCATCAGCGTCGGACGACCAGGTGGGGCGCGCACGAGAGCTTCCTAGATCGAAACGTGGCCTGGTGCGTGGACAGGCGGATCCCGGAGGTCCGATGCGCATCATCCCGATTCTCGCCCTGTGTCTGCTCGCGGTACCGAGCGTGTCGATGTCGACTGCGCATGCCCACGGACCTTCGACGACGCGCGGCTGGCACAGGCCGGTACCGGCCAACGCGGTGCGTGTGATGATCGAGGCGCCCGAAGGGGACGGCTTCACGACCGTTCAGCATCGCGGTGCGACGTTCGTCGCCGGCGAGCTCGGCGAGCGCTACAACGTGCGACTCGTCAACGACAGCGCGGATCGTCTCGAGGTCGTCGTCACTGTCGACGGTCGCGACGTCATCTCCGGCAAGCTCGGCGACTTCAAGAAGCAGCGCGGCTACGTGCTCGATCCGTTCGGCGAGGTCGTGATCGATGGTTTCCGCCAGTCGCTCGATCACGTCGCGGCGTTTCGGTTCTCGTCGGTGCGCGAGAGTTACAGCGCGCGTCGTGGCACGCCGCAGCACGCGGGCGTGATCGGTGTCGCGGTGTTCCGCGAGCGTCCGCAACCCGTCCATCACCACGCACGTCGCGGCTGGGCGGACGCCGAGGAGATCCACTCGGCGCGCCCGAGCACGAAGTCTCCGGCCAAGGATCATGCGGCCGGCAGTGCGAAGGCCGACAAGCTCGGCACCGAGTTCGGCGAGACGATGGTCTCGCAGGTGATCGAGGTGCCGTTCGTGCGCAAGAGCTCGACGCGACCCGACGAGCTGCACAAGGTCGTCTACGACTCGGCCCAGCGGCTGCGTGCGCGCGGTGTGCCGATCGAGCCGGTGTTCGTCTCGGAGCCGTGGTCTCCAGATCCAGAGATGGTGCCGTCGCCGTGGCCGGCGGCGCGCCACGACGATCGATTCGCGCCACCGCCACCGCCGCGACGCTGGCGCTGAGTCACGCGCGTCGACGTCGGCGACGGATCATGCCGCCGACGACGAGGAGCCACGGTGCCGCGACCGACCACAGCGTCGTCTCGTCGGTCTTGCACGCGCAGCTCGTCACGTCGTCGCCCCGTCCGCCACCGAAGCCCGGCGGCAGCGCGCCGACGCCATCGTCCCCGTCGTCGTTGGTGTCGGAGTCGCCGTCGACCTCCGCGTCGGAGTCCGAGTCGTCCGCGGGATCAGCATCGGAGTCCGCGTCGGAATCCGAGTCGGACTCGCTCGCGTCACCCGTCTCGCCGTCGGCCGCATCGACGCCGACGTGGACCGTGACCACGTCGCTTTGCCCGACGTTGCCCGCGAAGTCCTCGGCCTCGACATAGAATTCGTACGTGCCGTCGGGTGTGTCGGCCGCCGGCCACGGACCGAAGGCCGAGCTCTCATCGCTCGCCATCGACTCGCCGTTGACGAACAACGTCACCTTGGTGACCTCGATGTCGTCGCTGACCTCGACCGCGATCTCGAAGTCCGCACCGCTCTCGTACTCGGCGCCGTCGTTCGGGCTGGTGATCTGGGCGAGCGGCGTCTGGGTGTCGGGCGTCGCCGGCCCGAAGATGCCCATGATGTGCTGGTACGAGTTCTGCGTCGCGCCGCCGCACGAGCACGCGCGCTCGCTGTACTCGCCGCACGCGTAGTCGCCGTCCTGGAACTGCACGTCGCCGCACCAGCTCAAGTACGTCATCGGATCGTCGCACTTGTACTCGTGGTCGAGGCCCCACGCGTGCGCGGACTCCTGGCCGACCACGATCGCGATCGCCTCGGGGTTGTTGCCCATGGTCTGGGCGAACACGAAGGTGATCGCGTTGGGGATCACGCCGCAGCTGAACGGCGCGACGCCACCGGCACCGCCGAAGCCCGCGCTACCACCGTCGCCGCAGACGATCACCTCGTCGTGCTGCGCAGGTGACGGATCGACGTCGGTGACCTGAATGTTGAACGGTGTGTACAGCTCGCGCGTGCGCGAGACGACTTGGTTCCACGCGTCGTCGCCGTAGGGGAACTCCGGGAAGTTCACGGAGCCGCCGAGGATCGACGAGGTGTTCGCGGAGGAATTCTCATTACCCGGCGAGATGGTCTCGCCGCCGGCGCAGCGATTGAGGAACAGGATGCTCGGCGAGCCGCCGGCTTGCGTCGGCGTGTCGATCGACAAGGCCGGCGGATCGACGACGACGTACGTGCCGCGCGGATGCTCGGTCAGATCGTCGGGCGATGCAGCGGCAGACGATGCGAACGCCAGTGAGGCGCACGCGAGCGACAGGGGGACGGCGATGGAACGCGGGATGTGGCGCATGGATGACTCGCTTCATCGCCACCTTGTCGGCGATCGGAACACGTTCACTTGCTGGCGACACCCGTGGGGGGGCCGGGTAGGCCAGCTCGACACAGCGTGCGGGGTTCGGTGCGTTGTGGCAAGCACGAGAGTCGTGACCACTCGTGCACAGGCGTGCTGCAAGTGCACGCATCGACCAACATGTGCTCGCGCTGCAGTGAAGATCGTGCACGAGAGCGCGACGCGTACCCGACATGGACCGAATTCTATTCGCCGTTGGTGTGCTGTGCAGTACGCGATCGACGAAGCGACGCTCGCAGAATTGCGGCCCGCGAGGACACGATCGCGAGCGTCGTCCGTTTGCAGAGGCCGAATGCGCGGGATCGCCAAGCACGTCGTGTGGTGGGTGGCCGCGGTCGGCTGCGGCCGTTCGGCGATCGAGATCGAAGACGCGCGCGTGCCTGCGCAGGCCGTCGGCGCTCCGGTGGCACGCGTCGCATCGCCCGCGCAGATCGACGCCGACGCGCCGGAGGTGCCGGTCGCGGACGTTTCCGCGCCGGCCCCGCCCGACGACCTCGGTCCACCACCGACGCTGCCGGACGGGGACACGGTCACCGTCGCCGAGCTGGTCACGGCACTCGAGGTCGTCGCGGTGTCGCTCGAGGGCCGGCCCGCGCTCGCGCGGGACTACGAGGCGTGGCGCACCGCGCATGGTCTCCTTGCGAGCGATCGGCTGTGGCGCGACTACGTGCGCGTCCGGCTCGTGTTCGAGTGCGTGCGCGATGGCGGGCTGTGGGGCATGCGCTGGGCGATCACGAACCGCGAGCCGAATTCCGACGAGGTCTGGGCGCAGTGGGGGAAGCTCGATGGGTTCGATCCGAGCACGGAGATCGCGACCGCGACCGCGGAGTGCGACGAGCTGTCCGCGTTGTTCGCGGTGCTCGTGCGGCGCCTCGGCGTCGAAGATGTCGGCCTGTTCTGGCCGGTGTGGAATCACGTCGTCGCGGTGTGGACCGTGCCGGGAGAGGATGGACCGGCGCGCATCGTCGTGCCGACGTCGCAGATCTTCCTCGACGAAGATGCGTCGCTCGGCACCGACGGGTTCAACCAATGGAAGCAGAAGACGGTCTACGAGTACCGGCGCAAGGACGTGCGCGACGGTGCACGGCTGCCGGCCGAGCTCGCGCGGTTCTTCATCGATCGTGCGTGGCGCGAGGCCGGACGATCGCAGACGGAGCTGCAGGCGGACCGAAACGCTCGGTCGGCGCGGCTCGGCGGCTCGTAGTCAGGGCGCCACGAACCAAGCGTCGAGCTCGCGCCGGAGCTCGGCCTTGCGCGTGTCATCAGCGAAACTCCCCGTGATCGCGTTGTTCCCGAGCTGCCGCAGCTCGTCCCGACCGAGCCCCAACGCACGCGTGCACGCGAGGAAATTGTCGTTAATATACCCGCCGAAGTACGCCGGATCGTCCGAGTTGATCGTCGCGCACAGCCCTACAGCGAGCATCTCGCCGAGGTTGTGATCCCCGATCGTGTCGAACACCCGCAGGCGCACGTTCGACAGCGGGCACACCGTCAGCGGCACCCGCTGCTCCACCAACCGCTGCACGACCGCCGGATCTTCGAAGCACCGCACGCCGTGATCGATCCGCGACACGCCGAGCAGATCGAGCGCCTCGCCGATGTACGCCGCGGGGCCTTCCTCGCCCGCGTGCGCGACCGTGCGGTACCCGTCTGCACGCGCGCGCGCGAACACGTCCGCGAACAAGGACGGCGGACGATCCCGCTCCGACGAGTCGAGCCCGAACCCGACGAACGCATCGCCGAACCGGCGACAGTCCTGGTAGGTCGCCATCGCGGCGTCCGGCGACAGGTGCCGTAGGAAGTTCGGAATGAGCGCGCCGGTCATGCCGTGGCGTGCGCGCGCGGCCGCGAGCGCGGACGTCAGGCCTTCGACGACGACGTCGAGCGGGATGCCGCGATCGGTGTGGGTCTGCGGATCGAAGAACAACTCCGCGTGCCGCACGTTGTCCGCCGCCGCGCGCTCGAGATACGCCCACGCGAGATCGTGGAAGTCGCGTGCGGTCCGCAGCACGCCCGCGCCGCAGTAGTACACGTCGAGGAACGACTGCAGATCGACGAAGTCGTACGCCTTGCGCAGCGCCTCGGTGTCCGCCCACGGCAGCGTGACGCCACCGCGCTGTGCGAGTGCCTTCATCGCCTCGGGCTCGAGCGTGCCTTCGATGTGCAGGTGCAGCTCGACCTTCGGCATGCCGCGCACGAAGTCGTCGTCGAGCATGTCAGTCGTGTCCCCGGTCGCCGCTCGCGACCGCCTGCGCTTCGGCGAGCGCCTGGGCTGCGACGGCCTCGCCCTGACGTCGCGCATGCGCGAGCGCGAGCGCGTTGCGGGCGATCCACAACCCGCCCACGACGCCGAGCGTCACGCCGACGAAGGTCAGCGTCAGCCACGAGAACAGCCACCCGACCGCGACGACGGACAACGCGATGCCGGCGGTGCCCGCGGCCGCGAGCGCGAGCGCACCGCGACCCGCCGAAGTGTCGACGTCGATGCGCACGAGCGCCAGGCCTTCGCTCTCGCCACGCGACGTCACGCGATACGTCAGCCCCTCGTCCTCATCGACGATGTCGTAGCGATCCTCGCCTTGCGCGTGGCCGTCGCGATGCGCGTTGCGTTCGATGCTCTTGCGCACCGCAGTCATCGCGTCTCGCGGCGGCATTGCGACTGCGCCCTGCGTCGTGCCGGCACCGGGAGGACCGAGCAGCGCGAGGCTCGACTCGTCGCGCTCGGCGAGCGCCTGCCGCAGCGCATGCGCGGTGATGCCTGCCTCGTTTGCGGCCTCGCGGAGCTGCTCGTCGGTCAGTCCCTCGGGCATCGCGGTCTCACGATGGCTTCATGACGCCGGCTGGCGTCGCGACGCAGTTTCTGCCCGCGTGCTTCGCCGCGTACAGCAGCTGATCGACCTCGGCTGCCAGCGCCTCCGCAGTCGCATGCCGCTGTGGCACGAACCCGAGCGCACCGGCCGACACGGTGACCTGCAGTGTGACACCGTCGTAGACGAATTTCGTCTGCTCCGCGAGTCGTCGCAGCCGCTCGCCGAGCTGCGTCGCCTCGAGCAACCCGCTGTCGCGCGCGATGACGGTGAACTCCTCGCCGCCGACGCGGCAGAACGCATCCTCGGTGCGCAGCGAGCCCATGATGCACGCGGCGAGTCGCTGCAGCACATGATCGCCGGCGGGATGGCCGTGCTCGTCGTTGATCCGCTTGAAGTGATCGACGTCGATCATCACGAGCGACAGCGCGAGCTTGTGGCGTTGCGCGTGACTGAAATCCTTCGCGAGCTGCTCGTCGAAGAAGCGCTTGTTGTACGCCTGCGTCAGCGGATCGCGCGTCGCCGACTCGTAGAGCTGCTGCTGGAACTGCTCCTCGAGCGAGTCCTGGTAGCTGAACTTCAGGATCGTGACCGAGCCGACCTGGATGCGATCGCCGTCGTCGAGATCGTGGCGATGGATCCGATGACCGTTGACGTAGCTGCCGTTGGTCGAGTCGAGATCCACGAGCACCACACCGCCGTCGTCGGTTCGCGACAGCCGCATGTGCAGCCGCGAGATGCCTTCGTCCTCGAGGCGGATCTCGGCGTCGAGCGAGCGGCCGATCGTGACGTCGCTGCTCGGCAGCTTGAACATCTTGCCGACGCTACGACCCGACAACACGATCACAAACGCGTTGCGCTCGCCCGAAGAGGTCGGCGGGTGAGCCCGCCGGATGACGGTTTGTTCCTCTGTCACCGCCCTAAATGGATCCCGGTTCGCCCTTGGTGTTGCCACAGACCGCGAGAAAAAGAAACGTGCTCGATCGCCCGTGGGTGATGGAATAATGCTGCCGCATGGCGGACGAGCTGGCCAAGCGCGTAGCGCGGCTGCAAGCACAGGGGGTCGTCGTGGTCGATCCGCGGCAGACCTACGTCGCCGCCGACGTCGTGCCCGAGCGCATTCGCCCGCACGCGACGCTGCATCCCGGCACACGCTTGGTCGGTGCGCGCACGTTTGTCGCCGCGGGTGCGCAGATCGGCGTCGAAGGTCCCGCGACCGTCGTCGACGCGATCTTCGGGCCGGACGCCGCGATCGACAGCGGCTATGTGAACGGCGCGGTCCTGCTCCGCGGCGCGAGGCTGGGGGGCAACGCCCATGTGCGCCCCGGGACGTTGCTCGAAGAAGGGGCCTCGACCGCGCACGCGGTCGGGCTCAAGCACACCATCTTGCTCGCGTTCGTCACGCTCGGCTCGCTGATCAACTTTTGCGACGTGCTCATGGCCGGCGGCACGTCACGCAGCGACCACAGCGAGGTCGGCAGCGGCTTCATCCACTTCAACTTCACGCCGTGGGGCGTGCACGGCGACAAGGCGACGCCGTCGCTCGTCGGCAACGTCGTCGACGGCGTGCTGCTGCGTCGGCCACGGATCTTCCTCGGCGGGGCAGGGGGCATGATCGGACCGCGACGCGTCGGCTACGGATCGATTGCGGCTGCGGGCCAGGTGCTGCGGCGCGACGTGCCCGCGGAGATGCTCGTGCACGAGGGCGCGTCGTCGTCGATCGGCAAGACGCTGCAACCGAGCTACCTCGATGTCGCGCAGCCCCGCGGCCGGCGCAACGTCGAGTACATCGCACAGCTCGTCGCACTGCGCGCGTGGTATCGCGACGTCCGGCTCGCGCGTGCGGCGAGCGACGACGCGCGCACGATTTTCGGCGCGGCGATCGAGACGATCGGCGTCGCGATCGACGAGCGTGTCGCTCGGCTCGAGGCGTTCTTGCACGAACGCGAACAGGCGATGCCGGACCTCGTGCTGGATCCGTCCATCGCTTGTCCACTCGAGATGTCGGGCTCGGACGACGATCACGTCGCGTGGGTGCGCGGGCTCGGGGAGCCCGACGTAGCGCAGCTCGGAGCGTGGCTGCGCGCTGTCGCCGAAGCGGTCGTCCGCAAGGGCTAGTCGACGACCATCGTGATCGCCGTCTCGTCGAACTCCGCCACGCAGCAGTTGTCGGCGAGCGAGTAGAGCACGTCGTACGGCTCGCCCGACTTCATCGTCAGGCCGCTCGCCGTCGCGTTGAACCACGAGAACGTGAGCGTCCTGCGATCGTCCGAGAGCTCGACGCTCCACTCGCCGGCCGCCGATGGCATGCCGGACACCATCTCGCCGTCGTCGGCGAGGCTGACACTCACGCCGCTACGCGGGCTCGATACGACCAGTGACAGTGCGCTGATCACGTCCATGACTGCGGCGTCTTCGGTGCCGTCGATGCGGAAGTCGATCTCCGGAAGGGGCTCTGCGAGCTCGAACGCGACCGACGCGACGTCCATCTCGACGATGGCTTCGGCTTCGCCGTCGCCATCGGGGTCGAGCACGGTTGCGGGATCCTCGACCTCGACCTTGCCTTTGGTCGACTCGGTCGAGTCACTGGAGCAGGCGGGCAGGGCGAGAGCTGCGAGGAGAAGGGTGTACTTGGACATTCGTTGGTGCTCCACGGTGAGGGTGCTTCGTCTATCGACTCGCGGCGTCGCGCCTCAAGCTCGGAAGTGGGCCGCTCGCCGCCGTGGTCGGGGGTGGAGATCGATCCATCGGCCGGATCGCGCCGCGATTTCGTGCCGAAGCGGGCCGCATCGCGCCGCGAAGGTGGTACGGGCGCCGCGACGCCGTATGAGCAGCAGGTGCCCCGCGCTGCTCGGATCCTTCCTGCTCTCGCCGTCGCGCTCGCGTGCGCCGGTCATGCGCGAGCAGCTGATGCCGCGCCCAAGCCGACGTGTGCGACCAAGCACGCGCGAGAGCATGCGGAGCTCGGCGTCGTGCGGCATCGCGATCCGGCGTGCCTGCGCGGCCTGTGGCTCGGTGCGGATCTCGGTGGCGTCGTGCTGCCGGCGCGACTCGGTCTCTTCGATCGCACGGTGTGGACGCTCCGCACCGGACCGGCGTGGGCGATCCGCCTCGCGCCGTGGCTGTCCGCAGGTGGGCGTCATGGTCTGTCGGTGTACGACGCCGGCAACGTGCGACTGCGGGTGCACGATCATCAGGTCGAGGTCGCGGCGCATCCGCTCGCGAGCGCGCGGCCGGGCGTGCACGATCGGCTCTCGATCGGGCTCGAGACCCACGCGGTCCTGCGATCGACGGTCGACGGCGTGCAGTTCAAGCTCGGTGGTGTGCGCGATGCGGTTCTCTACGCGGGCTACGGCATCGACCACAGGCTGACCACGCGGTGGAGCCTCGGGTGGCATGCGCACTTTCGTCATGCGTGGGTGTTCCGCGACACGCAGCGGCAGATCCGTGCGGGTGCTCGCGTCGCATTCTTCCCGACGCCGGCGCATCGCATTGCCGCGACGGCAGTCGGCTTCTTCGTCGATCGCAGCCCGACGCAGGCCGGCGGCTCGGTGCCGCGACGCGGCGTGTACGGCCAGTTCGGCCTCGAGTACTCGTGGATGTCGAGGGTCGGCATCGGGCCGGCCCTGAACGTTCGCTACACGACCGGCTTTCTCACGGGCGAGGCACCGATCTACGAGGCGCGCTCCGAGAGCATGTCGACGAGTTACGCCGACGCGACGCTCGGGCTGCGCTTCGTCTGGAAGTGACGCGTCGCCGCGCTCAGACGAACGGCCGGCCGTCCGGCGTCGCGCGGTGCAGGTCGCTGCCGACCTCGTCGATCCAGCCGCGCTCGAGGAGCACGGCGAGGAAACGTCCGCGCGATCCTTCGCCGGGCACGTTCATCTTGCCGACCGTGCGGTTGACCTGGAACTTGGTGCCCGCGGCGCGCAGATCCTCGCCGAGCTCCGCGCCCTCGTCGCCGCGCAGCCACGCATAGCGCTCGACGTGGGCGAGCAGCGGCGTGTACCCGCAGTCGACCATCGCGCGCACCGTCGCCATGAGCGTGCACGGGGCGTGCTCACCCGTGTGGGTCTCGAACAGCAGGTAGCGCTCGGATCCGAACGCGATCACGTCACCGCTGCGCACGCGGCCCGCGAGGCCGTCGTCGAGGTAGTGCTCGGCGCCGAGCTCGAGCGTCACGCCGATTCCGGCCGCCGCCGCTCGCTCCGTCACCGCATCGAACACCGGGCGCAACGTGTCGATCGAGTTGTCGTACTTGCCCGGATACATGTGCGACGTGCACACGACCGTCCGTGCACCGGCACCCGCGAGCAGCCGCAGCATCGCGAGCGACATCTCCATGTCGCGCGAGCCGTCGTCGACGCCAGGAATCACATGGCAGTGACAGTCGCGCGGCCGCAGCGTGATCTCGCGATCGTTCGCCGGGCGCTTCTTGAACCATCCGAAGACGTCCACGCTGCCTTCTTAAGGTGGCCATTCGTCCGCGGCCACGTCGGAACGTCCGATCGCGTGGCCGCCCGAGCAACGCGATCGGCCGCGAACAGGCCGCTGTCGTTCCGGGCAGCACGACAGTGGGCTCGTGGGCGCTGCTTCGCTTGCACGGCTAGCGGTCCACGTTACGTCAGGCGACGCCCCGACATGACTGCCGTTCGACTCCCTCGCTCCCCCTCGTCCTTGCTGCACTGGCTGGCGCCGTCGCTGACGCTGATCGGCGCGCTGCGTCGTCGTGTCGCTCGCGGCGCCATCGATCTTGCGGTGATGAGCTCGGCGCTCGTGCTCGCGTTCATCGTGCGCTTCGAGTCGATCGATCCCGCACCGTGGGGAGCGATGTTCGCTGCCGCGTGCCTACCCGTGCTCCTCGTGCGGCTCGTGTTCGCGCGTCTCTCGATGCTGCAGACCGCGAGCTGGCGCCTGTTCGCACTGCGCGACACGGAGCAGCTCGCGCTCGCGATCGGCCTCGGCAGCCTCGTCATGCTGCTCGCTCGCCTCGCGTGGCCGAGCTGGGCAATCCCGGTCGGCGTGATCGGGCTCGAGGGTCTCTTCACGTTGCTCGGGTGCTGGGGCGTGCGCGTCGCAGTGCGTGCCCTCGACGAGGCCCACGCGCGGGGTCCGAAGCAGTCGGAGCAGCGCGCCCAGCGTGCGCTGCTCATCGGTGCCGATCGCGATGGCCGCCTCGCCGCCGAAGCGCTGCGGGCGAATCCCGCCGCTGGCTACGAGGTCGTCGGCTTCGTCGACGACGCTGCGGATCGTCAAGGCCGCCGCATCGCCGGCGTGCCCGTGCTCGGCACGGTCGACGATGTCGACGATGTCGCGGCCCGCGTCGGCGCCGACGTGTTGATCCTCGCGATGCCCCAGGCGTCACGGAGTGCACGACGCGACGTCGTCGAGCGCTGCCGTCTGGCCGGCCTGCCGATCCGTACGGTGCCCGCGTACTGGGAGCTCGTCGGCGGCAAGCTCGAGGTCTCGCGGATCCGCAAGGTGAAGATCGAGGATCTGCTCGGCCGCGAGGTCGTCGTCCCGGATCGTGCGCTTGACGCCGCGCTGCTCGCCGCATATCGAGGCAAGCGCATCGTCGTCACCGGTGCAGGCGGATCGATCGGCTCGGAGCTGTGTCGTCAGCTCGCCGAGATCGGTCCCGAGAAGCTGATCCTGCTCGAGTACGGCGAGAACAACCTGTTCGACATCGACGCGGAGATCCGGCCCAAGCTCGGCGATCGCACCGTGACCGCGCTCGTCGACGTGCGCGACAGCAAGGGTCTCGGCCGCCTGTTCGCGAAGCACAAGCCCGAGATCGTGTTCCACGCAGCGGCGTACAAGCACGTGCCGATGATGGAGTTGCACCCCGCGGCAGCCGTCGACAACAACGTCCGCGGCACGCGGAACGTCGTCGAGGCGGCGCAGGCGAACGGCGCGGCGCGACTGGTGTTCGTGTCGACCGACAAAGCGGTCAACCCGACCAACGTGATGGGTGCGACCAAGCGCGCCGGCGAGATGATCGTGCAGTCGCGCGGACGTCACGGCACCACGAAGATGTGCTGCGTCCGCTTCGGCAACGTGCTCGGATCACGGGGCTCGGTGCTGCACACGTTCCAGCGTCAGATCGACGCCGGTGGCCCGGTCACGCTCACGCACCCGGACATCACGCGCTTCTTCATGACGATCCCGGAGGCCGTGCGTCTCGTGCTGCAAGCCGGCACTGCGGGCAGCGGCGGCGAGGTGTTCGTGCTCGACATGGGCGAGCCGGTTCGCATCGCCGACATGGCTGCGCAGATGATCGAGCTGTCCGGTCGTGGCGACGACGGCATCGCGATCGAGTGCTGCGGCCTGCGTCCCGGCGAGAAGCTCTACGAAGAGCTCGCGCACGACGGCGAGGATCTGATGCCCAGTGGTCTGCCGGGGATCAACGTCGTGCGCCCTGCGAGCCTCGAAGCGCCGACGATTCTTCCGTGGGTCGGCCGGCTCGAGGCTGCCTCTGTGCAGCGCGATGCCGCAACCATCCGTCAGCTCCTCGCGCTCGGCACTGGCTACCGGCGCGGCGACGCACCGATGGTCGAGGACGACGACGCGCTGCCGAGTGTGGCCGAGGCGGCTGTCGCCGAGGGCATGCGCGACGCGAGCTGATCCTCGGTGTCGGCGCGCGAGTGCTAGTGTGGTGACTCGGACCGCAGTGAATCCCCGGGGCACACGTCGCACGTTCGTTCGCGTCGGCATCCTCGGCATCGCGGGTTGTGCCGCACGCATGGGTGACGTGGATCCTCGTCCACGCGGCGGCGGACTCATCCGCGTGATGTCGCTGAACCTCGCGCACGGCCGCGGTCGGGCGCTCGTGCAGACGCGCGCGCGACCAGCCGACTGGTATCGCCGCAACCTCGACGCCATTGCGAGCGTGATCGAGCGCGAGGCCCCGGACGTCGTCGCGCTGCAAGAGGCCGAGCTCGGATCGCGATGGTCGGGCGGCTTCGATCACGTCGAGCACGTCGCACGCGAGTGCGGGCTCGCGGTGCTCGCGACGACGGCATTCGTGCACGTGCCGGGTCGCTACGAGTACGGCACGGCGATCATCGGATCCGCCGAGGTCACCGCGAGCGGTGGTGGGGCGTTCGCGGTGCACGGCCGGTGGCGCAAGGGCTTCACGGCTGCATCACTGCGGATCGACGAAATCGCGCTCGATATCGTCTCGCTGCATCTCGATCACGCGAGTGCGGCGATCCGGTCGCAACAGGCGAACGAGATCGTGCAGGCGTTGGGCGCTCGATCGGGGCCGCTCGTCGTGCTCGGCGATTTCAACGATGGATGGCACGCAAACAGCCCTGCACGCCAGCTCACCGAGTCGCTCGGCTTGGTCGCGAACAGCCCGCTTGCGCGCGGCCCAGCGACGTTCGCGTTCGGCCGTCGCCTCGATTGGATCCTCGCTTCGCGCGATTTCGACATCGTCGCGCATCACGTGCTCGTCGACGACCGTCTGTCGGATCATCGTGCCGTGCTCGCGGACCTCCGACCAGCGCGCACACGTTGATGCGATCGGCGCCGCGTGGCGGGCTGGTGCGATTGGGCGGCAGCGCACACGACTGGGATGACGGGTTCGGGGGAACCACTGCAATCGCGGGAGTGGGCGCGAACAGCGGTGTCGTGGCACGCCCGTTGCTCACCCATCGACCAATGTCTCCGTCATACCTTCCGATCATTCTTTCTTCCGCTGCTGCGTTGGCGGCCTTCTCCTTCGCAGGCGAGGCGCGTGCCAGCCACCTCGACGCGTGCGGAGGCATCTGGCTCGACGCCGAGGCCGCCGGGCGCTGCGAAGTCGTCCCGAAGGAGTCGTGTGAGACCCGCTGCGAGCCTGCGTCGACCGAGCGTGTCTGTGCGACGCGCCTCTACAATGACTGCGCGCCGAGCTGTCAGCTGACCGCCGAGGTCGAGTGCAGCACGAGCTGCGTCGAGACCTGCGACACCATGTGCAGCGCGTCCGCGAGTGTGGATTGCGGGGCGCTGTGCGTTGCCGACTGTGGCGGCGGGGTCAACGACTCGTGCGGCGATGCGAGCGGTGCGTGCGGCGAGCAGGGCGGCGCATGCTGCTACGCGTCGTGCGACGCCTACTGCGACGTCGAGGCATCGGTCGAGTGCTCGACCGTCTGCGACACCGCGTGCACCGGCTCGTGCGAGGCACGTGCGAACATGGACTGCCAGATCGAATGTCAGTCGGTCGAGTTCGAGGCGTGCGGCACCAAGGTCGTCCAGGAGTGCAACCAGGAGTGCGAGACGACCGGCGCCGCGATCTTCTGCGACGGTCACTTCCTCGCGACCGGTGGTGATCTGCAGGCGTGCGCCGCTCAGCTCGAGGCCGAGTTCTCGGTCTCGATCGACGTGGACATCGAGGTCGATGTCGACATCAGCGGTGGCGACGGGGACGGCGATCAGGACGACGACGACATCGACGATGTCGTGAACTGCTCGGTCGCCGGCCCTGGTGGATCTGGCGGCCAAACGATGGGCTGGTCGGGGCTGCTCGCGCTGATGGTGGTCGGTGCCCGGGTCCGTCGCAGCAAGCGCGCGGCCTGAACGAATCGAGCGTGAGAACACGCCGCGATGGCGGTCATCGGCCAGTGCGCCGGTGACCGCCATCGGTCGTTTCCGCGGTTGCGCCTGGCCAGACCCACGGCATCGGCACCTGGTGCCGGGATCGCAGCGGCGGACTTCACCGCCGGCGCGGGCATCGAGATCGTCGTCGCACGCGGCGCGGAGATCGAGCTCGTCGTCGATGGGCTGGGCAGCGTCGTCGCCGTAGCGCCGGCGCCGATCGTCGCACTCGCGGCCGGCGACATGGATGGTGACGCGCAGGCTGACTTCATCGCCGCGACCGCGACCGAGGTGCACGTGTGGCCCGTCGTCGCCGGCGTGGTGTCGCCGACCTCGATCGTCCAGCAGGTGATTGGTGTCACGAGCTTCGGGCTCGGTGACCGCAGTGGCGACGGTTTCGTCGACGTGTTCGCGCTCGCCGGCGATGCCGTCGTGATGCTCCCCGGCGCGATCGGCATGCCGCTCGGCGCCACCGAGACCATCGTTTTCTCAGGCGTCCGCAGCTTCGCCGCGTTCGACGCCGACAGCGACGGACGAACCGACATCGCGTGGTCGCAGGACACGTTCTTGCGAGTGGTCGATGCGGATGGGAGCACCTACGAGCTCCGCAATTCCGAGTCGAGCGTCGTCGAGTCCCTGCTGCCGGCCGATTTCAGCGGAGATGCGATCGTCGATCTCGTGGCGGTCGGCCTCGATCCATCGCCGATGGCGACGGTGACCGGCCCCGTGCTCAACAACTACCCGATCGTCACCCCGCAGGCAGATGCGATCGCCGATGCGGCCGCGGGCGCCGTCGATGGCGGTGGGTTCGCCGATCTCGCGCTCGCGCTCGGCGGCTCGGGCGTCGTGCGCGTTCGCTTCGGCAGGCAAGGGATCGTCGGCGAGTTCGGCAAGAGCGAGCCGTTCGGCTGCGTGTCCGACTACGCGTCGGGCATCGTCGCCGACCAGGTCGTGCTCGCCGACACGGTCGGTGACGGCACGGTCGACATCGTCGTCAGCTCGATTCGTGCAGCGATACTCGCAGTGAATGGCGAGTTGGGACGCTCGACACCCCAGCCTCGGCTGACGGCGGCGTGCGGGTTGCCGCTAGGATCGAGCGAGACCATGAGCTCGCGGTAGCGGTTGAGTCGGCTCACCCAACGATGATGCCCGATCGACCGGCGCTGCGCAGCGCCGGCTTCGAGCCTGTGAGCTGTGCAGCCGCTGGGCTATGCTCCCGCGCCCGTGCTCCACTCGCGCCGTGCCTTCGTCCTCGGTGGCACCGCGTTGCTCGCGAGCGCCTGCCGGATCGGCGGCGCCTCGAGAACGCCGACCGGGCCTACGCACGCGATCTACGATGCGGCCGGCGCCTCGTCGACACTCGCCGCGTTCGCCGAGTCCTGCGCCGACGCGGACGTCATCGCGTTCGGCGAGCTGCACGGCCACGAGGTCGGCAGCGCGCTGCAGCTCGAGCTGCTGCAGACCCTGTTCACGCAGTCGCGCCCGGTCGCGCTCGCGATGGAGTTCTTCGAGGCCGACACGCAGCCCGACATCGATGCGTACCTCGCCGGTGAGATCGACGAGCCGACGTTTCGCAGCAAGACGAAGCGCGACGAGGCCTACGCGACGTCGCATTGCCCGCTCGTCGAGCTGTGCCGCGAACGCGGTGCGCGGGTCATCGCCGCGAACGCCCCGCGACCCCTCGTCATCGCGTACCGCAAGTCGAGCCTCGACTATGCGGCGTACCTCGCGACCTTGACCGACGACCAGCGCGCGCTCATGCCGACCTCGAGCGTGCCGCCGCACGACGAGCACGAGCGCCGCTTCATGAAGATGATGGGCCCCGTGCGCGGCCCGGCGTTCTTCAAGTCGATGGCGCTGTGGAACGACGCGATGGCGGAATCGGTCGTGCGCGCACGCGCCGACGATCCCCGCACGCGTGTCCTTCTGATCGTCGGGACGTTCCACGTCGCCGCACGGCTCGGCACCATCACGCAGATCACCGCGCGATCACCTGACGCGTCGATCCGGTTGCTGACGATGCGCAACGGCGGCACTGCGTGGCGAGCCAGTGACGCCGGCGAGGGTGACCTCGTCGTCTGCGTCGACTGAGCACGCGAGAGTGATCGGGCAGGTTCGAACGATGTTCGTTCCTGCGATCGCGTGTGCGCACCTTCGCGCACCGCGCGCGACGACCGACGTGCGCTGTCTCGCGACGCCGCCTCTGCCAATCCCCCGGAACCCCTTGGCAGCATGGCCGGTGTCGGGGCACACCAATGCGCACACGAAGGACGATCGAATGCCCGGTAGGACCACGCACGCTCGACTGCTCGCCTGGATCGAAGAGGTCAAGGCATTGTGCAAGCCCGACTCCGTTCACATCTGCGACGGCAGCCAGGCTGAGTACGATCACCTGTGCAACATGATGGCGGAGGCCGGGACCCTGATCCGGCTGAACCCCGAGAAGCGTCCGAACAGCTTCCTGGCGCGCTCCGATCCACGCGACGTCGCACGGGTCGAGGATCGCACCTTCATCTGCAGCAACTACAAGAACGACGCGGGTCCCACCAACAACTGGATGGACCCCGCGACGATGAAGGCGTCGCTCGGCAAGCTGTTCGACGGCTGCATGCGCGGCCGCACGATGTACGTCGCGCCGTTCTCGATGGGTCCGCTCGGCTCGCCGATCGCGAAGCTCGGCGTGCAGATCACCGACAGCGAGTACGCGGTCGTCAACATGCGGATCATGACGCGCATGGGCCAGGGCGCGCTCGACGTGCTCGGCCAAGACGGCGAGTTCGTGCCGTGTCTGCACTCGGTCGGTCGTCCGCTCGCCGACGGCGAAGCCGACAGCAAGTGGCCGTGCAATCCAGAGAACATCTACATCGCGCACTTTCCCGAGACCCGCGAGATCTGGTCGTTCGGCTCCGGCTACGGCGGCAACGCGCTGCTCGGCAAGAAGTGTCTCGCGCTGCGCATCGCGTCCACGATGGGTCGCGACGAGGGGTGGCTCGCCGAGCACATGCTCATCGTCGGTGTGGAGAGCCCCGAGGGCGAGAAGACCTACGTCGCCGCCGCGTTCCCGTCGGCGTGCGGCAAGACGAACTTCGCGATGATGGTGCCGCCGGCAGGTTTCGACGGCTGGAAGGTGTGGACCGTCGGCGACGACATCGCGTGGATCAAGCCCCGCGACGGCAAGCTGTACGCGATCAATCCCGAGGCTGGCTTCTTCGGCGTCGCGCCGGGCACCGGCGCGAAGACGAATCCGAACGCGATCGCGTCGCTGCACGCGAACTGCATCTTCACGAACGTCGCGATGACCGACGACGGCGACATCTGGTGGGAGGGCCTCACCGAGGACACGCCGGCGCATCTCATCGACTGGAAGGGTGAGGAGTGGACGCCCGCGAAGGGCTCGCCCGCGGCGCACCCGAACGCGCGCTTCACCGCGCCCGCGTCGCAGTGCCCGTCGATCGATCCGAAGTGGGAAGACCCGGCCGGTGTGCCGCTCGCGGCGTTCATCTTCGGTGGTCGCATGTCGAAGGATCAGCCGCTCGTGTACCAGGCGTTCAACTGGACGCACGGTGTCTACCTCGCGGCGACGATGGGCTCCGAGGCGACGGCTGCCGCGGTCGGTCAGGCCGCGATGCGCCGCGATCCGTTCGCGATGCTTCCGTTTTGCGGCTACAACATGGCCGACTACTTCAACCACTGGCTGAACGTCGGTCGCAAGATTCCGAACCCGCCGCGGATCTTCCGTGTGAACTGGTTCCGCAAGGGCCCCGACGGCAAGTTCCTGTGGCCCGGCTACGGCGAGAACATGCGCGTGCTCAAGTGGATCATCGATCGCGTGAAGGGTCGCGGCTACGCGATCGAGAGCCCGCTCGGGTGGATGCCGCGCCACGAGGACATCAATTGGCAAGGTCTCGCGTTCGACGCCGAGAAGTTCCAGGACCTCATGGGCGTCGACAAGCACCCCGGCACGCTCGAGGCGCACGCGCACGAGGAGCTGTTCGATCGCTTCTTCGATCGACTGCCGAAGGAGTTCGTGTTCGAGCGTGAGCTGTTGCGTAGCCGGCTGTGGCGATCGCCCGACCACTGGGAAGGCACGCACCTCCCCGGCGGGCTGTAGCGCATGGCGTCGCCGCGCAAGCCGAAGCCCGTCGTGAAGCCGGCCGCCAAGCCCGCCAAGCGCCGGACGACGGCGAAGGACGCTCGCGCGGCGGCGACGGCGATCCTGCTCGCGAAAAAAAAGGTCCGGCGCAAGCGCAAGGCCGGCGCGGCCGAGGCGGAGGATCCGCCGGCGCCGCCGGATGCGATCCGCGTGCGTCGCATGCACCGGCGCGATCTCAACAAGGTGTGGGAGTTCCTCAAGCTGGTGTTCCGCGACGTCAATCGCGAGACGGTCGAGTACCAGCGGCCGCGCAGCAAGCAGCGCTTCACCGAGCAGTACGACGACGAGGGCATCGAGCAGCTGGTGTTCGAGATCGGGCCGGACATCGTCGGCTACGCCGAATGTGCGTATGAGGTGACCGGCAACGACAACTGGATCAACCCCCGCTACTTCGACAAGCGGGACATGCGGCCGTTGTTCGTCGAGGAACTCGCGTCGCATCCCGAGTACCAGGGGCGTGGGATCGGCTCCTTCATGCTGGAGCAGCTCCAGCACCTGGCGCGCGTACGCGGTTGCACGCATCTGGTGCTCGAGGTCGCCGAGAACAACCGGCCCGCGCTCGGCTTCTATCGGCGGCGCAATTTCTACAAGCTCGACGCATCGCTGTTCCTGGCGCAGAAGATCGACAGCGAGCCGGAGCTGCTGCCGCCGCGACCGCTTGCGCCCGGTTCGACCGACGGCTGAGCGCACGCGCGGTGCCGCTCGCGACCCGTTTTCGGTTTGGGCCCGCCTTGCCGCGTTCGGTGCCGGACGGTTAGACTGACCGGCGGTTACGCCCGTCATGCGCATCACCTCGTTCCTCTCGATCTTTGCCGTCGCTCTCGCCCTCGTCGCCGGCGGTGGTTGCCGCAAGGGCGGCGGTGGCAAGGGTCCGACCGTGCGCAAGGACGTGACGAGCTGGCCGAGCTTCGCCGACGTGCCGCCGCCGGTTGCTCGCCCCGCGCTGCTCGATGCCGCAGTGGTGATCGCGATCGAGGACTATCAGTTCGCCGACGACATCCCCGGTGCGCGTGCAAATGCGGCCGACTGGGTGAAGTTCCTGACCAAGACCCAGGGCGTGCCCGCGACCAACACGCAGATGCTGTGGAACGTCGAGGCGACGAAGGAAGAGATCCTCGCCGTCACGCGTCGCGCGATGGATCGCGTGTCACCCGGCGGAAGGCTCTGGTTCGTGTTCATCGGCCACGGCGCACCGAAGAAGACCGGTGACGATGCGTACCTCATCGGCGCCGATGCCCGCTCGACGCCCGACAGCGTCGAGCAGCGATCGGTGATGCAGAGCGAGCTGCTCACGCTGCTCGAGAGCAAGGACGGCGTCACGCCGATCCTCATCCTCGATGCGTGCTTCAACGGCAAGACCTCGACCGGCACGCGCGTGATGGAGGCGGGCCTCCAAGATTTCACGTTCGTCGATCTGAAAGCGGGCAGCAAGGCGATCGTGCTGTCGGCATCGAAGAAGGACGAGTACGCCGGATCGTTGCCGGGGCTCAACCGCCCCGCGTTCTCGTACCTGTTGCTCGGCGCGATGCGTGGCTGGGGCGACACCAACAAGGACGGCGCGGTCACGGTCGACGAGGCGGTGTCGTACTCGCGCGACGCGCTCGGCATGCTGCTGCAAGGGCGGCAGCAGACGCCCGAGGTCGTCGGCGACATTGGTCGCGATCAGCAGCTCGCGGTGTCGGCGGGCGAGCCCGGACCCGATCTCACCGAGATGCGCATGCGCGGTGCGGCGGCGAATGACCTGAAGATCAACGCCGATACGCTCGCGGTGCCCGACGCCGCGATGTTCGCCGGCGGCGGCGTGGTCGACTTCAGCCAGAAGACGGACATGCAGGCGGAGAAGCTCTACGCGAAGGCGCTCAGCGTGCAAAAGGACGAGGACGCGCTGCCCGAGGTGCGTGCCTCGGCGTGGTGCGAGCTCGCGCGCTTGGGCCAGGCGACGAACCCGTATCGCGTGCAGGCGCTGAAGATGTGCCGCGAGTGGCAGATCTACGCGCGAGCGCAGCGCAAGCAGGAGACGTCGATGGCGAGCGACTACGAGTACCTGCGCGACTACCTGACGCTCGGCCACAAGTCGAAGGACCAGAAGCAGGCGGCGTGCTCCGCGTTTCTGTCGGGTTACAGCGGCCTCGCGGAGTCCGAGTACCCGCACATCAAGAACGTGCGCAAGGCCCAGAAGGCGCTCGAGCGCGGCGGCAAAGCGAAGATGACGTCGCTGTCGAACGTGAAGATCGTGCCCGACGGCAGCCCGTCGGGGGTGACGCAGTGAGCGTGCGGGTCTGGGTCGCGTTGGCGCTCGGTTTGCTCGTCGGGTGCTTCGACGCGGACGAGGAGATCGTCGGCCTCGCCTGTCAAGATGACTCGCATTGTCCGGGCGGCAAGTTCGTGTGCCGCGGCGGGACCTGTGCCGACGCTGACGAATGCGCCGACACCGATGCGAGTTGCAACTCGTCGAGCATGACCACGACGTCGGCTACGACGACGGCCGGCGCATGCCTCGACAACAACATCTCGTGTGCTGCCGGGGAGATGTGTTGCGCAGGAGGAACCTGCGCGGACGACGGACAGAACGTCGGCAACATTGTATGTCTTCAGATGTGCAGTGCACAACCAGACTGCCAAAGTGGCTGCTGCGGGTTTCGGCCGGAACTTGAATTCTCGGTCTGCGAAGCGTGCTGAAGGTGCGGGTAGCACTCACTATCGCGTTCAGCATCGTCGCCTGCGCTTCGCCGCCCGCTCCCCCCGCCGCGGGCAATCAGCAGGCAAAGGTCGAAAAAGCCGAACCGCGGGCCGCTGGCGAGCAACGTCCGCAGACGGACGACGACGACGACGACGACGACGACGACGACGAGGTGATCACGTTCGAGGCCATCGTTCGCGTCGATTCCGAGCCCGGCTCGAAGAAGCTGCAGGCGGTGTGGCTCGAGCGCACCGACGGCGAGCGCTGGATCGTCGCGTACCGGGCCGAGCCGTGGCTCGTGCCGTTCGCCGACAAAGCGGTCGAGGTGACCGGCGGCCGCTATATCCCCGGCGGTCAAGCTGTGAGGGCGACCCACTTCCGCGTCGACTCGCTGCGCGTGACGGACGACAAGGACGCTGGGCTCTTCGAGAGCCTCGGTGCCGAGCAGACGATGACCGGCAGGTTCGCGGAGCAGGTCGGCACCGTCGGTGC
>Ga0105048_10003735_pt1 | contig 24901 bp, 17 predicted proteins | sample MAT05_FD_78382 | JGI IMG/M metagenome (GOLD analysis project Ga0105048, IMG submission 78382) | Freshwater microbial communities from Lake Fryxell liftoff mats and glacier meltwater in Antarctica - MAT-05 | ecosystem: Environmental > Aquatic > Freshwater > Ice > Liftoff microbial mat | place... | reverse complement strand
TTCGCCGAGAAAGTCGTCGAAGAACGGCGGGAGATCGAAACCCACTTCACGTCGTTGGTGAAGAATGTCAAAGATCACGCGATCATTACGATCGATACGGCGGGGAACATCACCAGCGGGAATTTGGAGGCCGAGCGCATACTCGGTTACCCCGAAGCCGAACTGCGCGGGCAGCATTTCTCAGCGATTTTCACCTCCGAAGATACCCGCGATGGCATTCCGGAACATGAACTCCGGTTGGCTCGCGACGAAGGGCGCGCAGTCAACGAGCGTTGGCACCTCCGCCGAGGGGGAGAAAATTTTTGGGCTTTGGGTATCGTCACGCCGACCAGCGATGCCGAAGGTCATCTGACGGGCTATTCGAATATCCTTCGCGATATGACCGAGCAAAAGTTGGCTGAGCAGGAACTCCAAAAGACGGCGAAGAAATCGGCGATCCGCGCGCGGGAGCACACGGCGGAATTGCAAAAGGCCCATGTGGAATTACAAAAGGAAACCGCCGAACGGCAACGGACTCAATTGGAACTCGGCCTGTTCCGCGCCTTGATCGATCACACTCTCGACATCATCGAAGTGATCGATCCCGATACGGGCCAGTTCCTCGATGTCAACGATACAGCCTGCCTGGCTCACGGTTACACGCGGGAAGAATTTTTAAACTTAAGCGTTCGGGATATCACCTCCGCGAATATCTCCAAGCAGTGGGGGGAATGGATCCAAGAATACCCTCATCCGATCCAGCAGTTTGAAAGTGTGCACCGCCGCAAGGACGGTTCGACGTTCCCGGTCGAAGTTAGCTTCAATGTGATCGCGCTCGACCGCCCTTATATGATCGCTGTCGTCCGGGATATCACCGTGCGGAAACGATCCGAAGAGGCCATGCGCGAAAGCGAGGCCCGCTTCCGAGCGTTGTTCGAATCGAATATGTTGGGCACGTTTTTCTGGACGGAAGAAGGAGAGGTCACTGAAGCCAACGAGGCATTTCTTTCTCTCATCGGCTTCTCGAAGAGCGATATCCGTAACGGGATCGTCTCGTGGGTCAATCTCACTCCCCCCGAGTGCTACGCGCGGGATAAAGCCGCGCTGGCGGAGATCGCCAGCACCGGCCGGTGTGCTCCGTACGAGAAAGATTACATCCACAAGGATGGGCGGCGCATCTCGATCTTGCTCGGGGCCGCCAGCTTGCCGGGCAGCGATCACGGGGTCGCGTTCGCCATCGACCTCACGGAGCGAAAAAAAGTCGAGAATGACCGCGACGACCTCCTCAAACGGCTGCAACTCCACATCGAGCGTTTACCCCTTGCTTATCTGCTCTGCGGGCCGGACATGCGCTATGCCCGTTGGAACCCGGCGGCGGAACGGATGTTCGGATTCACGGAAACCGAGATCCTCGGCAAACACCCCTTCGATGTGAACGTCCCTAAGGAATCCCAAGAATTCGTCGGCGGGCTTCTCGAGCTTCTCCGCGCCGGGGATATGAACTGCAACGGGGTCGGCGAAAACAAGAAAGCGGATGGGACGATGATCACCTGCGAATGGCACAATACCCCGCTCATGGTGGAGGGCGAGTTCATCGGTTTGATTTCGATCGCCCAAGACATCACCGCCCGCCGGGAAGTGGAGAAGGAATTGCTTCTACGAGATCGGGCGATCCGAGCGACCACTCAAGGGATCATGATCACGGACGCGGGCTTACCGGACAATCCGATCGTCTACGCCAGCCCCGCCGCATTGCGACAAACGGGCTACGGTTCCGAGGAATTGCTCGGCCGGAACTGCCGGTTCCTGCAAGGGAAAGAGACCGATCCCGTATCCGTGGAGATCATCCGCGCCGCCATTCGGAATGGAGAAGCGTGCAATGTCGAATTGTTGAATTATCGCAAAGATGGCACGCCATTCTGGAACAGTCTTTCCATCGATCCGATCCAGGATCCCGCCGGCCGGTTGACCCACTTCGTCGCCGTGCAAACCGATATCACGCTGAGGCGGCAACTCGAGGAACAATACCGACGGTCGCAGAATCGCCTTCAATACGTCGTGGCTTCCAGCCCGGTCGTGTTGTTCACCTTGGCGGTGCAGGCCGAGGAAACCGTCGGCCTCAGTTGGATCAGCGAAAACCTCTGGAGCGTACTCGGGTATCGCCCCGAAATGGCCACCGAACCGGGATGGTGGCGCGGGAATATCCACCCGGAGGATCGGGATAACCTCGTCGCGAAAATCCGGAGCGAGTTGTTCGCCCTCGGCCGCACAAGCCACGAATACCGCTTCCGCCACGGGGACGGCACCTACCGTTGGATGCGCGACGAAATGCGGTTGACCCGAGATGAGGACGGCCGGGCCATGGAAGCGATCGGATCGTGGTCGGATATCAACGATCGGAAACTCGCCGAGGAGCACCGTGCCAGGTTGGTCGAAGTACTGGAAGCGACGCCCGATTTCGTGGGGATCTCCGATGCGGATCACCATCCGATTTTCTTGAATCGCGCCGCGCGGCGGATGATCGGTTTGGAGGTGGAAGGAGATGTTTCCGGAACTATGTTCAACGACTATTACCCCGCATGGGCGGCGGCGATCCTCGTCGAAAAAGCCATTCCCCAAGCCTTGAAAACCGGCACTTGGGAGGGCGAGAGCGCCTTGCTCACCCAATCCGGGAAGGAAATCCCTGTATCCCAAGTGATCGTCGTTTCCAAAACCACCGGGGGGGCAGTCCGAACGATCTCGACAATCATTCGCGATCTCACCGAGAAAAAGAAACTCGAACAGCAGTTCCGCCAAGCCCAGAAGATGGAAGCGTTCGGACAATTGGCGGGGGGCGTGGCCCACGATTTTAACAACCTGCTCACGATCATCTCGGGCTACAGCGAAATCGTTATGCAGAATTTAACACCTGCGGACGAGAATCGGGAAATGATCGAGGAGATCCAAAAAGCTTCTCAACGGGCCGCGATGCTCACCAAACAACTCCTCGCGTTCAGCCGCAAGCAAGTGATGCAATTCCAGGTTTTGGATCTCAACACCGTCGTCACCGGCGCGGAAAAAATGCTCGCGCGATTGATCGGCGAAGATATCATTCTGAGCACGCGACTGGCAAACGGGCTCGATCAGGTGAAGGTCGATCCGGGCCAAATCGAACAGGTGATCATGAATCTGGTGGTGAACGCCCGCGATGCCATGCCCACGGGGGGCCGCATCACCCTCGAAACGGCCAACATGCCGCTCGATGCCAACTTCGGCGAGTCTCACGCGGAAGTCATCCCCGGGCACTACGTCATGCTGGCCGTGAACGACAACGGCTGCGGAATGACCGATGACGTCAAGCGGCACCTCTTTGAGCCTTTCTTCACCACGAAAGCGGTCGGCCTTGGAACCGGCTTGGGCCTCGCGACCGTCTTCGGTATCGTCAAACAGAGCGGGGGACACGTCCGCGTTTACAGCGAATTGGGCCACGGGACCACGTTCAAAATCTATCTCCCCTCGTACGAAGAAATCTCGCCGACAAACCAAACGAAAGCCGAATCGAAGACGATCCCACGCGGTACCGAAACGATTCTCCTCGTTGAAGACGAAAAGGCCCTGCGCATGATGACGCGCACGGTACTCCTCTCACAAGGATACTCGGTGCTCGAAGCCGCGGACGGCGCCGATGCCATCCGCATCTGCGAACAACGCGAGGAACCGATTCATTTATTGATTTCGGACGTGGTCATGCCGCAATTGGGCGGCCGACAACTCTCCGACCGGTTGGTCACTCTGATCCCGGACATGCGGGTGCTGTTCGTCTCGGGATATACCGACGATGCCGTCGTGCGCCACGGCGTTCTAGAAGCGGAAGTTCAATTCCTTCAAAAGCCCTTTACCGTCGATGCCTTGGGCCGGAAAGTACGCGAGGTCTTGGACGCTCCCCGGCAGAGTTAGAGCGCCTCCGCCGGCATTTGGAAGATCTTCTCAAAGCGGCCAGCGGCAGCCAGCAGGGCCGCAACTAATTTCGGATCGAACTGACCGACCATATCCGCGCTGACCACGCGGATCGCCCTGGCGTGGGTCAATGCCGGGCGATTGACCCGCCGGGATCGCAAGGCGTCGTACACCGAGACCAATCCGACGACGCGGGCCGCGAGGGAACATTGATCGCCGACGAGCCCATCGGGATACCCTGTTCCATCCCATCGTTCGTGATGGCTGCGGATCACTTCTCCCGCGAGGGCCAACATCGAACTCGCTTCGGGATACTTCGTCGCGGCTGCACTCACCCATTCTGCTCCCATGACCGTATGCGTTTGAATGACCAACCGTTCTTGATCATCGAGTGATCCGGGCTTACGCAACACCGTTTGGGGAATCGCGACCATACCCACGTCGTGTAGCGGGGCTATGGTCGTGAGGAGTTCGAGGAATCTCGTGTCTTTGAGCCGCGAATACTCCCCCGTACCGGAGACCGATGCGGCGATAGCCGCGACGTAGCGTTTGAGCCTCGCGACATAAGGCGGCCCGAACGAAAGGGTCTCGTGCAACATTTGCGACACGACCTCGTTCAACAAGCCAATGCAGCGTTCGTCCGTAGCCGCAGGGATCACCGTCGATTCCACTCCCGGGATAGCGATCGCACCGGTCGGCGCGGGGGTTCGCGTTAGATTCGCCATCCCGATTCGTGTGGTCTCTTTCGCCGCCGTTCGAATTTCGACGTTCAATTTCCGTCCGAGGAGCCCTTTGACACGGGATCGAAAATCGGACCGAGTGAAAGGCTTGGCGAGAAAATCATCCGCCCCCGTCGAAAGGAGACCACCGAGGGATTCTTGCGGGATCATCCCCGAGGTGAGCAGAATCATCGGCATGTTCGCTTCGGGGCACACTTTCCGGATCGAATCGATGAGTTCATACCCCGATGCGCCGGGGAGATTGACGTCGAGCACGATCAAGTCATATTTTCCCCGCTCGAGCAGGGCGAGCATCGCTTCGCCGTCGCCGGCTTCTGCGAAATCGAATTCATCGCCCAAGTAATTCCGTTGGAGTTTTCGGAGGGGCACTTCATCGTCCACCACCAGGATTCGCGGCCGGAGAATTGGCCCCTTGGATTCTTGTTCCGTCGCCGGTCGAATTGTCCAGCGGTTGAAGCCGGCGAGGGTGATCGCCACGACTCGGGCGCTCGGTGGCCGTTCGTCCGGATCGGTGCTGAGCATCCGGTTGACGAGGGTGCAGAGCTCTTCCGGGAGTTCCGGACGAAATTGCTGGATCGATGGGGGTGGCGCGGTGAGTCGCAGATGCAAATCGCGCATCGGAGAGCCGGTATCCTGAAACGGTTCGCGACCGGTTAACGCCCAGAACATCACCGCTCCCAGACCGAAAAGATCGGCGCGGGCATCGACCGATTGGGCATCCTTCACTTGCTCCGGGGCCATGTAGCCGACGGTACCGAGGAGGGTTCCCGGTTCGGTCATGCGGCGGTTCGGATGGAGGGCCAAGCCGAAATCGAGGAGTTTGGCTTGCCCTTCCTGAGTGACGAGGATATTCGATGGCTTGATATCGCGGTGAATCAAGCCGTGGCGGTGGGCCTCGGCCAAGGCGTCGGCCACTTGACGGAAGATCTCGCAGGCCCGATTCACCGGGAGGGCCCCGCGGGATTTGATCATTATTTGGAGGTCGTCCCCGTTGATCATTTCCATGACGTAATAGTCGCGGATGGGGCTCCCCGGATCGGGCGGCGAGTGCCGACCCGCATCGAGGCAGGCGACGAGATTCGGATGGTGTATGCGCGCCACCGCTTGGGCCTCCGCGTAGAAACGGCGGAGCTGTTTCGGGCAGGCATCTTGGGCGTTCGCAAAGACTTTCACGGCGACTTCGCGCCGAAGAAACGTATTCTCGGCCCGGTAAACGATCCCCATTCCGCCGCGGCCCAGCATTCCGAGGATGCGGTATTGCCCCAAGCGGAGTTCCCGCGAGTATCCCTTCCGAATCGCCTCGGATTGAAATGAAGTGATCAGGTGAAGGTTTTCGAGTTTCTTCACGGCTTCGTCTTGAGACAACGACGAGAAGACATTCTCTTTAACTCCCGAGTCGAGTTCGTCCCACTCTTCGGGGAGGACGATCGATTGATCGAGGAGATCGTTGATGAACATGACCAGCCGGGTATCGTTCGTAAGAAGGTGGTCTTTGGTATTCATGGCGACATCGAGCGTATCCCCACGGGTTTGATTCATCATTACGAGAGCGGACATAGGAATATTCCTTAAAGGCTTTGGGGATCGGTGCGAGTGGCCAAAGAATCATTGGGCGGGGTTGATAAAGCATGGCCGTTCCCATGCCGTGGAGTAAAGCTATTGCCACAGGAAAGAATTCGCGAAGCAACTCGGGATTCACCACGTGACTCTGAAATCCAAAGCCAGCAGCAAGAATCATCTCGCCGCGGATCACTGAGTTCTTTCCCTAACGGGATCGGCGTCAATCGCGGCATATCCCCTTCGTAAAACTTTGTGTTCAACGCTGACACAGGGTCTTACACACGGATCTCAAAAGAACGTTTGTTAGTATCCGTGACTGAAGGTATTCCCATCGACGGCGATAAAAGATTCCCCTCAGGAATTTTCGAGCGGCTTCCACCGAATCCAAGGCCCATAGCCCAGCGAGCTCCCAAGTGGGGCGGTAATGCCGGAACCACCGATACTTCCCACGCAGGAAGCAGGCTTGGAGTTCAGAGCGTTGCCTTCCCTTCGAAGAATTACTGCTGGCGCCGCCGAGGTGGCGAACGTGCCCCTCGTTGAAGATCGACAAAGAGTATCCGGCCAGGAGAAGCCGTGAGCAAAGATCGGTGTCTTCCCAGTACATGAAGTAACTCGTATCGAGGAAGCCGTCGAGTTGACGTAGGGCATCGCGGCGTATCATCAACGCGGCGCCAATGAGCCAACCGGCGCCATCTTCGACAGTTTCAGGTGCTTCATCCGGCGCGAGGCGCAAAGTCGATCGGAGCTTTTTGCGAAACGAAGGGAAGGGGTGCGCACAACGCTGAGGGATTCCATCGAACCCGATCAACCAAGGGCTGGCCGCTCCCACATACGGGTGCAATCGCATCCACGCCGCGCACCGATCTAACGTATCGTCTTCGAGGTAAGTGTCGGAGTTCAAAAGCAGGACGGTGTCTCCATTGACATTCTGAAGGCCGACGTTGTTTCCTCCGGCGAATCCGAGGTTTTTATCCAGAGGGACCAGTTTCGCATCGGGGAACTCGATTCGGATCATTTCTGGGGAGCCATCACTACTAGCGTTGTCCACGACGATCACCTCGGCCAATGGATTGTGGATCCGGAGGGATTGCAAGCATTGCTTCAGCAATTCACGGGTGTTGTAGTTGACGATGATAATTGAAAGCATGGTCGAACTCATGTCGCTTGTCGGATTGAAGCAGTGACGCTGCTTTCGGAAAGTCTTCTATGCACATCGCAGGCCGTTTTGCAGAATTCCCATTCGTCTGTTTGGTCGGATTTTTTAAACGACAGTGGCATGAAAACTTCGCTCAGGCCACACAAAACAGCCGGTGTTGTATCGCGGCGGGAAATTCATTTTGAGAGTTTGCCTCATCCTGAGAATGCTCCAGCGAACAAAGTTCCGGTGGGCACTCACTCCTCAATGCTCAGCGCGAACTGAATGTTGATTTTGTTTCGGCATCATCGTTGCTTTGAACGTGATCATCAGACATAAAACATTCGAGAGATTGAAAATGCCAAGCACCATGTCATCACTCGCCTCAGTCAGCCACACTGAATTCGTCACACGCTCTGGACACAATCTGACCGTAGAAGTCTGGGGGCTGCCAATCGCAGCCTTGACGATGTCCGAGACGCTGGTGCGAATCGACAAAATGATTCGACGGGGCCGGCCGCGGTTCGTGATAACCGCCAATCTCAACTACGCTATGCTCGCGGCTTCAAACAAACGGTTGCGGGTGGCGACCCGCAAGGCCGCGTTCATTGTCGCCGACGGAATGCCCTTGGTCTGGGCGGCCCTGTTGAAGGGGCAGCGCCTGCTTCAAAGAGTTACCGGGGCCGACCTCGTCCCCGCCCTTTGCCGCATGGCGGCGGAGAAGGGGTATTCGGTTCTGATCGTCGGCGGTGCCACCGGCGTCGCGGCGGCCGCAGCGGAGAAATTAAGAGAATCGCACGAAGGCCTCCAACTCACCGCGATGGAAGCGCCGCTATTCAAGACTCTAAGTGTGCAAGAGAATTCGACCTTAGTCGAACAGATTAAAAAAGTCCAACCCCAACTGATGCTCCTCGCGTGCAGTCAACCGGAAGGCGAGATTTGGCTTTCGGAGAATTGCGAGCAATTGGGCGTTCCGGCGTGCGTGCAGATCGGCGCCGCAGTCGATTTCGCTGCCGGAAGGGCGAAGCGGGCTCCCCGCTGGATTCAACGATTCGGAATGGAATGGCTTTACCGCTTGACCCGGGAACCGCGACGACTCGCGCCGCGCTACCTGCGAAACGCGATCTTCCTCTCTACAACCCGAGTCTGAAACAAGTTCCGATTCCGAACATCGAACCGCGAAATGAACCCGATGCATATCCTTTACAGCCATTACTTGCCCAACGTCGATCAACCGGCCGGTCATATGATCCGCGCGATTGCCCGCGAATTGCGAGGATTGGGGCACGATGTTTCAATCCACGCGAGCGCGGGCCAACCGCTGCGGCCCATTGCAAACTTGGCCACAGCCAAGCCGAAACGTTTTCAACGATTGCGGGCGCGTCTCTGGTTCGCCAAGGCTATCGCCCGCGATGTTATGCAGCGGAGAAGGGATCGAGCAACGCTCGAACGAATCGCACCGGACGTCCTCCTCGTTCGCCAGGATTCTTATTGTTCGTCGATGACATGGGCCGGCCATCGTTTGGGCATCCCCATCGTCACTTACGCGGATGCTCCTGTTGCTTGCGAAGCCCGGCAAAGGAATAACAATTCGCGTTGGCACCCACGGGGATTGGTCGAAACCATCGAAAAATGGGGTTTGAGCCGGAGTGCCGCAGTAGTCACCGTAAGCGAACCCGCCGCGAAAACCCTGCGCGAATACGGCCTTACCACACCGATTCACGCGATTTCTAATGGTATCGATCCCGCCAATTATCCCCGGCTGACCTCAGCCGAACGAATGAGCGAGCGGCGGCGCCTCGGCTTGAACGCTCAGCAGATCGTGGGATTCCAAGGGACATTTCAAGCATTCCACGGAATCGACCGACTTCGCGAACTCATGATGTCCACAGCCACCCGCTCGGACACGCAGTGGCTTCTCATCGGCGACGGCCCGGAGTGCACACGGCTGGAGCAGGCTGTCCGCGGGAAGGTGAATGCCGTGTTCGTCGGAAGGCAGCCTAACGAACGGATGGGCGGACTGCTCGGTCTCCTCGACATCGGCGTCGCGCCATACAGCTCAGTCCCGGGCGCTTTTTATGGTTGCCCGCTCAAAGTGTTGGAATACGCCGCCGCCGGTTGTGCGGTGGTCGCCAGCGGCCAAGGGGACGTGCCGGCGCTGCTCGATCACGGTCGCGCAGGCATCGTGGTGAATGACGACGACTCAGGGACTTGGATACGAGAACTAAACCAGCTTTTGGACGATCCGACCCGCTGCCACGCCATCGGCAAGTACGCCCGCGAATGGATCCACGAGCGATACACATGGCGCAATACCGCGGAAAGTCTCGAGGAAATATTGAACGACGCGCTCGACCGCACCGGTGGCCCACTGGGCGAACCAAGTATTCCCAATTCGATTTCTGAGGTACTCCGATGAATCGTTTTTCCATTCTGCAAGAGCGCGGGGTTACCGTTTTCCGCATCTGCGGGGCAAACTTCGACGCCAGCGTGACCGGGGCCTTCCTTAAAGCGATCAATGAGATCGAACGCGAGCGAACTTCGGTCGTCGTGGATCTTTCCGCCGTTGATTTCATCGATAGCAGCGGTTTAGGTGCCTTGTGTGCGATGGCACGACACATGAAGCCACGGCCCGCTCGACTCGTGGGGACATCCGGGCGATTGATGCTGAGATTGGCGGATGTGTTCGGAGATAAATCTCAGCAATGCCACGAAACCTTGGCCGATGCCATCTCGGCGAGCCAGACGACCGAAATGGTGGTCAGTGCAAGTTGCCCCCAGCCCCTCGCTTGCGATGAGCCCGAGATATTTGCGTGAGCACTTGGAATTGAAAGACCAACCGCTCGAACCAACCAATGATCACACTTTCCTAGGAATTGCCAGCAATGCCCGAATCGTACAAACAGTTTCCTGCGAACCCAGAGCCGAACTTAGCGTTGCGCGAGGAGTTCCGACCCGCCATCACTATCCTCCGCTCGCGGTGGAAGTGGGTTGCGGCCGGTGTCTTCTTCGCCCTCTTGGTAGGAGTCGCCGCGCGGGGCCAATACAGCGACCGGCGGGAATTCGCCGGCGTTATCCTGCACACCCCGTTACCCAACGGGGAGTCGAACAAGCACATCATCCCGATGGCAGACCTTAAAAGCTTAAGCTCTTTGGTGAAATCCCCCGATAGCCTCCAAGCTGTGGTAGATCGCGAGCGATTGTATCTGACGGCGCAGGCCTTGGCCGAGCGCATCGAAGTCAAAACGATCCCCGGCTCCCAAACCCTCGGGATGAACCTTCAGTGGCGAGGCGCGGGGAACGGGGAGGCGATTCTCGATTCCGTGATGAAGGAGTTCATCGCCCGCGCGGGCGAACTCCGCAAGCAGAGAATGGAGGAACGTGCAGCCGATTTCAACGCGTCGCGGGCCAATTTTGAGCGAGAACTACAATCCAGCCGCTTGGAATTGGCGGCCTTCTACCGCGCGAACGGCACCTTGGATCCACCCCGCGAACTCCGCACGGCGACCGCAGAATTGGATGTTCTGTCGTCTGCATTATCGCTTTCCCGAAGGAATGAGGCGAGTTGCAAAGCGCAGCTCGCGGAGCTTGCCAAAACCATAGAAGACCTTGCGCACCAAGCGCCAACGGTAGGGAGCGGCACGCAATCACCGCTACGTCTCCAGCAATTGATCAATGAAGAACGGTTAAGGGAACTGAGCCAAGCAAAGCTCGAAGTCAAACGCCGCGAACTCGAACTGGTTCAAAAGGCTGCCGCCAAAGGCGCGGCAGGTCAATTAGAGCTGAGCCGGGTTGCCGCCGAAGTCGCCGAATTGCAAGCGCAAGCCCAAGATAACGAGAAAATACTCGAGTGGAAGAAAGATCTCGTGGAACTCGAGAAAAACACCAACGCCCCCCCTTCGATTCAACAAACATTCACCAAGAAACTCGACCTCGATCTCCTCTTGCTCGGATACCGGAACGAAATCCCCCTACTGGAGGCTGAGTCTGAGGCGAAACAACTGCGGATCGAACGGTTTTTGAAAGTGCAGGCCGAATCCGCCCCGTTGATTTGGCAAGTCGAGCGTGCCGAGGCCGAGCGCAACCGAATGCAAGCCCACCTCGATCAAATCAAGTCACTCCTGACCATTTCCGGCGGCGAAGCGACTGTCTATCAACCGGCCACCGCCATTACCAAGCCATTCGGCGACGCCCGGAGTTGGTTGATACCGATCGCTATGGGCGGTTGTGCTTTCCTGTTTTGGGTCTGGGCGGTTGTCACCATATCCCCCCGACACGCAGAGCGGAGCTTCGACTCCCTTGCATCCGAAATGGGCCTCCCGGTATTGGCGAAACTTCCCACCGGGGTGCAGGTGCTGAGCGCGGATCGGAATGTCCGATCCCTCGCGCTGTCCCTGCGCCAGCGACTCCCGCGGGTGGGAGCGACCGTTCTGTTCACCCCCGTAAAGGGCGGTTTGCATACTCACGAACTGTTGCAACTAACAGCCGGTTGCTTGGCCCAACGCGACGAGCGTGTTCTCATCATCGACGCAGTTTGCGGCGAAGGGGATGATCGGGTGTGCTTCGGCGACAATGCCAAGGCGGTGGCGATCCGCGATGGCGATCAATTAGTTTCCCCGCCGTTAACTAAGTCCGTTGATGTCGGGCTTTCGAATTACCTCGCGTTCGAATTCGCTTGGCCGAATGAGGTCGTCCGATCGACCGAGGTTTACGGCGTCGATTTCCTCCCCGCCGGGACGGCGGTGATTTCCCCGGATGCCTTGGCCACGCAAAGAATGCGCGAACTCCTCGAATTGCTGCGGCAGACGTACAGCATTATCCTCATTGCCGGGCCGCCCTTCTCTTCCGTGACGGACTTGCAGATCCTCGCCGCGCATCAAGACGGGGCTGTCGTTCTCCTCGACGAAACCACCCCAATCAGCGGTACCACCCGAGAACTGATACGCAATCACCGGTACGTTGGAGTTCCGTTCTTAGGTTGCGTTCAACTCGCTGGGTGATTGATCTCTACGACACCGATTCTCACACACAACATGATCCACAAGGAATTTCAGATGACACAAACTTCCGCCGCGGTTTTTGCCGAGACATCCAATTGGTCAACTTTATTGGAATCCGGCCGTACCATTTCACGCTGGCAGAAGGCGGTTCCCAACATCCCTCGACTCGATGCCAAGCGGTTGCTCGATGTGGTTATCGCGTCGATTTCACTGATCTTGCTTTCACCACTGTTCTTGGTTGTCGCCCTGGCTATCAAGCTTTCCAGCCGAGGCGGTGTCTTTTACACACCGCAGCGTATTGGTCGCAATGGAGTTCCATTCACCTTCTATAAATTCCGGTCGATGCGGGCAGAGAGCCACCATTTTCGCATCGAACTATTGGACAGCAATGTTCACGGATCCGACAGCATTACATTCAAATTGAAACGCGATCCCCGAACGACGTGGATCGGCCGGGTGATTCGCAAGTTGAGCATCGACGAGTTGCCGCAGTTGTGGAACGTGTTGAAAGGGGAAATGAGTTTGGTCGGCCCTCGGCCGCCGATCCCTGAGGAAGTGGCCCAATACAACCTCGAACACCACGCCCGGCTCTCCATCCTGCCGGGGATCACTTGCTTTTGGCAAGTCAACGGCCGGGCGAACCTCCCTTTCGAGGAACAGTTCCAACTCGATCTCAGATATATCCGGGAACAATCGTTTTGGTTGGATGTCCGTCTGCTGATCTTGACGGTTCCCGCCGTGCTTTCGTGCAAAGGAGCTTACTGAAATTCCTACCACGAAACGAAATCGAACCGTCCTCGGATCTTTGAGCGAAGACCGGAATAATAACTTCGACGCGCTCCGATTCGCACTTGCGACCGTCGTGATCGCCTCGCATTCGTACCCATTGCTTTCGGGGAACAATTTAAACGAGCCCGTAATGTTACTCACGAACGGGCAAACGACCGGGGGCGAACTGGCCGTCAGCGGGTTCTTCGCCCTCAGCGGTTTCCTGATCGCCCAGAGTTGGGAAAGGAGCAAGAACGCTTTCCGCTTCTTCAAGAAACGAATCCTCCGCATCTACCCCGGTTTTCTCGTCGCAGTCGCGTTCGGAGCATTCGTCGTCGCACCGAACATTGCCACCGACGCATCCACGTATTGGAATGAATTCTCGTTCTCCCGGTTACTCGCTTCTGCATTCAACCTTGATCCTCGTTTGCCCCGAGTCTTTTCGGATCTGCCGATCCCGGCCGTGAATGGATCGCTTTGGTCGATCCGATACGAAGTCCTCTGCTACGTCGGCTTGTCTTTTTTGGGTTTGATCGGGGCATTCCGCAATCGATTGTTGATCTGGCTCGCTTTCGTGGCCGCGTTAGCTCTGCATGCCGGGCAAATTTACCTCGGATTGAAACTTCCCAACGGCGGTCTTGCGTTCGTGTTCTGCGAACCGGGCCCGTGGCCCAAATTGGCCGCATTGTACCTCTCGGGTACGCTTTGCTACCTCTACCGCAACAGCATCGTGTATTCCCTGTGGCTTTTCGTTCTCGCTTCGCTCGGACTGATCGTCTGTGGAGCATTTCCTCAACTCAAGCTGTTCCCTTTGGTTCTGCCCCTCTGCGGAACTTACCTGCTCATTTACACTGCACTACTGCCGATTCCTGGGTTGCAGCGGTTCGCCGCACGGGGTGATATCTCATACGGGCTCTACCTCTACGCCTTCCCCATCCAGCAATTGCTCGTGCATCGGTACGGCAATACGCTGACGCCGCTCACGCTTTTTCTCGCAGCGTTCCCTCTCACCGCCTTGGTCGCCGCAGTGAGTTGGCGATGGGTGGAAAGGCCTTTCCTCACGCGGAAACTACGACCCGCCCCGGAACAGGATCAGCCGGAATATGCCATCAAAGTGCCCAATCGAAGTGAGACGGCGGGCGTCAAAGTTCCCTGGGTATATGCGCTCATCAGTGCTGCGGCGACGCGCGGGGGCAAGAAAGATGCGGATCGTTCCTGCAGTTCCCGCAAGTAGGTCTTGTTCGCGGGGCAGGCCAAATACCCTTCTAGCGTCGAGTAGTTATCGGTTCGATCCCATTGCCCAAACGTCAAACGTTTCAATCGCGGATAGACTGAACGGCGGAGAACCGCGTTGAATGTGTGCTTGAGCCGGTATTTTGAATCGCGGTCGCGGGGCCGGCCACCGGTGTTCCCTTTCGGAATGTCTGCGAGCGCGGGGAATCGGTGCCTCCAAAAGGCATTGTACAACCGATCGCCCGCCTTCACCGCCTTCGCACAGCTCATCGCAGCATCGAAGACTCCGTTATCGATAAATGGGCAAGCGCACAGCGCAAACGCACTCACGGCAACCGGCCCTCCCGCGATCAAGCAGCGGCCGCGCGTCGCATGGGTCAAACTCTCGGCCATATCTTCGTGCGTTGGGCACCACGGCATGTGCGATTCGACGAACCGCTGAGCCGCGCCGCGAATGGAGTCGCGTACGTCTGCATCGATCAATCCCAGAAGTGCGGAGTCGGGCACGGCCCGCTTGTTCCCGTATAGCAGATCGACGTACGCCGAAATTCCTTTCACGGGGGATTCGTAGCAATTCTTCAAACGGAGATTTGCGACCAGTTCCCGGGGACGTTTGCCGAGGCTGTAGTAATAGCCGCTGCCGACGACTGAATCGCCGATGAATCCATCTGTGTGATACGGCACTTTCGCCGCGGCGACGCGATCCACCAATTCAAAGACATGGGCGTGCTCGAAACTATCGGGGATGAGCATCTGGGTTTTGAAGCGGCCGCCGTGGAGCGAGACAGCATCGTCGGGGATACGAAAACAATCGAGCGGACGACCGATGCGAGCCGCGACCTGTTTGGCGATGACGACTTCGCGGGAACCGGGGTTGCCGAAGTTGAATAAAGAGACGTCGCGCTCGGCGGTGTAGGCCGCGATCACGCGAGAGTCGTAACCGCCGCTCAATCCCGCCGTGCCGCGCTCGGTTCCGAGGCGGGAGAAATACTTGTCCAACGCCGCCGCCAGAACCTCGGCCCCCTCGGCAGGGTTTTGAATCCGTTCAGCCAGCGGCAGAAACGTGCGGTGTTGCCGAGTTTCCACGTTGACGCGCAGTTCGGGTCTTTGTGTAACCGTCACGATCTGGCCAGGCAAGATTCGTCCGACCGATTCGAACAGCGAAGGCGTGAAAGGCAGGTGCCCATATTTCAGGTATTCGCAGACCGCGACTTCCGAAAGCGCTGCATCGCGTTGAAACAGGAATTGATTGTTCGTGAACGCGACTTCGTTCGCCCCTCGGCGATAATAACATGGCATGAATCCAAGCCGATCCGTGGTCACATGCAACAGGCTCCGCCGGTGATCGACGACGAACAGGGTGAACATCCCGCCGGCGACGATAGACAAGCCCTCCGCGAGTGTCGAACGTTCGTTGATTACTTTCAGCAATAGTTTGAGATTTTCGGCCGGTTCGAGTGAACCTGCGGCTTCGCAGTAAACGTGCCCGCGCAGCAAAAGGGTATAGTTCTCGTTTTCGACGATCTGCAACTCACCGGCTCGGCTGAGCGGCCGTTGTTGTACGCTGACCGAACCGTATCGTCGGGCATCGGGTTCATCACTCGGCAACGCCGCTGCGATTGATTCGCAACGGATCAGATAGGCATTGTCTAGAACTGTTCCCACCATTTGATACTCACTCGCTAGCGAGGATGATTCGGGCCGGAATTCCCACGGCGGTGGCTCCCGCCGGGACGTCGCAAAGTACGACTGCGTTTGCCCCGATTTTCGCGTGATCACCAACAACCACCCCACCCAGGATTTTCGCTCCTGCCCCGATATCGACGTGCCCACCGATGCTCGGTACCCCCGGAATGGAGCCGCCGGAGCCGAGCGTCACTTGTTGAAAAATCAGCCCGTTCGGCCCAATGCAAACGTCCGGGTGAATGACGATTCCATTCGGGTGGGGGAGCAGCACCCCCCCCTCAATATGTGCGTTCAAGGGAATCTCCGCCCCGGTGATGGCGCTCCAGAAACGGTAGCGCAGCACGCAAAGCTTAGCGAAGCCCCGGCCGATCAGCCCTCCGCGATGGCGCCAATGTTGATAGGCCCGAATGCACCTTAATAATCGGCGGGCGGGATCCCATTGCCATCGCCTGAAATTCTCGCGGGTCCAATTCGGCACGCTGGCGGAAACGGAATTCGTCACGGCACACTGTGATGGAATGGCGCAGTTCATGGGGTGGCCACTCCAATGTTCGCGGGGCGGCGAGCGATCCAATCGATCGCACCGGCGACGGTGGCTTGCCGGAGCAACTCGGTTTCCACCGGGCGGCCCCGCAACTTCCGCAACCACCCTCGCAGCGAGGTTTGAACGCTGTACATCCCGTGCATCAGCCGGCCGAAGGGCACGAGTGCCCGGAACGGGCCGCGGAACGCCATCGACGGGATCGCACGGAACCCGCTATAGCCGCGCCCCGGCCATACGAACTCGATCTCGAACCCGGCTCGTGTGAGCAGTTCGATCACTCCGAGAGGGCTCATGTGGAAGTAGCTGTGATCGTGCCAAGCTTCGAGGAACGAAACGTTGCCGAGGAAGTAGCCGCCCGGTTTCAGAACACGATAAACTTCCTGGGCAACGCGCTGGGGACAAGCCAAGTGTTCCGTTGTTGCGGCGGCGTACACGATATCGAACTGTTCGTTACGGAATGGGAGGAAGTGGGCATCGCAAAGCAAATCGGGCCCACCGAATTCTTGGAGCCATTCAAACACGCGCGTTTTCGAGATGTCGCTACCGACGTATCGATGACCTCGGCTTTCGATCCATTTGCGATTCTGCCCACCGCCGCAACCGATCTCCAACACGCGGCCGGCGGGAGATTTGGCAATTCTCTCGGCGTGAGCAAGGTCGAGGTGGTACGGCAGGCCATCGCCATCCGTATATCGGGGCGGTTCTTTGAGTACGCGGTCGAGTAAGCCTGTGGCCCCACTCCCATTGGACGAATAATCGAAACGTACCTCGCAGGACGCCGCGGAGGCAATCAGCCGTGGAACGCCATCCTCCGCCGGGTATGCGGTGCCGCAATTTTCGCAGCGTTGCATGTTCCCCAGTGCCGCGAGGCAACTCGGGCAGGCGAGGCTTTCAATCCAAAACGCGGTCGCCATGTCAACACACTCCGGAATTCAAAACGCATAAAACGCGAAAAACAAACCGGCGAACATCCACACGATGGTGATCACCAAAGGGAGAAGGCGAGACTCTCCTCGGATCCAGAGAATTCCGGATTGAACGACCGTGAGAACGGTTGTCGAAAACAACGCAGAAATCGCCAGCCCTTGCACTCCCCACTGCTGAGTGAAAGGGATCAGCATCGCCGCTTGCGCGAGTAGAGCGACTCCGTAGGAAACCGTCGCCACTCGGATCTCCGCCCTTACCAGCAGGTATTGAAACTGGATTTGACCCAGGCCCCGCGCCATCAAACGAGCGACCAGCAATGCGAACAAAGTGCCAGCCCCCGCGTAACGGGCGTCGTAAAGCACGCGAATCAACCAAGGTGCGATCGCGACCCCCAGTGCCATGCACGGCATCATCGCGAGGGTCGCCCGCAAGCACATTCGTTCGTGCAAAGCTTCTCGCGACGCAGCATCGACGAGCCGGGAGAGGGCGGAAAAGTACACGTCGCACGCCCGGCTCAGAAGGGTATCGAGAACCCCGGCCAAGTTCCAAGCGACCGCGTAGAGGCCCATTTGTTCCACGGAAACCAAGCTCAGGCCCAACAGTCGGTCGCTGTTCAACAGGAGCGCCATTAGGAAACTGTTGAAGAAGACCTGCCTACTGACGTGCAACAATCGTTGTTTCGCCGTGCGATCCCAGGATCGCGCCGGCCAAACGGGGCACTGGATGTACGAGATCACAATGCCCGCAGCGGCACCTGCGAGTGTCCCCGCCACGATCGCCCAAACCGAATGGAATACCGACGCAACACCGATGGTGACGATCACAGCGACCAATGTCTGACCGATTTCGTCGGCGCAGATGGCTCGGTAATTCAACTTGCGGCGCAGCACCGGTTGCCCCGGACTCCGCAGCGATTGCAGTAGCGGAAGCAATGCGAGTGCGGCCAACACTGCGGCCAGTTCGGGTTGACCGTATAACTCGGCCAATGGGAAAGCCAATCCCGCGGCGATCGCGGTCAAGCACACGCCGCGAATCAGGCCGATCCACCAACCCGTTTGAAGATAGCTGTCCGTGCCGCCCTGCGGATCGCGGATCAATGCCGGGCGGATGCCCAAATCGGAAAACCATTCCATCGTCATCAGCACCGCCATCGCCGGGCCAACGATGCCGTACACTTCCGGGGCCAGAAGGCGCGACAAGAGCAGGTTGCTACCGAGGCGTAGGATCAGCCCGGAACCTTGGGCGATGGCCATCCAACCGATGCCGGTCATACTGCGAGGAGCAACCTCTTTTTGCACCGGCTTGAACGTATTTGCCCCGAGCATCGAAGCGGTCATGCTTCCACCGCCGTCGCAGTGCGGGTTGACGTTCTCGAACCGAGCAACCGGGAACACGCGGTGCGGAACCGCCGATGGAGTTCGAGGAACTGCCAGCGGCGCAAGTGTGCGCGAAATCCCACGCTCTCGTACCGGGGTGTCCTACGCAGCCAAGCTTGGGTATATCCGCCGAGGATGCAAAGCCCGCCCGCAAACCAAGGTCGCTCAAACATTCGGTAGGCGGCCACGGCCAGTATGTAGCCGGGGTGGGTTCCCATGAAGTATTGACCTCGCCCCCAGCGAAGTCGGCCGTGATAGACACTGCGGAAGGACGAACCCATTTGACGGAGGTGCCGAATGGCGAGTTCGGGGTCTTCGTAACTGCGGGCTTCCCAACCGAGCATTCGGCAGCGGTGGCAGTCGATGCCGTCCCACATGACTTCGCGTATGAACCCGCCGATGGCCTCGAAGCATTCACGCCGGTAGAGTTTCGCAACCCCGTGAGAGAATTCGTTGCCGGAACGTTCCAAAGCCCAGTCCCCGCCGACGGGGATGAAGCACTTGCCGCTGGCGGTTCCCAGGCGCGGGTTCACGGCGAAGCGACGCAGGAGTTCTGCGAAGTAATCGGGCGGCAGTTCGATATCCGCATCCAGCTTGCAAACGAAGTCGTACTCGCCGATGTCGGCCTGCTTCAAACCTTCGTAGAAAGCCTCGACCACGCCCGGCCCAACGCGTCGGCCCACTCCGGGCTTACGGTGGAGCACGCGTATCCAAGAATGCTTTTCGGCCGCGCGATCCGCGATCGCGCCGGTTTCGTCCGTACTGCCGTCATCGACGATCACCCACAACGCGGGGCGGTGCGTTTGAGCTTCGATGGTGCGAAGCGTGCGTTCGATATACTCGGCTTCGTCCTTGGCGGGCGAAATCACCAAAATACGCGGCCCATTTGAATTCGCGATCACTTGAGCTCCTCCGAATCCACGAGACTACGAACGGGAGTCGGAGCGAGGCGAGGGTGCGCCTCGCTCCATTCCGCCGGTGGGGCGGATCGTTTCGTATTGCCCTTCAGCGATTTCAAATTGCCGGCTAAGCCGGCGACGAAGAGCCACACGGTTCCGAAATCCGGAGCAAACCAGACCGAGAAGAGCATGAGCGAAACCATGGTCATCGATCCGCACAATCCTGCGGCCAAAACCGACAATGGCGATCCGGATTTCCGCCCCTCGCTCGCTAGGTTGCCGAGAGTCACTAACGCCAACAAGACGAACGCGGCGAGGCCGAGGGGGCCGCGTTGCAGCAGGTACAAAACGTAATGGCTATCGATGGATCGGAACCGCTCGGGCACGCCGTCCAAACTCACATCGCGGAGTTGCGATCCGTATCCCAACGGTTCGAGCTTCGCCAAGGCGCCTTCGTAAACTTCGAACAAGAGTATCCGGTGATTCGTCCCCGTATAAGCCACCTCACGGCCCGCGACAACGAGCATCACCGGTTCCTCGGTGTTCTCCCCGACCCAATACGACATGCTACCTGTGATCTCTTCTTGAAACGGCACCATGATCGCAGCGGCGACAATCGCCAGCGCGAAGGCGGGGGTCCACCATCGCGGCTTGGCCAGCAAGGCGGGAACGCACGCGGTGATGATTCCAGCGATGATGGGCCCGCGCGATGCGGTGCAAGCCAACGCCCCCGCCACAAGGAATGGCAGGGCTTTCCACCAACCTGGGGATTCGCCCAGCATTGATTGCCGGCGGGCCACGATCGCCCAAGGGAGAATCAGAACCAACAGGAAACCAAAATAGATCGGATGGTCGAAGAACGCCTGAGCACGCTTGAGACCCCAGCGGTACCCCGCACCTTCCTCCAACAGCCCGTAGGTTTTGTTTGCCAAATCGTTGATCGGGTTGATGTGGGTAATCGCTTCGAAGAATGCATAAAGCGAAAGCACAAGCGTTGCGCGAGCGATGATCGGCAAGACGCTTACGATGTCGTCCATGGAGCCGAAGAAGCATCGGCCCACGATGTAAGGCAACAGCCAACTCCGCATTAACTCGGCCGCGCTCAAAAGTCCGAACGAACCCGTCCGGTATTCGGATGCGAGCTGCAATCCGAAGAGCACCGCCATGACGGCGTCCGCGATCAACCAGTGTGGGTGATTGTTCCGACGGCCGAAGAGCCATAAGAGTGCCAACCCGCCGACGGCGGCGACCGTTCTCAGATCGAGCGAGAGTGGCCCCAACCGGATCGCGATCCACGACGGGACAAGCAACAGAGCGATCAACCAACCCCACCACAATCCGGTGCGGGCACCCCCAGCGCAACTTTGGATTGCGATCCCGGCGATCAGTGCAATGGCCAGCATAACGAACATCGTGGCAAAACTCCGGCGGACATTCGAACCCAATCATGAATAAATCTGATCGTTACACAGCGATCGCACTCTCGGTCGAGGCCGTTTGTGGTTTGGCATCGAACTCTGCCTCCGGTGCCGATAGCCAACGATAGGGTGGGGACGTTCGCCCCCGAGTTTCTGCAGACCAAATGAACAACTCCCGCAACCGTCGAATCGCATCGTTCCGGTCGAAGTGGAGCCTCGCCCACGCCATTCCGGCGACGCCGAGATCTCTCGCCCATTGCGGGTGGCCGATCATTCGTTCCAATGCGTCGGCCAACGCCACGGCGTTCTCCGGTGGAACGAGTAGGCCGTTCAAACCGTCGTGGACTAAATCGGGGATACCGACGAGGACGGTCGAAACCACGGGAATTCCACAAGCCATCGCTTCGATCAACACCTGCGGCAGGCCGTCCATGTCCCCGTCCCGATCACGAACGCACGGCAATGCGAAGACGGTCGCGGTGCGCAGTAACGGTTCGAGGTCTTCTTGGAGAACGGCACGGCCGGTGATCGTGACGCGATCTCCGAGTTCGAGCCGTTTCGCGAGTTGTCTCAGGGCCGTTTCTTCCGGCCCGCTCCCGGCGATCACACAGTCGTATTCCAAGCCGCGATCACGCAACTCGGCGCACGCCTCGATCAGGCGGTGAAACCCTTTTTTCTCGACCAATCGGCCCACGCCGAGTATGTACGGACAGTGTGTGTCATCCGAATCTTCCATAAACTCGGCGGGTTGGAATCGCTGGGTATCGATGCCGCAATACACCACTTGGAGCCGGGCCGGATCGGCCCCGAGGGCAAGGTAATACTGTCGATGAAATTCCGAAATGCAGACGATAAACCGTGCTCGGCGCAATTTGGCTGCGAGGGCGACGCGGTGGACGAAAAGATCGTTTGCATGCCCGGTGAAACTGAAACCGATACCGAGCAACTCGGCGGTGTGCATCGCGATGGTGGTCGCCGTGTGGGCCCAGTGGGCGTGGATGTGGCCGATCCGCTTCTTTCTCCAATACATCGCCAAACAGACCGCCGGCACAAAATGCCAGACGAGCCGTACCCGTTGCCGCCATCCCTCGGTCGGTGTCGTGATCAACTTGCCAAGGGTCGTCCAGAAGCGAATCCCGAAGATCCAAGGTGCGCAGAAAAGGGCCCAACCCGCTGCCAGCCAACCCAAAGGGTAAAGCGAATGGATACGGTCGCCAAGGCCGGCCAGAGTTTCGTCCTGGTAGTAGGTGGGCTTGTCAAATCGGTACACCGAGACCAAGTCGAGGGGGACGTCGGCCGCGATCAATCCGACGGCTTCATTACAGACGGTCGCATTGTTCAACACGTCGACGCCGATGTATCCGATCGAGCAGGCTTCAGTCATTTCGGGCTCATTTGCAGTTTTGACAGAACTCGGATCCCTAGTCGCATGAGGCATAACGCAATCCTCGTGCCGATTCCCCTCTGCGGGGAGGCAGGATCGAAAACTAGCGAATTAGGCTGATTTTGAGCGTCTTGTCGCGGTTCGATGTGTCATTCCCACGCGGATCGCCAGCGGGGGGAGGGAAGAATTATCATTTAGGGAATGGGAATATTTATCAGAATGAGATTCGCATGATCCGTCAACCGTCAACCGACCACCGGCAACTCGGCGATCGTTAACCCCTCTTGCAAATAGTCCCGCGAATGAACGCCGTATCCTTTGATCTTGCGGTAGACGGTCGCTTGGCCGAGGCCCAGGAGTTTGGCAGCATCTCTCACATTGCCGTTGGATTTCTTGAGCGCTTCCAAAATGGCCCGCTTCTCGACCTGTTCAATCGGTATTACCTTCAAATGGGATAATCCGACTGCGGACGGAGTGGTGGTCGCGGCGAAGGTCCGAATCTCTTCGGGGAGGTCGTCGTATCCGATTTCGCTCGTCCGACTTAAGATGACAAGCCGCTCGACGAGGTTTTCCAGTTGACGAATGTTGCCCGGCCAATCGTAGTTGGTCAGTAGTACGAGGGCTTCGGGGGTGAACCCAGCAACATCTTTGCCGTGCCGCGCCACAGCCCGTTCGAGGAAGCGCGTGACCAAGAGGGGAACATCGCCTCGCCGTTCGCGCAGCGTGGGCACATCCAGGGGTACGACTTGAAGTCGGTAAAACAGATCTTCCCGGAAGCGACCCCGCTTTACTTGATCCTGCAAATCGCGATTGGTCGCGGCCACTATCCGGACGTTTACGGCGCGTGTCCGGCTCGACCCCACACGTTGGATTTCCCGTTCTTGTAGGAATCGCAGTAACTTCGCTTGAATATCGAGATCCATCTCGCCGATTTCGTCTAGGAAAAGAGTACCGCCGTCGGCTCCTTCGCAACAGCCGATGCGAACCTGATCGGCGCCGGTGAACGCGCCTTTCTCGTGGCCGAAGAGAGTGCTTTCGACCAGTTCGCGAGGGAGCGCCGCCATGTTGACCGGGACGAAAGGCCCATGGCTTCTCCGGCTTTGATCGTGGATCGCGCGAGCCACCAGTTCCTTACCAGTACCGCTTTCTCCCTGAATCAATGCCGTGACATCTGTCGGGGCTATGCTCTCGATCAGTTCGCGCAATCGCTTCAACGCGGGGCTATCCCCCCAGAGGCGCCGGGACGGGTCTTGCTGTTCCGTCAACTTTTTCAATTGTTCTACCCGCTTACTCAACAATCGCTTTTCTATCGCGTGCTCCAATGTCAATCGGAGGCGCTGCAGATCGGGCGGCTTCGTAAGGAAGTCGTAAGCACCGTGGCGGATCGCTTCGACGGCGGTCTCAATACTCCCGTGGCCGGTCAGCAAGACGATGGAGAGACACGGTTCGATTTTCAGGAGATCCCGCATGACACCGATGCCGTCGTCTTTGCCAAATTGCAAATCGAGCAAGACGAGATCGGGTTGTTCCTGTGGAAAACGCTGCATTAATAGGCTTTTGCTCAGATACGTCACCGTTCGATAGCCCCACTCCCGCAATTGGCGAGCAAGGAAATTCGCCAAACTTTCGTTGTCATCAGCCACGAAAATGAGTGGTGCAGCTTTCAAAATAACCTCAAACTGAAATAGTCGAAGAAGATCAAAGCATAGAACACCATTTCTCAATTTGAGAATAAAATCCAAGCTCTACCCGCTACTTCATCAGAGTCTTTCGCAAATCGATAAAACGGGTTTCCTGCTCTGGCGCAATCGGCCCACCGAAGTTGAGGAAAACCTTGCATGCGCGGCCCCCGTGTGGTCAAAAAACTGAAAACTGCGTGTCGCTGTTCCGTCCATATGGGCCGGTTTCTCGACGGCGAATACCGCCGCCAACTGCTGCCAGCGAATGTGCATGTCAAGAGTATCTGTTTGGATATTGAAGAACTCGCTCGCGGTGCTGAAGTCGCCAAATCTACCCTCAACTTCGATCGTCGCAGCGCCGGGCAATATCCAGTTCCATGACCCGTTCTGGAAGAAATGCTCGAATGACCTCGACCTCCGGCACACCGAGGTCGCGGGCCAGTTGCAAGGTCATCTTGCGAGGGTTCTTCGCCACGGCAGCCCGGATATGATCCGACTGTTCCACTTGGCCAACGGTGTCATACGATCCTCTCCTCCAGAAAGTGAGCGGATATCTTTATTTTAAACCACTTCGCTTCTCGGAAGATAAACCCGAAAGGTAGTACCTTTCTCAGGTACACTTTCGACATTGATGTCT
>Ga0105048_10003732_pt1 | contig 24911 bp, 23 predicted proteins | sample MAT05_FD_78382 | JGI IMG/M metagenome (GOLD analysis project Ga0105048, IMG submission 78382) | Freshwater microbial communities from Lake Fryxell liftoff mats and glacier meltwater in Antarctica - MAT-05 | ecosystem: Environmental > Aquatic > Freshwater > Ice > Liftoff microbial mat | place... | reverse complement strand
TGCGGTGTCAGGTTGATTTCGGGAACGAGCAGCAGGACTTGACGACCGGCGGCGAGCGCCTGCGCGACGAGGCGAAGATAAACCTCGGTCTTGCCGCTGCCGGTGACGCCGTGCAGCAGATAGGCATGGAAACCAGGGCTGTTGGCGCTGATCGCCGCGAGTGCCGCCTGCTGCTCGGCGGTCAGTTCGGGCGCCGCGTGCGGAGGCGGCGCCTTGATCGTACGCCGGCTACTGCGCGGCTGCGGCGGATCGATCCGCCGCAGGCCGGCGGGCAGCGTCGACAACATCACCGCTCCGAGCGGCGCTTGGTAATACGCCGCGCAAAATCTGCTGAGCGTGAACCAGTCGGCAGGAAGCGGCGGCAGATCGCGCAGGACCATTTCGAGCCGCTTAAGCTGATCGACCGGATGGGCGCTCGCGGTCGCCACCTCGACGAGGATGCCGATGCGCGATTTGCGCCCAAACGGAACGCGCACGCGCAGACCAACGTCGGCCGGCGCCAGCGTTTCCTCGGCCGGAACCAGATAATCGAAAAATCGGTGCAGCGGTACGTCGAGTGCGACACGGGCAATTTGCATGCGGTTCTAACTATTACCTTTGCCATAGGTTGGCGACGACCTTGCGTGGGCCAGGAAGGAGTTAGCCGGCAAACCTCGCACGAATTCTGTGGATATTGCGTAAGCCCTTAACTTTTCAGTGTATTTGCTTTTTGTGCACATTTACTGTGGATAACTCTGTGGGCGAATTCACCAAACCGCCTGCGAAAGCGCTCTGTTACGGGCGTTTGGACGCTTTGCCAAAAAAAACAGCATAAAAAATATCTATTGTAATCAACAGCTTGTCCACAAGTTACTGATTTACAACGAAATCTGTAACTCTCTGTGACGGCGATCCGATTTCTGTGCATAAGTCAAGCCGTAGATGGCTTTTCAGCGGTTTTTTCGCGTAGCGCCCGGCTATAGCGGTGCACGGTTTCAACGAGCGCGGTAACACTCTCGGGCGGCGTTTGCTGCGCGATCCCGTGGCCGAGATTGAACACGTGGCCGCTATTGCCCGAGCCGTAACTGTCGAGCACTTTTTTCGCTTCGGCGGCGATCACTTCGGGCGATGCGAAGAGAACGTTCGGGTCGAGATTGCCCTGCAAGGCAACTTTGGCGCCGACGCGCCGGCGCGCCTCGCCAAGGTCTATCGTCCAGTCGACACCGAGTCCGTCGCAGCCGATGTCGGCGATCGCCTCGAGCCACAGGCCGCCGCCCTTGGTGAACACGATCGAGGGGACACGCTCGCCGTCTTTCTCCTTGATCAGGCCGGCGACGATGCGCTGCATATAGGCCAGCGAGAACTCGCGGTAAGCGGCGGCCGACAGCCCGCCACCCCAGCTGTCGAAGATCATCACCGCCTGCGCGCCCGATTCGATCTGGGCGTTGAGGTAGGCAGTGACCGCGTCGGCGGTTACCGCAAGAATGCGGTGCATGAGGTCGGGGCGCGCGTACATCATCGTCTTGACCTGACGGTAGTCGCGGCTCGACGCGCCCTCGACCATGTAGCAGGCGAGCGTGTACGGGCTGCCCGAAAAGCCGATCAGCGGCACCGAGTTGCCGAGCGCGCGACGAATTTCGCCGACGCCGTCCATGACGTAGCGCAGGTGATCGTAGGGATCGGGCGCGGTAAGACCGCGAATCGCCCATTCTTCGCGCAGCGGACGCTCGAAGCGCGGCCCTTCGCCGTCGGCAAAGTAGAGCCCGAGGCCCATCGCGTCGGGTACCGTGAGGATGTCCGAAAAGAGAATCGCCGCGTCGAGCGGGTAACGCGAGAGCGGCTGCAAGCTCACCTCGCAGGCGAGCGACGGGCTCTTGCACAGCTGCAGAAAACTGCCGGCGCGTTTGCGCGTCTCGCGGTATTCGGGCAGGTAGCGGCCAGCCTGGCGCATCAGCCAGATCGGCGTATGGTCGGTCGGCTCCTTGAAAAGAGCGCGCAGGAAATTGTCGTTATGGGGTCGGGTCACGCAGGCTCCGTCAAAAAGAATGGGCGCTTAGACACGGGCAGACCGGCGCAGGCCGGACAAGGTCATTGTTCCGGTGTGTCGCTGCGCCGTCCGAGGTTGAGGCCGAGCTGCTTGAGCTTGCGGTACAGATGGGTGCGTTCAAGGCCGGTCCGGTCGGCGACGCGCGTCATGTTGCCGCGCTCGCTCTTGAGGTGATGCTCGAAGTAAAGCCGTTCAAAGGCCTCGCGCGCGTCGCGTAGCGGCTGGTCGAAGAGCGGCAGCGCGGCCGGCTGTTGGGGCGTCTCGCTGACCTCGTGCTGGAGGATGCTGTCGACGTCCTCGATCGAGATTTCGTCGTCGAGCGCGGACAGCGCGAGATTCTTCACCGTCGCCAGCAGTTCGGCCCACTCGCCCTGCCAGCTGTGCAGGCGCAGCGCGTTGAGGGCCGCGCTCGAAAAGTAGCGCGCCGGTACTTCGTTGCGTTCAACGAGATGGGTTAGCACCAGCATGGCGATTTCCGGAATGTCGTCGGCGTGGCCGGAGAGCTGCGGCAAGGCCACCCACACCTCGCCGAGGTGGGCGACGAGCGCCGGGTCCCAGCCGAGTTCGCCGAGCGCCGACAGCGGGCGAGACGACGCGGCGACCAGTTGCAGATTGTTTTTTTCGAGGCGCTCGAGGGCGTAGACGAGGTTGCGCTGCTGCAGCTTGCCGAGCAGCATCAGGTCAGCGACGAAGAGGATTCCGCCGCCGGCGTTTTCGAGCATCTCCTGGGTCAGCGGCGCGCTCGACGCGGATAGGTCGAGCCAGGGCGTTTTCGGCGTCTGCAGCGTGCGCGCGCAAATCTCGGCGATACCACCGGAGGCGCTTTTAAGCAGGAGCACGGGCGTCTTGGCCGCTGCCTGTTCAAGCCGCTTCTTGAGATCCTTGAGCAGCGGCGAGCGGGCAAAGGCGTCGAGCGTGAGCGGCGGCTTTTGCGGCGGGACGGCGTGCTTCAGGGCCTTCTTGACGGTGGTCAGCAGTTTTTGCAGGGCGATCGGTTTTTCGAGGAAGTCGATGGCACCGATGCGCGTCGCGTCGACCGCGCTGTCGATTGTTCCGTGGCCCGACATCATGATCACCGGCATGGTCAGCAAACCGGCGGCCGACCATTCCTTGAGCAGCGAGATGCCGTCGGTGTCGGGCATCCAGATGTCGAGAAGGACGAGGTCCGGGCGCTTCTCGCTGCGCGCCCGGCGCGCCGCCGCGGCGTTCTCGGCAAGTGAAACCGTATGCCCCTCGTCGGCGAGAATCTCCGAGAGCAACTCGCGGATCCCCATTTCGTCATCGACGACAAGTATTTGCGCCATGGTCAGCTCTCTTTACGGTGAACGTCGCGCCGGCGACTTTCGGGTGCCCCGGCAGCGGACGCGCGCGGGTTCGGAGTGGAAACTACGGTTGCTGGGGCAGCGATCGCCAGCGCCGGCCCGTCGGCCGCAGTCGCTTCACCGCCGGCAGCCGAGGCCGCCGCCGCCAGCGGCAAACGGATGCAGACTTCGGCGCCGGCCGGCTGACCGTTATTGATGCGGATGCTGCCGTGGTGCTCGTCAACGATTTTCTTGACGATCGCCAGGCCCAGGCCGGTACCGCGCGCCTTGGTCGTGACGTAGGGCTCGAAGACACGCGCCATGATTTCGCTCGGGAAACCAGGGCCGGCGTCGCTCACCTCGAGTTCGGCCATGGTCGCCAGGCGACGCGTGACGACGCTGATCCTGGGCTCTTCGCCACCCTCCTGCGCGTCTTCGGCGTTGCGCAGGAGGTTGTGGATGATTTGCCGCAACTGGCTGGCGTCACCCCAAACCGGCGGTAGGTCGACGGCAAGATCGACGCTGATGCCGGCGACCGACGTCTCGTAGAGGCCGAGTACCTCACCGATCAGCGCATTGAAATCGAGCGCGGCAAGCTCCGGCGCCGGCATGCGCGCATAGTCCGAAAACTCGTTGACCATGCGCTTCATCGCCTGCACCTGGTTGATGATCATTTGCGTCGAGCGGCTGAGCATCTCGGCGTCGGCGCCGGACAGTTTGTCGGCGAACTTCAGTTGCAGCCGTTCGGCCGAGAGCTGGATCGGCGTCAGCGGGTTTTTGATTTCGTGCGCCAGGCGCCGCGCCACTTCGCCCCAGGCCGCGCTGCGCTGGGCGGCGACGATGCGCGTGACGTCGTCGAAGACGACGAGGTAACCGCCACTGCTGCCCTCGGGCAGTTGTGTCCCGCGCAACAGGAGGATTTGCGGCAGGCCGCCGAGGCGTTCGAGTTCGATCTGCGTCTGCCATTCCTTGCGTCCGTGCTCGGCAAACGCCGCCTGGATGGCGCGGCCAAAGACCTGTTCGCGCGGCCAGCCGTCGACGGATTCGGCGAGCAAACCGGAAAAATCATCGCCAAGGATCGTCTGGGCGCCCTGGTTGACCGTGCGCAGGATGAAGCTGCGGTCGAAGGCGAGAACGCCTGCCGACAGATTGGCAAGGATCGATTCGAGATAGGCGCGCGCCGACTCGACTTCGCTGCGATGGCGTTCGGTGTCGCGCCGCGCCTCGTCGAGCTGGCGCGTCATCCGGCTGAAAGACTGGGTCAATACGCCAAGTTCATCGCGGCTGTAGATCGCCTGGCGCGGCGTGAAGTCGCCGGCAGCAACCGCCTGCGTACCCTCGGCGAGGATCGAGAGCGGGGCCGACAGGCGGCGGGCAAGGACAAAAGCCATGGCGATTGCCGTAAATAGCGCGAGCAGCACGGCGAGCGTCAGTGTCATCGCGTAGATGCGCGTCAGCCCCTGACGCCCGAGCGAGAGCTCCTGGTAGTCGCGATAGACTTCCTGAACGCGCTCGGCGTTGCCGGCAAGGCCAGCGGGCACCGGCTGCGTCAGTTGCAGGATGCGCGTTTCGCCGCCCAGGCCGAACGGCGATACCGGAACCAGCACGCGCAGCGACAGATCCTTGCCGCCGGCGCTTTCAACCTGGCGGTAGCCGCGTCCGCTGCGCGCCTGGCGCAGCTCTTCAAGCGACGGCTGCGCCGGCATGACGGTTCCCAGTTCGCTCGTCGCCGTGGCCAGCAACTGGCCGTTGGCGCTTAAGAGCGCGGCAAACGGCACGCCGTTCTGCTCGCGCAGGCGAGCGAGCGCCAGACGGCGCTGCGCTGGGCTCAGATCGCCGAGATCGAGCGCCATCGCGCTGCCCTTGCTGGCCAGATCGTCGAGCAGCGAATCGAGCGCGCTGCGCCCGAGGTCGAGACCCGACTCGAGCGCTTTTTCGACGCGCACGTCGAACCAGGTTTCAATGCTCTTGGTGACAAACTGCACCGAAACGGCGTAGATCAGCACGCCCGGCAAGACCGCCATGAGGCCGAACATCAGCATCAACCGCAGCTTGAGCCGCGAGCCGAATACCTGCGCCCGGTGCTCGCGCCAGAGGATGCGCACCTGCCAGACGATCAGCGCGAGGAGCGCCAGCGCGACCGTCGCATTGAGGCCGAGTAGCCAGGGGTAATGCCGGGCAAAGAGCGCCGTATTGGCGCTCGCCGAGGCAAGCAGAAAGAGCAGGATGCCGCCGAACGAGGCCGCGACGATAATCAGCGTTCTCATTTGCCGTCACCGCTGGCCGCCGCCGCACCAGTCCCGGCCGGAGTCGAGGGAGCGGGAGGCGGCACCGCCGGCGGGGCTTGCGCTGGCGGCAGCGCGGCGGGCGACGTGGCCGCCGGCCCGGCTGGCGCGCCGGCCTGCGCCGACAGCACCGCGTCGGCCGGGACGAAGGTCCAGCGCTGCCAGTCGGACGCCAGATTCCAGTCGCGGTTGGCGAGCGCGCTAACCTGGAAGGTCTTGGCCATTTGCGTCAGGTCAAGACGCATGCGCAAGGCGGCCTGATAAGTCTCGTTGATCCTGACTTCGCCTTTTTCGATCACCTGCCAGTTACGCAGGCGGCCGATCACGCTCAGCGCTTCGTCAAGCGTCGCGTAACTCTGGTGCAGGGCGCCAGTGGACAGGCGGTACTGGCGCGTCAACGCGTGATACGAGAGCCGGAAGGTCCGGCGGCGCTGGACGATCTGTTCGTCGAGCCAGTACCAGCGCGAGTGGGAGAGTTCGAATTCGGCGGCAAAATAAAGGACGACGCCGCGGTTGACCGCTTCCTCGAGCCGAGAATTAAAGTTGATGTTGAAATCGGCCGAGACGCTGTAGCCGTCGTCGGTGGCGACGAGATGGACGTTGCGCACGCTGAGGTCGGTCGCCTGCGCGGCCAGCGCGACCAGCAGCAGGCCGCCGAGCAGCGCTCGCAGGCCGCTCTTAAGCCAGTTTTCGCAACAGCGCATAGTAAAAGCCGTCGTTTTCTTTTTGCGGCAGCAGTTGCTCTTGGCAGATTCGCTCGGCGCCCGGCTGGCGGACGAGAAAGGCATCGATCTGCCCGGCGTTTTCTTCGCCAAAAACCGAACAGGTCGCGTAGAGAAGCGTGCCGCCGGCTTTGAGCGTCGGCCACAGCGCGTCGAGAATCGCCGCCTGCGTCTGCGCGAAACGCCGGACGTCGCTCTCGCGACGCAGATGCTTGATGTCCGGATGCCGGCGCACGACGCCCGAGGCGGTGCACGGCACGTCGGCAAGGATGGCGTCGAACGGCCGCCCGTCCCACCAGGCGGCGACGTCTTGGCAATCGGCGACCTTAAGCGTCGCCGCAAGTCCGAGGCGCTCGAGGTTGTCGCCGATGCGCTGCATCCGCCGTTCGTCGATGTCGAGCGCGAGCAGGTCGACATCGGCCGCTTCGAGCAGGTGCGCAGTTTTGCCGCCCGGCGCCGCGCAGGCGTCGAGGACGCGCGCGCGCGCGGCGGGCGCCAGGAGTTCTGCGGCGCGCTGGGCGCCAAAGTCCTGTACCGAAACGAGCCCCTCGGAAAACCCGGGCAACTCACCGACGGGTAGCGCCTTGGCGAGCAGGAGCGCGTTGTTGCCGAGCGCCTGCGCCGCGATGCCGGCGCCCGCCAGCCGATCCGCATAGTCGGCGCGTGTCGTCCGCCGCGCGTTGACGCGCAGCGTCATTACCGGCTGGCTGTTGCCGGCGGCGACAATCGTCGCCCAGTCCTCGGGATAGGCGCGGCGCAGCCGCGAGAGCCACCAGCGCGGGTGCTGAAAGTGCGCCTCGTCATCGTCGGCGATGCGCGCCAGCAGGGCTTCGCGCTGACGCAGGTAATTGCGCAGGACGCCGTTCACGAGACCCTTGAAAACGCCGCCGGCAAGTTCGCCGGCCGCCGCGACGGCCTGGTCGACGACCAACGCCGGCGCGTCAGGACGCGTATCGAGACGGTAGAGCGCGCCGTGCAGCAGCGCCTGCGTCGGCGCGTGGCTGAGCGGTTTATTCATCAGCCGGGCGAGGATGAACTCAGCACGGCCGTAGCGGCGCAGCACGCCGTAGGCGACATCGCGCGCCGCGGCCTGCGCCGCGGGCGGCTCGCTGGCGATCGCCAGCAGGGCCTCGTTGAGGCTGTGTCCGCCGGCCACCGCGGCAAGCACGCGCGCTGCCAGCAAGAGGCTGAAGCCGAGCGAATCGACGGCCAGCGCCGAACGCGGAGCGGCTGCAGGCGGCTCTTTTGCTATAGCCGTTTTGCGCACGCGCGCACGCTGCGGCACGGCGTGCGCAGCAGGGCCCGAAGCGGACCGCGACGATGATGAAGGCGGGGACAATTGCGGCAGATTCTCACGATATTTTGGGTTGATCGAGTTTAGCATGGTGATGACAACATCGCCTTTGGCCGGCCATAATGTTGCGATGGCCGCTTCGTCCCTCAAACCCTATGCCTGGCTGTCAATTGTTGCGGCGCTCGCGACGATCCTGCTCAAAACGCTCGCCTGGCGGATGACCGGGTCGGTCGGCCTGTTGTCGGACGCGCTCGAGTCGCTTGTCAATCTCGCTGGCGCGGTGATGGCGCTGGCCATGATCAGCGTCGCCGAGCAGCCGGCCGACGACGCGCACGCCTACGGCCACGGCAAGGCCGAATACTTTGCCGCTGGCTTCGAGGGCCTGCTGATCCTCGGCGCGGCGGTCGCCATCGGCGTCGCGGCGATAGACCGCCTGCGCCATCCACAGCCGCTCGAACAGCTTGGGATCGGTCTGGCGCTGTCCTTCGTCGCCTCGGGCGTCAATCTGTTTACGGCGCGCGTGCTGCTCGCCGCCGGGCTCAAATACCGCTCGTTTGCGCTCGAAGCCGACGCGCGTCACCTGATGACCGACGTGTGGACCTCGGTCGGCGTCATCGTCGGCATCGGTGCCGTCGCGCTGAGCGGCTGGGCGTGGCTTGACCCGGCGCTCGCCTTGGCGGTCGCTGCCAATATCGTGTGGACTGGCGCCAAGCTCCTCCGACGCTCGGCGCAGGGATTGATGGACGGCGCCCTGTCGGCGCCCGAGCACGCGCTGGTGGTCGCCGTGCTGACGCGCTATCGCGAAGAGGGCGTCGAGCATCACGCCTTACGCACGCGCGAGTCGGGCGCGCGGCGCTTTGTCGAGGTGCACATTCTCGTTCCCGGCGAGTGGACGATCCAGCGCGGGCACGAACTGGTCGAACGTCTCGAAAAGGATATCCGCGACGCGTTGCCGCGCACCACCGTGCTCACCCACCTCGAGCCGCTCGATGACCCCGCATCGCACGAGGACATCACGCTTGACCGTCATTGAGCGGCTCTTTGGCGTGGTTGTCGCGCTGGTGCTGGCGCAGCCTTTGCCGGCCGCCGCGTGGAACGCCGCGGGCCATCGGCTGGTCGCCAGCCTGGCCTGGGATGTCCTCGAGGAACCAGCGCGCCGCGAAGCCGCGCAACTGCTGCGCGCGCACCCCGACTACCGGCGCTGGATCAGGCGCGTGGAGGGCGGCGACGAGGAGCGGACGGCCTTCATCGAGGCCTCGACGTGGGCCGACGAGATCCGCAAGGACCGTCGCTTCTACACCCCTGGCAAGGAGCCGGCAACGCCGCTTCTGCCCGGCTTCCCCGACATGGAGCGCCACCGCGATTGGCACTACGTCAATCGCCCGCTCGCAGCGCCTCGCCCGGGCGAGGCGATCACCGGCGTCCTCGACAGGCAACTGGTGACACTCGCGCAGGCGGTCGGCACGCCGGACGCAGCGCCGAGCGCGCGCGCCTACGCGCTCGTCTGGCTGATCCACCTCGTCGGCGACGCGCACCAGCCGCTGCACGCCAGCGCGCGGCGCAGGCCGCCCGGCCCGCACGAAAAAGGGGAAGAGCGGGAAGACGAGCAAGACATGATGGTGATCAACCCTTTCAACGCGCGCCAGAGCACGACGACGCTTCATGCCTTCTGGGACGACCTTCCGGGACCGCCGTGGCTGCGCGGCGAACGCCTCGCGGCGGCAAGCCGCGCGCTAACCGCCGCTTACCTTCAGGGGCTGCCGGCGCGCTCGACGCCGGCGCAGTGGCTCGCCGAGAGTTGGGAAATCGCCGGCAGCAGCGCTTATCCGCCGCTGAGCGACGGTCGGACGATCAGCCCGGCGTTTTACGACGAGGCGCGGACGATCGCCGAACGGCGCCTCGCACTCGCCGGTTACCGGCTCGGCGAACTGCTCAATGCCGCGTTGCGGGTAAAGCGGCGCGGCGACTGATGCCGGTGGCGCCCTGCCGTCTGGCGCCGGCTGGCGAGCGGATTGGCCGGACGGCTTTGGGCATCGCGTCGGCCAGAGAACAGTGCAAAAAACAGTGCAAAATTGGCGAGCGCCGAAATGGCGCCGACCATGATCACCGAGATCGTCGAGACGAGGATGTCGCGATGGCCCACGTGCGAGAGTTCGCGCGCCGAGAGCATCCGCTGGATGCCGCCAGCGAATACTTCAAGCGTCGGGCAACGCAAAACGGACGCCGGGCGTGAGCGCCGTTCCCGACAGAAACTGCGCTGCTGGAAGCCGCTTGCCGCCAGCTTTTTGTAGCTCGGTGAGGCGCAGCGCGCCGCTCCCACAGGCGACGATCACGCCTTGGCGGTCGGCTGCGAGCACCGAGCCCGGCGCGCCGGTGGCCGCATCGACATCGGCGCACCAAATCTTGAGCGCCGTGCCGTCAAGGCTTGCCGTGGCGCCCGGATAGGGATTGAAGGCGCGCACACGCCGCGCAAGTTCGCTCGCCGGCAGCCGCCAGTCGAGCGCCGCTTCGGCTTTATCGATCTTCGCCGCGTAGGTCGTTCCGAATGTCGCTTGAGCGCAGGGCGGCAAGGGCAGGCGGGCGAGCGCGTCGACGACGAGCCGCGCGCCGAGCGCGGCGAGCTTGTCGTGCAGGCTTCCCGCCGTCTCGTCGGCGGCGATCGGCTGCGCTTTGCCGAGCAACACCGGACCGGTGTCGAGGCCGGCGTCCATCTGCATGATGCAGACGCCGGTCTCGGTGTCACCGGCGAGTAGCGCGCGCTGGATCGGCGCCGCGCCGCGCCAGCGCGGCAGCAGCGAAGCGTGGATATTGAGGCAGCCGAGGCGCGGCAGATCGAGCACGGCCTGCGGCAGGATCAGGCCGTAGGCGGCGACCAGCATGAGTTCGGCGCCGACGCCACGCAGCCGCTCCTGGGCAGCCGGGTCGCGCAGCGTGGGCGGCTGGAAGACTTCGATGCCCGCGGCGAGCGCCAGCGCCTTGACCGGCGAGCGTTGCAGCGCCAGACCGCGACCGGCGGCGCGATCGGGCTGGCTGAGCACGAGCGCGACCTCGTGGCCGGCGGCGAGTACCGCGCGCAGCGCACAAGCGGCGAACTCAGGGGTGCCGGCGAAGATCAGTTTCACGCGGTGATCCGCGCTTGCTTGGCGAGCTTGGCCTTGATCCGCATCTGCTTGAGCAGCGACAGATGCTCGACGAAGACGTGGCCGTCAAGATGGTCGATCTCGTGCTGCACGCAAACGGCGAGCAGGCCTTCGACGGCTTTGTTCTGCCGTTTCCCGTCGCTGTCGAGATAGCGCACGACGACCCGCTCGGCACGCTCGACCTTGTCGTAGATCCCGGGAACCGAGAGACAGCCTTCCTCGCAGACCTGCGTGCCGGCGCGGTCGACAATTTCGGGATTGATCAGTACCAGCAGCTGATCGCGCGTTTCCGACGCGTCGATGACGACCACCCGCAGATGCACATCGACCTGCGTTGCAGCCAGGCCAATTCCCGGTGCTTCGTACATCGTCTCGGCCATGTCACGCGCCAGCGCGCGTATGCTGTCGTCAATATTCTGAACAGGCTTGGCGATCGTTTTCAGGCGCGGATCAGGGAAGCGGAGTATTGGCAGTAGCGGCATAAAAAGCTTGATCGAAGAAGTGATTACGTGCAGAATCCAATGCAAATTCTTGAAACACGGCGCACAATTTGCGCATGGTATGCGGTGGCCGCAGCGGTCGAACGGTTCGACGCCAACTAAGATTCACCTGGCAAAAAAATGTTCCACGCCGGTGTCTCGCCGCCGCGCGGAAGTCGCCTGCTCTTGTATGAGGATAACACGATGATTCGCATTATATCCGCGCTCATTCTGGCGCTGGCCGCCGCCGTCGGTAACGCCGCCGAAGCCCCGTTGCAGCTCGCGCAGAGCGCGCCCGAGCGCCATATCGTCGTGCCCGGCGACACGCTGTGGGGCATCTCGGCAAAGTTTCTCAAGGAGCCTTGGCGGTGGCCCGAAATCTGGCGCATGAATCGTGAGCAGATCAAGAATCCGCACCGCATCTATCCGGGCGAGGTGATCGTTCTCGAGCGCGACGCGAGCGGCAATCCGCTTCTGCGCCTCGACACCGTCAGACTGGTGCCGAAGATCTACGCGGAGCAGGTGAGCGAGGCGATTCCGGCGATTCCGGCGAACGTCATCGCGCCGTTCATCTCGTCCCCGCTGGTGGTAGAAGTCGGCGCACTCGACCGGGCGGCGCGCATCGTCGCCACCCAGCAGGACCGCGTCTACCTCGGTAACGGGGACCTGGCTTACGTCGACGACGCCGATCCGGCCCAGCAGCAGTGGCAGGTGTACCGTAACGGCAAGGCGATGCTCGATCCGGCTGACGAGAAGCGCGTACTCGGCTATGAAGCCTTCTATCTCGGCACGGCGACGCAGCTGCGCGCAGGCAGTCCGGCAACCTTCCAGGTGCAAAGCGCCAAACAGGAAATCGGGCGCGGCGACCGCCTGGTTCCGGCGCTTCGTCCGGCGCTCATCGAGTACGTTCCGCACAAGCCCGAGACGCTGATCGACGGGCGCATCATTTCAGTTTATGGCGGCGTCGGCGCCGCCGGCCGCGGCTCCATCGTTTCGCTCAATCGCGGTTCCCTTGATGGGCTCGAAATCGGCCATGTGCTCGCGCTCGAGAGAAACCGGACAGTCGTTCAGCGCGACGAGGACGACAAGAAGGTCAATGTCCAGATTCCGCCCGAGCGTATGGGGCTGGTTTTTGTTTTTCGCACCTTTGAGCGAATTTCCTACGCGCTGATCGTCCAGTCCGAAGGCACCATCGAGGTCAACGACTTCGTCCGTACGCCTTGAGCGATGGCCGCATGCACGGCGCTCGCGAGCTGGCTGCGACTAACCCTCATTGCCGGCATCGGCGGTGAAACGCAGCGCAAGCTGCTCGATGTTTTCGGCCTGCCCGAAGCCGTCTTTGCCGCTGACCGTGGCGCCTTGCGCGAGGTCATTGGCGAAAAACGCAGCGCGCTCCTGCTCGCCGGTAGTATCGAGCACGCCGTCCATGCCGCCGTCGAAGCGGCCTGCCGGTGGGCCGAAGGCGTCGATCAGCACGTCGTCACGCTCGCCGACGACGACTATCCGCAGGCGCTGCTCGAAATCCCCGACCCGCCAACCGTGCTCTACGTTCGCGGCCGCGTCGATCTGCTCAACCAACCGGCGCTGGCCATCGTCGGCAGTCGCAACCCGACACCGCAAGGCGTGCTTAACGCTGAAGCGTTCGCGGCAGTCTTTGCCGACACCGGCCTGGTGATCATTAGCGGGCTGGCGCTCGGCATCGACGCCGCCGCGCACCGCGGCGCGCTGGCCGCAGCTGGCGATACGGTCGCCTTTATCGGCACTGGAATTGACCGCGTCTATCCGGCGCGCAATCGCGAACTGGCACTGGCCATCGGCGCGCACGGCGCCATCGTCTCCGAATTCCCGCTTGGCACGCCGGTCGCCGCGGCGAATTTTCCGCGCCGCAACCGGCTCATTTCCGGCTGCGCGCGCGGCGTTCTGGTCGTCGAGGCGACGACCGAGAGCGGCTCGCTGATTACCGCGCGCCTCGCCGCCGAGCAGGGCCGCGAGGTATTTGCCGTCCCCGGCTCGATTCACTCGCCGCAATCGCGCGGCTGCCATCGGCTGATCAGGGACGGCGCCAAGCTCGTCGAAACGGCGCAGGACGTGCTCGAGGAACTGCGTTGGCTCGCTGCACCAAGCGAGCAGGCGACGACCGGCCCGGCGGCCGACGACGACGAGTTGCTGACGCTGTTCGGCTTCGACCCTTGCGCGCTCGATGAACTGGCTGGGCGCAGCGGCTTGTCTGCCGAAGCCCTTTCCGTGAAGCTGTTGCACCTTGAACTTGACGGTCGCGTTGCCAGTCTGCCCGGCGGCCGCTACCAGCGGCTCGTCAAATCCTGAAGTGCCACGCTGGGCACTGAATCAGCCGCTCATTTTCTGGCAGGAGGTCTGCGTCTGACCTGATGGCGACGAAATTCAGCGAACCCTTACGCTTGCGTGCCGCAATAAAGTGAATCTCGGCCTGGCCCAGCGGACATTGCCCGTCATAGCAGGGCGTCAGCGAAGCGCATTCATCGGCCCTCAGGGCGCACTGCGAACAGGATGCATGGCATGCCACTCGGCCAGTGCCGGCGCTATGGCGCCCAGGTCCTCGATGGTGCGGACGCCGGCCATCTTGCGCCCGCGACCAGCCACGGCGGCGCCGCCGATCCACAGTTCCGTATGCGCGGGCAGCGCCGCGCGCAATTCGATCAGGCTATCGCGCGCCTTGCGCCAGGGATAGGCGCCGGAGAAGGAGAGGGCGATGATGTCGGTCGTCGTGACGCTTGCCGCGCCGACGATATCGGCAATCGGGGTTTGTGCGCCGAGTGACAGGCACCAGGCGCCATGGGCCGCCAGCAGGGCTTCGACCATCAGCAGGCCGAGCAGGTGCTCTTCATCTTTCACCGTGGTGAGTAGCACCTGCGGCCGCGTGCCCCGACTGGCAAGGGCGTAGATGGATGCGCGGAGTTGATTCTGGATCAGTTCGGTATACAGGTGCTCTTCGAAGATCGCGATTTCGCCTGTCATCCAGCCGTCGCCAACGCGCCGGTTGAGCGCGCATACCGTGTCGATCACAAAGCGCTCCAGACCGTCGCGCGCCAGCCGCTGGGCAAGCTCCGCGCGCAGGTGATCGACGTCGCGATTTTTCAGCAGCGGGATTACCCATTCCACGGCATCGTCGGCGCCGACTCTTGTCGGAGTGCCAGCGAGCTGTTCGCTCAGCGCCGCCATCGGCTGGCGCAGCAGTGCACCCGGACGCCGCCCCTGGTCCATCAAACGCTTGATCAGGCGCAGATGATCAACCTGATCGGGCGGGTAAATCCTTTCACCGGAGGCGTCGCGTAGCGGCTGCGGAAAGCCGTAGCGCCGCTCCCAGATGCGCAAGGTGTCCTTGCCGAGACCGGTGTCGCGCTCAACAGCAGCGATGCTGATTCCGGCCAGCGACGAGGCGCTAGCCAAGGGGAAAGTTTTAGCCATGGCCGTCATTATATGTCCAAGACAAATCAGTTGACAATTCGGATATTCGCCGTTACCTTAAGTCAATTGACTCAATTTGTCTAGGACAGTTATATGTGGTTCAGCCTGCTAAAGTATCTCCTGGTGGTCGCCGGCAGCTTCTTCGTGGCGCTCCAGGCTTCTGCCGCCAGTTGCCCTGCACTGCTCGATCATACGTTCCCGCGGCTATGGGATGACGCTCCGCGGTCGCTTAACCCGTATCAGGGGAAGGCGATCTTTGCAGCAGACACCGGAAATTTTTTTGGCTTCACCGGACAGCATGATGATTTCGAGTCTGTCTACGACAAATGCAAGGATCACGGTCTGGTGGCTATCGGCCTCACGTCGACCGATTTTGGTGATCAGAGGCCGCCGCCGCAGTGGAATATCCACAAACTCCTGTTCGACCGCAGCAGCAGCCAGGTCGAGAGTGACCACAGCCGGTCCGCGCCCGACAGCCGCCCGCTGATCGCTCACATCGAGCCTGCCTGTTAAAAAACCCTGAAACCCCTGCCAACGCCCTTTTTGGACAACGCCATGAATGCACGTAAACGTCTTTGTCTGCCTGACATCCAGGCCAGTGCCGATGGGGCGTGGTCGGTGGCTGCCAAAACTTTGGAGTCGATCCATGACCATTCGGCTTATGCGCTGATCGACGGTCGCCATGGTTGACGCTCTGATCGGCCTGCCCGTCGCCTTCCTCATGCTGCGCCTCGCCGGGCGAGGTCCCTTGCCCGCCCGCGTGCCGCTGACCAACTGCAAACGGATAACGCAATGAAAATAGCCGTCGTCGGTTCCGGCATCTCCGGTCTGGCAGCCGCGTGGCTGCTCGAACAGCAGCATGAAGTCACGGTGTTCGAGGCCGGCGAACATATCGGCGGTCACACCCACACGGTGGATGTCGAGCTGGATGGCCAGCGCTTTCCCGTCGACACCGGTTTTCTGGTCTTCAACCATCGTACCTATCCCAACCTGACGGCCTTGTTCCGCACCCTCCGGGTGGAAACGGTTGCCAGTGAGATGTCATTTGCCGTCAGCCTGGCCGAGCCGGCGCTGGAGTGGGCCGGATCGAATCTCGCCACCCTGTTCGCGCAGAAACGCAATCTGGCGCGGCCAGGCTTCTGGCGCATGCTGCAGGACACGCTGCGCTTTAACCGCGGCAGCGTCGGTGCATTGCCCGATGTCACGCTCGGCAGCTATCTGGCGCAGGAGGGCTACAGCACGGAATTCCGCGACTGGTATCTGCTGCCGATGGCGGCGGCGATCTGGTCATGCCCGACGCAAGCCATGTTCGACTACCCGCTGACAACGTTTGTCCGTTTTTGCGCCAACCACGGTCTGCTGCAGGTCTTCGACCGGCCGCAGTGGCACACGGTCAAGGGCGGCGGGCGGCGCTATGTCGAGCGCATCGTCGATCAACTCGCTGAGGTGCGCCTGGCGACGCCGGTGCGCGCTGTCCTGCGCGACGTCGACGGCGTCTGGCTGGGGCTGCCCGACGGCGGGCGCGAGCGCTTCGACGAGGTCGTGCTGGCCTGTCACAGCGACCAGGCGTTGGCCCTGCTCGGCAACGCCGCCAGCGCGGCCGAGCGCGACGTGCTCGGCGCGATCCGCTACCAGCCCAACCGCGCCGTGCTGCATACCGATAAGCGCCTGCTGCCGCGCGACGAGCGCGTCTGGTCGGCGTGGAACTACATGGCCGGTTCGCAACGGTCGCAGCAGCAGTCGGTCAGCGTGTCCTACCTGATCAACCTCCTGCAGCCGCTGCCGGTCAGCTCGCCGGTCATCGTGACGCTCAATCCGCACAGCGAACCCGATCCGGCGCTGGTCATCGGCGATTACGAATACGATCACCCTCTGTTCGATCAGGCGGCAATCGCGGCGCAAGCGCAACTGACCGCGCTACAGGGCGTCGAGCGGCTGTGGTTCTGCGGCGCCTGGAGCGGCTACGGCTTCCATGAAGACGGGCTGGTCTCGGCCCTGATGGTGGCCAACCGGCTCGGTTGTCGGGCGCCCTGGCAGGCAGCGGCCGCTAGTGACCAATGCAGCGAAAGTACGGCATGAAGGCGTTGCTGTGCACCGGCTCGGTAATGCATGCGCGTTTTGCCGCCAAACATAGTCCGGCTGGGCACCGCTTCGTTTATCCGCTGTTCTTCGTCGCACTGCCCCTGTCTTCTTTGCACGACGCCGGCAATCGCTGGTTCGGCATCGAGCAGGCGCGTCCGCTCTCGTTGCGCTTTCGTGACCACGGCGCGCGCGACGGGTCGCCGCTGGAGCCATGGATCCGCCGGCTGCTTGCCGCCGAAGGTATCACTGCCGCCGACGGCGAGGTCGTTCTGCAGGCCTTCCCGCGCCTGTTCGGCTACGTCTTCAATCCGGTCAGCTTCTGGTTCTGCCACGACAAATCCGGCGCGCTGCGCGCGGTGTTGGCAGAAGTCCGCAATACCTTCGGCGACCACCACAATTACCTGGTCGCGCATGGCGACCAACGTCCGATTACGGCGGCAGACACGCTGACGGCGCGCAAGATCTTTCATGTTTCGCCATTTTTCCCGGTCGCCGGCGACTATCATTTTCGCTTCGATGTGAGCCCGCAGCGCCGCCGCGTGCACCTTGACTACTGGCTCGACGGTGAGCGCGTGTTAGCCACCGTGCTCGGGGGCACGCCGCAAACGCTCGACGCCGCGGCCGCGCGCCGTGCGCTATTGCGGCAGCCGTTGCAAGCCTTGGCAGTAGTCTGGCGCATCCACTGGCAGGCCGTGCGCCTGTGGTGGAAAGGCGCCGTCTTTCATTCCCGCCCACAACCTCCCGTGCAGGAGACCACCCGATGAACAGCCTCGTTTCCGCTTCTCTTCCCGCTGCGCAGCGCCCGTGCGCAGCCTCGCCGGGGTCGCTGGCGCCCGCCACGCGCACCGCGATCAAGCTGCTGCAGCACATCGAAGGCGGCAGCCTGCGCCTCTGCCTGCCCGACGGCCAGACCCTGCAGCTTGGCCATGGGCCGCAACGGGCGACGCTGCAAGTCAATGACGAAAGGCTGTTCCGCCGCGTGCTGGCGGAAGGCGACATCGGCTTCGGCGAAAGCTGGATCGACGGCGACTGGCATAGCGATGAACTGGCCGAATTGCTGACCCTGCTCGCCGAGAATCGCGCGCAGCTGGCGCGCGCCGTGCACGGCAGCTGGCTGCCGGTGCTGCTGCACCGATTGCGCCACTTTGCACGCAGCAACACCCACGCCGGCTCGAAACGCAACATTCTCGCTCACTATGATCTGGGCAACGACTTCTACCAGCTCTGGCTGGATCCCTCGATGACCTATTCGGCAGGGCTGTTCGGCTCCGCCCCGGGCGCGACCCTCGAACAGGCGCAACGCCAGAAATACCTGCGCCTGCTGAAACGGCTCGATCCAAAGCCCGGCGCTACCATTCTCGAGGTCGGTTGCGGCTGGGGCGGCCTGGCCGAAATTGCCACCATCGAGTTCGGCTGTAAGGTGCACGGCGTGACCTTGTCGCCGGCGCAACTGGAGTGGTCACGAGCGCGGGCGCAGCGCAAGGGCTTCGCCGACCTGGCCGAATTTTCACTGACCGACTATCGCGACGTCCGCGGCCATTACGACCACATCGTCTCGATCGAAATGTTCGAGGCCGTCGGCGAACGGTTCTGGCCAAGCTACTTCAACCAACTGAGGCGTTGCCTTAATCCGGGCGGGCGTGCCGTGGTGCAGACCATCACGATTGCCAACGAGCGCTTCGGCGCCTATCGTCGTGGCACCGATTTCATCCAGCGCCATGTCTTTCCCGGCGGCATGCTGCCGTCGCCGGAGGTGTTCGAACGCCGTGCCGCCAGCGCTCACTTTCAGGTGCTGGACCGCTTTGCCTTCGGCATGGACTACGCGTGCACTCTGGCGCACTGGCATTCGAACTTCGAAGCGGCATGGCCGGAAATCGCCGCGCAGGGTTTCGACGAACGATTCCGCCGCCTGTGGCGCTTCTATCTGGCGTATTGCGAGGCGGGCTTTCGTTCCGGCGCCACCGACGTGTATCACTATCTGCTCGAGAGCCGCCGATCATGAAGCGATCTTTGCGTCGCTGGATGTTCAGCCTGGGCCTGGCGCTGGCGGCGGGCAGCGCCGGTGCGGTGCTGCCGCAGGACTGGCGCATCCAGGGCCACGGTGACTTGCGCTGGTTCGGCATTCAGCTCTATTCCGCCAGTCTGTGGGCGCCGGGCGGCCGCTGGCAGGCCGAGCTACCTTATGCACTCGAACTGCGCTATGCCCGCGACATATCCGCGCGGCAACTGGTGGACACCAGCATCGACGAGATGCAGCGTCTCGGCGCGGCCGATGCAGAACGTCTGGCGCGCTGGAAATTCGAGCTGGAACGGGTCTTTCCCGACGTTCGCAGCGGCGAGGTGATTCACGGCGTGCACCTGCCCGCGCGCGGCGCGGAGTTCTACCATCAGGGCCGGCTCACCGGACGTGTGGACGACGTGGATTTCGCCCGCTGGTTCTTCGCCATCTGGCTCGACCCCCGCACGCGCGAGCCGGCGCTGCGCGCGCGCCTGCTCGGCCTTCCCTGAAATGCTCGCGAGGCAGACCCTGGCCTACGGCGCGCTCGGCTTCCCGCTGGCGTTTGCCGCGCTGCCGCTCTATGTCCATGTGCCGCGCTTGTACGCGGACAGCGTTGGCATGCCGCTGGCGCTGGTCGGTGGCCTTTTGCTGCTGACCCGCTTTGCCGACGCTCTGACCGACCCGCTGCTGGGGCAGTGGAGCGATCGTTTCGGCAACCGTCGGCGCCTGATCCTGCTCGCCCTGCCGCTGCTCGCAGTAGGACTGGCGGCGCTGCTGGCGCCGCCAGAGAATAGCGGCGCGCTGTGGCTGGTGGCCACGCTGACGATGACCTTTATCGGTTTCAGTCTGGCGACGATCAATTATCACGCATGGGGCGCCGAGATCGGCGAGACGCCACAGGAGCGTGTGCGTGTCACCGCCACGCGGGAGATGTTCGCGCTCGGTGGCGTCGTGGTCGCGGCGGCCTTGCCCGCGCTGTTAGGCAATGACGTCGCGACGGCTATGCAGCATCTGGGCTGGGTCTTCGTTCCACTGTTGGCAATTGCCGCCTTGGCGACCTTCACCGGCGCACCCGTGGTTGCACCGTTGACGGAAGCGGCTCGACAGCCGGTCGCGCTGACGGCGGTATTCGCCGACCGACGTTTCTGCCGACTGATGCTGGTGCTCGCCGTTGGCGGTATTGCCTCGGCAATTCCAGCCACGCTGGTGTTGTTTTTCATCGCCGATGTGCTGCGTCTGGCGGAATGGCAGGGGCTGTTCCTGGTGATCTACTTCGTTTGCGGCGGCATGGCGCTGCCGGGCTGGGTGGCGCTGGCGCGTCGTCACGGCAAGGTCTTCGCCTGGGCGGCCAGCATGGTGCTGGCGATTGGCAGTTTCGTCTGGGCGTTCATGCTCAGTGCGGGCGACGGCGTGGCTTTCGCCATTATCTGCGCCGCCAGCGGCGCCGCGCTCGGCGCGGAGTTGGCCCTGCCGCCGGCCTTGCTCGCCGATCGCCTGGCGGATGGCCGGCGCACCGGGAACAGCACGGCCGGTGCCGGTGCCTATTTCGGCGTCTGGAATTTTGTCACCAAGTTCAACCTCGCGCTGGCCGCTGGCATCGCGCTGCCGCTGGTCAGTTTCGCCGGCTATCAAGTCGGTGCTGGCGGTTCGGCGGAAGCAGACGGCCTGCTCGCGCTGGCCGCTGTTTACGCCCTGCTGCCGGCAGCCATCAAGCTTGTTTCGCTGCTGCTGCTGTGGCGCTGGAAGAAAGAACTTTAAGGAGTGCGTTGATGTTCAAAGCCCTGCGTCTACTAATTCCCGCAGTAATAGCTACGGTGCTGCTTGGCGCTTGCTCCAGCATCCCGGTGGAACAGTATCGCGCCGAAACGCCGGTGCTCGATCTGCGCAATTATTTCTCCGGCACGCTCGACGGCTGGGGCATGTTTCAGGACCGCTCCGGCAAGGTGGTCAAACGCTTCCACGTGGTGATCGAAGCGCATTGGGTCGGTGATCAGGGCACGCTGGACGAGCACTTCACCTGGTCCGATGGGGTGGAAGGTGGCAACCCCGCGCGCCGCGTGTGGACGCTGACCGATCTCGGTAACGGGCGCTTTAGCGGAACCGCCGGCGATGTGGTCGGTGTGGCACGAGGCGAGGCGGCCGGCAATGCGCTGCGCTGGCGGTATGTGCTGGCGCTGCCGGTCGACGGCAAGATCATCCGTGTCGATTTCGATGACTGGATGTTCCTCGTCGACGACAAAGTGATGCTCAATCGTTCGCTGATGAGCAAGTACGGCTTCAGGCTGGGCGAAGTAACGCTGTCCTTCACGCGCAGAGCGCCATGAACCGGCCAATCCGCGAGTGGACTGCACAGCGCGTCTGGATCATCGGCGCCTCGTCGGGCATTGGCGCGGCGCTGGCGGAAGCCTTGTTGCAACGCGGCGCCCGCGTCGCTGTTTCGGCGCGGCGGGAAGACGCCTTGCACGCCGTCGCCGGAAAACACTCAGCCGCGCACGTGGCGCCCTTCGACCTTGGCGACAGGACGGCCTGCGCCCGCGTGCAGGACGAGCTTTGCGCCGCCTGGGGTGGTATCGACCTGGTGGTGTTCAGTGCCGGCGCCTACGCGCCGATGCGCGCCTGGGAACTCGATGTGGCCGCTATCGACAAACTGATCGACATCAACCAGCGCGCGCCGATGGCGGCGACGGCAGGGCTTATTCCGCTGCTGTTGCGGCAGGGCAGCGGCGCAATTGCATTTGTATCGAGTGTCGCCGGCTATCGCGGCCTGCCCAAGGCAGCGGCCTACGGTCCGACCAAGGCGGCACTGATCAACTTTGCCGAAACCCTGTATCTTGACCTGGCGCCGCGAGGCGTTTCGGTGTTTGTCATCAATCCCGGCTTTGTCGCCACGCCGATGACCGCCAGCAACGATTTCGCGATGCCGGCGCTGATCAGTCCGCAACAGGCGGCCGACGAAATCATCGCCGGCTTCGCTCGCGGCAGTTTCGAGATTCATTTCCCGCGCCGCTTTACGTGCTGGCTCAAGTTTATGCGCCTGCTGCCCTACCCGCTTTATTTTGCGCTGGTAAGGCGCTTCACAAAGCTGTGACAGGCGACCGACTGGAGAAAAACGTGGCTGAGCTTGACGCCTTGATCGACTGGTTCGAAAACCTGAGTCCCGCTTCACTTGTCCATATTCCGCAGTTCTATGCGGCCGATGCCGAGTTTAAGGATCCGTTCAACGAGGTGCGCGGCGTGGAGGCCATCGGAGACATCTTTCGCCATATGTTCACCCAGGTGGCGGAGCCACGCTTCGTCGTCGGCAGCCGCTTCAGCGGCGACGACGGCGCGATGCTGCTGTGGGATTTCCACTTCCGTACGCGCGGTCCGCTGAGCAAAAAAGCCATGACGGTGCGCGGCGTCACGCACCTGCGCTTCGATGCGGCAGGCAAAGTCGCGCTGCATCGTGATTACTGGGATTCCGCCGAAGAGCTGTACGCCAAGCTGCCGGTAATCGGCTGCCTGATGCGCGGCCTGCAGCGTAGCGGGCGAGCCTGACGCAGTGACGACCTGGATAATTAAGAAGGAGGTATGGCATGGGCAAGGTTGCAGTCAACGGCCCCGGGGCGACGGCCTGTCTAGGACGTGGTTGGGGTATTTCCCGGCACGGCTTAATGAAAACTTTCCTGTTACTGGCGACCTGCATTATGCTTACGGCGTGGAATCCTGCGATGGCCATTGACGAACCGAATTACAAGGTGGTGCGCGCCTACGATACTTTCGAGCTGCGTTACTACGAGCCTTACCGGGTGGCCGAGACTGTCGTGGACGCTTCGGCCGAAGAGGCGGGAAACAAGGGATTTTCCATCCTCGCCGGGTACATCTTTGGACAGAACAAAGGTGCGCGAAAGATCGCGATGACGGCACCGGTGTCGCAGACCGCGATCAAGATTGCGATGACCGCGCCGGTGGCGCAAATGGCTGGGTCCAAAGGCTACGTGATCCAGTTTGCGATGCCTCGGGAATGGACGCTGGAAACGCTCCCGGAACCGCTCGATGCCAGTATTACGTTACGGGAGATTTCTGCACGAAAACTTGCGGTTATCAGCTACTCCGGAACGTGGTCGCAGGAGCGCTATGAAGAACATCTGCAAAGCCTGCGCGACGCCATGGCGCAGGCGGGACTGCGCGCCCGTGGCGAGCCGGTCTGGGCTCGCTATGACCCGCCGTGGAAACCGTGGTTCCTGCGCCGTAACGAAATCTGGCTTGAAGTCGATTGAGGGCGGCAACGGCGGCAGCATCGAGGTAGGGCGGCGCCTTGATGCCAGAGGCCTGTGCCGATTCAAGAATGTCCTGGATGCCCTTGGCGACGGAATTTCAGTCAACGGGATTGACTGGCTTGGCGGCCTGGTCTTATTTGGCGTTTCAACCTGATATTGCCCAAAGCAGAACATGTCCCTATAAACGCGAATCATTCACATCCAGCCTTACGATGCGTATCGTCGTCGGCGAAACAGACGCCGCGTGCAGCGCAAGCAGGGATGCACTAAGCACTGCTTGCCGCCTTGGGCAAGTGCCGCCGGCGGCGCTCCGCGTAAGGCGCTGCTTGCCAAGCGTGGCATAGTGCTTCTATTATGCCTCGCATCGTGGCCCTTTGCGGCCACCCTTTCGTCATACAATGTTGCCGTTTCCCCGGGTAAAAGAAACCTCCATGAGCAAGAAGCTGATCATTGCCGAAAAACCCTCCGTCGCCGCCGACATCGCGCGGGCGCTCGGCGGTTTTGCCAAACACGACGATTTTTTTGAGAGCGACGATTGCGTTCTCTGTTCGGCCGTCGGCCACCTGCTCGAACTCGCCTGTCCCGAGGAATTCGAAGTCAAGCGCGGCAAGTGGTCGTTTGCCCACTTGCCGGTCATTCCGCCGTTCTTTGCCTTGAAGCCGATCGAAAAATCGGAGCCGCGGCTACGTCTGCTCACCCGGCTAATCAAACGCAAAGACGTGACGAGCCTGATTAACGCCTGCGACGCGGGTCGCGAGGGCGAACTCATCTTCAACTACATCATCCAGCACGCGAAGAGCGGCAAACCGGTCGAACGGCTGTGGCTACAGTCGATGACGCAGCAGGCGATCAAGGACGGTTTTGCTCGCCTGCGCGACGGCGAGCTGATGCGCGGCCTCGCCGATGCCGCGGTTTGCCGTTCGGAGTCGGACTGGCTGGTCGGCATCAACGGCACGCGGGCCATGACGGCGTTCAACTCGAAAACTGGCGGCTTTCATTTGACGACGGTCGGCCGCGTGCAAACACCGACGCTTGCGCTGATGGTCGAGCGCGAGGACAAGATCCGTAAGTTCAAGCCGCGCGACTATTGGGAGGTTGAGGGGCATTTCGCGTGTGCGGCCGGCGAGTACCGCGGAAAATGGTTCGACGAGCGCTTCAAGGGACGCGACGACGATGAGCACGCGCGCGCCGACCGCGTCTGGGACGAAGCCCGCGCGCTCGAGTTGCAAAGGAAGTGCGACAAGAAGCCTGGCGAAGTGAGCGATGAGGCGAAGCCCTCAACGCAGCTCTCGCCGCTGCTCTTTGATTTGACCAGTCTACAGCGCGAAGCGAACGGGCGCTTCGGGTTTTCGGCCAAATCGACGCTCGGCCTGGCCCAGGCGCTATACGAGAAGCACAAGGTATTGACCTATCCGCGGACCGACGCGCGCGCTCTGCCCGAAGACTATTTGCCGACGGTCAATGCGACGCTCGCCATGCTCACCGGCGAAGGCGCCGGCAAGGGGCACGACGAAGCGATTCTCGCCCGCTATTCACCATTTGCCCACCAGATTCTGGCGCGTAAATGGGTGCTGCCGAACAAGCGGATTTTCAACAACGCCAAGATCTCCGATCACTTCGCGATCATTCCGACGCTACAGGCGCCCAAGCACCTCTCCGAGCCCGAGCAGAAGCTGTACGACCTCGTCGTCAAGCGCTTTCTTGCGGTTTTCTATCCGGCCGCCGAGTCGCTGCTGACGACGCGCATCACGCGCGTCGCCGGCGAACCGTTCAGGACCGAGGGCAAGGTCCTCGTCAATCCCGGTTGGCTCGCGGTTTATGGCCGCGAAGCGCAGGAAGGCGAGGAGGGCAACCTCGTGCCGGTGGCGGCTGGCGAGCGG
>Ga0105048_10003731_pt1 | contig 24917 bp, 14 predicted proteins | sample MAT05_FD_78382 | JGI IMG/M metagenome (GOLD analysis project Ga0105048, IMG submission 78382) | Freshwater microbial communities from Lake Fryxell liftoff mats and glacier meltwater in Antarctica - MAT-05 | ecosystem: Environmental > Aquatic > Freshwater > Ice > Liftoff microbial mat | place... | reverse complement strand
TAGCCCCAGGTGAAACCACCTTGGCGGTCGCGATGGCACCGTTGCTGTTCAGAGCCACGGTTGCGATACGATCGCCGTTGACTTCATTGCCGTTGGTGGTGAACTCAGTACCGGCGAAGGCAAAAGTATTGGCGTACGTCTTGGTCTGGTTATTAGCGGTGACGGTCAACGTACGCTGGTTGACGTTCAGGTTACCAGCGACGTACGTGATGCTGTAGTTACTAAGCCCGGAACCGGACGCGGCACTAGATACGATCGCATAGTTCGGCCCAGGTGACACCACGGTCGCCGTTACAACCGTACCGGCACTGCTCAGAGTCACACCCGTAACTCTGTCACCATTGACCTCATTGCCACTGGTCGTGAACTCGGTACCGGCAAAAGTGAATATTTCACCGTAAGTCTTGCTCTGGTTGTTAGCAGTGACAGTCAACGCTCGCTGATTGACGGTCAAACTGCCGGACGCGTACTGGATGGTGTAATTGCCGAGGCCGTTGCCAACTGCGCCGCTGGCAATTATCGTGTAAGGAGAGCCCGTCACGATGGCTGTCCCCGCGTAACCGGCGCTGGTCAGGTTGACGCCAGTTACCAAGTCACCGTTGACTAACTGACCATTGCCAGTCGAAAACTGAGTCGTGCCGTTGGGCGAGAACGTGTTACCGTAGGTCTTGGTCTGGTCGCTGGCGGTAATCGTAAGGGCACGCGGATTGACGCTGAGGCTACCGGAGACGTAACTGATGTTGTAGTTGCTCAAACCGACGCCAATCGCGTTGCTGGTGGCGATCGTGTAGGGCGAACCGGTGACGGTTGCCGTCGCGACTGCACCCGAGCTTGTCAGGGTCACACCGGTCACGCTGTTGCCGCCGACCAAGCCCTGCGAAGTGAACTGGTTGTTAAGCAAAGTTACGGTGTCCCCATAGGTCTTGCTTCGATTATTGGCCGTGATGACTAAGCCACGCCTGTCGACGATGATCGAGATTGGGAAGCTCGCTTGCGGGGAATCAAACTTCGACAGCGTCACGATCGCTTCGTATTGACCGGTTGCGATGTAAGGAATGCTCGCACCGATGGTGAACACACCGTTGACCAGCGTAATGGTTCCAATTGCGTCGGCAATGGTTCCATCGAACTCTACAATTGCGGAGTACGCGACGATTGCTTCGGGGCTCGTATCGGTGAAGGTTGCGACGATCACGGAACCAAAGGCGTTGGCGTCGTATATCTTGCGAAGATTATCCGATGGCGACGCGACGATCGTGCTCGGCTCCGGCGTCAAGACATTGAGGCTCAGCCAAGTGGCTGGGTACTCGTTCCCACGGGACAGAGCAGTCACCTTAATCGTGTAAGGGGCCGCGTTGCCTTGGGCGTAGGTATGGCCGACTGTCTGCACACCTGACGTTAAGCCGAAGATCGGAGACGTAGGATCACTGGACGCCACGATCGTGCTATTGATCGTCTCGATGGTACCATCGCCCCATTCGATCCGCCAACCATCAAGTGGATGGCTGAACGCGATGTCGTCGTAGCGGAGTTGTAGAGGCACGCTGCTGCCCGCGATGACGGACGAGTTTGTTCCCAGAGCTGCCGAAACCTTAGGTGCCTGATCGAGCACGTTCACGATTGGCCCGTTTACCGTGTAAGACCCACTGGCGGTGGTTGCGGTAACAGTAATCGGGTAAGTGTTTGTCGCGCCAAAGTAAGCGTGCGCCAATTGCAGTGGTATGGTCCTTGTCGTTCGAATTGCAGTGCCGTCGTTGCCAGTTATTGCAACGTTAAACGAGCGACCGGCTTGGGCACTGGCGTAGGAAACATAAACATCGTACCCATCACCGCTTCGAACGATCTGGCCGCTGGCACCAGCGGGTCCACTAACGACACCTTGACTATTAAGAGTAAGAGTCTGACCGTCGCCCAGGTCAACTACTGCTGTGAAAGCGCTGTCAGGCGCGTTGGGGTTGGCAGGTGTGAACGAGAACTCGCCGCGTCGTTGGGTGCTGCCTTCGTACAAGCTTGACGGCCCGAATACTTTTACGCCGTAACTTGTGTTTGGCGGCGCATTGGGGACGAGGACTTGGACATTGAATCCACCCGAGAGATCATTGAGAACTTGACCGGTGACGCCCACTGGGGCGGTGATTATGCCACTCGAATTAAGAACAACCGAGGTTCCGTCGTCCGAACGGATGACGGCGGTGTAGCTGGTGTTCGGCGTCCCTGCGAAAGGAAAGACCCGGGTGTTGGTGACAGTGCCAGTTAGGACGGTACCGTCGAAGCCTAGCACTTCTATACCGAGTTGCTGGTCAAGCGATGCATCGGGGTTGAAAAACTGCACTTCGAAGCCGCCATCAAGATCGGATACGATCCGACCGGTGACGCCTGCTGGCGTCACGATAACTCCTGCGCTGTTGATCGCCACAGAGGTTCCGTCCGCAGCGCTAATTATAGCCGTGTAATCGGTTATGTCCGGCATCGCTGTAGTACCGGTGAAATGGAACAAGAATTGGGACTGGCTGAGAATGTCGGCAGTCCCGATAACTACGGTGCCGTCTTTGCCCAGCACGCGTACATTGAGTTGCTGGCCGGCCGGCGCCGAGGGGTAGTTGATCTGGACGTCGAAACCACCGCTGGAGTTTTCGACGATTTGGCCACCAGCCAGTTCTGGCCCACGGATGATTCCATCACTATTGAGCGCGGCAAATGCACCGTTGCCCAGGTCGACCAGGGAGATGAAATCTTCGACGGCTGCTGAGGCGTCAAAGTGGAAGATAGAATTGAAAACAGTGCCGGTGAACCGAGTCCCGTCGCTGCCGACGACCTGAACATCTAGTTGTTGCCCGCTAGGGTAAAGGAACTTCACATTGTAACCACCAGTCGGGCTCGAATCGATTTGGCCTTTTGAGCCAGGCGAAGCGATTACACCCAGGCTATTGACTGGCAAAAAACTGCCATTACCTAGATCAACTAGCGCCGTGAAATCGGACAGAGCATAGGAGGTGGGACTAATCTGGAAAACGGCCGAGTTGACAGTATCGCCACCGCCAACGTAATTACCGCTTGCTGTGTATACAGTTACATATGGCTGTTGCGTGCCTGAAGACGTCGGGTCCACAACCACCACATCAAATCCGCCAGCGGCGTTACCGACGATCCGTACGCTCGCCCCGGCCGGTATCGTCCCATATCCCGAATTCGGTCTGACCGTACCGTCCGCATTAAACTCTGCACCACTGCTGGCGAATTGGACATATGCATAAAAGTCGTTGGCGATGCTGTTGGCATTCCCAATAAAATGGAACACTCGCCTGTTTGCGGCATTGCCAATGCAACTGCTTAGGTTTGGTCCTACGACGGAGATGGGGAATTGTTGATTAGATGTGGCACCACCATAGGAGAATTGCACATCGAAGCCGCCAGCCTGATTAACTACAATCTTGCCCGATGCATTGTTTGGCCCGCTTATTTTGTTGGCCCCATTGAGTACCAGCAAATTGCCGCCGCCTAGGTCGATAGTGGCCGTATAGGACGAACGTGTGTTCGGTGTCCCAGCAAAGTGAAACGCGTTGGCATAATCGGCGCTGCCGGCGACATAGCTGTCATCGGTTCCGACTATCTGGATTGCGTAGGATTGACCTACTTTCGCATTGAAGTAGCTTAACTCAACGTCCAAACCGCCGTCTGGATTGGCGATAATCTTGCCGTTCGCACCCTCGGGAGTCGGGACGACGCCCTGGCTATTGAGCGGCAAGAATTTGTTATTGCCCAAATTGACCAGAGCCGTGTAAGTGTCGATGGAGCCCTGGCCTTCGAAGTGATAACGAGCAGCGTTCACTGTGGATCCTTGCATGTTCGTCCCACCTAGTGAGAACGAAATTACCTGGTAGGCAAAAGTCTGGCCTATGGTTGCGCCGGGGTAATTCAATCGCACTTCGTAACTGCCACTCGAAGCGACGAGTTGGGCGCTAACGCCTTGTGGTGCGTTTACATAACCATTGGTGGATAGATAAACGGTGCCAGTGGGCGTAGTGATCCGGACTTCGTGGTAAATGTTGGGTTGGGCAGGAAAGGAGAAAATCGCGGACACTGCCGTGCTACCTAAGAGTCTCGTTCCATCACTGCCGATGATCTGGACGCCGAGATTGCTTGCGACCAGCCAGTCCACCTCGTCTACGACAACGTCAAAGCCGCTAGTCGGGTTGGCAACGATCTTGCCATTGGTGTTGTTAGGGGCTGTGATCGTTCCTTGGCTATTAACCAAAAGTTCTGCGCCGTCGGCGAACTCCACTCTCGCCGTGAAAGCGTCCGCGGGTGCGGTCGGGTTGGCGGGCGTAAAATGGAATGTCATTGGCACGGCAGGAGCCTCAATCGTCTCCGTAATATTGTCGCCCCAATTCACGATCCAAGAGGAGACTTGGCTGTCGCCGGACAAACCTGCGGATAAATTGAGAGAGTAACTTTCACCAGCTAGGACCGTATTGGCGCCGGTTACTGTTACGGTTGGGGCGTTTATCGGGTTGTTTGCAACCGCGATCTCCACTGAATTACCGGCCCGCACCTGAGTACCATCGCTGGCCTGGATAGCGCCGCTAATGATGTAATTGCCAGGGCGTGCGAAGATATGGGACACTGAGTTTGGTGAACCCGACACGCTCTGTACCGTGCCATCGCCCCAGTTGATTGTCCAACCTGCCGGCAGGCTGCTGCCAATATCTAGGGTTAGGGCCAGCAGGTAGGGTTGTCCGGCAACGCTGGTTGCAGAGCCACTGATGGAACCAGAGGTAGGTGCCGGTGCCGGCGGTGCAGGGTTGACAGTGACCGTGACCGCACTTGAACCCGTCCGGTCTGTGTAACCTGCCACTGCGGTGACCTTGACTTGATAAACGCCGGTGGTGGCGTACGTGTGCTGAACAACGGTTGAAGTCACACCACCATTGAACGTTTCGTAATTGTGGAAGTCCGGTCCCGGACCATCCCTCCAGTCCACTAGCCAGTAGTCGACGACGTCTTTGCCTTGGTAGGTCGCCGTCAGATTAAGCGTGACGGGCTTGTTGACAACGCCCGGGGCCGAGTTCGGGGAAACGGTCACTACCGGCGCGCGGCTATCGATCCTCAGGGTGGTGAAAGCCCGATCAGAAAAGCCGAGGGCGTCGGTGACCCGCAATCCAATAACGTAATTACCGTTATCGTCCACGCCGAGAGACCGGAGCTTCTGCCAGGAGACGGTCGTATTCTGTCCTGCAGCGTCGCCGAAGTCGGTCCGTCCGCTCAGGTCCCAAGTGTAGATGAACGGGGCTGTGCCCCCAGTTGGATTGCTTGCGCTGAGCTGCAAGGCATCTCCTTCACTGATCTGATAAATGCCTGCAATGATCGCGTTAACTTTGCCGGCAGTCGGGAACGCTTCGATACTGGTATACGTGAGGCTGGCGTTGCTGGTCGTGAACCGGTGACTGCCGTTTGTAGGTACTGGAAGATTTTGGTTCTCTTCGTCGACGAACTCGGTGTCGAACCCATTGCCGCCATTGGTTATCAACAGGCCGCTCGGGTTTAGATGCTTTCCGGCGACACGGAAGATGTCATTCCCACCGCCTCCGTTGACAGTGATCGTTGAATTGCCGCCGCTGCCCCAAATGTTGTAGGTGTTGCTGCTAGTGCTAACAGGATTGGTCTGCACCGTGGTCGTTGAGGCAATGCCGGTACTGTTGATATCTACCGTATTGGAACCTGCGCCGAGACCCACGGACGTTACATGGCCTGCCAACGTGCTTTGAACGGTCAATTGGCTCGCGCCATCTCCAACGTTCACGGCAGTCTGTTGAGCCAGGGAGTCCCTCACCCGCACGGTGTTATCCCCGTTCGGGAGATTCAGGGTGGCAGACGACATACCGGAGTAAGAGATGGTGTACGCGGAGGGAGCGTTAATCTCTGGCACGATGTCGTACCACGAAATGCCGCCTGGTGGAAGCAATCCATTGCCTGTGCTTGATATGTAGAGTCGGCCGTTAAGATTTACAATTGCATTCGGGGCCGTAAGCCCGTCAGCATTGAAGCCTTGTAGCAATGTCTGTTGGAGTTCCCAGCGATTGGAACCGATCTTTTGGGAGAAGGCAAAAAGTTTATTGCTCGACGGAGTGACAGCAAACAGTAGGGGTACGGAACCGACGTAGATCTGGTTCTCTCTTTGACCGGTGCTCCCGACAGCCAGGCTACTCACTCCCACCAGATCAGCACGCTGAATCGTCTGGGTCAGGGTCAGGCTGCCGTTGGAATTGATTAGGTAGCTGTCAATGATTCCTGCACTGGGCCGAGCCACCAACAATGTGTTGCCTTGCTGGTTAACCGCCAGCGCACCAGCGCCGCCGGGAATGCTAATGAACTGGCCCAGCGTCGTCCCGGAGTTGTTAAAAACTTGCAGGCCGGCGCTGCCAATGACGAAGTACCGACCACCGCTTGCCAAGATATCCGCGGGAACACCGAAACCGCCCGATAAAGGAGTGGTCAAACTCAGGCCACTATTAAAGGTTCTATTAAACACACTCACTTGATTGACGGTGCTGCCCAAAGCAGCCACGTCGCCTGAATCCAGCACTCGAACGACCCGAACCCCGGCGACGTCATATTCCGCGATGAAGGGCGTCACGGAATCGGCCCTAAACACTGACAATTTGCCCGTGCTCTGATTCGCCACGTAAAAGAGGTTGCCGTTGTACGCCAAGGATGTCGGGTCGGTGAGTCCCGAAGAATTCAGGTTCGTAAATACGCTTTGCGGACTGGGGGCGGTCGTCAAATTAAAAGAGATGTTGTAAACCACGAGAGCTTTTTGCGAGCGATCTAGCGCTGCTATAACTCTCCCGCTGAATGTGTCGAACGCTACCGGCGACTGAAGAGACGGCGGTTGCAATGTCTCCGTCTGTCCGTTCAGAAAATAGGTGCGGCCGGTCAATGGGGCAAGCGTGCCATTGTTTGCGTCACGTGACAGAGCGAGAATACCCACTCCCGCCGCAGAACCACTTCGGGGTGTCACCGTCAAGAAGACTGCGTTCTGTGTGACGGTCATCCCTTCGATGGTGCTGCCGAAAAATGCCCCAAGATAATTTGTAAGAGGTGCGACGGTGGTTTCATTTGTTAGTGCTCCAGTACTACCGTTAACACTAAAAATTTTAATTGCCCCAGTATCTGCCGCATTTGCGCTGTTCGCTTGACGAACAAAAGTATATGCAAATTGCTTATCTGGACTGTAGACGATTACTCCCTGACCAGGATTATTGGGCGCAAATCCCTCGAAGGTGAGCAAAGCAGAGTTAGCATTTAATAGGTTAACGCCTCCGTTGGTTGTTGTACCGGTCAACCCAAACGTCGCCGTGTTCATAAAGTTCGCGGCCGCGACAGCGGCCGCAGTCGGGTAGCGTTTCTCAGGTTGCTTTTCTAAACAACGAAGAGCAATCGTTTCGAGATCGCGATTGATAGCAGGATTGATTTGCCGAGGAGGCCGCGGATCTTTCGAGAGTGCCTGCATCATTGTGTCCAGCGCACTTGTACCCACAAACGGCGGACTACCCGCTAGCAACTCGTATAGCGTCGCACCCAGCCCATAGACATCAGCGGCGGTCGTTACCTCGATTTCGCCAGCCGCCTGTTCCGGAGCCAAGTATCCCGGAGTCCCCAACACGGTGTGTGACAACGTCAAGCCGCTGGTTTCCCGCCCGGTCAACTTGGCTAATCCAAAGTCGGTTAGGTGCGGAAGGCCGTCTTGGTCAATCAAGATGTTGGATGGTTTGATGTCAAGGTGCAGCACGCCATGCTCGTGCGCGAACGCGATCGCTCGTGCAACGCGAGCCATCAATTCAGCAACGCAGTGTTCCTGTTCGCGCTGGACTGTCGGAGCCGCTCGCTTGTCGACCGCGGTTTCACGCAGGCATTCCGCCAAGCTGGCACCCTCAATCAGCTCCATACTGAAGAAGTGCTGCGTCTCAAATTCCCCGATTTCATAAATCGGGACGATGCCCGGATGATGCAACCGCGCCGCCGCTTCCGCCTCCAAACGAAATCGCTGAAGTGATTCACGGGTCGCCAATTGCCCAGCGAGAATCAGCTTGACGGCAACGTACCGGTTGAGGCTCTTTTGTCGGGCGCGATAGACGACACCCATTCCGCCCCGCGCAATCTCGGAAAGAAGTTCGTAGTCGCCGAACCTCAATAGCACACCGTGGTCTACAAGCGTATCAGTAGTCTCGCCGGCGTCTGCGACGATTCGTTGTGAGCTGATCTGCTTCTTTCCCGAACCGGTATATTCAACGCTTAGCGCCAACTGCAGCAGGCAATAGGTACAACGGCCACCAGACAAACTACCGGTAGACGTATTGCCGCAAACGCTGCAAACGGAGCTCGCTGCCACCATCATTTGAGTGTCACCAGGTTTTTCATCATACTCCAATTGGGTAGCAAAATATTACTGGTTAAACTCATTCTGAACCAATTCACCCATTTTCGACCGGCTTGCGCTCGAAAGCAAGTATTTGCCGCCCAATAATGCTGTTGATCCGTGTCAGAACAAACTATACTCCATAACCACCGAATTTCAGCAAACGGTTCCTTTGCCTTACGAACACGCTTTTACCCAAGAATAAACAAAGATTTGTTAAGGAATTTTAAAAAACTTCCCTTGGTGATCTCGGGGCATTCGGTTTCGGTCCTTAATGAGTCATCATCTATTCCGCGAGTTGCCGGCGCGCCGCCGGCGTGACATAGTGATTTGTGAGCCTTCGGACGAACAAAATGACCTACGACAATCATGGAATGAATTCGCAGTCGCGTTTCGTTACCACGCACTGGAGTGTTGTGTTGCGGGCCGGAAAATCTGAAAAAGACGATGCTAAGCATGCACTTGATGAACTGATTCGAACTTACTGGTATCCCCTTTATTCGTTCGCGAGACGAACAGGTAGAGAACACCATGACGCGATGGACCTGACACAAGGTTTTTTCGTCCATCTACTCAGTGGAGATGCTTTGGGGTTGGTTTCACCCGACTACGGCCATTTTCGTTCGTTCTTGTTGGCGTCATTTAAGAATTTCAATGCGAACGATCATCGGTCAAACGCAACGGTGCGGCGCGGCGGCCAAGTCCACGTAATTTCACTAACATCTCCGGACTTTGCGACGCGGTACGGGACCGAGCCAGTCGACGATGTAACGCCAGAGTTGCTTTACGAACGCGAGTGGGTCCAATCGCTGCTGGACTGCGTGCACAGTCGCTTGGCTCGTGAATATGAGCGAGCGGACAAGACGGAACTCTTTCGACTTCTAGAACCCCATCTTACTTTCAGCGATCAAGTCCTTTCGCGCGGCGACGTGGGCCGCCAATTGAACCTCAGTCCGGCAGCTGTCGGGATGTCCATCTATCGTATGCGTCGCCGCTACGGCGAACTGTTGCGAGAGGAGGTTGCCGCGACGATCGATAACACCGCGAACATTGACGAAGAAGTTCGCATGTTAATGCGGATCGTTTGCGGTCCGGCAAAATGACGCAACTGTTGGCCATGAATAACGTCTGGTCAACAGGGGTCAATTCGAGTTCCCTGGCGACTTTTTTTCGCTGTGAATCGCAATGTATGACGAAGTTCGTTCAAAACACCAGCTACAATGACACCGTGCGTCCGCAAGTGATTTACGATGTTGCTAATTGTCATGCGGTGCCGTGCCTATTTCGGATCGATTGCCGAGAGAACTATCATGATTTGTTCTTGTAAGCGGAAGCCTATTTCGAGGCGCAACTTCGTTTCGTGGACGGGAAGTGGTCTAGGGGCTTTGGCATTGGCTTCCCTAAATCAATCGACGTCCCATTTCGCGAAGGCTGCGGAATTTTCGTCATTAAAACCAACGGACTTTGTGCCTAGAGTCAAACGAGTCATATGGCTTTTTATGCATGGCGGGCCAAGTCATGTTGATTTGTTTGATCCGAAACCAGAACTTGAAAAGTTGGCTGGTCAGATTTTGCCCGATAGTTTTGGCGACGTCCTGACTCGTCGCAAAGTCGCGAAAAACCCTCTTTTGCCTGCGTTCCGAAAGTTTCAAGCGAGAGGAAAATCGGGAATCGAGATTAGCGATTTTCTTCCCGAGATCGCGGCCTGCGCAGACGACTTGTGTTTGATTCGAAGCATGCACGGCGATAGCGTCAATCATCCGCAAGCGGTCTATCAAACGAATACAGGGAGCGTGCTGATGGGTCGCCCCAGCACAGGATCATGGGTCGCCTACGGTCTTGGAAGCGAGAATCAAGACTTACCTGCCTTTGTCGTCTTACCGGATCCAGGCGGCGGCTTAAAGGGTGGACCACCAGCCTGGGGAAGCGGGTTCTTGCCTGCGACCTATCAGGGGATCACGATGCGCCCGGGTCCAAATCCAATCCTCAACCTGCAATCGCACGAGTCTCTCAAGGAGATCGGCCAACGACCAGCCTTGGATTTGATTCAGCGAATGAACCAACATCACATGCAGGCTCGCAACGATGATGAAGAACTAGCAGCACGAATCGACTCCTATGAGCTGGCATTTCGTATGCAAGCAGCGGCACCAGACCTCGTCGATCTTAAAGACGAATCGCAGGAAACACTTCGGTTATATGGAATTGATAATAAAGTGACTCAAGAGTTTGGCCACCGATGTTTGTTGGCGCGCCGAATGGTTGAAAGGGGAGTGCGCTTCGTTCAAGTCTATTCCGGAAACACAAATGGCTGGGATGCTCATTCCGATATCGAAGAAAACCACTCCAAAATGTGTGCCGCGACCGATAGACCTGTGGCTGGCCTCCTGCGCGATCTCAAGCGACGCGGACTTTGGGACGATACGCTTGTTATATGGGGTGGAGAGTTTGGTCGAATGCCAATGAGTGAATCCAAGACCGGTCGCGACCACAACCCATGGGGGTATACGGTTTGGTTGGCCGGCGGGGGAATAAAGGGTGGAATGACTTACGGTGCTACCGACGCCGTTGGATTAAAAGCGTTAGAAAAGCCTGTCCCTATTCGAAACTTCCACGCAACGCTTCTTCATTTGCTCGGACTGGATCCCGAAGCACTGTCGTATCCGCATAACGGTTTGGACGAGCGGCTAATCGGCCCCACCAACGATGTAGAAATCGTTCGGGAGATTCTGGCGTGAAGCATCGAAAAATGCGTCGCATAGAATGGCTATGTCTTTGCTGTATATGGCAGACCTGCCTAGTAATTCTGGCCTCATGCTTGGCATTAGGGCAACAACTTGTCGCAGACGACAATGTGATCGCTAAAGAACGCGAGTACTCCGAACGTCCTATCGTTTCGAGTGATCGCGAACATTGGGCATTTCGTCCGATATCGGTTTCCCCGTATCCCTCGGTCAATGCGCTCGCTTGGCCAAATATTGGTTTCGACTATTTCATTTTGGCGGCTCTTGAATCTGCGGGGCTCTCGCCTGCACCACAGGCTGACACTGCGACGCTTTTACGGAGACTCAAGTTGGATTTGCTCGGTTTGCCGATAACTCCAGACGAGCTTGCGGAGTACCTCGAAGATGAAGAACCTCTAGTTTACGAGCGCTGGGTAGATCGTTTTCTTGCCTCACCATGTTACGGTGAGCGTTGGGCTCAGCCTTGGCTGGACCTTGCGAGATTTGCCGAAACGGATGGATTCGAACACGATCGCGTTCGCCCGACCGCTTGGCAATACCGGGACTGGGTAATTGATTCACTGAACAGCGATATGCCATTCGATGAATTCGTCTTGCGACAAATAGCTGGCGAATCTCATCCCGATCCGAAACAACGCATTGCAACGATGTTTGGCTTGGCTGGACCGGATATGCCCGACATCAACGATCAAGAGCTAAGACGGCATGATCGATTGAATGAGCTCACATCGACCGTAGGCTCTGCACTCCTTGGATTGCAATTTCATTGCGCCCAATGTCACGACCACAAATACGATGCGTTGAGCCAAGGGGACTTTTATCGCCTGCGCGCCGTGTTCGAGCCCGTCGTCCCTGTTTTGCAGAGAGACAAGGAGTTCGTCGCGTTCTCATCCGCAACGATCAATCCGAGTTTGGAGCCGAGGTTCTACTTCCGTGGCGAAGTTCGGCAACCTGGACCGATTGTTCGACCAGCCGTTCCTCGCATTGCCTCCAGTACTCCGGACCCAATTCCGTATCTTGACGCAAAAGATCCTCGTGTCGATTTTGCGAGGTGGTTGTTCCAGCCAGAAAACCCACTTACGTCGCGTGTTATCGTGAATCGGCTTTGGCAATCTCATTTCGGAAAAGGTTTGTTTGAGCATCCAAGCGACGTGGGGGTAACTGCTGCGGCGCCTACCAATTTGGAAACGCTCGATTGGTTGTCGACCGAACTTCGAAGACAGAATTGGAGTCTTAAGTCCATACAACGTTCAATCGTGCTATCATCGACATACCGACAGGCAAGCAAATGTGGAGACAATGATGCGGACTGGGGTGATCGAATTCGTTTGGATCGAGACAATCGACTCTATAGCCGCTTTCCGCGGCAGCGTATGGACGCTGAGGAAATCCGAGACTCCATGCTGTTTGTGGCTGGTTTGATCAACTTCGAGAGAGGAGGAGAAGGGGTTATGCCACCTATCCCAGATGAACTGGTCGGTACTCTTTTGAAGGGGCAATGGCAAGTAAGCGAACTTAAGTCGGACCATGTTCGACGAAGCATTTATACATTTGCGAGACGGAATTTACGCTACCCGCTACTGGATGCCTTTGATCGCCCCGATGCAGGCGAAAGTTGCCCAAAGCGATACCGTTCCACCACTGCAACGCAAGCCCTGCAGATGCTCAACAGTCAGTTCTCGCTCGAATGTAGCCAAGGACTTCGCGAGCAGATTTTTGAAGCATCAAAAACACCGAACACGGATGTCAGCTCTCTGAATGACGGAGCACTAGAGCGTCTATTCCTGGTTGCCCTCGGTCGCCCTCCAGACTCGGCCGAAAGGACTTGGATGACCGAATTCGTTCAGCGCGGAGAAGGGACAAGCGAAATGCGTTGGCTTGCAGCTTGCTTGGCGCTCCTCAATACGAATGAGTTTATCTTTATTGATTAGCAGTGGCCATCGAGTTTCTCTTTTGGAAACGAATGGAAAAGTGGAATTCAGTATTGGAGAAAACGTCTCCGAAGGAATCTCGCGTCTCTCAACTCATCGAACTGACTGGGAAGAATCTTGGTGAGCAAGGGCTCTACCAGATCATCTTTACTGCACTCAGTGAAACGGACGAACCCGTCGTAATGCCTCGCCAATTCTAATGTTTTTCAACAGACTAGTGCTTTATTACATCTTGCTTGCATCATTGCCCTGTTAATAGTCCTCAAGCGCCAGCTTGCCATTGGCCATCACCACCAGACCGGTAGTGCCGGACTGCTTGATCCAGTCGCTGATGGCGAGCTGCTTGCCGTTACAGCTGAAGTCTTTCGGCAGCGCCTGCGGCGCACTCGCCAGATTATACATCCAACCTGTTCCTCAAAGGTGCGGCGGTCATCAATCTGCCAAGCACGGCCGACGCGGAGAAGGTGTTTGACAATTTTTTACTGGACCCATTACAGATACCGCTCAATCAATGGGGCTGCGATGCGCAGGCGACGAAAACGATTCAAAACACTGTTCGATACGTTGCTTTCTCTTAATTCGTAACGGAACAAGTCGCCGAGATGAAGTTCCGTCGCTTGGGAACGATGTGTTGCAATGGACGTCGAAACTTGTCTGGCGAACTGGAAGTCTGTTACCAAAAGTGCTACCTCTGAATTTCGGCTCTCTGACAACCGGTCAAAGTTATAGCTTCCAACCATAGCGATTCGCCCGTCAATCACCATCGACTTCGCGTGCAGCATGTTTCGGCCTTGCAACTCATAGATTCGGATTCCTGCTCTCAACATCCAACGTCGTTCGTTTGCAAATCCGGCATGGACGGAGAAATGGTTCGTCGACTCGAGCGAGTTTGTCAAAATGCGAATGTGGACCCCGCGACGGGCTGCATCCTGCAGGATGGATTTCAAGTCTTTCGATATCGCGAAATAAGGTGTTTCTATTTCAATGGAGTGACTTGCACCTTTCAGCAACCGCATGATTTGGGGGGCGATGGCTCCGTCTGTCCGTTTTGACATTCCAACGCAATCGTGCATAAAACAAAGTTGGGATTCGTCGATCTCCAAGGCTTCGTAATGAATCGTAGAACTGCATAAATCTTGAGCAGGAAACGGTCCCACAGCCAGCGTCTCAAGCCAAATGGCGATTTGTTCTAGAGCCTGTGCTCTCGGCATTGCGTTCCATTCTGGGTGCTTTTGCAAAGCCGCCACTCTCGTTGCTTCGGCCCGACAAAGTTCAGGTTGGCCACTCTTCAATTCGTTCCATCTCTCCTCAAAATAGTCGGCGGCATTGCATGCCGATTGGCCGTCCACATAGACGTCGCAATCGATGCATTTCCTATCCCCGATCCCAAAGTACTTTTGTTGCAGGTTTCGTCCGCCCGTAATCAAGTACTTGCGATCCACGATCAGCAACTTGTCATGCAATCGAGAGCGGCCCAGTTCCACTTGGTATCGAACGTTGACCGGCCGCTCCCGAACGAGGATGCCATGTTCAATGAGGTAGTGCATGAGTGGCTTAGGCATGAGATTGTCGCCGATATGTCCGTCCGTCAATATTCGGACGACGACGCCACGTTGGGCGGCTTTTAACAGCGCAAGGAGAAGGCGTCCGGATGTGTTGTCGTCGGAAATCTCATAGAAACTGACATCGACATTGTTTTGGGCTGAATCGATCAGCTCGAGCCGCATGGAATACGCTTCCACTTCACTATGCAGCAGTTTAACTGTACTCGCGTTCGCAAAGGCACCTATCGACAAAAAGCATGACGCAAGGATCAACGAAACGAAACGACATTTTCGGCTACCGAACATTGGACATCCCTAATACACATTCCGTTGAAGTCATTCCTGTCTTTCCTAGATAGGAATACTCAGGATCGCTCAGGATTGCTCTACGCAAATATGAATCGGTCAAGGTACCAGGCGCGTTCCCTGCTGCAATTTCTCTCGCGAAAATCAGTAAGATGCTACGCCTTTCCCGATTGTACGAATTGAAACGAGGGACGGCAGCCGGGCTACAATCGTTCGCAAGACCGAATGTCAAGCTTCAATAACAATCGCCGTGGCATTGTCTTTGCCCGACTCGGCAACCGCCGTAAGGACTAAGCGTTGGGCAGGAGTGAGATCGGACATGGAAGACTCAGGTTCGAGAACCAAGTCGCTCACTGCCCTGTCCCACAACCCATCTGTTATTCCATCTGTACAAAGAACGAGTTTTTCGTTTTGTTTCAGTTCGAACGTGCCACATTGAGGTTCGGCAAATTGATTGCCCGCCCCCAACGCTTTGGAAAGGACATTTTTGCGGGGATGGGAACGAGCTTCCCGCTCGTTGAGTTTCCCTGTTCGTCGAAGCCAGCCCACATAAGTGTGATCTTCAGATAACTGCGACATGCAAAGCCTCGATTGTCCCATGACGGTTGGATCGGGACTGGATCGAAAATGATAGAGTCGCGTATCTCCGATATGCGCGTACATAACGGTGCTGCGATGCAGCCAAGCCAACGTGAGGGTTGCTCCCATATTGGTACACATAGAATCCCATTGTCCTAGCGTGACGAGCTCCTCGTGGATCGCCGCAAAAAGCCCCTTGAGAATGTGAGGAGCGGATTCTTCGATATGCTGTTCCGTCATAAGATACGCTCTAGGCAATATTTTGGTAATGTTGTCGATGGCAATCTTGCCCGCAAGCTCACCGGATCGTTCGCCACCCATCCCGTCCGCGACGGCAAAGAGCATGTCCGCATCTCGCGTGTTCGATTGCCCGTCCTTGCCCAGGTAGCGGACTCCGCGTTGATCGATGAGCATGGCAAGGAACCGATCCTCGTTGTTGGAGCGGAACGATCCAGAATGGGTCATCGCCGACCATCGGACAGCGATGGGTTGATTGTTGTGTTCTGAACTCTGCGAGGCTAATTCGGTTGGGTTCGAAGGTTCACCTGGAACCTCGTCTAGGATGGTGGAGAATTCGAAGTCGATGATGCAGAATCTGCCGTCCGAAGCTCGATACGTTATGTTTCTTAAAAAGGCATCATCATGCCTAACGCCGTATTCCTCCAACTCTCCAAAGATCGACTTGATTTTGTCATCGCTGAGCCGTTCAACGCGAGCACCGCAGTTGCTGGTCACCATCTCCAAGGTGTTACGGTCCGACGAGAGCAATCGAGGCACGAAACCGCATTTTCGATTCTCTAGGTAGATCAGGACGCGGCATTCATTGTCGAATCGTTCTTGAGCATTTGGGCCCTGAAAGAATTTGTGGACACGTCCATCGTATCCGATACGAACGATGGCTCGTTGAGTGTTTTTGGCTTCGATCATTGGCTACTGGAATGCGTGTGGGTGGTTCTCGTGCATCCACAGCCCAAGGCCAGGATTGCGGATGAAGTAGAATGGTTCATCGCTTTGACTAGTATTCCAGCCATCTTGGATTTCGTCGATGGAGTATTCGATGGTGGCTTCCCCGTGGGAGCCGTAGCCATAGCCTACCGATTCGATTTCTTGTTTGGATAGCTTGCCCGGGCAGTACTCTACCTGGAATCGGTTTTCCGTAGAAGCGTGCATCAAGTGGGCAGCGGCTGACAAGTTGTTTCTTAAATCGGCGTTCTTGGCAACCAATTCAACGACTTCGGGCGTGGTGCGATAGCCATAACGACGGATCAGGCCGTCGACGTCGTCATGTTCGCCAAACCGATCTACGCCAGGGGCAATAATGACCAGAGTTCCGCCATCGGCAATGGCCATTCGCGTGCGGTAGATCGCTTTGTTGGCGACCCAGGTCTTTTTGTATTTGTTGGGGTCCATCCAAACGACGATCTTCTTCGGAGCCTTCGCGATTCGGAAGCAGTTGACCTGTGCAGAAAGTTCCCCAGCTTGATAAAAGACGGAATGATCATCGCCTACGTAGAGCCCGCGAACGACCGGTCCTTGATCCGGTGTGGACTCGACCACGGTCAGGACATACACGATAGGTCGGTTGGTCAAAAACAAATCGGCAGCCCGATTTAAGATTTTTCGAAGCGGCGTTTCGCATCGGCCCATAACGCGTTCCATTCCGTACAGAGCGCTCAAGTAATGACTGTCGTCGATCCCAGCGCTTCCGCCAGTTCCGACGAAGATGTTTTTCGTGTAATTGGCCATGCCGATGACTTCATGGGGAACTACCTGGCCAATGGAAAGAATCAAATCGTGGTCACCTTGCGAGATCATTTGATTGACTTGAGCCGGCCAGGGGCGATCGTAATGTCCTTCGGTAACCTCATGAACAAACTCGGAATCGACATGTCCGAGGGTGTCGACTTCGGTCCTGAAGCGGTGGACTCGAATGAGGTCGCGAGGAAAGTCACCGTACATCTTGGTGAGCTCAGCTTCGTTCATCGCGGTATGTGTACCGAGGGCGGGCATGACATCGGTTAGCTTGTCACCAAGCAGTTTCAGCACCGCATGCATGATTGGCCCCGATTGCGAGTCCATGCGGGTATGGTCAGGCGGGACCGCTAGCACTTTCCGAACCGCAGGTCGCTGGGAAAGCGTGGTTTCAATTGCTTCGAGATAGTCCTGCATGCCCAGGACTAAAGTTTTCCCGCCGCGTGAAAAATAGATCGTCATAGAAGATTCCGTGCCCGATTTTGTGGATATCGTTACCGGGAGGAATTTTAACGTCCTACATTGGAGTTACCAGCGAGTTGGGGAAAGAATGTGGCTACGACTCCGCGGATGAGCAAAAATTAGAGAATCAACGCGAGAACCGCCAAGCCATATTTGGAGATGCCAAATGCCAACTCACTTACTTCACCATGTCTTGTCGAAAAAACTCGTTCGCGGTTCTTGGCCCGTCTGGTTCTTTGCTCGAAAACCAGCCCGTGAACCAACTCGACTTAGGCTTCTGAGATTCGGAGTCGGTGTAAGTCGCAGGTTTCGGATCTGGATAAGGATCCAGCATTTCGGTAGTCTTGTTCCACCAACGCTTAGAAGTAGTGCTGACGTTTTTCCAAGTGGAAGTTTTTGAGCGATTGTAGGAACTGACCCGCTGGTTGTTGCTAGACCAAGGCATTCGAGGCATTTTCATGGTCGGCAGCCAGGATGATTTCGCAGAAGAGGGTCTGCTCGAATACAGGGGGCTTGAGTCCCGCGCGGGGCTGGATTTGGAGAAAGGTCCCCAGGTCCAACCGTCGGCAAGACCTGTGGAAGGTGCCGCTCCTAGGATGAGAAAAATCACCAGACCCAGGATCCGAGCCGTTTGGTTTTGCATTTTATTAACCCTTTTTTGTGTCGAATCGCGAACAACTTGCCATTCCATACCGGGTTCTTGGTTTGCCTGTCCAGATGTCTTTTACGAAAATGAGGGTAGGGGATTCTGGAAATGAAGCAAGAACGGTCTTGCAGAGTCCGCACTAGGTCTTATAATCTGCCTCCCGCTAAGGACGACCAGAGTCAGCTCAGGTAATCTAGCAGTCACTTGCCCTAAAGCGACTGAATTCCAGCGGAAAACGAAATACGCAACGGGCATAATTGAACAGGTTCTTTTGCGGGTGTAGCTCAGGGGTAGAGCACAACGTTGCCAACGTTGTTGTCGTGGGTTCGAATCCCATCACCCGCTTTTGGTTCAATTATGCCTTTTTTTACCCTTCTTAGGACGTTTGATCCGACATGTCGACCGTGGAAACCAAGGCGCCAGATTCTAAGTTGGAATTGGTAGTGAAAATTGATCAACCTAGCACTTGCCAACGGCACGTAGTGGTCACCATTCCACGGGCTGAGATGGATCGCTATTTCCTCAACGCTTACAACGAAATTGCACCAAAAGCAGATCTTCCCGGCTTTCGGGCAGGCAAGATTCCACGCAAGCTTTTGGAAAATCGGTTTAAAAAAACGGTTTCGGACCAAGTAAAAAGCAGCTTGGTTATGGACAGTTTGCAGCAGATCACCGAGGGCGGCGAGTTCTCTGCTATTTCGGAGCCTGATATGGACTTCGGAGCGGTAAAGCTGCCGGACACCGGGGATTTTACCTTTGAATTCAATATTGAAGTCCGACCTGCTTTCGATACGCCAGATTGGAAAGGTCTCGATCTCGAAAAGACAGTGTACGAACTGACCGACGCCGAAGTCGATCATCAACTGGCCCGAACGCTCGAACGCGTAACTCCAGGTGAAGCCTATGATGGAGAAGCAGCCCTCGGAGACCGCTTGGTCATCAACGCGACCTTCTGCTCCAACGGTCGCCAAATCAGCGCTATCGAAGAAGAACTGATTACTCTCCGCAAACGCTTGAGCCTAGCGGACTGCATCATTGAGAACTTTGGCGAACTGATGGTCGGGGCCAAAGAGGGCGATAAACTCAACACAACCGTCAAGGTTCTGGAAACTTCGCTGAACGAGTCGTTCAAGGGTGTTGAAGTCGATGTCGAGTTTGAAATTGTCGAAGTCCGTCGGGTAAACGTCGAGGGACTGAATTCGACGGTACTCCAGTCGGTCGGGTTCGATTCTGCGGAAGAACTGCGTGCTTTCGTCCGGTCCGAATTGGAACGACAAGCCGAGTATTATCAGAATCAGTTGCTTCGAGAGCAAATCACTAAGAAACTAACGGCTGGAGCCAACTGGGATCTCCCGCCAGCCTTGGTGCGCAAGCAAGCAGAAAGAGAGCTGCAACGACGCGTTTTGGATTTGCGTCGCAACGGATTCACCGACGATCAAATCCGATCGGTGATCAATAACATTCGTCGGAATACCGAACAGTCCACTCAAGGTGCCTTGCGTGAGCATTTCGTCCTTGAAAAAATCGCCGAAGACAATTCAATCGAACCTAGTGAAAAAGAATACGAAGACGAAATCCAGCTCATCGCGGACCAGAGCGATCTTTCCGTCCGCCAAGTACGTGCCAAGTTGGAACGCACTGGCCAAATGGACGCGCTGCGAAATCAAATCCTGGAACGCATCGTCATCAAGCAGATTGTCGAAGCAGGCAATATAAAGGAAATTAAGGGGGACTCAATCCTCAAGGCTGATCCAGACGAGGCAGCTGTCGAGTTCTTGGTAGCTCCAGTTTCCCAAGTGTTGCCTGAAGCGAAATACGACGAGACACCGGAAGACGTTTCGCAAGAAGGCAACGTAAAGCCGACCTAGTGGAGACCGCCGGTCCACGCCGTGCCACGCTAGACTGAACATGCACACGTCCGCTTCCGTTGCAAACTTAAAAAGTCGGGCCGTCCTACTAGGTCGGCTCCGGCAGTTCTTTGACTTACGCGGTTTTACTGAAGTTCAGACGCCCGTATTGTCTCGCGACTCTATCATTGATCGCCATCTAGACCCAATCGAAGTTAATATGCAGATGCCTGGCCATGAACCGGCTACCTGGTACCTACAGACTTCACCGGAGCAGTCGATGAAGCGACTGCTCAACTCTGGAATCGGCAGTATTTACCAAGTCGGCCCGGTGTTTCGCGGCGGCGAACGGGGACGCCTTCATAACCCCGAATTCACCATGGCGGAATGGTACGATGTCGATGCGGACTTGAACGGTGGGTTGGAACTGCTAGATCGATTGCTCATGCATTTGTTGGGCACACCAAGCGCTGAACGGATCCGATTTGAAGATGCGTTTCGAATCGCCACGGGTTTACACCTATTTGAAATGAAGCCAAGCGATTTTGGACGTTGGGCAGTGCAGCATCGATTGGTCGACAGCGAGCTTTGGTCAACGGACTGGGACGATTGGGTCAATCTTATCTTTTCCGAACGAGTTCAGGGCACTCTTGGAATGCAATCCCCAATGTTAGTCACACACTTCCCGGCTTCCCAGGCTGCTTTAGCCCGCGTGTGCGAGTCAGACACTCGCACCGCCGAGCGCTTTGAGGCGTTCTATCGCGGTGTTGAATTGGCCAATGGATACCATGAACTCATGGATGCCGATCAGCTTGAGGCCCGATCGATGCTTGCCAATATCCAACGCGTGGCGGATGGCAAGGTTCCGCTCCCGGTTCAAAACCGATTATTAGATGCCATGCGCTCGGGCATGCCAAATTCTTGTGGCTGCGCACTTGGCTTTGATCGTGTGGTCATGCTGGCCTGCAATGCTAGTTCGCTCGACGAAGTGGTTTCGTTCGTAGCCGAGAATGCCTAACTAGTCAAAGTTCGGTATACGTTCCCATAACATCCGCAAGCCGTTGAGAACGACTAAGACAGTGCTTCCCTCGTGTCCCAAGACACCAATCCAAAGCGGTAGCTGATAAAAAGTCGACAGAACTAGAATTGCAATCATGACGAACGCAAAAACCATGTTCTGCCGAACGCGTTTGCGAGCCATTCGACTAATCCAAACGGCCAAGGGTAATCCTTTGAGGTCGTCTCGCATCAAAACGACATCTGCAACCTCGAGCGCTACGTCCGTTCCGGCTCCACCCATGGCAATTCCTACGTCAGCCGTTGCGAGGGCTGGAGCATCGTTAACTCCGTCGCCGATCATTGCCACGAACCGGCCACGTTTGGAAAGTCGCAACAACTCAGTAACCTTGCCATCCGGTAACAAGCCAGCGTGAACTTCGTCGACCCCCAATTCTTTGGCGATGGCTAATGCAACTCGTTCGTGATCCCCAGTTAAGAGCACTACGTCGCGCACGCCTAGTTCTTTGAGCTTGGCAATGGTGCGTGCTGCTTCGGGTCTCAATCGATCAGCGACACCAATTACGCCTCCAATGTGCTCTTCCTTTGCGATAACCAGGAGTGCCGTTTGTCCAGAGTCCCGCATACGCTGTGCATTCATGAGTATGCCAGACAGCATTTCGACTTTATACGTTTCGAACAAACGTTCGCGGCCTGCTCCAACCCAAACGCCGTCGACCCTCGCAAATACCCCTAAGCCCGTATGGCTATGGAAATCCTTTATCTCCAACGATTGCTCTGGGACGCCTTGCCTCCTAGCTTCTTCCATAACCGGAATGGCGAGTGGATGTTCGCTTTGCTTTTCGACGGCCGCTACGAGCGAGAGGAATCGAGTTACACTGGCCCCCTCGGTTGTCCAAACTTCGGTCACGGTGGGCTTCCCCATCGTTACCGTTCCCGTCTTGTCCATGGCCAGTACATCGACTTTGCCAAGCGTTTCAAGATGCACGGCACCTTTGAACAGCACGCCATGCCGGCCAGCAAGCGCGATGGCGGACAACATGACCGATGGAGAACTTACAACGACAGCACAGGGAGATGCGGCAACCAGGAGGACCATCGCATGATAAAACGCGTCATACCAACTCGAAGTATGGACAATCCTCGCCGCCAAGAAGACCAATAAAGCACTTACAAACACGCCGATGACATACGGTTGCTGCCAGGATTCAACAAATCTTTGTGTCGGAGTTTTTTGGGATTGGGCTTCATGCACCATGTGGACAATGCGCTCGAGCGTGGTGTCAGCTATGGCTTTGGTCATTTGAACCGAGACGGTCCCTTGTCCGTTCATGGTTCCGGAAAAGACGTCCGATCCGGATAGCTTTTGAATAGCTTCGCTTTCGCCGGTCAACGTGGACTCATCCACCCACGATTCTCCCTCAACCACGGTGCCATCGACGGCAAAACGCTCGCCTGGTCGAACTCGGAGAACGTCGCCTATTTGAAGTGCTTCTACATCAACCACTTCATCGACGGATGTATCCTTGGCGATCCGAGTGGCTTGTCTTGGTCGCAGTTGGATAAGCGATTCGATCGAGCGATTCGTATGATACGTGGCGAATGCTTCGAGAGTACCGCTCAAGGAAAACAGAAACAGAAGGATGGCTCCTTCGACCCAATCCCCTAAGATGGCTGCCCCTAAAGCCGCCGCAACCATTAATGTGTCGACATTCAGCTTTCCCTCGAACACTGCCGAAAGCGATTCCTTAAGAGGGCGGAAACCGCCCGCCACATAGGCTACGATCCACATAGCCAAGGAAGCATAGAATGGTACCGAAATCCACCGAGTGAGAACAAAGCCTAGAATGGCGAAGCAAGCACAAATTGACGTAGCTATCGCACTGGCGATGGGTGGTGACGAGAGCGGCTTTCGGGGCAAAGCCTTTATGGTTGTAGACAATTCACAGCCTAGACGAGTGGAGCGATTTAAAAGTTCGAGCCACTACTATACCAGCAATTGCAAACGCATTGTGGCACGGCGGTCCCCGCCGTGAATTCTCGGTGAGGACTACCGAGCCACTCTTATCCTATGATTATATTGTTGTCGCTTTCCTCGCCTAGGCAGTGAAACTGTTATTGTCGCCTTTCGCTCTGCGAAAGTGCGCCCCCTTAACGCATTTCTGCCTATCAGAAGGCGACAATAGTTCCTATCACCGATCCACAAATAGTTTAAGAGCATCGAGCACGTCGAGCATTTGCTTTTGCGAAACGTCAGCCCACTTGCTGGCACGGTGGCGCACAATGCTCAATTTAAACTGCTCCATGGCGTCGGCAACATCTGGCGGCAGATCTGGCAAACCGACAAATGGATTCCCTTGTTCCTTGGAAGCGTCGAAGGATTCCGATTCGAAACCGGGGTCGCCTGGTTGTGACTGGCCTGCAATCGACGGTTCGTAGTCTTCCTCGCCAAAGTCCGGACCTTCAGCAAGCGGGCCACTCGATTCCGCACGGTCACGTTTTTCGCGATCGGATTCTTCATCGGTCTCGGCGGTAAGAGCATCGAAATCGTCGTCCACTTCGGAGGTGATCAGTTCTTCGTCGCGTGGTGCGTGCTTGGGATCTCCGCCGCTGGCCTCCCAACGGGTCTTGCGCATTTCGGAAATACTCCAATTGCTACCCATCGCACCTTCAAGCCAAAGTTCGGCATCGTCCCAGTCGTTGGCCGCCAAGAAATGACTCCAATAAAGCCCTGGATAACTTGCGAAACTCTGTCCAAATCTTTCGTAGACGCGACGCAACCGACCCACATGTTGGCTGGTAACCGCCCCCACTTGTTTTGTCCAAGTTTCATCGCTGAAACTGGTTGATGAGGCGTCAGAGGCGATCAAGGCAGATCGCCATTCGGAAATGATTTTGCCTTTTTCCCAGTTGGTTTGACTGATGAGCGTATGCCATTGACCGACGAATGGAGCGGTTACGGTTTGAGCTTGCGGATCGAGTTCTACCGCGGTGTCCACGGCGAGAGTGGCACATTCAACAGGTGTATCGACATTGGTTAAGAATGCAGGAGGTGGTGTCATATGCAATCGTTGCAGGAGGTTGGATAGAGTCTCGCATCGGGCTCGCTTGCGTGGTGCGAGCCAAGTGACGTTCACGGAAGAGAGTACCGCATAGGTCATGGTTCACCAACATCCGAACGCCAGGAACTAGCGCGAATGATTTGCAAACCGATCAGAACATGTCACTTAGGGAAACTTTTAGGGCTCCCATCGGCAATATGGCGGCACATTCCCGATGTGCAAAACCTGTCCATGGGACCCTGTGCACTCGCAGGGCGAACGGCAGATGGAAACTTTCCAATTAGCCGCGTAACTCCGCGGAGCTGGAATGTCCTTCTCGGAGATGCGGACCTACGCTTATGCCGGATGTCAAACAAAAAACGGCTGCGAGGTTAGTCGCAGCCGTCAAGCGATTCCCGCACCAAGCGTCGAATCAACAATGTTTTCTAAGAAAGCTTCAATACGAAAGATTAGTTGCAACCGCAGCTTGGAGCTGGAGCTTCGCAACCGCAGCTTGGAGCAGCTTCGCAGCAGCTCTTGCGAGCGAACTTGCCTTTGATGTGAGCGAACATGTCTTTCATGCAGTGCTTGCGAGCTGGTTTGCAGCATGCTGGAGCTTCGCAACCACAGCT
>Ga0105048_10003728_pt1 | contig 24935 bp, 21 predicted proteins | sample MAT05_FD_78382 | JGI IMG/M metagenome (GOLD analysis project Ga0105048, IMG submission 78382) | Freshwater microbial communities from Lake Fryxell liftoff mats and glacier meltwater in Antarctica - MAT-05 | ecosystem: Environmental > Aquatic > Freshwater > Ice > Liftoff microbial mat | place... | reverse complement strand
GCCGTTTTTCTTCCACTACTAAATTTCCCTATGAGTAGACTGGAATTATCAATGATGCGAGCAACTGTTGGAAACACCAATAATACTTGATTCTTTTTGTGAATGTTGAGCACTACGATATCACGTTTGTATTATTTCGGATCAAAAATTTTTCATTTGCCCTGAGTAATAATAACTCAACGAATTCCATTTGATATGTTCTTCAATGTCAGAATTAACACCGCAAAGTATTGACCTTAGCTCAACTATTGAGGATTTTAATGAATGATCTAGCCCTTCGAAATATTCGTTAGGGCTATAGTCTCTTTTGTTTTTTTGACCATTTAAATAAAATTGATATTCGGTAAACTGATGCGCTTTGAAATAATATGAAGTGTTATTAATAAGACAGAGGTGTTAGGTATTGAGCTCTTAAAACGGGATCACTTTATTTTTTAGAAGATATTGCATCATTGCAAATGAACGAAAATATAAGTTCGTTGTGTCAACAATCAATAATCCTTAGTTCTTTGAAGACACAAAGCTTTTTATATATTCTTTTTATTTCATTGGTTTTATGCCTGCAAGGTTGTGAGAAATTTGATCAGTCTTCGACGTGTGATTTAGTTAATCCACTGATCGGTAATGAATCTTATAAATTCTATTTTGGCAAAGAACTGGATGCAAATTCCAATGAATTTACCCGAGTTAAAGCCCATGTTCGTTATGTTGAGGAACTTTTACGGAGCAGGGATATAAGTCATCTCGATGCAGAAAAACAGAAGATGCGTATTCAACTTCTTGATATACTTAGAGTTCTGGCAAAATGGAGTTTTTCCTGAAAACACAAAATATCTCAATCAACGCAAGCCTTGTTTCAATGACAATTAAGGCAGAATCTGTGCTGTTGGTTATTTGGTGGAACAAACTGCAGGCAGAGGTATGGTAGAGAAGATTAATCGCCAATATCAATATGCTGCTATTTCCTAAATGAATATAGCTGAATTGGATAATTGGATAACATCAAGCGGTTTGACAGCCAAAGAAGTTGCAACAATTCAGCCTGCAAAGGGTAATTATACTTTTCGTTCAAATCATATTTTAATAGGCGAAGGAAAGTCGACGCGGTCTTTTCAAACTGGCTATCCATCAATTGACTTTGGTTACCAAAATTCAGTAATTATTAAGGCTTTTTCGGCAATGGCGAGATACGAAAGTCTTGGGCCGAAGGATTATTACGCAGGATTGCGTCTTGGATACGTGAGATCAATAGGTGACACAAGAAATTCTGTTGGTTTTGGTTTGACTCCTGGTTTATTTAAAGACAACGCTTCTTGGGGAATGAATTTCAAACCGGATATTGCTTACTCTATTTTATCGAAACCCTTTTGGCGATTTAGCTTACAAATGATGTTATCGTATGGATACGACTTTGCATTATCAAACGCAGATGCCTTTCCTGTATCTCGCCAGGATGTTTCTGTGCGTGCATTTTTGCATTGAAAAAATGAAGACACAACCCACATTTTCATATTGATTGTTGGACAAGAATTCTTCAATCGATACAGTATTATTTGGTTGATTCTCCCATTGTAACAAGATATTGTAAAATCAACTTCTCTTGTTTAGGTTCAATTTTCACTGTGTTTTTGTTAGCCTTACCTGTCATCTCTGGAACGATTTTATGCCAAGCATCGGACGAGTGAGAGTTGGGTCTATACTTTCCGTGACATGCTGTGCATTTTTCCTCATACAAAACTTTTCCTTCAGTGAGATCTGCAACTGTAAGATCCGGAAATTTTGATTGTCCGCGATCTGCGTCCGCTTGAGTTGGAACAATGGTTTTAGATGCAGCGCAGCCAATGAGAAATGCAGCTAGGATAAGAGAAATCAGAATTTTTTTCATTGAGTTGATTGTTGTAGTTAAGACCAATATAAGACAGGCTATGATTGATTCGATATTTTTTAGTGTACAATCATTCCAACATAATTTTTTTTATTCTTGCTTTAGTGCAAGATACTTTTGATAGAAGAATTAACGACTGTAAAATTTTCAAATAGGTTTAGGATATTTGAAAAAATCCAATTGGTATTAAATGCTAAACTCTGAGTTTAGCGTTTCGTTGATTCGCAAAGAGAGCATGTCCACCAATTCTTCATTCATAAATTCATACTCATCCGGAATATGAAGTATTATAATTTTTGGAAGTTCCAAATTGTTATATAGAATTCTAATTTTCGAACGGTGATTAGTCTCCATCACAAATATTAGATCAGCCCATACGATATCATTGTCATTGATTTTGCGATCGCTGCTCTGACTTAATCCTGCAGAACGAATGCTAAACCGATTGTCATTTTTATAAATATGCTCTGCGGTGCGGCTTCGCTTTTTATTGCGTCCACAAACAACAAGTATGTTCGGTCTTATTGTCATTTAAAGATTGAACGAATTCATTTTTTTCATGCATAATGGCATGCATTCTTTTGTGCTAAATAACGAAGGATTTATTATTGGAAAGCTATGTTAATATTTTTTTTTTCGGGAGACTGTAAAATTGATCGAATTTCTACTAAAATCATTTGGTTTTCTTTGAGTAGTTATGAGATTATTTTTTCTCAAGGTAATTTATCATCCAATTAATTCCATACTTATCAGTAAATGAACCAACATAAGCTCCCCAAAACATGTCTTGCAGTGGCAAAGAAATGCTTCCACCTGAAGAAAGTTCATCAAAAATTCGTTGAGCATCGGCCTTAGAATCTGGTTCAATTTGAATATGCATATTGTTTCCTTGGATTAAGTTGAATCCCAATTCTTTTGGAGCATCGGTTCCCATTAAAATATGATTTGCAGTAATTGGTAATTCAACAAGTAGGATCATATTTTTTACTGCATCACTAATCGGCGGGTGATCGGCAGCAGGAGGAAGGTCGCCAAAACGTTGAATTCCCGAGTCAGTATATTCAGATTTAAAAACAGATTTATAAAATACAAATGCTTCTTCCGTATTTCCGGGAAAGTTTAAATAGGTAGAAACGCGAGAGTTATTGGGCGTTTTCTTTTCGTTTCTAAGTTTCACTTTTGCTTCAATGTATTGATCAAGATTTCCAATTGCCATTGTTAATCCTTCTTTAAATCCTACTGCAATGATTTTTTCAAGATCTTCAAGAGAATCATATTTAATATGGATACTTACCGTTGTTTTATTGTCTTTTTCGACAAACGTATTCGACCAAAGTGAACGAGGGAGATCAGCTTTTAAATTGCCTTCATCGTCGCAAAAGCCATCTAAAGCTACAAATTTTTTCATATATTCAATCTTAATATAGTCAGCCATGCACCATTTTTTTTCGCCCTCAGGAGAGATTATTGCATATAACCAAGTTCCCCCTTCATTGAAGTACATCGACTTTGTTTCGGTGCGATATGGTTTTGGAGCCCACCATTGATCAAGCATATCCGGATCTGTCCATGCTGACCAAACAAGATTCAAGTCGGCCGCAAATTCTCGCATGACTTCTATTGTATTTTTTTCCCTGTTTACCTTAAAGTCGAATAGAAGATTTGGATTCATTGATTATGTGATTTTGCGTGATTATTTTTAATTGATAATTTTTACTTTTGATGACGGAAGGCTTTTTTGTCTTCTTCAAAATTCTTAAGCCCTAAGTCTTGTTTTGAATAACTGTTTCGACACCACTGTGTGTGAGTAATCTTTATTAAATAATCAGTGGAGAATAGCACAAGTCGCTTTCAGTTATTTTTATTGAGATTTAGAAGTACATGATCGAGTTGGGTAAATCTACTCTCCCAGTTTTTACGGAATTGTTCGAGCCATTTATCTATTTCTTCCATTTTATTGGCGTTTAGGGAGTAATAAATTTCTCGCCCTGTTTGTTCTTGTTTTACCAGTTCACATTGTTTAAGAATTCGTAAATGTTTCGATACTGCTTGTCGAGGCGAGTCGAAATGTTCGGCTATGGCATAGGGCGTTATAGCTTGTAACGAAATCAAAACTATAATCGCCCTGCGCGTAGTATCTGCGATGGCTTGAAACACATCTCTTCTCATTTTATGCTAGTTTGTAGGATAACACCGCAACTCCGCAGTCGTGTTGTATGCAAGATAGTAATTGAAAATTTTGGTTCTCAGTCATCAACTGAAAAATTGGCATTCCTTGGCCAATCGCGGTTGGATTGAAAAACAAATGCAACTCATCAATTAACTTTTCTTTGATGAGAGAGGAAACAAATTTTACACCGCCATAGTCAATGATTTCACCACCACTTTGATTTTTTATCGCATAGACTTCTGATTTCAGTTCTCCTTTTGCCAATATTGTATTTGCCCATTTGGAATCAGAAAGTGTTTTTGTAAAAACTACTTTCGGAGTATTGACAAAAATGTCTGATCCTTCATAAGGATTAGCGCTGTTGTATCAGTCAGTCCAGTAGGGGATAAATCCTTCTGCTAAAGTCCGTCCTAACAATATTGTATCAACGGGTTTTATCATGAAAGCAACAAAATCTTTGAGGTCTTGTGACCAATTATGATGCATCCAATCCATTTCGCCATTCTGACCAGCCATGAATCCATCGATTGACATGTGTACTTGTAATTTTAATTTGCGCATCTTATACCAAAATGAAATGTACTTTAGTGCAAAAACGGGGTTGATTATTTTGGTATAATACAGAGCAATACGAGTATTAATCAAAATCGAGAGAAACGAAGATTGGTCTGTGACACCTTTCCATTAGGAATTACTTTGAATTTGTACACGAAACTAATCGGCTGCGAATATATGCGCAGTTGTTTGGTTGAACAAATGATGGAAATTGTATTTATGACATAACCCCTAGGCCATCTGATTAATTTTATAATGGTTAATGTCGATGTAATACCGTGTACACATTTAATATAGTCCAATTTCGGCCTTGCCTCATTGAACTATTAGAATGTAGTGAAGGCATTACCAAAGAAATGTATTAAAGAGTCCAAGGGACTTTTTAATACATGCTATTGGTTTAACAACATATTTCTACAATGAAGCTCTTGGCGAAATTGGACTATCTTTTTTGTGTTTTCGCACCGATTAAAATAAATTTTAATGCGATAATTAATTATTCGGGAGAATAGAAAACGTACTATTGATAAAACTTCTCTTGTTTGTAGTAAGTTTTAACGTCAAAATTACAGAGTCCTACTTGATGAAATTCGTTACAATCAAATAGATCAAACCAAATAACATAACAATTTTAGTGGCGCCGGAAGCGCGATGGTAACCGGACTTATCCTTGGCATTTAATAATAAAAACACAGCAAATATTGCCGGTAAAATGGTGAAAATAACAAATACAATAATCTTAGAAATAGCGTAATCAGATTTTTTGAATATCAAAAATCCGATGCCGCTAATTGCAAGTAAGTAAAGCAGGTACAACAGCAGAGAGTAGGTTTTCGCAAAAGCCAAGCCCTTTTTAATGGGTAATGTTTTGTAGCCACCTTCTCTATCTCCCGATACATCTTCCATATCCTTTAATACTTCGCGAATGAGCGATAGTAAAAATGCAAAAAACGCGATGACAGTAATTGCAAACCATAATTTGTTAAAGAACGCGGAAGGCTCAACTAACATATCAGAGTATTTGCGCTGAATCAATTCCATTTCAAATAACACCGCCCACAATGGAACAACAGCGGTACAAAATGCTACAGCTATATTGCCAACCAAAAATTTTGTTTTAAGGGCTGGAGAATACCACCATAGAATGGTTGCTATTACAATAGGAAATAACACAGGCCAATAATATTGATAACGAAAACAAATGAATAGGGTGAACAACAAAGCCAAAACATTCATGCTTTGATGCAGTACGATTGCGACCCTTCGTTTTACTTTGGTTCCAATAATCACATTTTGGGGTTTGTTTATGCGATCAACTTTTTGGTCAAAATAATCGTTGATAACATTTCCGGCAGCAGTTAGCAGCACTGCAACAAGTACAAGTAATACAAAACTGAACGTGGATAAGGGAAATTTCATTCCGATTGCAGAATCCTGCATGGCAGGCCACAAAACACCGTATCTCATTACGGCCATTGTTAGCACCACAATAATAAGATTTACAGGCCTTGTGAGTTTAATAATATTGGAATATGCGGCCAAAGTTGAAAAGTTGTTTGTTGCAAAGATGCACCCTACACGTTAAATTAGCCCCGAATAGAAGTAATTTGATATATGGAAGAAAATCTAAACGAAATACCAGCCCAAGAAATATCTGTAAAGAAGCATATCGTGGTGTACGGAAAGTATGACTATATTCTTAAAAATGTTCAGGATTTACTGGACAAAGCGAACTTTGCAAACACAGGGTTTACCTCTCTACCAGAGGCCTCAGATTATTTGCGTCAGAATCCGGTTGATGCCGTATTTATTGGTGGTGGAGTAGATCCTCAAGACAGGCAGACTCTTCGTGAGATTGCAGCAAGTCTAAACAAAGACCTCAAAATCGTAGAGCACTATGGCGGACCTGCAACAATTATCAAAGAAGTTACAGATGCTCTTGCGAAATAATCTGTTAGCTTTAGCTGAGTAAACTAGCGGATTTTATAACTTGGTTTGTACCATTTTTATAAAGTGAATATGTGAAACCGGGTTGAAGCGCATACGCTCCGATTTCACCACTTTTGTTTACAGCCAAAAATCCTACTTGAAAGTCTTTATAGTTTTTGTTTTTGTGCTGAATTCGACGGACCGCTTCTTCACAAGCTTCTTGCGGTGTTGCACCCGAACGAATGCTTTCCACAACCAAGAATGACCCGCAAATTTTAATAACAGCTTCTCCTAGTCCAGATGAAGTTGCCGCGCCAATTTGGTTGTCTACGTAAAGTCCGGCGCCAATGATTGGACTATCTCCAACTCGTCCTCTCATTTTATAAGCCATTCCACTTGTGGTGCAAGCTCCCGAGAGATTCCCCGATAGATCCATCGTAAGTAATCCGATTGTGTCGTGATTTTCAATATTAACGATAGGTTTATATTCGCTTTTCACCAACCATTCTTTGTAGGCTTTTACGGTTTCTGGACTGACAAAGTCGTCATGCAAAAACCCTTCTGATAAGGCGAATTGATATGCACCTTGCCCCACCAATTGCACATGTGGAGTTTTTTCCATTACTCTGCGGGCAACTGAAGCGGGATGCTTTATGTGCTCTAGAAACATCACACTTCCTGCATTGCCCTCGCTATCCATAATGCATGCGTCGAGAGTTGTTTGCCCTTCGCGATCTGGCAGTCCACCTAAACCAACGGATAGATTCGACAAATCAGCTTCCGTTTGATTTACTCCTTTTTCGGCCATATCAAGTGCAGTGCCTCCGTTTTGTAATGCGTTCCAAGCGGCTTCATTTGCAGCGATTCCAGCGTCCCAAGTTGACAGAACAAGGCCAGCTGTAAATACTCGTGCCGCTAAAGGTGAAGAAGTTTGATCTTTTTTCTGATTACTACAACTTACAGCTATTGGAGCTAATGCCGCGCCGCCTAGGCCAATTGCAGTTTTTTTTATAAAAGCTTTTCGTGAGATACTCATTAGATAAAATCTGAAGTTATCATTGAACCATTTCGCGCTGCAATGTCTCTATAGTATCTGTTGGTAAATTATTGAGATCGAGATACATCAAACCATCCAACGCATTGTTGAATTTTGGATCGCAGTTAAATGCTATAATTTGTGCATTTTGTTGAAGATATTTTTTAAGCAATACAGGCATCGTAAAGCTTGATGGTTCAATGTCAGATATGATTTTATCCATCTTCTTAAAATCGGCTTGAGATGACTCGATCAAAGCATTCGTATCAATATTTTTTCCTTTAAATTTAAAGGCATTTCGGGGCTTTACAAATTGTGCAAGTTCAGAATCGTAATAATGTTTTCTGACAAACTCAATGATTAGTTCTTTGGATACTTCTTGGTAATTATTGCTGATTGAGACAGGGCCTATAATGTATCTGAAACGCGGATTAGAAATCATGTAAAACAATATCCCTTTCCATAATAAAAACAACGATAATCGATGTCTTTGATATTCTTGCACAATAAACGAACGTCCAAGTTCTAATGAATCACCAAGCAATGGATTCAGTTTGGGACTTATCTTAAATAAACTCGTGAGATAAAATCCTTTTGAGCCATAACGTCTCATTATTTCGTGGCCATCGCCAACTCGGTAAGCTCCAGCTATTTTTTGTGCCTCTTTATCCCAAAGAATAAGGTGATAATAATACAAATCATATTCATCGAGATCGATACTGCGATTTGTTCCCTCACCAACAGCTCTGAATGTTACTTCGCGCAAGCGACCTATTTCCCTGAGGATATTTGGAATCTTGTCGCTGCTTACTACATAACAATCGAAGTTGTCATAGCTGAGTGATTTGGTGTTTTGAATAGAGGCAATTTCGGCAATTATTTTTTCTTGCGGAACAGCATCAATAATGTCATCTGCTTGCTGCGGAAAACGAAATATTCTGAAGTAATCTCTTTTCACTTCGAAACTGCTGCCTATAGCGTATGTTTTTGCGCGCAGATAGCGTCCATATTGTTCCAAATTCGTAAACATCTCGGTGTCTTTTGGCAATATAGGTTTACCGATACGAAGACGAAGTGTTTGACCTTTTTTCTTTAACATCTCGCTAGGAAGCGCAAGTGTGCGTAGGCTTGGATGTATTAGGCCCAACAAGTGAAATACACGGGAATTGTTGCCATCAAAGTAAACCGGAATAATTGGCACTTTTGCATTTTTGATAATTTTCAGCGCAGAGTTTTGCCACTTGCGATCGACTATGTTTTTTAGATCTTCTTGGAATGTGGAAACTTCTCCTGCCGGAAATATTCCCAACGGCAATCCTTTTTCCAAATGCAAAATTGCAGCTTTTAATCCGGCAACATTGCTGTATGCTTTTTTCTGTTCTTCAAAAGGATTTACTGACAAGAAGAAATCTTTAATAGGCTCAACATTTTGAAGCAGAAAGTTTGCCATCACTTTAAAATCTGGCCGTTTGGCTGCAATGGTTTTAATCAAAGCTAGTCCATCTAATGCACCAAAAGGGTGATTAGAAACGACGATAAACGGTCCTTTTTCCGGAATATGAGCAAGCAACTTTTCATCAACTTCTACATTGAGTTCGAGGTACGAAAAAAGTCGATCCATCGCCGGCAATCCGTCTGCCATACATACATCAGCATAAAGTGCATTTACCTCATCAATTCTAGCAACACGAGCAAGAAGAGAAACAATCGGATTGTTTTTCGGTAAACGTGTTGCGGTTGCAAGCGCCTCCTCCGAAATAAGTTTTTTCTCAATCTTAATTGACATTGGCTCAATGATTATTTAATTATAATCGGCAATGAATCGAGGTAATCAGAAGTTGTTACCACCAATTGATAAACACCCTGTGAAATTCCTGAAGCATCGAAAAATAGTTTTTTTGTTCCTTGATTAAATGCTCCTGAAAAAATTTCCAATACCTTACGTCCGCTGATATCAAAAAGAGTAACTGCTCCTTGTGTTGGGTGCAAAAAATTTAATTCAATACAAGTAATATCGCTTGCAGGATTAGGAAATACTCTATTGATTGATTTTGCTTGAAATTCAATTATTCCAACTTCGCCGAGAACTTTAAAATTCCAATATCCTTGCGGAGCAGGCATAGGTCGGGTCAAAGTTTTGCCTGATACTGATTGAGCTTGTATATAGTAATAAACATTGCTTCCAATTGGCTGCGCTGGAATAGAAGCAGACCAATTGTCGTCGTTTATATTTGACATAACAACATCAATATAATTTCCGTTAATAGACGTCTTGTAAAATAGAGTCGCATTTTCAATTCCACTTCGGTGATTGATATATGAAGAAACAACATACGGATTTATAGTTTCAAATGTATCATCCAAAGGTTGATGTGAAATAAGCAATGGATCGTTTACTCCAACAGTGTGAGTAATGCAATGAATGGCTCCACTCAGCGCAATAATATTTGATCCCATATTATCACAATCGATTGCAACAAGGTTGTACCCGGGCATAGCGTTGGCCCAAATACGAAGTGCGGTGGTGTCATATTCTTCGCGGTAAGTTGGAATAATGATAGTGTTATTTACAAATACAGCATTTGTATACGTTCTATAAGATCCATTATTATCAGGATAATTTCCAGTTAAACTAGGTGGACTAGGAATTCGGATTACATTGAATGGGGTTCCCCATTTGCTTGTAAAATTATCAAGAACGTATTCAATATTTGCATTTATCTGAGGCCCATCTGCTACACCGTCAGGATATTCGGCAACGAGCAGGGTTTCCTCATTGAGTAACTTCATGTGCATATCAATATGATGGATGCCGTCATAAGGTAAGATGGGCATTTTGATGTATTCATTGATGCCCATAAACTCATTCATTATTGAGTTTATTTGTGTTTCATTCTGTGTAGGATAATCAATATTAAAATCTCCATTTCCATCGTTTTCGTCAATGATTAATTCTGAAGCAAACGCTCTACCAAAACCATCACTCATGAAGTTGCCTCCTGTATTCATCAGGTTGTGTGGCGTCTCAGTTGTTTGGTACAAATCAAGATTTAGTTCTGAGGCCACCAATTCAGGAATAACATCGTCATCAGGTCTAGGGCGATTGTATAGCCAATCAACCAAAATGAGAGAATCTACCTCATTAACATAAACTGTATTTGCGCCATAATCACGCATCCAAATAGTATTGTAATCGGCGGCTATCATTGTAATGTTAGAAGTGTCGGAAATTGCTGTTCCACCCGAGTTGTTGGACGTCAGATAGTCTAGAGTACCCTCAGGATCAGCAGTAATAATAATGACCTTTGTTTCCTCAATTGCTGCGATAACAATTTGTTTAAGAATAGAAGGAAAATCTGCCCAAGTGATCGTAAGTGCCTGTACCTCTTCCCATTCTGCTGCAGTTCGCAATGCATTAAATGGTGGAGGTGTCGTTAAAATTAGTCCTTCTTGATTTGAAGCGTTCGATTGAACAATTAATGGGCCAGTAGAATAAAAATCTCCGGAAATGCCTTTAAACTGAGCATTTACGACAATTCCTGAAATGGAAAAGAGGATTATTACACCAATTTTTTTAAAGTAGAAATTTTTATTTGACATCTTAATTGTTCTGGTTTTCAAAGTGAAATTACATCAACATTGAAAAAATAATGTTATTACAAGCCCTGACGGGTTCGCACCGAAGGTAATTGTTTTTTTGTATTTGACATAAAGTTGAATTAATCATTGATTTATAAAGTTGGTGAGGTTGTTCCCCAAAGCCATCCTCTAGTCTAACTGTTCTAGATCCTTCAATGGTTAATATCGTAATCACATTCAATATAGTTCAATCCGGATACGCCGATTTTAGATACGTCTCAGAAATTTTCTCAAAAAGTCAGGGCCCAATTTGCGATGAATTTTAATGGCAAACCCTGTGATGGAATAAGAAAATTTTTTGATCTCTTTTTTACTGTGATTGATAGCTTTTTTGTACCAATGTTGCAAATTAAAAGGTCCAAACTATTTTTATGCTTGCAATTAATGCCGTGATAGTGGTTGTTTTAGGCTAATGGGGTGACACGGTATTGGACTATTAAAGATACTTATGCAGTATTAGTTCCAAGACGTAAAAGATGAAACTGAAATCCTTTTCAATCCAAGAAAAACTATTGCAATTTCTGAATCGCAGAATCAGTATTCAATTTCGATTTGAGTTGTCTGAAACGCAGGACAAAAAATGCTATCTGAAATAACAGTATCAAGCTCGGCGGTGATGATATGACGTTGATGTTTTAACCATCGGTCGCCATAAACTTTACAATCCAATACAGTATCAAGATTACTACCCGAGAAGGTTTTCCAGCCATTGGAACAACACACACAATCAAAAAATGCATTTGTAAATGTGAATTGTAATTCATCGTTAAGAGCCGTTTCGCCTGTGTTTTGAATATTTACGGAAACAAATGCCTCTGGATAAATTGCAATATTTTGAGTCATGGCTTCATTGGGACTAAAGTTGTCGACGGTAAGATTGATAGTTCTTGTTATATACTGATTTTTTTCCGTGACAACTCGTAACGCACTGAAGTTTTCTCTAGCCCAATTTAACGTATATATTCCATTGCCATCGGTTGTCGCTGATGCGGCCGTGCTGAATGCTCCGCCAAAAGTACCGCCATTTACCGTTTGTTTTTGAATCTTTACATTGGCTTCAGAGATTGCTGCGCCATTGTTGCCATTAGTAATTTTCCCATTGAGTATATAGCTGCCATCTTCTTTTTTACAGGAACTAATAAGAATTGAAAAGAGTAGCAATATGATTAAAACGTATGTCTTTTCAAAGGATGAGAAATAAGAAGGTATTTGGATTTTCATTTTTGATGAACAGAAAAGTCGATTTGCTCTCAAATGTAGCTAAGCTGTTGGCTCAAAACGTTAATATTGCGTTCGACATCAGATAAATTTTTGAATAAAATTATCTAGTCTAAATGCAAGAAAAACAATTCTACTTTGAATTCAGTCGATTGAACCGTTTTTAATTACCTGAGGATTTGTAATGTTCAAAAATAGCCAAAATTTTGCCAACAAAGTGATAAGGCTCCTTTGCATGGCAATATCCATGTTTCACAACAGGCAAATTGTAATATTTTTCTTGTTGTTTCAGCAGAAGAGCCTCTGCAACATGTCCGTCCCAAATGGTATCTTGCATACCAAGTTCTCTAGCTAAGTTCTGTGCGTCGATAATATGTCCTTGACCAACGTTGTAGCTGGCCAAAATGAATTTGTTTCTTTCTTCGGGATTGGGAACTCTTTTGCGCCACATTCCCTGTAGATATTTCAAATATTTCACTCCAGCTTTTACGCTGCAATCGGGACTTGGCGTGCTATCACATCCAAAACGAATTGCTGTCTCAGGCATAAGCTGCATCAGACCAGATGCACCACTCCACGATCTCGCATTTGGATTAAATCGACTCTCTTGAAAGGATAAAGCGGCCAACATTCTCCAATCCCATCCAATTTCGGGAGCATACATTTTAAACAATGAATCGTAAGGCGAAATTGCACCGGGAGACATTTGTGGCAACGACCAAGCCATGTTTGGTCGTTCTAAAATCTCTTTACCAAAGTATTTTTCAAATGTCGAGGATAGTTTAGATTTGGTAGCCTTTTTCTCTAACCAAGTATTAAGAGCAAGTTGCAGTTGACTAGCATTCTTACGAACTGCCCAAGCTATGTTTTGTTTTTCGGTGAGTGGCAATGAAAAGTCCAAGTCTGAATAATCTACGGTTGCCATTAAAGCAAGATTTTCATCTGTAATTGTTGATGGAATTTCGCCTTCATTGGTAAGTCTCAACAAATCATCAGTGCTTATTTCCCCAGGAGCTTCGTGAATCAACATGAGCTTTCCTGTATTTTTTTCAATCTCTTTTAATCGCTCATAAAAGGAGGAGTATCGATGGACCCAAATTGGTATTTGATTTAAACCAAGAGTATCCTGAATGAGAGTGAGCACAGAGTCAGGCCTTTCGCGTGAGAATTTCCTTTGAGCCAGCACTTGTCTCGTTTGATAAACCGGAGTTGTAAAGTTTACCGCATTTAACCTGCTCTTAGTTATTGTGAGATTTGAAGCGATTATGTCGCCTTCGCCCGAGTTGAGCATGTGAAACATCCGATCAACATCATCAAGTAGTTTTACCTCAACTTTTACGCCTAAGTGTTTTGCAAAGGCGCGTATCAGTTCATAATCAAACCCTCTAATTTGATTGCGATAGAGAAAATATGTGCTTTGACTATTTTCTGTAAGCAGAATTATTTTCCCTCTTTTCTTGATCGCCTCCAAGTCAAAATCTACAGACTGAATAAGATTCTCATCTTTCTTTTTGGATTCTATATCGCAAGAAGAAATAAGAAGCATTGCAACAACAAAAAAATTAATATGTCTTATTGGCAATAACATTTTATTTCAGTTCGCAAAATACAAAAAACCCTACCATTTCTGATAGGGTTCTTCGGTAAGCGGTTATTGGTTTGGTTTGAAAAAATTTACTTCTTCATAAACTTATCAGTGCGGCTATCATAGCTCAAGTAATATTCACCTCTATTGAGAGTGGTGCAGTCAACGGATACTCCGAAACCCCGTTTTACTATTTGACCGTAAATATTATACATTTCATACGAAGTTTCCGCGGTGAAATTTACAAGTTTCGTTTTTTTGTCATAACGGAAGGTTACTGGCGTTACAGAACTGATCACTTCACATGTAGGACTCTTGCGTAAATCGCCCTCATAACTTTTCTGTGCAACTCTAAATTTGTTTTTGCTACTCGCTAGCTGAACCTGAAATTTATAGATGTTTTTTACTTGAGTACCATTCCCTAAAACTTCACCAACATTGACCCACTTGTTCCATTTGAATTGTTGAACAATGTATGTGAGTTTACCCATTTCACCTGAAGTTTCCCAAGATAGAAGACCTGCAGTTGAGCATTCTATTTTGAGACACTCAAATGTGGGTGCAGGCTCTAAAGCGCCAGGATTAAGCACTTTGGGTGTACAACCATCTTTATGTTTAATGACGATGGCAATCGGGTCGCCAAGCTTAAAAGAATAGATCGACAAGTCGATTTCAAAGGCTTGGGAATTTATCTCGTCTGAGGAGACCAAACCATTAACGACCACTTCGTACGTGCAGAAACCCACACCATCGGGCGACACACTATTTATTACAAATAAGTTGCGTTGTTGGTAACGACCTTCTAGTACGATGCTGCCTGCATACGAGATGAGACTGCAAGTAAGCAGCAATAGCGTGACTAATGTCTTCATATCAAAATCTATAGCGTTTTTCTTGTGTAAAACAAGTTTATAGTTAGGCTTTAAATGCTTTTACCCATTTTCTGAGAGATTGGTTGCAAAAGTATTGAATTTAGTTTTTGACTCATCAATTAATATTGGGAAGAAGCTATTGAATGTTGACATTATCGTTTCCGATTGATTTATAAGGGTTTGAGTTGCCAATTTTAGGCTGTTAGGCATTTTTAGCCTATTTGACATCTCATTGAGAGTCAATTCAATTCCTTCAATTGACTTATATCTGCTCAACCAATCCTTCCTTATCATTATTTCTAAAATAAATTTCATTCGGTCGGATAATTGAGCTTTGTTTTTGTCAAGAATAGCATAGTTTTCGGCAATAAAAACCTCGAGGGGCTTATTGCAATAATTTTTCCAATGAATTGAAAGTGCGTGATCAAAAAATATATCCATAGCTACAGGAGTATACAGTCCCAAGTCTCCTCTCAATTTAGCCCGAAGTTCTAAGCATCTGTAATGGGTATCTGTAAAGTGATCTATAAAGCGGTGAAGCAGAATTCCGTTACGAATTTCCGGCTTATAAAATTCATATTTAGTTCCTTTGATTTCATCAGCAATGAATTGGCCAACAATAACATCTTCCGATTCAAAAGACAACAGCAGATGAGCTAAAAAATTCATATCGGGAGTTTCACTTTTTTCAAATTTAATCAAAGCATCCACCGATCCCAAAGCATTTCTTCCGATTGTGCCCTTTATTTTCCTACGGTGTATGAATTAAATATTGTCCAAAGGTAACAGCTACTTTTGATCTCAGAAGTAGCATGCGGAATAGAACACGAATATATTGGCTTTCACAACTTATAGGTTGGGGACTCTTTGTTCTTGGTAATATTTTAAGTGCAACCTTTCAGAATGAACCCGCTAAGGCATTGTACATTGTATCGTTATTTATTTTGATAGTTGGCGTCCTTACAACACATACTTACCGTTGGTTCATTCATCGTTTGGGTTGGAAGAGACTCAATATTCCGGCATTAATACCAAGAGTTTTTTTCTCATCCATTGCCATGAGCGCTGTCTTTACTACAATTAATACTGGGCTAACCGATGCGCTTATAGGTCAAATCCCGATTTTTAATGGCATCAAGACAATTGCATTCTGGCGGAATATTCTTAACTTTTCTGTTTTATTTCTGCTGTGGAATATTATCTATTTTGCAGTCAATACTTTCGAAAACTGGAAACGGGAAGTAATAAAAAATCTTGAATTAAGGGCCGCTAAAACTGAAATTGAACTCAATAGCTTTAGGTCTCAAATGAATCCACACTTTATGTTCAATGCACTTAATAGCATTAGAGCATTGGTTGAAGAGAATCCTGATAAGGCCAAACATGCTGTAACAATGCTGAGTGGAATTTTCCGCAGTAATCTTACACTTGGTAAACAGCAAACAATAGCACTTTCAGAAGAACTTGATTTAGTTGAAAAATATTTATCTCTTGAAAAGATAAGATTTGAGGAGCGTTTGCAGCTTTCGATGGATATTGCTCCTGATGTTTTATCGAAAAGAATTCCACCATTTATGCTTCAAACAATTGTTGAAAATGGTCTAAAGCATGGCATAGCCAAACGAATAAATGGAGGGCGACTTTACATCAAAGCGCTAAATACGCATAGCGGATTGCATATCACAGTAATAAATAGCGGCACATATTCACCGATCATCGGACAAGAGGGAATAGGTTTGTCCAATACGGAAAAAAGATTGGAACTTTTGTATAATGGACAAGCAGATTTTTCAATCAAAGGAGCAGATGACGAAGTAATTGTAGACTTAATAATTCCGCATTTAGTTATCCAATAATAAATTAAATTATGAAAACTCTTGTAATTGATGATGAGCGTTTGGCCAGAAAAGAGCTGATAAATTTGCTTAAAAAGTTTAGCGAAATAGAAGTGCTTGCTGAATGCAGTAATGCAGATGAGGCAGTTAAGGCAATCAAATTATATCAACCTGATTTGATTTTTCTTGATATACAAATGCCGGGGAAAAATGGATTCGAACTGTTGCAGGAACTTGATTCGGTGCCTAAAGTAATTTTTGTTACTGCCTACGATGAGTTCGCTCTGAAAGCTTTTGAAGTAAATGCACTCGATTATTTGCTCAAGCCGGTTGAAGAAGATAGATTAGCTGAAGCCATCCATAAGTTGGCAACAGCAGAGGAGGAGGAGGAATTGGTGAATCTTCCCGACCGTTACGAGGGAAAACTTGGACAAGAAGATCAGATATTTTTGAAGGATGGTGAAAAATGTTGGTTTGTTTCACTTAAAGATGTTCGCATGTTCGAATCTGAGGGTAATTATGTGAAGGTTTATTTTAATAATTTCAAACCACTTATTCTGAAATCGCTCAATAATCTAGAAGAGAGACTTGATCATACTTTTTACAGAACAAACAGAAAGTTTATAGTGAATTTGAGATGGGTTCAGGGAGTTGAAAACTGGTTTAACGGGGGACTTAGGCTTACTCTTAAAGATGGATCACAAGTTGAAGTTTCAAGAAGACAAAGTGTTCGGTTTAGAGAAATTATGAGCCTCTAATCGTATAAATGGCCATAAAGCTGTTGTTAGAAAGCATTTAAGTGAAACGCTTTTGACCTGCAACATCCACAGATAGGACCCTAGAATCGAATACCAAGCATTATTATGTCGTCAATTTGTGGATGAGGACCTTTCCAATCGTTAAACATTGTCTTTAATTTGATTCGCTGTTCTAGCATATTAGGGCTGGTTGTTTCTTGCACCCATCTAAAAAGTCCGCTTCTTTTAAGCTTTTTGCCATCAGGGCCGCCAAACTGATCGGTAATTCCATCAGAATACATATAAATCATATCTCCAGGCTCCAAAATAAACTCATGTTGTGTAAATTCTTTACGAATTCCTCTAGTAGTTCCGCCGAGTGATTGTCTGTCGCCTTTAATGTCTAACCATTCATTCTTGTGATAAAGAATCAACGCTCTATTGGCACTAGCAATTCTTATTCTACGCGTTTTTGTATTATAGTCAAAGACACAAATGTCCATTCCATCTTCCACAGCAAATGCATCACCTTGCTTACTCAACATTTCTTTTAATTCGATATCGAGTTGTTCGAGCACTTGTCTCGAATCCTGTACTGCTTTGTTTGCTGCAACTTCTTTCAAGAGTGTGCTTCCAATGAGTGACATAAACGCGCCGGGAACACCATGTCCTGTGCAGTCAGCAACTGCTACCACAATTGTATCATTAAATCTTTCTACGCTATAGAAGTCACCACTCACTATATCTCTTGGCTTAAAATAGACAAATGCGTCTCTAAAGAAGTTATTTAGCACATTTGGCGAAGGCAACATTGCCTTCTGAATATTTTTAGCATAAATAATGGAATCAGTTATGTCTTTGTTTTTTACTTCAAGAAGTTCCTTTTGTTCAACTACTTCACGCGTTCTTTCGTTAAGTTCCTTTTTGAGATATTCTTGATTGGCCTTTAGGAACCGCTCTCTCCTCAAAACAAAATATCGAACGATCAAGATTGAGAGAACAAAACAACTAACGATAAACCACCATTTTAAATAAAATGGTTTGTCTATAAAAAAGCTTATTTGTTGAACTTGATTTCCACCGAATCCGTCACTATTAAATGCTTTAACTTTAAATATATAATTACCGGAGCTCAGTTTATTATATTCAACATATTGCGATGATTTTGCATCGGACCAGTCACTGTCATAACCTTCAAGAATATATTGGTAAGTAACTCCCTCTGGATTTTTTAAAGAGATGGCAATAAAATCAAACTTTAATTTGTAGTTTCCATAAGGCAGGTTGTATTCACCTTGAATTGGCATCTGAGTATCTGAAACGAAAATATTTTTTATTTCAATAGAGGGCTCTACTCGATTTTTTCGATCTTTTTCAGGCTCATATTGCAAAAGACCTTTATCCGTTCCGAATAGTAATATTCCATTTGGAAATTTATCAATTGCATTAACGCTGAAGTGAAAATCAAACTCATTACCGGGATCAATTATTTTGATTTGTTCTGTTTTTAGATTTATTCGACTTAATGCACCGCGATGCCCTACCCAAAGTTGATTTCTATTGTCGCAAACAATGCTATAGCAGTAATCAGAATACAACCCAAGTGACTTGGTATAGCCAATTATTTTATCACCTGACACTCTGATAATTCCTGAGCCGTCTGTTCCGATCCAAATATTACCATCGTTGTCTTCTGTAATTGTTGTGAATTCTAACAATGTATCGTCAAATGGAGAGGGAATATTCTGAATAATTCCATTCTCTATAAACGTTAACTGATTGTTAGTTGTTCCAAGCCATATTTTACCACGACTATCCTTATATAGTGATTTAATTACATTGTGCGGAAGCCCCGATTGAATCGACATGTGTGAGACCACTTTTTTCTTTAACAATTGGTACACTCCAAAGTCGGTCGCCACAAATAGCATTTCGTTCTGACTAATGATGTCATTCACTTTTTGATCGGTAACATTGATTTCTAGTTCAATGTGTTCGAATTTTTCTTTTAATTTGTTGTAGCTAAAAAGTCCTCCACAAATAGTTCCAGCATATAAGTTATCTTGGCTATCAATGTGAAGTGTGGTTATCGCACATCCCGGTAGGCCGTTTTTTTCATCAAATTGTCCTATAATTTTATCAGGATTGTCCACACTGAAATAAATAACGCCATTACCTCCATACCAAATCGTGTCATTTTGTTCAAGAACAGAATAAATTTTGATATCATCCTTTTCTCCAGGAATACTGTATACAGAAAAGTAATCGTCAACAACACGAATAAGACCATCACCTGTAGTACCAATCCATACGTTACCTTCTCGATCTTTTTTGCATGTACGAACACTGGAAGTATTTGTATTGCTCATATCACGATATGACACAAGTTTATGATAATTGTTACCTTCAGGAGTCAGCAGTTGTAATAATCCATTTTTGTTTGTGCCAACCCAAAGATTCGCATCTTCATCAACATACAATGAATTTATTGTGTACTCTTTTAGATCGTTATTATTATGTAACACAGGATTTATCTCGTAGTTGTTTCCCGCATAAGTGATTACGAAAATACCCGAATCGTCAGTGCCTACAAATACTTTGCCGCCTTGATTAATGATCGAAGTAACTTTAGTTTCTGTTATTTCATCTATATATTCATATGTTATATCTTCACTTGTACCAATTGTTGCGGCAAGAAGTCCCATATCGGTTCCAAGCCACAAGTTGCCTTTGCTATCAAATAAAAAAGCGAATAGAGTTAAGTCTTCAATTCCTTTTGAATACATGCTGCATGTATTATTTGCTTCCAATTTTATAAGACCATCATTCTGTGAAAGAAACCACAAATTATGATCCTGATCTTCCGTAATTTGATTTATTTTAGACGTAGTGATTGCAGAAATATCAATGTTTGATAACTCATTACCATCAAATTTGGTTAGCTTCCCATTGTTGTGTCCAAACCAAATATTCCCCTTGGAATCCTCATAACTGCATGTAATAAAATTTTCTCCAAGGCCATTCTCTGCGCGGTATTCGGTAAAACGAAATCCATCGTAACTAAATAATCCTTCGCCTGTTCCTATCCAAAGTCTCCCTTTTTTATCTTGATCAATCGAATAGATAAAACGATTTTTTAGACCTTCTTGCTCAGAATATTTCTTCAACTTAAAATTCTGACTATAAGAAGGTAGGCAAATAAGAATAAGGGATATGGTAGCGAGAAATCTCATTTTTATTTTTTCTTAATTGGAGTTGCTACAGCGTTACCTTGAAATTTTGGTACGCCACCAATAGGCACAACAAAAAATGGTAATAGCTCACCATATTGATTTCGAATTGAAAAGACAACGTTATTGTTGTTCACTAAAATTTTGTTGTTCTTGGTAAACTGTATATCCAAAGATTTTCCGCGTTCCGGATCTTTGATCTTATAGACACTTTGACTCCAATTGTTATCTCCTGAAATAGCAACTTCATTGCCAAGAGTAGCTACGGAACAAATTTTAATATATCCGTCGCCGTCCCAATCAAAATTTCTTTGTTCAACAGAAATAACTTTATCATCTATATAAGGATAAATATGTGAAGTTTGATACGGTTCCTTATGCAGTCTGAATGTATACTCAAATGTGAAGGCGTTACCCCCTTCAAGACTTACATTCTTATCGGCGTCACTGCTCATAAAATATCGATATAAGTTTCCATCATCGCCTTTTATCCCTTCGCAAACAGCTTTAAAAATATAACCACCAAATTTTGCTGAATATTCTCCTTCGCTTGGATTAAAAGGACCGAATGTGTACCAGTTATTATCTGTCTCTGTTTTTGAGCCAAATGTTTTAGTTGCAAGCAAGTCACCGCTGTTGTAACTTCCTATCGGATCTGTGCCTGTTGCATCAGGATTGGTGATACAACCCGATCCGCCATAAATTGAAAATTTTGTCATTGTATTAAACTGACCATTCATTTCATCGTGCTGTCCGGAGCAATCTGGATCAAATACTCTTATATAAATCGGCGTTTTAAGTTCTTTTTTTATTTTGAAAAAAAATACTTGGCAGAAATCGTCATCCCCCCATTTTTTATCTGCATCTTTTCCGAATGTTACCAGAAATGGAATATTCTCTTCTGCAGCCGGCACCGGTTGGGCGAGTGCAGCCGAACTAAACGTAAACAAGGCAATGAGAATACTTAACTTATTATTCATGATCTTGTGAATTTTTTATTTCAAATACAATTATAAACTCAACCCTTCTGTTGGCCGCACGTCCTCTTTCTGTCATGTTAGAAGAAACAGGATTACGAAAGCCATGTCCTTTTGAAATGAGTTTTGATTCTTTTATGCCTTTCTTTCTTAAGTATTTTACTACTGCTTGTGCTCTTTTTTCAGAAAGCATTTGATTGTAAGAAACACCACCAATGCTGCATGTATGGGCATTTATTTTTAGAGAAAAGTCTTCCTCCAATTGTAACATAGCTGCAAGGTAGTTTAAAGTTAAATAGGATTGCTCTAGAATTTCATCGCTGTTGTATTCGAATTTGATATCTGATAACTTTGCGAATTCGATGTTGAGTTTGTCGGCATTTTTTGGGGCAATGTATTTACCAGATTTCACAATTTTGGATGTAAAATCTTCAAGATTCGAAGAGTCTAGAACAAGTGCAAGGTTGCCATTGATGGTTTGTTGCTTTAATAATTCTAGCGCTGCATTTTTTTTCTCTGTATTCATAATAACATAAGAATAAAGATCATCTTGTTGTATTTCAGTTATGCTGGTCAGTAAATTCTTGAACACTGGATTATTTAATGGAATTCGTTCTTTAGTTGAGACGGTTCTGACTTGGTAAAAAGTTTTTGACTCAGTTTGCTCAACTTTTGTTATACTTTCCACTTTATTGTTAACTATGTTACTAGATTTAGTTCTCAGCTTTATTAAACGTGCTGATAGAAAGCCCGCATCTTTTGCTGTTTTTATTTTTCGCTCGGCACTAGCAATATCTGCCCCTGCCGATATAAAGTACTGATACTTTCCCTCTCCAAAAACTTCCGTTACTTCATCTTGAATTTTGTCAAAGCCCGAGTCCGGTCCATGAATTCGATTTTCACTTTCAGCAAGAAGTACCGAATAATCACCAATATTCATAGCTTCCGATGGAATGATTTTGCTTGATAATGCGTGAAGCTCTTTTGACTCATTTATTTCCAATTTTTCTTTGTTATCTATTGTTTCTCCTTTTTCATTAGAAGATGCAAATTGGTCAATTGAGTTGTTTTTTAAGTTATTATTCATCAAATCATGCGTTGGATTTGATGGCGCTTGCGTGTCGTTCTGCTTCATGTTACTTTCCGGAGTTAGTTCAAGTATTTTGGTTTCTTTCGGAATCTGAATTACTGATATATCCTCAATGCCAAGTTTTTTTATTTCTCGGTATTGAGGAACCAATTCACTCCAAGTAGAAGCTTGATCAACACAGTATACAAAGCTTTCTGGCTCACGATATTCTATAACTTTTCTTTTTACGTTTTTAAAAAGGGCATTATCTAAAGATAAAGCTGTATCTGATTTAAATAACACAAGTTTGTAATCAAGTTTAGTGGTGTCTCTTACAGCTTCACTTTCATTTGGCTTCATAAAGACAACAACAACTTGATCTGGTCGGCAACAAGTTATTGGCTCAGTGTCTTCAATCAGTTTCTCGTCATCTGTAATGTATATATCCTTATAAACACAGAGCTTTGGAGTGATTCCATTGCTTTTCTTTTGTCCAGTAATAAAACACTTTAACTGATACAGACCCACAGTGGAAAGGGAAAGTGTCCCTGTGGGCCCTTTAAATTTTTTACCATCGCTCGTTTCCCATTTTATTTCTTCTATTTCAAATTCCACAAACTCATTTAGCTCAACCATAAACTCAAAAGACTTTTCGGTGTACACAGTATCTGCACTTGCGATATATGGCAATGATCTAGGATTAATAAGTATATCCGTTTCGCTAACTGCGGGAAATTCAACTTGAGTAAGTGTGTCAATTACGCTTAATGTCACATGATAGTTGCCCGATTTTTTATAGCAATATTGTACCTCCTTACCAGAAAGTGTCGTTCCATCTCCCATTTCCCACTTGTATGTTAATGGAAGGTCTATAAGTTCAGAAAGATTTAAATCCTTTAAATTATAACAAAGCTGTCGATATCCGTTCTCCAAACAATCATCAAAGTCTTGACTGTATTTATTAAAAAGAAAAATGTGGTCTTCATCATTATTTCTATTGCTGCTCAATAAACCTTTGTTTTGTCCGTTTAATTCTGTGTAGGCAAAATCGTCATATTCAGTATTTATGGTTTGATTTAGCCTTGTAACTTCGGTGTAATTTCCATTGTTATTTTCACTGAAATAGATATCCATTCCTTCTGAATCTGATCTAGCATCACTTGAGAAATAGATCGTTTCATTGGAATTTATAAAAGGAAAAAATTCATTTCCTTCAGTGTTGATGTCACCTTCAATATTTTCAGGGTCACTCCAAACTCCGTTTATCAGCCGACAACGATAAATATCAGAACCGCCTTTTCCGCCCGGCATATTAGAGCTAAAGTACAAGGTTTGATTGTCAAATGATAAACAAGGATGAGCGACGCTGTATTTACCTTGGGCGCTATTATAGGGGAATGGTTCTTGTGGGAGCCATTCTCCGTTAATTTTTGTTGCTTTGTAAAGTCCAAGCATATATTCTTGAGTTTTTTTGCCTTTTGAACTAGTTGCTTGCTTTAGGTTTGCCGTATAATACATCGCGGTTCCATCAGAACTAAAAGTGGCTTGTCCTTCGTTGAGTAGAGTATTAACCTTGCCTTTAAGTGGTTCGGCACTCCCATAACTGCCATTAGGTTCTGTTTGAACTGAGTAAAGATCTGTAGAAAATGTTGCCAGAGAATCTTCACTAAAAGAGACTTGCTTTCGCGATCTGGTGGAGCAGAAAATAATTTCATTTCCGCTGTAAACAGCGGAAAAGTCAGCATCTTTTGAGTTGAAAGGTGCTCCTCTAAGTTCATAATCTTGTGCTATATTTTGCAGAGAACTAAGAGAGAGTACCACAATCAAAAGTAGGCTGTAGGGCGGCCATATTTTGCAGTAGGTGGACATAGGGGTCTCCGGTTTCTACGGCTGTTGAGAATGATAGGTTTCATTCTACTTTTTTCCTTCTCTTATTATTATAAATTCGACTCTTCTATTAATTGCTCGTCCGGATTCATTGCCATTGTCGGCAATTGGTTTCGACTCACCATAACCTTTGGAGATTAAACGTTTTTTTTCTATTCCTTTTCTCTCAAAATGTTCCACAACTTCTTGTGCTCTTTTCATCGATAGTTTGAGATTATGATCATTAGGTCCAATGCTATCGGTATGGGCAACGATTTCAAGTTTTAGCAAAGGCTGTTGTTTTAGTACTTCTGTTATGTATCGTAAATCAT
>Ga0105048_10003726_pt1 | contig 24943 bp, 24 predicted proteins | sample MAT05_FD_78382 | JGI IMG/M metagenome (GOLD analysis project Ga0105048, IMG submission 78382) | Freshwater microbial communities from Lake Fryxell liftoff mats and glacier meltwater in Antarctica - MAT-05 | ecosystem: Environmental > Aquatic > Freshwater > Ice > Liftoff microbial mat | place... | reverse complement strand
TCGGCCGACGGCCCGCCGGCGTCGGTCAAGTCGAGCGCGATCAGGTCGTAGTGCGCGATGTCGTTCCAGACGAAGGCAAAGCCATCCTCGATGCGCAGCGTGAGGCGCGGATCGTCGAAAGCGCCGCGATGCACGTGGGCGAGATACTTGCGCGCAATGTCGACGACGGCCATGTCGATCTCGACCAGCGTCACCGTGGTGATGGATGGGTGTTTCAACAGTTCCTCGGCGGACCCGCCGTCGCCACCGCCGATGATCAGGGCGCTGGTGGGCTGCGGATGGGTGATCGCCGCCGGATGGATCAGGTTCTCGTGGTAGAAAAATTCATCGCGCTCGGAGGTCATGAAGTGACCATCGAGGCGGAAGAGCTTGCCGAACGTAACGGTGTCGTGAACATCGACCGTCTGGAACGGCGAGCGGAAACGCTCGAACTCGCGCACCGAGCGTACGAAGTGCGCCCAGTCGGGCGTCAGGTATTCCGTCAGCAGGCCCGGCGCGACATCGTCCGCGGTTGGCGCGGAACCGTCCGCCGGCTGGTCAGGCATGGCTACCACCGCGCCTGATCGACTGGAAGCGTACTTCCGTCGGTTTCAGGGCACTTTCGAGCGCATGGAACACGTGTTCAGCCTTGGCCGTGTTGTCGGTCAGCAGATTACACACATAGACGTCGACCGTGACAAATCCGGCTTCGGGCCAGGTATGGATCGCGATGTGGGATTCGGCCAGCAACACGGTGCCGGTGACGCCCTGGGGCTCGAACTGGTGGAAACGCTCGCCCACGACAGTCAGGCCGGCTGCGCGCGCGGCATCGACGCACAGTTGACGCAGCGCTTCGGCCCGGGTGAATACGGGCGCGTCGGCAGGACAGCCGTACCACTCGCCCAGCAGATGGATGCCGTCCATGCGACGCTCCCTTCAAATTCGACTTGATCCAAACGCGCCGGACGGGAGGCGTGCTCACCAAACGTGCGATTATTGCACATTGATGATGCAGCAGCGATAATTTGCGGCTCTCCGGAACATCATCCGCGGCACCGCGAATCTCTCCGCGCAGCCATTTCGTTGTACCAAACGTCCGCACTTCCTGCTCACTTATCCATGACCGCCACGAAGACCGCGCAAGCGTCCGATCACGATCTTGCCAACGCGATCCGCGCGCTGGCGATGGATGCGGTGGAAGCCGCAAAATCCGGCCACCCCGGCATGCCGATGGGCATGGCGGAAATCGCCGTGGCGCTGTGGACGCGCCATTTGCGCCACAATCCGGCCAATCCGCACTGGCCCGACCGCGATCGCTTCGTGCTATCGAACGGCCATGGCTCGATGCTGCAATACGCATTGCTGCACCTTTCGGGCTACGACCTGCCGATGTCCGAGTTGCGCGCGTTCCGGCAACTGCACTCGCGCACGCCGGGCCACCCGGAAGTGGGCATCACACCGGGGGTGGAGACGACCACCGGTCCGCTTGGCCAGGGCCTCGCCAATGCGGTGGGCATGGCGCTCGCCGAAAAATTGCTGGCCGCGGCATTCAACCGCGACGGCCACGCCATCGTCGACCACCGCACCTATGTGTTCCTCGGTGACGGCTGCCTGATGGAAGGCATTTCGCACGAAGCCTGTTCGCTGGCGGGCACGCTCTGCCTTGGCAAACTGATCGCGCTGTACGACGACAACGGCATCTCCATCGACGGTCACGTCGAGGGTTGGTTCACCGACGACACGCCGCTGCGTTTCGCGGCTTACGGCTGGCATGTCATCCCCGGCATCGATGGCCATGACGTCGCGGCAGTTGACGCCGCCATCGCGGCCGCGCAGGCCGTCACGGATCGTCCGTCGCTACTATGCTGCAAGACCATCATCGGCAAAGGCGCGCCCAACAAGCAGGGCAGCGACAGCGTACATGGCGCCGCACTGGGCGAAAAGGAAGTGGCCGCCACGCGCGCTGCCATCGGCTGGCCGCATGCGCCGTTCGAGATCCCCGCGGACGTTTATGCGGGCTGGAATGCGCGCGAATGCGGCGCGCTACTGGAGCAGGACTGGAGAAAGCGCTTCGACGGCTACCAAAGTGCGCACCCGGCATTGGCAGCGGAGTTCATGCGCCGCACGTGGGGCAAGCTACCCGCGGATTTCGGCGCGGCCGCCGATGCCTTCATCGCGGCGCAATCGGCCAGGGCCGAGACGGTCGCGACGCGCAAGGCATCGCAGCAGGCCATCGAGGCGTATGCGAAGTTGCTGCCGGAAATGATTGGCGGCTCCGCCGACCTGACCGGTTCGGTCTTCACCAATTGGTCGGGAAGCACGACTGTCACACGCGACAAGCCCGGCAACTACGTGAACTTCGGTGTCCGCGAGTTCGCGATGAGCGCTATTGCCAACGGCCTGGCGCTGCACAGCGGCTTCATTCCCTACGTCGGCACGTTCCTCACCTTCTCCGACTACGCGCGCAATGCGGTGCGGATGGCCGCATTGATGAAATTGCGCGCCATCTTCGTCTACACGCACGATTCGATCGGTCTGGGCGAGGACGGGCCGACGCACCAATCAATTGAGCATGCGGCCAGCCTGCGGCTCATCCCGGGCCTCGATTTGTGGCGGCCGTGCGATACGGTGGAGTCCGCCGCCGCATGGGCGGCGGCCATCGAGCGTCATGACGGTCCGTCTTGCCTGCTGTTCACGCGGCAAAATGTGCCCTTCGTGCCACGCACGGACGAGCAGATCGCCGACATCGATCGCGGTGGCTACGTTGCCGCCGATTTCGATGCTGCCGTCAGCGGACCGCGGGTGGTGGTCATCGCCACCGGTTCCGAGGTTGGACTAGCACTGGGCGCACGGACGCAATTGGCCGGCGCCGGCATCAACGTGCGCGTGGTGTCGATGCCCTGCACCAGCCTGTTTGACCGGCAGGATGCGTCGTGGCGCGCGTCAGTGCTGCCCGCCGGCATCCCGCGAGTCGCAGTGGAAGCCGGCGTCACCGCTGGCTGGCGCCGCTACGTCGGTGCAACTGACGATCCGCACGCCGCCGTCATCGGCATCGACACGTTCGGCGAGTCCGCGCCCGGCCCGGTGCTGTTCAAGCACTTCGGGCTTACCGTGGCGCACGTCGCGGCCGTCGTGCGCCGCGTCGTATGACGCAGCAGGCCATGAGCGACGTGCGCATCCGCCCTGCCCAACCTGCCGATGCCGCCGGCATCGCGCAAGTGCGCGTCGATGCGTGGCGCACGACCTATCGTGGCATGATTCCCGATGCGTATCTTGCCGCCATGCGCGTCGAGGAAAGCACGGCCCTGTGGGACAAGGTCCTGACGGCGGCACCCAATACCACCAACACCTTCGTCGCGGATGTCGACGGCCGCGTGGTCGGCTTCGCCTCTGGCAGCATGCTGGCCGAGCCGAAGCACCGCTACGACGCCGAGCTGGCCGCCGTCTATGTCGACCGCGAGATGCAACGCGCGGGCATCGGCTGCCGACTGGTGGCGGCGGTGGCGGCAGCCCAGCGTGCCCATGGCGCTACCGGCCTGATCGTCTGGGTGATCGCCAAGAACAAGACCGCGCGCGCCTTCTACGAGGCCCTCGGCGCGCAACTTGAAATCGAGCAGCCGTTCACGTGGGACGGCATGGATCTCGTCGAGGCCGGCTACGGCTGGCGCAACCTCGATGCGCTGATTGCGGCAGGCGGCGCGCCTGCCCCCCTGCACTGAAACTCCGTTTGCAAACCGTGGAGAAACTGCAATGACCATCAAAGTCGCGATCAACGGCTACGGCCGCATCGGGCGCAACATCCTGCGCGCGCATTACGAGGGCAAGCTCAGTGGCAAAAGCAAGCACGACCTCGAGATCGTCGCGATCAACGACCTCGGCAGCCCCGAGACCAACGCCCACCTGACGCGCCACGACACCGCGCATGGCAAGTTTCCCGGCAAGGTGGAAGTCGACGGCGACGCGATGGTCGTCAACGGCGACCGGATCAGGGTGTTCGCCGAACGCGACCCGTCCAAGCTGCCGTGGGGCGCGCTGGGCGTCGATGTCGTGCTGGAGTGCACGGGCTTCTTTACCACGAAGGAAAAGGCCGGTGCGCATCTCGCCGGCGGTGCCAAGAAGGTGATCATCTCAGCGCCCGGTGGCAAGGATGTCGACGCCACGATCGTGTTCGGTGTCAACCAGGGCGTGCTGAAGGCTACCGACACGGTGATCTCCAACGCGTCGTGCACCACCAACTGCCTGGCTCCGCTGGTCAAGCCGCTCAACGACAAGATCGGCCTCGTCAACGGCTTGATGACCACCGTGCACGCGTACACCAATGACCAGGTGCTGACCGACGTCTATCATGAGGATCTGCGCCGCGCGCGCTCCGCGACAATGAACATGATCCCCGCCAAGACCGGTGCGGCCGCCGCGGTCGGGCTGGTGCTACCGGAGCTGAACGGCAAGCTCGACGGGTACGCGATCCGGGTGCCGACGATCAATGTTTCGCTGGTCGATCTGTCGTTCATCGCCGCACGCGACACGACGGCGGATGAAGTGAACGCCATCATGAAGGCGGCGTCGGAATCCGGTCCGCTGCAAGGCATCCTCAACTACAACACGGGGCCGCTGGTTTCCAGCGACTTCAACCACGACCCGGCGTCGTCCACGTTCGATTCGACGTTAACCAAGGTGTCGGGGCGGCTGGTGAAGGTCTCGAGCTGGTACGACAACGAGTGGGGCTTCTCCAACCGGATGCTCGATACCACAGTCGCACTGATGCAGGCGAAGTGATGCGCATGATCGCGCTGGCCCCACGGAACGGATCGCGATGAAGTTCAAGCGCCTGGCGGACGTCGATGTGCGCGGCAAGCGGGTGTTCATCCGCGCCGACCTCAATGTGCCGCAGGACGACGCGGGCGCCATCACCGAAGACACGCGCATCCGGGCATCGGTGCCGGCCATTCGCGATGCACTCGCGCGCGGGGCCGCGGTAATGGTGACGTCGCACTTGGGCCGACCCGTGGAAGGCGAGTGGAAGGCAGCCGATTCATTGGCGCCTATCGGCGCACGCTTGGCCGAACTGCTGGGCATGGAAGTGCCGCTGATCCGCGATTGGGTCGACGGTGGCGCGTGGCACGCGGCACTGCGGCCCGGCCAGGTGGTGCTGCTCGAAAACTGCCGGATCAACAAGGGCGAGAAGAAGGACAGCGAGGACCTGGCAAAGCGGATGGCAGCGCTGTGCGACGTTTATGTCAACGATGCCTTCGGGACGGCCCACCGCGCCGAGGCCACCACGCATGCGCTGGCCCGCTTCGCGCCTGTGGCATGCGCCGGTCCGCTGCTGGCCGCGGAACTCGATGCGCTCGGCGCGGCACTGGCGCATCCGAAGCGTCCGTTGGTGGCGATCGTCGCCGGTTCGAAGGTTTCGACCAAGCTGACCATCCTGCGCGCGCTGGCCGCCAAGGTCGACACGCTGATCGTCGGCGGCGGCATCGCCAACACGTTCATCCTGGCCGCGGGCGGCAAGATCGGCAAATCGCTGGTGGAGACCGATCTCGTCGGCGAGGCCCGCGCCATCCTCGAGGAATTTCCCGGCAAGGTGCCGATTCCGGTGGATGCCGTGGTGGCGACGGAATTTTCGGCCGCGGCGGCGCCCCGCCTCACCGCGATCGAGAACCTGCGGCCCGACGAGATGATCCTTGACCTCGGCCCGACGTCGGTGGCGGTCCTGAAGTGGATCATCGCGGGTGCCGGCACGATCGTCTGGAACGGCCCGGTGGGCGTGTTCGAGTTCGACGCCTTCGCCGCCGGCACCAAGGCCACCGCGCTGGCCATTGCCGACTCCGGCGCATTCTCGATTGCCGGTGGCGGCGACACGCTGGCCGCCATCGCCAAGTTCGGCGTCGGCGACAGGATCAGCTACATCTCCACGGGTGGTGGCGCGTTCCTCGAATTTCTCGAGGGCAAGACGCTGCCGGCCGTGCAAGTGCTCGAAACTCGCACACTGCCGTAACATGGTCGTGCTCTGATTGGTCTTCACGTTCAAGGAATTCCTCGTGCCACGCAATACGAAAATCGTCGCCACGCTCGGCCCCGCCTGCAGCGACCCTGACGTACTACAGCGCATGCTGGCCGCCGGCGTCGATGTGGTGCGCCTCAATTTTTCGCATGGCCTGGCCGCCGACCACGTCGAGCGTGCGCGCCTCGTTCGCGATTGCGCGAAGAGTCTCGGCCGCGAAGTGGCCGTGATGGCCGACCTGCAGGGACCAAAGATCCGCGTAGGCAAGTTCGCCGATGGCAAGGTCGATCTCGTCACCGGGCAGAAGTTCATCCTCGATGCCGAGTGCGAGATGGGCGACATCACGCGCGTGGGCCTCGACTACAAGGAGTTGCCGCAGGACGTCTCCGCAGGTGCGGTCCTGCTTCTGAACGACGGCCTCATCCGCCTCAAGGTCCTGAGCGTTGATGGCCCGCGGATCAACACCGAGGTGGTGATCGGCGGCAAGCTCTCGAACAACAAAGGCATCAACCGGATGGGCGGCGGACTCACGGCGCCGGCGCTCACCGCGAAGGACATGGACGACGTGAAAACCGCGGCGATGCTCGAAGCCGACTACCTTGCAGTGTCGTTCCCCAAGAACAAGGAAGACATGTACATGGCGCGGCAGCTGTTGCGCGCCGCCGGTGGCCACGCGCTGCTGATCGCAAAGATCGAGCGCGCCGAAGCCATCACCTATCTCGAGGAGATCATCGATGCCTCCGACGGCATCATGGTCGCGCGCGGCGATCTCGCCGTGGAAGTAGGCAATGCGGCAGTGCCGGGCCTGCAGAAGCGGATGATCCGGATGGCACGCGAGCGCAACAAGCTCACGATCACGGCCACGCAGATGATGGAATCGATGATCCTGGCACCGGTGCCCACGCGCGCCGAGGTGTCCGATGTGGCTAACGCCGTGCTCGACGGCACGGATGCCGTGATGCTGTCCGCCGAAACCGCCGCCGGCAAGTATCCGGTGGAGACGGTCGACACGATGGCGCAGATCTGCGTCGAAGCGGAGAAATCCGACACGGTGGAACTCGACCGCGATTTCCTCAACCGCACGTTCACGCGCGTGGACCAGTCGATTGCGATGGCCACGCTGTTCACCGCCTATCACCTGAAGGTGAAGGCCATTGCTTCGTTGACCGACTCCGGCTCCACCGCGTTGTGGATGTCGCGGCACAACTGCGGCTGCCCCATCTACGCGCTGACGCCGCGGCTTGCCTCGCAGCGCAAGATGGCGCTGTACCGCAATGTGCGCCCGCTCTACCTCGAGCAGAGCACCGACCGCGACCGCGTGCTGCGCGCGGCGGAAGACCTGCTGGTCGCCAAGGGGCAGGTGAAGGAGGGCGACCTGATCGTGCTGACGATCGGCGAGCCCATGGGCAAATCGGGCGGCACCAACACGATGAAGATCGTCCGCGTCGGCGAGCACCGTTCCTGACGTGACGTAATCGCGCGCACTCTTTGACTGCACAGGCTTGCGCTGGTCTCCTGCCCGAAGGTATCCTCATTACCAACCTGAGATCAAAACACGGCGGCGCGCCGCGCACGTCGGCGAACGCCTGAAAGCCCTTCCCCCGCTGTGGCAACGCATCCGGAACACCCGCTGTATTCGATCAGCCCGCGCACCGACCTGCGCACGGCGTTCGTCTGGATCGCCTTGGGCGCGCTGATCGTGTTCGGAGCGTGGCGGATGGACCGGCTCGAGCATCAGGGAGCCACGCTGTACAGCGCGCCCGGGCTCTGGCCGGGCATCATCGGGCTGTTGCTGGCGCTGTTCGGAATGGGCCTGGCATGGCGATCGATCGAGCGTGCGCGCACCACGCCATGGAACGCCGCATTGCCGGATGACACCGTGCTCGTGCCCGCGTGGCGCTTCCGGCTCGCGACCGCGATGTTTTTTACGTACGCGCTGCTGCTGGTGGGCCACGGACTGCCGTTCTGGGTAGGTACCGCGCTCTTCGTCACCGCGTTCGTGGCCGTGTTCCGGCGCGCCGACCGCATTGCCAATGGCGAGGCGCCACAGCCACGCAAGGACTACCTGTTGGCGGTGATCTGCGGAGCCGTGACCGCCGTGCTGGTCTCGCAGGTCTTCGAGAAACTCTTCTACGTGCGTTTGCCGTAGCGCGCCGCCATGTTTGACGGCATCGTCGCCCTCGGCCATTCGCTTGGCACCTTTCTCGATCCGTATTCGCTCGGCCTGATCCTGCTGTCGTCGCTGGCCGGCGTGATCATTGGCGCGCTGCCGGGCCTGACGGCCACGATGGGCGTGGCCCTGATGACGACACTGACGATCAAGATGCCGTCGAACCAGGCACTGCTGGTGCTGATCTGCACGTATGTCGGCGCGATCTACGGCGGGTCGCGCTCGGCGATCCTGCTCAACATTCCCGGCACGCCCGCGTCCGCCGCGTCGTGTCTCGACGGCCATGCGCTGGCCAAGCAGGGGCTCGCCGGCCGCGCGATGGGGATCGCCACGTCAGGCTCGGTATTGGGCACGCTGATCGGCATTTTCTTCCTGGCGCTGTTCACGCCCATCCTCGGCGGGCTGGCGCTGAAATTTGGCGCGTATGAGTTTTTCTGGCTGGCCGTGTTCGGCGTCGTGATCGCCGGCACGCTGACCGGCGGCGATCCGTTGAAGGGCTGGATCGCAGGGCTCATCGGCATCTTCAGCGCTTGTATCGGCCAGGAAGCGATCTACGCCTATGACCGGTTCACGTTCGGCAGCCGCGATCTCGCGGGCGGCTTCAACCTGGTGCCCGCGCTCGTCGGCGCCTTCGGCTTCGCGGAATTGCTGATCGCGGTGCGTGAGAAGGCAGTGCCGGTCAAGGTCGATCCCTTCGATTCGGTGATTCCGCGCGTTGCCGATGTCGCGCGCCACTGGCGCACCATCCTGCGCTCGGGTCTCATCGGCACGTTCGTCGGCATCCTTCCCGGCGTGGGCGAGGACGTCGCCGCATGGTCATCCTACGCGGCCGCGAAGCGCGCCAGCAAGGAGCCCGAGAAGTTCGGCAAGGGTTCGATTGAAGGCCTGATGGCGGCAGAGACCGGCGACAACGCGTGCGTGCCGGGCGCCGTCATCCCGGTATTGACCCTCGGCATCCCCGGTTCCGCACCCGCTGCGGTCCTGATGGCCGCCATGCTGATCCACGGCGTGCGACCGGGGCCGATGATCATGATCGAGGCGCCCACCTTCGTCTACGACGTGGTCGCGATGATGTTGTTCGCGACGCTCGGCATCCTGCTGTACGGCCTCACGCTGACGCAGCTGCTGATCAAGGTGCTGATGGTGCCGAAGCCCGTAATCCTGCCCATCATCTTCGTGCTGTGCGTCGTAGGTTCGTTCGCGATCGCCTCAAGGCTCTTCGATGTCTGGGTGATGCTGGGCTTCGGCATCATCGGCTTCGTGCTTCGGCGGCTCGACTATCCAGTGGCACCGCTGGTGCTCGGCATGGTGCTCGGCGACCTGATGGAAAAGAGCCTGCGTCGCGGACTGGTGCTGTCCGATGGCAGCCTCAACCCCTTCCTTACGCGTCCGATCTCGGCCGTGCTGTGGATCACGATCCTGCTGGTGGTGCTGTGGAAGATTCCGCAGTTCCGACGCCTGTTCACCCGCAAGGCTGCCGCAGCCGCCACGTGACGACATGACCAGTGCCACGCATCCGGTGGGCGTGGTCGGCGTCGGCCTCGTGGGGCTGGCGCTAGTGGAGCGCCTGCGCGCCGCGCGCATCAAGGTGGTGGGCTACGATATCGACCCGGCGCGCCGCGAAGCCCTGGTGGCGGCACACGGCGGAGCGGCCGGCAGTGCGGCAGATGTGTTCGCCGCGTGCGACAACGTGATGCTGGCTCTCCTCGACGGCGCGCAGACCAGCGCGATGATCCGTGATGCGATGCCATCGTTGCGACCTGGCATGCGCCTCGTCGATTGCTCGACCTCCGACCCGGAGCAGGCAGTGGTGCTGGCCGTGCGTCTTGCCGCGCGCGGTGTGCGCATCCTCGATGCGCCGCTGTCCGGTTCAAGCCAGCAGATCCGCGATGGCACGGCGGTGATGATGATCGGCGGCAATGCTGACGATTGTGATGCGCTCGAACCCGTCCTCGCTGCCATCTCGTCGCGCCGGTTCCTGCTGGGGCCGCCCGGAAGCGGGTCTCGCGCCAAACTGGCGACCAATCTGCTGCTGGGGCTCAATCGCGCGGCACTGGCCGAGTCGCTGGTGCTGGCGGAGGGTCTCGGGATCGACCTCAATATGTTCCTCGAACTGGTGCGCGTCACGCCGGCCTACTCGCGCGCGGTGGACACCAAAGGCGCGCAGATGATCGAAGGCACCTTCGCGCCACCGCAATCGCGCGTGCACCAGCACCGCAAGGACCTGCGCCTCATCATCGAGGCCGCGGCGCGCAGCGGCCACACGCTGCCGTTCGCGGCTACGCATGCCGCCGTCCTCGACGCCGCCATTGCAGAAGGTGCCGGCGACCTCGACAACGCGGCGATCATCGATACGCTGCGGCGGTGGCGCACGAGGCCGGGCGGCAGCAAGTGATCTCCCACCATTCACGAAGCATGGATTCGGCGTTGCGGCCATGAACGAGCGCATGTCGACCCCCTCGTTGCGGTTGCCGTCTGCGGACGGCACGCTTGCCGCGTACACGCTGCGTCCTGCGGTCTCGTGGCCCTTGCCCGCCGATGGCGCGGCGTGGAATCGCGTGGCCTTCGCTGCCGCGCATGTGGTGCCCGATGCGCGCGCAGCTATCGACCCGTGGGTCGGCACCGCCATCGACTGGGACTCGACCCTCGCGTTCCGCCATCACCTGTGGGCGCACGGCTTCGGCGTGGCCGAGGCGATGGACACCGCGCAGCGCGGCATGGGGCTCGACTGGCCGACGTCGCTCGAACTGATCCGGCGCAGCGTGGCCGAAGCCCGCACGGTGCGCGGTGCCGTGGTGTTTTCCGGTGCCGGCACCGATCACCTGGCACCCGCATCTTCGGTGACGCTGGCGCAGGTCGTGGCAGCGTACGTCGAACAATGCGCGGCCATTGAAGCCGCTGGCGGCCGCATCATCCTGATGGCCAGTCGCGCGCTGGCAGCATGCGCACGCTCGCCCGACGACTATGCTTTCGTTTACGACCAGGTGCTCGCGCAGGTTCGCGAACCGGTCATCCTGCATTGGCTGGGCGAGATGTTCGACCCTGCGCTGGCCGGCTACTGGGTCGGCGCGGGCGGCCTCGCGAGCGATCCGCAGCATGCGCGCGCCACCGACGTATGTGCGGCCGTGATCGCCGCCAATGCCGCCAAGGTCGACGGCGTGAAGGTGTCGCTGCTCGATGCGGGCAAGGAAGTCGCCTTGCGCGCGCGGCTGCCGGCCGCTGTGCGGATGTACACCGGTGACGACTTCAACTACGCCGCCCTGATCGGCGGCGACGCCACCGGACATTCCGATGCGTTGCTCGGTATCTTCGACGCGATCGCGCCGGCCGCATCCGCCGCGCTGACTGCGCTGGCCGCAGGTGATCGCGCCGCGTTCGAGACCATCCTGGCGCCCACGGTGCCGCTGTCGCGCCACATCTTTGCCGCGCCAACGCGCTTCTACAAGACCGGCGTCGTGTTCATGGCGTGGCTCAATGGCCACCAGCAACACTTCACGATGGTGGGCGGCCAGCAGAGCGCGCGCAGCATCGTCCATCTCGCCCAATTGTTCCGGCTGGCCGACGCGGCCGGGTTGCTGCGTGATCCCGCTCATGCGACGGCACGGATGCGGGCGCTGCTAGCCGTGCACGGCATCGACGGCTGAAGACAGGCAGTTCGATAACGTAGGGTTCGCGGATGTCCGCCCTGCCGAACCTTCACGCATCTCGTGATGCACGGCAGCCGGTCGGTGCGCTACAAAGCCGGCGAGCTGGCGCAGATCGTCAACTGACGGACTCGGCTACAGCGTCCCGCGTGACCGTGTAGGCGAGGCTTCAGCCTCGCTGGGATATCGCAGCATCGACCCAGCGAGGCTGAAGCCTCGCCTACGGATATCATGCTACAGCGTCCCGCACCCCGTGAGCGACAACGTCTGCATCACGTCGCCGTTGCGCGCGTCCTGCACCACCGCCACCAGCGTGGGGCCGCGTCCCCGTTCGGCGGGGCGCGCGATATGCACCGTCTTGTCCAGCCGGCCCTGAGCATCGGGGACGAAAGGCCCCGCGAGCGTGCGTACAACGTGGTCGTGCTCGAGCCGCACACCCTTGTTCTCCCCTGCCTTCACGTCAGACACGAGGCGGCTCTCCGTATAGGCAAGCCACACTTCGGCGCGCCGCGCTTGGCCGACATCGGGAACGCGGACATCGATGCGGACATCCACAGCGTCGGCAGTGGCGCCATTAACGGCCAGCTTCACCTCGGCCTGCGCCGCGCGTCCACGGGCCGTGGCAAGGGTCTCCGCCACCTTGTTGCCGGCCCAGTTCTGCATATCGCGGCCCTGCACCCGCACCTGCGGCGTGTAGACGAACGTCTCGCCCCCGGCACGGCTCGCGGCGTACTGTTTTGCCGTGAATTGTGCGCTGGCAAAGCGATCCTTCCACCCCAGCCGGTCCCAGTAGTCGACATGGAAGGTCAGCACCGATGCCTGCGGGGCTGGTGGCGCCACCGGAAAGCGCGACGAAAGCCAGCGATCGGCAGGCGGGCAGCTGTCGCAGCCTTCGGAGGTGTACAACTCGACCAGCGGCAGCACTTTCGGTCCGCTGGCCGCCTCGCACACGGCAGCACGGGCGAGCGCCGGTGGGCCTGACGCCGCAATGCACACCGCCACCATTATGAAACCGTGCAGTCGTGTGGTCATGACCGGTGAGTCGAAACAGGGTTGCGTGGAATTACAACGCCAGCGTGCTAGCATTTCCGCCGCGGCGCAGCCTGGACCATCCACGCCGGCGCGAGACGGGAACCGCACCCGCACCCAAGGGAGGTCACGATGGGCATCATGGGCATCATTTCAATGATCGTGGTTGGTTTCATCGTCGGCTTGCTGGCGCGATTCCTGTACCCCGGCGCCGTGTCGATGGGCTTCTGGATGACCACGCTGATCGGTATCGGCGGTTCCCTCGTTGGTGGTGTCATCGGCAGCATCCTTTTCAGGTCGCCCGACGGCCGGTTCCATGCCGCCGGCTGGATCCTTTCGATCATCGGCAGCATCAGTCTAATCTGGCTCTATCTCAATTACCTGCGTTGAGCCGAACGGCGGCCGCAAGGCCGCTTTCGTTGATCGCACACAAGAGCGTTGGTCGCACAAATCCGATCTCCACTGCCCGGTTCCACGCGCAGCGCCCACAAGAAGGCGCGCCCGGCGAGCATCAAGGCCCGGGCAACTGGTAGGACGGCAATGGAGCGGCCGACGCATTCGTTTCTACCAAGGAGGAGTCCCCCCATGAAGTACAGCATCCGCTCGCTGGCCGCTGCCGTCGCGCTGGCCATTCCGTTCGCCGTCGCCGCGCAGGCTCCCGTCAAGATCTACAACATCGTCGAACTTTCCGGTGGCGGCGCCACCGCAGGCACCAACTTCGACAACGGCGCCAAGCTCGCCTTCAAGGAAATCAACGCGGCCGGTGGCATCCTCGGCCGCAAGATCGATGTGATCTCCGTCGACACGCAGACGAACCCCGGCGTGGCCAAGGCGCTGTCGCAAAAGGCCGTCGACGATGGCGCGTATATCGTCATGGGCCCGGTGTTCTCCGGCTCGATCATCGTCAGCATGGCGGAGACGAAGAAGGCCGAGATCCCCAACTTCACCGGGGGCGAAGCCGCCAACATCACGCAGCAGGGCAACCCGTTCATTTTCCGCACATCGTTCACGCAGGCGACCGCGATGCCGAAGGTGGCCAAGTACCTGAAGGACAACGTCAAGGCCAAATCCGTGGCGCTGGTGTGGGTCAACAATGACTTCGGCAAGGGTGGCCGCGACTCGATCACCAAGGCGCTCGAAGTGCAGGGCTTGAAGGTTGTCGCCGACATCTCCACGGACCCGGGTCAGGTCGATTTCTCAGGACCGGTGCTGAAGGCGAAGCAAGCCAACGCCGACGCCCTCTTCGTGTACCTGAACGAGGAAGAATCGGCGCGCGTGCTGCGCGAGCTGAAGAAGCAAGCCTACGACAAGCCGATCATCGGCGAGACCACACTCACCGGTCAGAAGGTGATCGAGCTTGCCGGGGACGCCGCCAACGGCGCCATCGCGCACGTCGGGCTCACCGCCGACGCGCCACAGCCCGCCATCAAGGCCTTCGACGAGAAGTTCACGAAGGAATACAAGTACAAGAGCGACCACAACGGCATGAAGGGCTACAGCGCCGCGTATGTGATCAAGGCGATCACCGAGAAGAACAAGAAATTCGACTCGAAGGAATTCGCGAAGGCCATGCACGGCGCGAAGATCTCGGTCAAGGATTACCCGGGCGTGCTGCTCGACGTGACCTTCGACAACAATGGTGACCTCGATCGCGAAAGCTTTCTCGTCAAGGTGGTCAACGGCAAGCAGGTCGTAACCGAAACGCTGCCGCCCGCCGGCAAGTAACACCCGCTCCTCGACTGCCATGCCGCGCGCCCCCGGGATGCCGCCGCTTACCGCGGTGGACCCCGCGGGTGCGCGCGCTGCTTCCGAGAAAGATTCGCCGTGGGCGATCTGATCCAGCTTCTGGTTTCGGGCACGGCCACCGGGGCGATCTATGCGCTCGCCGCGCTCGGCTTCACGCTGCTGTGGCAAGCCGCCGGAGTGATCAACTTCGCGCAGGGCGAATTCGTGATGCTGCCCGCGTTCGGGATGCTCTTCTTCCTCGCGAATGGCGCACCGCTGTGGCTCGCGTTCTTCCTCACCTGCATCATCGCGATGGTGATCCTGGGCTACGGGTTCAAGCGCCTGATCGTCGATCCACTGATCAGGCACGGCGTGATCCCGCTGGTGATCGCCACCCTTGGACTGGCGATCGCCACCAAGTCGATCGTGCGTGCCGGCTACAGTGCCGAGGCGCATCCGTTTGCAAGCCCCTTCCCCACCGGCCAGTTCTCGCTCGCGGGCATCAACATTTCGTATGCGGACGTCGGCACGCTGGTCATCGCCGGCGCCATCGTCTTCAGCCTGCAGATGTTCCTCAACAAGACCGTCACCGGTCGCGCGATGCAGGCCGTGGCGCAGAACACCGAAGCCGCGAAGGTGCTGGGCATCAACGTCAAGCGGATGGTGCTCTACGTCTTCCTGATCAATGCGTTGCTGGCCGTCGTCGCCGCGCTGCTCGTCACCCCCACGTACCTCGCCAAGTTCGACATGGGTGACTCGATCGGCCAGAAGGCGTTCTTCGCCGCGATCATCGGCGGCTTCAACCAGACGCGCGGCGCGCTGCTGGGGGGCGTGCTGATCGGTATCCTCGAGAACCTGGTCGGCTTCTATGTATCGCCAGCCTACAAGGAAGGCGTCGCGCTGATCCTGTTCCTCGGGGTGATCCTGTTCAAGCCCGAGGGTCTGCTCGGCAAGTCCGAGGAGCGAAAAGTATGAGCGCCGCCGGGCCGGCGCGTAGCGCCTTCGGGGGCAGTGACCTATGAACACCACCGCTCGTTCTGCCATTCTTGCCGTATCTCTCGTTGCGCTTTGCGTCGTGGCCGCACTCGCCAAGCGCAGTGACGTCTATCTGCTCACGCTCGCCAGCGTCTACATGATGGCCACGTTCGGCCTCAACCTGACCGTCGGTTACGCCGGGCAGATGTCGCTCGGCCAGGCGGCGTTCTTCGGCATCGGCGCGTACATCGCGGCCATTGCACTGAAGGCCGGTGTGCCGTTCCTGCTGGTGGTGCCGATCGCGGCGGTGGCGTGTTTCATCGTGGGCCTGGCACTCGGCTTTCCGGCACTGCGCGTGCAGCACCATTACCTTGCGTTCGCCACGCTGGGCTTCAACGTGCTGGTATTTCTCATCATGCGCAACGAGGAAAAAATCACCGGCGGCACGTTCGGCATCGCGGCCATTCCGCGGCCGACGATCCTCGGCATGTCGTTCGAGGGCCACCTCGCGTTCTTCTACTTCACGCTGGGTTCGCTCTTCGTCCTGGCCGGCGGCCTGTGGTGGCTGCTGCGCTCGCCGTGGGGGCGCGCGTTCGCCGCATTGCGCGACAACCCGATCCGCGCCGAGAGCCTTGGCGTGAACATCACCGCCTACACGCTGCTGGCCTTTGCCATCGGCGCCTCGTGCGCGGGCATCGGCGGCGTTTACTACGCGTCGCTCGTGGAGTTCATCGAGCCAGGGCCGTTCCACTTCTCGACGTCGCTGATGATGCTGCTGGCGGTGATCGTCGGCGGCTCGGGCCGCTTTTTCGGCCCGGTGCTCGGCACCGTGATCATCATCCTGCTGCCGGAACTGCTGCGCTCGAGCAACATGGAGGCGCTGAAGTTCATGCAGAAGTGGTACCTCGTGTTCTTCGGCGTGGCCGTCGTGCTGCTGATGCGCTGGCTGCCGGGCGGCATCCTTTCGATCGCCGATCGCTTCAAGTCGAAGGGCGGTGCCAAGTGAGCCCCTTTCTTGAAGTGAAGGGCCTGAAGAAGGAATACGGCGCCATCAAGGCAGTCGATGGCATCAGCCTCTCGGTGGGCCCGGGCGAGATCGTCGGCGTGATCGGCCCCAACGGCTCGGGCAAGACGACGCTCTTCAACAGCATCCTGGGACAGATCAAGCCCACCGCAGGTGAAGTCGAATTCTGCGGCGAGGACATCACCGGCATGGCGCCTCTTGAACTCTCGCGGCGCGGCGTGGGCCGCACGTTCCAGACGCTGCAGGTTTTCGGCAAGCTCTCGGTGCGCGACAACCTGATCGTCGCCGCCCAGGAGTTCCAGGGCACGCTGGCGAGCCGGTTGCGCGCGAGGCCCGATGCGGGGCTTGGCCCTCGCGCCGACGAGATGATCGAGCTCTTCCGGCTGCAACACGTGGCGGACCTCTACGCCGGCACGCTGTCCTATGGCCAGCAGAAGCTGATCGACATCGCGATGGCCTTCATGCCCGCGCCGCGGCTGGTGCTGCTGGACGAACCGTGCGCGGGTGTGAACCCCAGCCTCGTCGACCAGCTGCATGACCTGCTCGTGCAGCTGAACAAGACGCAGGGGGGCAGCTTCGTCGTGATCGAACACAACATGGACTTCATCATGAAGCTGTGTCCGCGCGTGATCTGCATGGTCGAGGGCAAGGTCCTGGCGGAGGGTGCGCCTGCCACCGTGCAATCGAACCGGCAGGTGCTCGAAGCCTATCTTGGCAATTGACGATGACGCGCGCGCATAGCCCCGGCAGGCGAGACTGTAGGCGAGGCTTCAGCCTCGCACTGACTCTCACGGAGACTCTAACGGAGAAGACAACGGACACGAGGACATGAACGAAAAGATCATCGAGTTCGACCGCGTCGTTGCCGGCTATTCGCCGAGCCTCACGATCCTCAACGAAACCACGCTCGACGTGCGCAAGGGGGAGATCACGCTGCTGATCGGCCCCAACGGCGCGGGCAAATCCACGGTGCTGAAGACGCTGTTCGGCCTGCTCACGCCGCGTTCCGGCGAAGTGCGCTTCGAAGGCAAGGTCATCAACGGCAAGGGTCAACGTGCGTTGTTGGCCGACGGGATCGCGTTTGTCCCACAGGGCCGCAACCTCTTCGGCTCGCTGTCGGTGCGGCACAACCTCGAGTTGGGCGGCATCACGCTGCCGCGCGGCGCGTTGCCGGACCGCATCGAAGAGGTGCTGCAGCGCTTCCCGCGCATCAGGGAGCGCCTCGACAACCAGGCCTCCACGATGTCGGGCGGCGAGCAGAAGCAGCTCGAAGTGGGTCGCGCGCTGCTGCTGCGACCGCGCGTGCTGCTGGTCGATGAGCCATCGATCGGCCTGTCGCCCAAGCTCGTGCAGGACGTGATGACGCTGCTGCGCGGCTTGGCCGACACCGGCGTCACCGTGCTGATGGTCGAGCAGAACGTGCGCACGGCGCTCAAGTATTCTGATCGCGCGCTGGTGCTGGAGATGGGACGGCTGGCGCTCGACCGTCCGGCATCCGAGCTGCTGCACGACCCTGACCTCAATCGGCTGTTCCTCGGCGGCCACGCCAAGGTGGCGGCAGCGGGCGCGGCATAAGGCGCGATGGACGGCATGAACCCACTGCGCATTGCCGTCGCCGGCGCCGGCGTCATCGGCCGCCGGCACATCGAGCTGATTGCCGCGGATCCGGCGTGCACACTGGCTGCCATCGCCGACCCGACACCGGCGGCGAAGGCGCTCGCCGACAGTGCGGGTGTGCCGCTCCATGCATCGCTCCCCGCACTGCTGGCCGGAACGCGACCCGACGCCGTGATCATCGCCACGCCCAATCATCTGCATGTCGACAACGCGCTGGCATGTCTTGCCGCCGGCGTCCCGGCGTTGATCGAGAAGCCCGTCGCGCACACGATGGAGGCCGGCCTGCGGCTGGCGCAGGCCGCCGCGCGCTCCAGCGTGCCGTTGCTGGTCGGCCACCATCGTACCCACAGCCCGCTGCTGCACCGGGCGCGCGCGATCGTCCAATCCGGCGTGCTGGGTCCGCTGGTGGCGGTTATGGGCAGCGCGCTCTTCTACAAGCCCGATTCGTATTTCGACGACGCGCCATGGCGGCACGAACCCGGCGGGGGTCCGGTGCTCATCAACATGATCCACGAGATCGGCAACCTTCGTTCACTGTGCGGCGAGATCGTGGCGGTGCAGGCGGCTGCGTCGTCCGCCACGCGGCATCACGCTGTCGAGGACACGATGGCCATCCTGCTGCGCTTTGCGGGCGGCGCGCTCGGCACCTTCATCGTGTCGGACGCCGCCGCGTCGGCGCGGAGCTGGGAGCAGACCTCCCAGGAGAACAAGGCCTACGCCACCTATCCCGACGAGGATTGCTACGTGCTGGCCGGCACGCGCGGTTCGCTGTCGTTCCCCACCATGCGGATCAAGCGTTACGAGCACGATGAGGACCGCTCGTGGTGGAAGCCGATGCTCGCGGAGACGGCGGCAGTCACGCGCGACGATCCGCTGGTGGCGCAACTCGCGCATTTCTGCGCCATCGTCCGCGGCGAGGTTGCACCACTCGTCACCGTGCAGGATGGCTTGCAGAATCTGCGCGTGATCGAGGCGATAGTCGCTGCTGCTCGGTACGGCCGCGTGATTGATCTTGCGGTGGCGGAAGTCGCGACGGCATGACGACGATGACGACCCAGGTCGGCATCGTCGGCGCCGGCCCTGCCGGATTGCTGCTGTCGCACCTGCTGCACCTGGCCGGCATCAGTTCCATCGTGCTGGAAAGCCGGTCACGCGCGTATGTCGAACAGCGCGTGCGCGCAGGCGTGCTCGAACAGGGCACCGTCGACCTGCTGACGCATGCCGGGCTGGGCGACCGGCTTCACCGCGAAGGCCTTCGTCATCAGGGCATCGAGCTTCGCTTCGGCGGGCAGGGCCACCGGATCGATATGACCGCCCTCACCGGCGGCAGTGCGATCGTCGTCTATGGCCAGCAGGAAGTGGTGAAAGACCTGATCGCGGCGCGCGTGGCAGCGGACGGTACGCTGCTCTTCGGGGTGTCCGACCTGGCTGTGCATGCCATCGATTCGTCGTCCCCCTCCATACGTTGCCGGCACGACGGCGACGACCTGACCGTGCGCTGCGACATCATCGCCGGCTGTGACGGCTTCCATGGCGTGTGCCGCGATGCGATTCCCGCGGGCATCCTGAAGGTGTTCGAGCGGACCTACCCGTTCGCGTGGCTGGGCATTCTGGCCAAGGCCCGGCCGACGCACGAGGAGCTGATCTACGCGTATCACGAGCGCGGCTTCGCGCTCTACAGCATGCGCTCGCCCGAGATCACGCGCCTCTACCTGCAGGTGCCCCCTGACGAGGACATCTCGCTCTGGCCCGACGACCGCATCTGGACCGAGCTGCGCACGCGCCTTGAAACCGACGACGGCTGGAAGCTCGAAGAAGGCCCGGTGCTCGAGAAGGGCATCACCGGCATGCGCAGCTTCGTCGCCGAGCCGATGCAGTTCGGCCGACTGGTTCTGGCCGGCGATGCGGCGCACATCGTGCCGCCGACCGGCGCCAAGGGCATGAACCTCGCGATCGCCGACGTGCGCGTGCTGGCGCGCGCCCTCACCCGTTTCTTCAGTGCGGGCCGCGACGACCTGCTGGCGGCGTACTCGCAAACCTGCCTGAAGCGCGTCTGGCGGGCGGAGCATTTTTCCTGGTGGATGACCTCGATGCTCCACATTTTTCCGGGCGACGACACCTTCGGCGGCCGCCTGCAACGTTCCCAGCTCGACTACGTGGTCCGCTCCACTGCCGCGTCGACGAGCCTTGCTGAAAACTATGTCGGCCTGCCCTTCGCCGACCCCTGATCGGGACCACCCATCATGATCGACAAGATCGTTCCCTCCATCGCCGCCGCCGTGGCGGACATCGGCGACGGCGCCACCGTGATGATCGGCGGCTTCGGCACCGCGGGCATGCCGTCGGAGCTGATCGACGCACTGATCGCGCAGGGCGCGCGCGACCTCACCATCGTCAACAACAACGCGGGCAACGGCGAAACCGGCCTCGCGGCGTTGCTGAAGGCACGGCGCGTGCGCAAGATCATCTGCTCATTCCCGCGGCAGACCGATTCGCAGGTGTTCGACGGACTGTATCGCGCGGGTAAGCTCGAGCTCGAACTCGTCCCGCAAGGCAACCTCGCCGAACGCATCCGCGCCGCAGGTGCAGGCATCGGTGCGTTCTTCTCGCCCACCGGCTTCGGCACGCTGCTGGCCGAAGGCAAGGAGACGCGCGTGATCAACGGCCGCAACTACGTGCTGGAGTACCCGATCCACGCGGACTTCGCGCTGATCAAGGCGGAGCAAGGCGACCGCTGGGGTAACCTTGTGTATCGCAAGACGGCGCGCAACTTCGGCCCGATCATGGCGTCCGCGGCCAAGTGCACGATTGCGCAGGTCCGCGCAGTGGTGCCGCTCGGCGGCCTCGACCCTGAAGCCATTGTCACGCCAGGCATTTTCGTCGCGCGTGTAGTGCCAGTCACCAGCGCTGCAGCGATGTCCGTGCCGCAAGCCGCGGCCCAAGGGTGACCCGAATGAGGGAGATGACGATGCAACGCTTCACCCGTGACCAGATGGCGGCGCGCGTCGCGCGGGACATCCCCGAAGGCGCCTACGTCAACCTCGGCATCGGCGCGCCGACGATGGTGGCCAACCACCTGCCGCGCGACCGCGAGATCTTCCTGCACAGCGAGAACGGAGTGCTGGGCATGGGGCCCGCTCCCGCGCCAGGCGAAGAGGACCCCGATCTCATCAACGCCGGCAAGCAGCCGGTGACGCTGCTGACCGGCGGCGCCTATTTCCACCATGCCGACTCGTTCGCGATGATGCGCGGTGGCCATCTCGATTTCTGCGTGCTGGGCGCGTTCCAGGTCTCCGCCGGCGGCGATCTCGCCAACTGGCACACCGGCGGCAAGGACGCGATTCCTGCGGTCGGGGGCGCGATGGATCTCGCCATCGGCGCGAAGAACGTGTTCGTGATGATGGATCACCAGACCAAGTCCGGCGAAAGCAAGATCGTCGCGGCGTGCAGCTATCCCGTCACCGGCCTCGCGTGCGTCAACCGCATCTATAGCGACCTCGCCGTGATCGATGTCACGCGCAGCGGCCTCGTCGTGATCGACATCGCGCCCGGCCTCGACTTCGCCGAACTGGCGCGCCTCACCGGCGTTCCACTCACCAATGGTCTTGCCGCCTCGATCTCGGCCTGACCTCCAAGGACCCTTTACCATGCCCGAAGCCTTCATCTGCGACGCCATCCGCACCCCGTTCGGACGCTATGGCGGCGCCCTGGCCCATGTTCGACCGGACGACCTCGGCGCGCTGCCGATCAAGGCGCTGATGGCGCGCAATGCCGGCGTCGACTGGACCGCGGTGGACGATGTCATCGTTGGTTGTGCCAACCAGGCCGGCGAGGACAACCGCAACGTCGGGCGCATGGCCTTGCTGCTGGCCGGCCTGCCCGACGTCGTGCCGGGCAGCACGATCAACCGGCTGTGCGGGTCGAGCCTCGATGCCATCACGATCGCCGCGCGGGCGATCAAGTGCGGCGAAGCGTCGCTGATGATTGCCGGCGGCGTCGAGAGCATGACGCGCGCGCCGTTCGTGCTGGCCAAGGCGGACAGCGCGTTCTCGCGCGCCGCGAAGATCGAGGACACCACAATCGGCTGGCGCTTCGTCAATCCGTTGATGAAGGCGAAGTACGGCATCGATTCGATGCCCGAGACGGCCGAAAATGTGGCGCAGCAGTTCAATGTCAATCGCGCCGACCAGGATGCATTCGCCCAACGCAGCCAGGAGCGCGCGGCGGCCGCCATCGCCGCGGGGCGCCTGGCCGAGGAGATCGTCCCCGTCACGCTGCCCGCGAAAAAGGGCGACGCGGTCGTGTTCGCGCAGGACGAGCATCCGCGCGCCACGACGCTCGAAGCGCTGGCCAAGCTGCAAGGCATCGTGCGGCCCGATGGCACCGTCACCGCCGGCAACGCGTCCGGCGTCAACGACGGCGCCTGCGCCATGCTGATCGCATCGGACGACGCGATCCGCCGCTTCGGTCTCACCCCGCGCGCGCGCATCGTGGCCGGTGCCGCCGCCGGCGTGGCGCCACGGATCATGGGCTTCGGCCCGGCCCCTGCTTCGCGCCGCGCGCTGGCGCTGGCGGGCCTCACCATCGGGCAGACGGACGTCATCGAGCTGAACGAGGCGTTTGCCGCGCAGGCGCTGGCGGTGACGCGTGACCTCGGTCTTGCCGACGATGCCGCCAACGTCAATCCCAACGGCGGCGCGATTGCCTTGGGACATCCGCTCGGTGCCAGCGGCGCGCGCCTTGTCACCACCGCGATGTATCAGCTGCAGCGCACGGGTGGCCGCCACGCGCTGGCCACGATGTGCATCGGCGTCGGCCAGGGGATCGCGCTGATCATCGAGCGCGTCTGAAGCACATTGTCACGACTTACCACTTCACAATTTTCCACCGTCCCGAGACTCCGCGATGTCCACGAAACCTGCCACCACCCCCGTCGCCGGCTACCGCCGCAACGACCGCGGCACGCAACCCGATCTCCTGTATCCCCCCTATGCCTCGACGGTGAAGCGAGCACCCTCGCATCCGCTGGTGCTGCTGCCCGCGTCGTTGTCGGAAGTGACCGGCCCGGTGTTCGGTTTCGACGTGCTGAAGGCCACCGACCACGACCTCACCAAACAGCATGCGGGCGATCCGATCGGCGAGCGCATCGTCGTCTCGGGACGCGTGCTCGATACCAACGGCCGGCCCGTCACCAACACTTTGGTGGAGGTGTGGCAGGCCAACGCCGCAGGCCGGTATCCGCACCAGCGCGACCAGCACAACGCACCGACCGATCCCAATTTCACGGGCGCGGGCCGCACGCAGACGGACAGCGAAGGCCGCTATCGCTTCGTCACGATCCGTCCGGGCGAATATCCGTGGCGCAACCACTACAACGCCTGGCGGCCGGCGCACATCCACTTCTCGCTGTTCGGCCCGGCCTTCTCGACACGCCTCGTCACGCAGATGTACTTTCCCGGCGACCCGCTGCTCGACTACGACCCGATGGTCACCAGCATTCCGGACGAGCGCGCGCGCCGGCGCCTCGTCTCGGTGTTCGACTGGGAAACGACGATCCCCGAGCAGGCACTGGGGTACAAGTTCGACATCATTCTTCGCGGCCGTGACGAAACGCCGATGGAGAATTACCTGCCCGCGAGGAGCTGAACCATGAGCTTGCAGACCACTTCCTCGCAAACCGTCGGCCCGTATCTACACATCGGCCTCACCTGGCTGATCAACGCCGACCTCACGGGCCCCGGCATCACCGGCGACACGATCACGATCGAAGGGTGCATCACCGACGGCGATGGCAAGCCCGTCACCGATGCGCTGGTCGAAATCTGGCAGGCCAACGCGGCCGGCCGCTACGCGCACCCGGAAGATACGCGCAACCTGCCGCTCGAAGCGGGGTTCCGCGGCTTCGGCCGCGCGCCCACCGATGCAGCAGGCATGTTCCGCTTCACCACGATCAAGCCCGGACGCGTGCCCGGCGAAGGCGGCGTGCTGCAGGCGCCGCACATCAACGTGACGATCTTCATGCGCGGCATGCTGGCGCATCTCTTCTCGCGCATCTATTTCCCGGATGACTCCGCCAACGCCACAGACCCGGTGCTGGCACGCGTTGCCGCCGACCGGCGCAGCACGCTCGTCGCGCAGCCCATCGCGGGCAAGCCGTCGGCGCTGGAGTGGAACGTGCGCTTGCAGGGCGCGGGCGAAACGGTATTCTTCGACGTCTGACCACGGCCTGCGCCCGGCAGGCTCCCCTTCGACACCGTCATGCCCTTCGCCGACCTCGCCGACATCCGCCTGCACTACTGCTTCGACGGTGCGCCATCAGCACCGGTGCTGGTTCTGTCCAATTCGCTGGGCACGGATCTGCGCATGTGGGAGCCGCAGATTGACGCGCTGGCGCAGCGCTTCCGCGTGCTGCGCTATGACACGCGCGGCCACGGCCAATCGGGTGTCACGCCCGGTCCCTATGCCATCGAAGGGCTCGCGCGCGACGTCCTCGCGCTGACCGATCACCTGCAGATTGCGCAGTTCGACTTCTGCGGCCTCTCGATGGGCGGCATGACGGGTATGTGGCTCGGCGTCCATGCGCCCACGCGCGTGCGCCGAATGGTGCTGGCCAATACCGCCGCGCGCATTGCCCCGCCGGAACTGTGGAACACCCGGATCGACAAGGTGGCCAAGAGCGGCATGGCGTCGATTGCCGATGCGGTGCTGGCGCGCTGGTTCACCGGCCCGTTCCTCGCGCGCGAGACCGCAACCATGGCAGCGATGAAGGCGATGAT
>Ga0105048_10003725_pt1 | contig 24948 bp, 20 predicted proteins | sample MAT05_FD_78382 | JGI IMG/M metagenome (GOLD analysis project Ga0105048, IMG submission 78382) | Freshwater microbial communities from Lake Fryxell liftoff mats and glacier meltwater in Antarctica - MAT-05 | ecosystem: Environmental > Aquatic > Freshwater > Ice > Liftoff microbial mat | place... | reverse complement strand
CTGTGTACCACACAACAGGCATGGACGGTGATTCACCCGTCATCGTCGCACGCTCCACGGTAGCCGTCAGCCAGATTGATGATTGCGCCGGAATACGGTCACGGATTCTGAATTCCACAATTCGCGGGCCGACATGGCCATCAGTTGTGGGCTCTGTCGGCAGCGTCGCCCCGACTGTCCGAATCGTCCAGCGCCATCGACTGATGCCCTGTTCGACAATTTTCTCCCGCTGCACGTTTCCACGCAGCAGTACTTCATGGGATGTCAACGACTGCTGATCAATCAGAATTGCGTCCAGGCTGGCATGGAGCGGTGTTTCCACGGTAAGCACGCTGGGAAGCGTTTCGTAAAGTGCCAGAGTGGTTGTGAGGATCTGCTTTCCAATGATCTGAGTCCTCGCAAGTATCAAATCAGGACTGTCTCCGGATGTCAGCGCCAGACCCTTTTGCCAGTGGAGTGGAACGGTCGCCACGGGTTGGCTGGTTTGCCAGGCCGCATCGAATTCTTCGGAATACACAGGTGGCCAGTTTTCAGCATCCTGCACAGTCAATCCACTGCCCGATCCAGTTCCCACTTTGATGCTCAGTACTTCCGCAGCCTCGGGAATGATCAGCGGCAAGGGATCCGTTGTGGCCGCCGGCGTCCAGAGGTAATTGACTTCGAAAGTCACACTTCCACGTCGAGCTTCCGGCAGACGGAAACTCCAGTGTGTTTCAGAATCACTGTCAATTACCTCCGTGGCTCGCAGGATTTCGCTCTGTCCGGAAATACGCACAGTCGGTTCAACGCCAGCGGGAACGATCAGAGACAAACTGGCCAGGTCTCGGTGTTCAATTTCAAAACCGATCGTCTCCAGCACTTCAATCCCGGAACCTCGAGGCTGCATTCCGATCCGAATATTTGCGCGCACGGAAGGAGCCTGGGCCGGAAGTTCCAGGCGAATCGGAATCGATGCATCGTCGTGCAGCCAGCTCTCTGATTTGAGCCCTGATTCTACGGCAACTGCGGCCGCTGGAGCTGGCAGAGGAATCGTCGGCAACGGTTCCCCTGTTCCCATGCTGATGGGACGAATAGAGAATTCATCAGATTCAATCGTGATCAGCACAAACGGCTGACCGAGTCGTGCCTGAATTTCCGGACAACGCAACTGGATCGCTCCGGAACGCACTGCCGCCAGTGGAGCATAAGCGCGAAATTCCACGATGAATTCCCCGGACTGCCGTTCGCGAAACGTCATCTGCAGCACATCCGTTTCGCTGTCTGACTGCTGCGGTGAAAGTGGCACAATGGTCTTTCCGGAAATCAGCCGAGTCGTGCCTGGCAGTATCTGCCATTCGCCGCTTGAATAGCCAGGCCAGTAAATTGCCAGATCCAGCAGCGAACCGGTCAAGACGCTGATCGGGTAACGCGCGGTCAGGATCACGTTTTGCGGATCGGGTTGCAGCGTGATTTCCGGCGAAACCGCAAACTGTGCCTCGGTCTCTTCGACATGCAGCACGATGTTTGATTCTATGGAACGCATCCGAAACGCCGTGGCTGCGACGCTGAGATCGGTCTCAGAAGTCACGCGTTTTCGCTGGGCGCCTTCAACGACGGTCTGCTGCACCAGCAGGCCCGTCGGAAATAAAATGTCCAGATCTCCGGACTGCACGTTGGCATCCTGTATCGCGGGCAGCGCCACGCGGATATCCTGCGGAAAGGCGCGATTCGCAAGTTCCAGATCAAACGAAAGCGTCAGCGGACCTTCGGTGGCCGTCGTCAGTCGAACCAGCGCTGTTACGGGATCTGAAGTTGATGTTCTTTCGAAATTGTTGAGCACAGAGATACCGCTCGAATTCCGTGCATCGATTTCCTGCAGTTGAAATCCGGCCGGGAAGGTGACGCGAACTTCATTGATCGGACTGCCGCTGATCTGCAGTTGCTGAGACCCTGTGAGGTTCACGGGAATTGTCGTGAAGTCCAGCTTCATGCGATTCTGGACCTGAATTACCGGTTTCTGAGTCACGCGCTGGACGACGTCCGACCATGACAGACTGAACGCCTGCGCAAGACCCCAGAATTCTACTGAGCGAATACCTTCTTCGTCGCGCGTAGGCTTATCGACCGAACCGACAGGCAGACCCTTAAGTTCCACTGGCCCGGCAAACTTGATATCAGCGTGCGATGCCGTGGCGGACGGAAGATTTAGACTCAGCTGACGTACACCTGGCACCAGCGACCGTGCTTTGCCCATCATTTCCAGGGTGATCGTATGCAGGCCTGCACCAAGTAGATGCAATTGGCGCGAGTTCTGCTCACCAAATTCCGGCACGGCCTCCGACTTCGGTGCGTCGGACTTGTGATTGAAACGCTTGAGAAACACGTCGCCGAATGACATCGGGATTGTCACCCATTCGTCCGCTGGCCGGACCTGAATCTGCAACTCCAGCGTGATGGTGATTTCATCCCGATCGACGACCGCTGAAAGTTCCTGCTGCGCGATCGTATACAGCGGCACAGCCAGCTGTTCCAAACCTCGCTGAAGCAGTTCGTCGATCACTCGATCAATCGGCAGCAGTTCCCGGTACGGAATGAGATCACCAGACTCTGTTCGAAGCAGGACATCTGGCTTGACGGGCGGCGGGACCGATCCGGCAGGCACATGGCCGGAAGGGGCAGCAGGCGATGTGACAGGCGGCACCGTTCCTGAATCCTGAGCGCGCAGCATCACGGATCCGGTGAGCCCGGATAACGAAAACAAGACCAGCAATAACAATCGGAAAATTGCCATGCAGATAGTCTACGCGGTATTCGGCGGTTGGAGAAGACGTTGAGGAAAATCAACGCAAGACGGTTACGAGTTCCCGACCGAGCAGAGTAGTGGCGGCAGACAGGAGGTCTGGAACGAAAATGTCGAATGTGCTGCCGTCGAGCTTTGTGATGGTTCCACCGGATTCCGCGACCAACAGAGCTCCCGCTGCGACGTCCCAGGGATGAAGGCTGCTGGACCAGAAGCAGTCAATGCGACCGCTGGCCACATACGCAAGATTCAATGCCGCTGAACCACTCCGCTGCACGGTTTGGAGTTGTGTGAGTGCATTCAGAAAGCGGCTGACCGCGGGATTCTCACGGTCGGTCGCGACAGGCAGGCTGGCCATCGCCATGGCCGATTTGAGGTTGATTTCTCCGGAAGTCCTGATCGGCTGACCGTTCAGCGTTGCGCCGTGACCGAACGCAGCTGCAAATGTTTCGTTTCGCGTCGGGTCAAAAATGACACCGACTTCGATGTGATCGCGTACCCAGAGTCCGATAGATACGGCGTAATACGGAAAACCATGAACGTAGTTGGAAGTTCCGTCGAGCGGATCGATGATCCAGAAGGATTCAGTGGCCGCGTCACGATCGTTGAGGTTTTCTTCGCCCAGAAAACCGTGGTGAGGAAACCGATTCTTCAGAGTCTGCACAATCGCCGACTGTGACGCTTCATCGGCTTCTGTCACCAGGTTGGCACGGCTCTTTTCCCGCACGGAAAAACGACCGATCCAGTCCTGAAGCACGCGCCCTCCGACATGCGCCGCGTCGATGGCTGCTGCAAGGTATGTGTGCCGAGCCGACGATCCCTGATCTGTGGAATTCATAGTAGGTTTTCAACGACAGTGTGGATTGAACAGTTACGACTCATGGTGCCGATGACAGTGATTGTAACAAACGTGGTGCCTGCGTCCTTTGTGTCAACAAATCTGAAAGTGGTTTCGCCAGAAAACACGTCCGTCGGGAGGTTTCGGAAACAACAATTGAAAAATATGTTGGCCAAAAGTGATTCACTTCGCTTTGAATTGAACTGAAATGCCGTCCCATGCCTGAACTTACTACTGCTCAAGTCGTGTTGCTGCTGTGTGTCGGCGTGTTCACAATGGCCGCGGCGATTTGTGACTTGCGGCTTCGCAAGATCCCGAACAGGATGACAGCCCCGATGTGTGTGGCAGGCATCGTCTATCAGGTCGCATTCTACGGAATGGACGGTCTGTGGGTGTCTTTGCTGGGATTTGCGGCTGGATTCGGAATTCTGTTCGTGCTTTGGATCATCGGATCCGCTGGCGGGGGAGATGTAAAACTCATCTCTGCACTTTCGACATGGCTCGGTTCGCTGATGACGCTCAAGGTTCTGTTCTGCAGTCTGATCTTTGTGACGACAGGGACAATCGGCATCGTCCTGAGTGGTCTGCTGTTGCAGGGTCCTCGCCGTACGAAGGATCAATATCTGACAACAAATGAAACGGGCAAAGGGGAAACGACTGAACAGCGTCAAAAACGGCGAGTCATGGCATTTGCTGTTCCGGTCGCAGTTGCCACGTGGTGCGTAGTGGCGTTGCAGTTATACGGAAACCGAGGGTCGTGACGCCCATTCACATAACGTTCAGACTGAGCGGCAGATTCTGCCGATCAACGAGAAAGGCGAGGTTTGGTAATTCTCTGCGCCTATTCGTTCAGCCACGTTTTCCCAGCGAGTTCGGCTTATGAAAGTTCAACGCTCCGAATCTTCAAATCGCAAAGGTGCGATCCTGTCGATGGAGTTGATTCTCGTTCTGCCAATCTTTCTGCTGCTCATTTTTTCCATTGTCGAGTTCTCCATGCTCATGTCGGCTCAGACCAGAGTGGCCAATGCCGCTCAGAACGGAGCCCGCCTGCTGAGCGTCGGTGGAATGCCCTCGGCGGCGGCAGAAGCCGACATTAAGGCCCGAGTCGAACAACTTCTCGGCCCATCGCTGGCCCGGGAATGCGTTATCACAATTGATCCGGGAAACTATGCGTCGGATCTGGGCCATGTTTACGTTCAGGTTCCCATGCGAAATGCGTGTCCGGATTTGTTGTGGATGACCGGATTCAGCGTGGCCAATCGTTCGATCAACTGCAACGCCGCAATGGCAATGGAACGCATCGCATCAGCTGTTGATGTTCAGCGTCATTGATGCTGAGTATCGAACTTCCCCTGTGTTGAACGGACTTTGTCTGGAGAATCGTTGTGAAGCTGACTCCCTGGATGCTCACCGTAGCTGCTTTTGCCGTCATCTGTCTTCTGGCCGTAACATTCTTCTTCAAAAAGCTCTGGGCGACGGAAGTGGTTCAGGCTCCGCCGGTTCCTGTGCGTACAATGCCGATGGCTATCACTGAGGTTGAGCCTGGCACTGTAATTACAATGAAACACATTGGAAACGGTCCTGTGGGCTCCGATGAAAAGCTGGCACCGGATACGATCATGAATCTGGATTCTCTCGTTGGCCGCATTGCCAAAGTGCGAATTCCATCCGCTGTTCCCCTGCAGGGCTCGATGTTCTACGCCATCGGCGACTATCCGGGACTGACGATCGAAGAGGGCAAGCGGGGTGTCACGATTAACGTCGATGACGCCACTGCGATCCTGAGTGGAATGATCAAAGCAGGGCAGTATGTTGATGTGCATATGACGACCGATACCAGCGCGGGAAATCGCCTGCAGTCGAACGGCGGATCCGATGCGAGCGCACGAACGGGTATGACAACAACGCTGTTCAAAGGCGTCAAAGTCGTGTCCATGAATCGTGGAGGTGCGAGTTCCGCATTGCAGGGCAGCGGGACGTCTGACAATGTTACGCTGGAGCTGGACGAAAAACAGGCACTCTACATGCTGCTTGCTCAGCAGAAAGGACAGATCGCCCTGACTTATAATCCGGCGGGTGCCGGGCCCGGTGGCGTCAACGTGAAGACGGAAAGTGACCGTGTCACCATGGAACAACTGCTGGGGCTGACTGACGAACCTGCGGAAAAGAAGCCATTTAAGACAGAACATTATCGTGGAGCAGGACATTCTGATTCATTTTGGCGCGACGGCGAACGTATAGATTATCAGGGAAGTGGCAACGACGTCGGCGATACAAGTCTGCAGAGCACCGGTGGATCTGTCGGCGGCGTTCAAACCAATGGTGCTCCTCCGAACAATGACCTGACCCGACAACAGCAGTCTGCGGTTTCCAGCAAGTTGTGATTGTCTCTGTCATCAAATGTGTTACCTGGCCGAGCGAACCTGGGGACGAATGAATGGTTCGGGACTGAGCCTGGTTTCCTTGAAAGCGTAGTGGCCCCTAAACGCGGATTGCTTCCTGGTTCTGAAATGAAGATCAGCTCAACACAAGAATTTCAACGTGGATTGCAGGAAAGGCAACCTGAACGACATCGTTTCCGTCGTGGCGCGATCATGATCTGGAGCGTCTGGGTTTTTCTTGCGATGCTGATGATCGTGGCGTGTTTCTTCAACGTCATGTGGTTAACGTGTGTTCGGGCCGAAGCGCGGCGACATGCGGATTCCGCCGTCATCGTCGGGGGCCATGCGTACTTATCTGATGACATCCTGCGAGCGCATCAACAGCCGTTTGAGATTGCTGGCCGAGCCGCGCGGTGTCGCAATGCGACGGTAGCCTATCTCCGTCAGGCAGGCGACAGTTCTCTGATTCCCATGATCAATGAGAACGACGTTGAACTCATTCAACCCCTGGCAGCAGCCCGGACCGGCATGAATGGACTGATGCAGCAGACTGACACCGTGCCCGAACAGATTCGCGTCACGTTTGGCAAGGGCCAGTCGAACGATCAATTGCGAATGTTCTTCAGTGGCTTGACCGGCGTTCGCCATGCGCGTCTGGGTGTTTCGGCTGCGGCCAGGATTGAACATGCCCCTGCAGGATTTCTGCCGGGTGGAAATGCCACAATTCCCGTGCTTCCATTTTCAATTGTGGACCAAAGTCCCGGCGATGGTTCGCTGCAGAATGCCGGTGGACAATGGTCGCAGCAGATTGAATCCGGAGAAGGATTCGACAATCTGAGCTGGAATCCGGTGCAGCGAATTGTTGAAAACGGACCGGATGGACTGCCGGAAATCACACTGACGCTTTCGCCGAATTCCGTCGGCAACAACCCTGACAGCTTTGTTCCATTGAAGTTTTCCGCAGCACATCCAACGGGGAATTCGTGCCAGACCGTGAATTGGCTGCAGCTCGGCGTCACTGCGGCGGATCTGAAAACACTGGGATTGAATCAACTGTCCTTTCCGTGCACGATGTCGGCATCCGCGCTGTCCATGACGGAATGTGCTGAGATTGCCGCATGGTTACATTCACATGCAGGGCAGTCGTTTATCGTATGTTTGTGCCATCCAACAGTCAGTTCTGCAGGTCCAGAAAATGAATCGGCAGCTGGCTCCGTGTTGTCAACGGTGCAGTTGAATCGTGCCGTTGCCGCCAGAATCATGGCTTCGAGGATTTCGGCAGGAGGTAACGTGCGGATCTGTCTGCAGCCGTGTGTGCTGATTACTTCCACTGCGGTGATGTCTTCGTCTTTGCAGCCGACCATGAACCGCTATGTCTACAGCGTTCGCCTGTGCGAATGATCATCATGCAGGTTGTGCCGTCTTTATCTGTTTCTCGGACCAGGCTGCCTTCGACGCCAGTCCTCGACATTCTGGATTTGCCTGGACTGATCATTCGATAACTGATTTCGGTCCATTGCGCTCCTGCTGCAGGCCAATCGCTGGTGGACGGCATCGCTGCCATTCATTCTGAACTGAGAACACTTCATGGTCGCTGCAACTGAAGCATTGAACAACACGGTCCGCGATTTTCAAAAACTGAAAACTTCGCTCCATCGTCAAATGGTTGATGTGATCGACTTCAACAAGGCAGAAGGTCTGTCCGAAAGCGAACTGCGCGGACAGTTGCGTTCACTGGCCGATTATCTGTGTACTCAGCAGGCGTTGAGCCTGGACACTCAGCAGCGCGAAACGATGGTGTCGGAGATTATGGACGAGATCTACGGCTTCGGCCCGATCGAGTCTCTAATGGTTGATCCGCAGGTCACCGATATTCTGATCAATGGCCCGGACAGGATTCTGGTTGAACGCAATGGCTTACTGGAATCTACGAACATCCGGTTCGCGGATGCAAATCACCTCATGCAGTTTATTCATCGTCTGGTCGGTCGCGCCGGTCGTCGGATCGACGAATCCAGTCCGATTGTTGACGCGCGCCTGCCGGACGGTTCACGTTTCAATGCTGTGATTCCACCGCTCGCACTGTGCGGTCCGACTGTTTCCATTCGTCGGTTCGGCAACCACCGCCTGCAGATGGAGGATATGATCAACTATGGCTCATTGGCACCGGCAATGGCCGACTTTCTGATTCTGGCGATCCGTGGTCGCATGAATGTGATCGTGAGCGGAGGCACGGGTGCCGGCAAGACGACGTTGCTGAACTGCATGAGCCGCTTTATTCCCGATTCACAGCGTGTCGTAACGATCGAAGAAACAGCGGAACTCAGTTTGCAGCAGACCGACGTCATACCACTGGAGACCCGTTTGCCCAATCTCGAAGGCAAAGGTGCCGTGACGCAGCGTGATTTGCTGCGTAACGCTTTGCGCATGCGACCTGACCGCATCATCGTCGGCGAATCCCGAGGCGGTGAAGTGCTGGACATGCTGCAGGCTATGAACACCGGTCATGATGGCTCCATGAGTACCGTTCATGCCAACGACACACGCGAAACTCTCGACCGACTGGAACTGATGATCGCGCTTGCGGGCGTCGATCTGCCGTCACGTATCGCTCGACAGTACATCGCCAATGCGATCGACATCGTGATTCACGTTACACGTCTGCACACTGGTCAACGTCGCATCACGAGAATCTCGGAAGTGTCCGGGCTGAAAGATGGCGAGTACCTCATGGACGACATCTTTGTCTATCGGATCAGCGGAGTCGATAAAGATGGTCGCCCTGTCGGGAGTTTCTTTGCCACCGGTTATCAGCCGGTTGCCCTGCGACGCCTGGCACTGACAGGTGCCAATATTGAGCATTACCTCCCACTGTTCGAAGCCCGCGAACTGAAAATGACCAGGAACTGACTGCAGCAGCCTGCTGACCGAAGCTGTGATGCTGAATATCGTTTTTCGACAATTCGGAAACAGACGCCATGATCGCACCCAATCATCCCTTGCCGACGCTGGAACGACGGCGTGAGTTTGCCGGTCTGCTGCGCGAGAATCAACAGTTCGCAACCGGTTCCGGAAAAGGGATGAGCGAATCCGTTAACGGCTGGTTCGATTGTCTGATGATTCAATCGGGGATTCGGACGTCGCCGATGCTCTGGCTCGGATTGTGCCTTTTATCTGCGTTGGCATCAGGCGGCATGGCACTTGTACTCCTTGAGAGTGCTGTCCCAACAGTGTTCTTTACCGTTTTGGGTCTGCTGATGCCGGTCGGCATCGCGATCGCCATGCGAAACCGCCGTCAAACTGCCATCATGGCGCAATTGCCGAACATGGCTGATGAACTGGCGCGTAGCGCGCGAGCAGGGCGCAATCTGGAACGGTCTCTGATGCTAGTGGCTGGTGACACTCCGGCTCCCCTGGGAAACGAACTCCGAATCAGCGCGCGACGCCTGGAGATGGGGCTGGATGTTGCTAGTTCTGTTCGCGACCTTGCTGACCGCACCGGTGTATCTACGCTGGCAATGTTTTCTTCAGCGTTAGCGCTGCACCAGGATACCGGTGGTGACCTGATCATTGTGCTGGAGCGACTGGCAACAGCAGTGCGCGATCGGCTGCACTTTGTCGCTCGGCAACGCGCAGCGACGGTGGCCAGTCGCTGGGGCGCGGCGATGATGGTGATCATACCGTTTATTGTGATGATGATCTATACAGTGTGGTATCCAGATTATCTGGTTCGCCTTACGGATTCCTATGCGGGCCGGATTTCACTGTGGCTCGGCATTACCGGGCTCCTGACCGGCAGCTTCTTCGTGTATCGAATCCTGGCGAGAAGTGCGAGGTTCTGATGCCTGCAGGCGGTTTCAGACTTTGAAAGAATTCGTGGATATTAAGTCCATCATCGCAGATGAAATTTTCGACCTGACCGCATCGGAACGACCGATGCCGCAGCGACCGTGGAGCAAATTTTATGTACTTCATCTGGTTTCTTGCAGCGGCTGGTGTCCTGGCTGTTGGCCTTGCTCTGAAGAAGCTGTTCTTTCCTGCCGAAAAGCGGATCCTCAGTCCGTTTCAGCAGTCACGCCCGGTTCCCGATCTGCGTTCTGCACCGGATCTTGCGACGCAGGAAAAAATGCAGTCCGGACTGTTGAACCTCGCGAACATACCCGACAGCGAATTCACTCCGGCGGCGCAAAAAGTCCGTTTGCAGACGCATACGTTTGCTGCGCAGCGAAGTGTCGAACCTGCCCGCGCAATGGCTGGATGTGTAATGGACTCCGCGAGGAATTCGGCAGAGCAGGGGGTGAACCGGATTTCGACATGGGACGATCGCCGTCTGTTCTCAGAATTTCGTGGAATCCTTTCCAATGACGCCGGTCCAAAGAATCTGATCGTACCGGAAGATCTTCCGATGCGAGATGGCGAAATGTTCTTCGGACGTATCACGCCGTCAGTGGCTCAACTGCTTCCCGAAACTGCTGCCCGACGTGAAGTGCAGAGAAAGAATCTCCTGGGTGCCGGATACCTGTCCCGCGCTTCGTGGATCAATCTGACCGCAATCCGATTTGTCCTGGCGTTTCTTTCCACCGTGCTCGTCGGCTACTTTCTGATCGTGCTCCCACCCGCTGCGGAACCGTGGCTGGTCGCGATGCTGGTCATTGCACCGTTGCTGGCATGGGCGATTCCGCCACTGGTTGTGTCCTTCAGAGCATCGGAACGTAAAATCGACATCGAACGCGGGCTGCCGGACGTGCTGGACATGATGAACATGGGCGTCAGTCAGGGGCTCACCGTCCCGCAGTCGCTCAAACGCATCAGCCGGGAAATTGGCAGCGTACATCCGGCGCTTGCGGAAGAACTGCAACTGGTCAATCAGCAGGCGGAAGTCGGCAGCATGCCTCAGGCACTCCGAAACTTCAGCCAACGCATTGATTCTTCGGAAGTGAATTCGTTTACGTCGTTACTCATTCAGTCAGAAGTCACCGGCACGAGCATTTCCCGGTCACTGACGGAATACAGCGACGGCATCCGCAGTTCGTTGAAAGAACGCGCGGATGCACGCGCGAATCTGGCATCGTTTCAACTGCTGTTTCCCGTCGCGTTGTGTCTCATGCCGTCCGTGTTCCTGTTCCTGATGGGACCTGCGAGATCTCGATAGAGTCGGATCCGTACCGATTTCCAGCATCGACCGAGTGACCTGAGCGGTAGCCCGAGCAGTTCGGACGTTTCGCTCATTGTCAGCCCCTGATACCACAGGAGGTCGAAGAGCGACCGGTCTTCTTCCGGAAGCTTCTCGACATATTCATGAAACTCCGTCCACTGGCTCAGTTTCTGCGGGTCAGATGAGTCTTCATTTGACTCCCGATGCCGGGGTTGACCGACACTTTCATCGCTGGCTGAGGACGGTGATTCGAAAATCACTGGGCTGTTACGCTGTCCGAAATGGTGGCGTGACAAATCGATAAAGTTCACGGCGAATCAGACATGCCGCAAGGCGAAAGTAATCGACGGGCGTCTCCGGCTGACGTTCAGCCAGATACTTCCAAAGTCGCACGACGGAATTCTGCAGCAAATCATCCGTGTCTTCAAAACGCCGGACGGATGGAATATCGTCAAGAATTTTGTGAGCCAGCAGCCTGAGTCGCCGCATCGAGATTTCCAGCAGTTCGCGACGTGCCTAATCGTCACCAGCCTGATGCCGCTCCAGCCAGTGGCGAACTGCGATCATCGAATCGCCAGCATCGGGTTCAGGGGCTTGGTTCATGAAATCGATGATCCTGTTGAATTCGTCGAGGACATTTTTCGGATGATTCTGGCCAAGGTGTCGATGGACTTTCGATGGTGTTTGTGGAGGATGACCTTAGAATATAGGCGATTCGAAAGGCTCCTCACATCGCTGGATATGCGGTCGCCGACATTATCCTGACAGATGACTCGTCCTGTCAACGTGTTTGGCGGTTTATTCACGGCTGCCAGTTTGTGGATTTGTATTGTAGGGTGTGACAAGCGCCAGCGCAGGCACACCAAGTCTGAGATTCGGTGTGCCTGCGCGTTGCTTGTCACACCCTACGGTTTGTGAGTTTCGCGGGGGCAGTTGTGAAGCCAACAACACTGGATGACCTGCTTTCCCTTTGGGAAGTCCAAAAGGAAACTGGTACGCCTTTGTCGCCGGAACAACTCTGCTCGAAATGTCCGGAATTGCTTGCAGAATTTCGCTGGCACGTTAAAGCGCTTGAAGCAGTTGACTCACATTTTGGCATTGTCACCGACAGCCGTGCTGCTTCAACACCGGGATTTCTTGCAGATGGCTCACAGTCTCCTCCCTCAGTCGTGCGGATGTCATCGGAATTCGTCGTTGAGAAACTGCATGCCTCGGGAGGACTGGGATCCGTCTACCTGGCACATGACCCCATCCTGAATCGTCGGGTGGCTCTGAAGTTTCCGCGACAGATCCGCCAGTCGATCGCAGCCCGCGCTCGGTTTGAGCGGGAAGCTCACATTACAAGTCAGCTGGATCATCCGGGAGTTGTGCCAGTTCATGCCATCAGCACGACTGAGGGTTCACCGTCGTGCTACGCCACGCGATTTGTCGAAGGCCTGACGCTGCGCGATGCGATTCGTGAGTTTCACGAGTCCGGGGCACTGACGACCGGCGTCGAGTTTCGCCAGCTACTTCAGCGGTTTGTCACAGTCTGCAACATTGTGGCCTATGCGCATGACCGCAGGATCGTTCATCGCGACATTAAGCCAGGCAACATTCTGCTGGGAGCGTTCGGAGAAACTTTGCTGATTGACTGGGGATTGGCCAAGGTGCTTGGTGAAAAGGCGGATGAGAATCCGCCCGATCCAATGCTCGTAAATCGCAGACCTCGCGAATCGCACGATGACATCACTTTGTCGGGGCAGATGATGGGAACTCCGGCGTATGCCAATCAGCTGCTGACAAAAGCGATCAGCAATTCAGAACTGGCCAATCGACAGACTCTGAACGCGCTGCGCTCACTCGTTGATGACGTTGTGATCAGCAAGTTCGACGAACAGACGGCCTTGAGTCTTTCCGAACGGCAGTTTCTGAACAGTGTCCTGATGCAGTATCAGGCGTATGCCACACTTCAGGACAATTCAATGGAAAGCCGCGCCATCCGCGCAGAAGGACTGAGGCAGCGCGGACGGATTCATATGCGGCTGTCTGACGACATTCCGGCTTTGGAGGACCTTCGCGCAGCATCGGTGCTTCTCAGAGAACTCCTTGATGAAAAAGGCGGATCGCAATACCGGGCGGTGCTGGCCGACACACTGAAGGACATCAGCCTGGTTCTGCTGCGGACCGGCAAGCTGGTTGAAGCCGAAGCAACTGCTGTACAGGGAATTCAACTCTGCTCGACGAAGTCGATCGCTGCCGATCACGAATCCTCCGACAGTCGGGCGGTCCGCGCGGCCCTTGCTGAACTGCATCGCATGCAGGGGACCATTCAGACCCGTCGACAGAAATGGAAAGACGCTGCTTCGTCGTTTCAACTTGCCGAACAATTGCTGGACGATCTTCTGATTCTGGATCCCGGAAATACCGATTATCAGCAGTCGCTGTCGACTGTCTGTCGGGCACTGAGTGTCACCTGGGGACGGACAGGAGACGTCGGACGCATGGCAAAGACCGGGAAGGCGAAGGCAGTTCTCAATGAGGCGGTTAGTGCTCTGGAAGCCGCCGCGAAACGTGATCAGACGGAAACCTCCCGCATGTCACTGGCAAAGGCCCGCATTGCACTGTCGGCTTGTCTGAGAACCGGCCAGGCGATCGCGCAGGCTCGACAGCAGCTGGAGCTGGCCGCTCACCTGCCGTGAATATTGCGCAGGAACATCCGGCCGAGTTTGAACTGCTCAGCCAGCTTGCCGCATTGCACGGAGAACTGAACGACGCTTTCGAGACTCTGAAACTTGAAGAGCAGTCGATGCATCATCACCTCAGAGAACTCGAGTTGCGGCGAATACTCATCGATGCCTTTCCGGAGAATCCGTTCTATCGGGTAGAACTTGTGCGGACTCTTGTGCGGCACGGGCGCGGATACATTCCGCGCGGGGATTTCACGAGCTCAGAAATGAGTCTTGCCACCGCTCAGACTGCGCTGATTGCTGCACGCCATGCATTTCCGGACGATCCGCTCATCAGGAAAACTCAGGGGGAAGTCGATCGGGGTCTTGGAAGTCTGCTCTTCAACATGGGCCGTTACCAGGAGGCAATGGTCCACTTTGACGCGGCGGTGAAACTGAATCCCTGCATTGATCATGTGGCCAGCCGGTTGCGGTGCATGGCGGAAGTGCGTCCCGACGACGTGCTCGAAGAGGCCCTTCAGATTGAACAGGGAGAATTACCGAACGGAGGTTCACTCAAGAATCTCATCTTTGCCACCGGCATTGCCGCGCAGCACGTCAAGGATCCAGAAGAATTCGTCGCACTGTGCGATGTCGTCACTCGGATGCTGCGCTACATGGTCGCAGAAGACTATTTTCCTAAGGACAGGACGATTCGGGAGCTTCTGACGCAGCGAAGATTCTCCAGACTCAGGTTACGTCCGGGCTTCAAGGACTTCCTGGTTCGGCTTGAACAGCGGAATCAGCAGCTCTCGACCTCGCCGTTGTTGTTGTGGGGTGCGTCGCTGCGGAAAACAATTCAGCTCACCATTGACAAGTTGTCGTGGCAGGACGTGAATCACCTCGGAGCCCCCGGAAAAATGTTGTATGGCGTCCTGAGCGTTTTCATGGTGAAACCAGCAAATAACCAGCCAGGACAGCCCGGAGTCGCTGTTCCGCCGTCTCGCTGACGAGCCCATGTGCTGGATTGTTGAACCACGAATTGACACGAATTAACACGAATGATGAGCATTCAAATTCGTGCCCATTTGTGTTCATTCGTGGTTTTCGGTCTGGAAAACGAGTATCAAACTGCGGACACACAGAAAACAGTCGAGTGAGCCGATTTCCTGGATTTCTGGCCGAGGATTCACTCGGCATTCGATGGGATGGGAAAGGCAGGAAGCCGGACTTTTTGAAATAATCGGGCTTCTTACGGGTTTCAACACAGGAAATCCGGATCGATGGATGCTTCGCAGGGAAAAGGGGTCAGGAACCAATAGCCAAATGGCCCGCAGGGTGCTGCGCACTATTGGTTCCTGACCCCCTTTTCCCGCGATTGCAATCTAAGGTTTAACAATGCACTGGTTACTCTTTTTCAAGTCATAAAAGGCTATTGCCATGCGTAACGCTCGCCGAGACCGTCGTAGGAAATTCCAGATTGAATTGCTCGAAATTCGCCAGATGCTGGCGGCCGACTTCTTGTATTCGCCGGAGGCACGATCAGGTGTTCCTGACGCAGGCTTTGGGTTCTCCCACTCGGCCAATGACCAGTTTCATGTCGTTGCCAACTTCGCGTACTACGAATCGTATCATTTTCTTACGGAAGCTCCTGACTACGAATCTTTCTTCTACGGTGAGATCCAGGTTCACGACGCAACGACCGGAGACCTGCTCCGGACAATCCAGAATCCTCTGCCGTACGGAAGTGGAGGATTTGGTAGTTTTGGAGGTGGCTTCAATTTCCGGTTGGTAGCGCCGAATGCGTTTGGATACTCGATTGATATTCATGACAACCTCATCCTGGTCGGCTCGCCAGGCTGGGATTCAAAGTTCGCGCTTGGCCACGAAGACCTGGACTTTGAAACGGGCGGGAAGGCATTTCTGTTCGATGCGAATACCGGCGACGTGCTGCACACGTTCGACGGATCGTTCGATCCGGTCGGCACACAGGGGCGAAACAATGACGGCTTCGGACGATCCGTTGCGATCGACGGCAATCGGATCGCGATCGGCGCGCATGGGCCGTCTTACGAGGACGTCGAGAGCCAAATCTGGGATACCGACTCAGGGCGTTCTTACGTTTACAACGCAACCACGCGCAGTTTGATCACCACCATCGAAAGCCCGTATGCCAGCCCCGGGGAGACCATCAACTTTGGGGCGACTGTTTCTCTGTCGGATGGAAAACTTGTTGTGACCGAGCCGGGAGAACCATCAGTTGCGTTATCTTCGCCTGGTCCAACTCGGGTGTACGATACGGAATCGGGCGGCCTGCTGCACATACTCTCGGCCAACGGCAATCACGAGGCAGTCATCAGGGGGAACGACATCGCTGTCGGCGTGGGTCAAACTTCCACACATCTCTTCAATGCCACGTCAGGAGCCCTGACACAAACGTTTGCCGCGCAGTTGTATGAGTTAGACGGCAACCTGATCGTGTCTGGCCCTGCTTCAGGAGACCCCACAGCGTTCCTGGTAATTCGGGATTCCTCCTCAGGCAACGTCCTGTATTCCGTTCCGCAGCCGCCGGACTTTGTCGAGGCCTATTGGGAATACAACCAGATTCCGCAAGTGTTTGAAGATCGCCTGCTCGTTCCTGGCCGGCATGGAGCATCAAGCGAATACGCAGTGTTTGTCTATTCGGTAACGGACGGTCCAGACAACAGCCCTCCAACTGATATCGCTCTGGCGAATGACTCGGTGCCAGAGAACTCAGCGACCGATACGGTGATTGGAACACTGACAGCGACGGATCCGGACGCTGGCGACACGCGGACATTCAGTCTGGTTGACTCCGCAGGAGGACGATTCAAGGTGAATGGCTCACAGTTGCTGGTGGACGCTGGCACGTTGCTGAACTTCGAAGTGAATACGTCGCACAGCGTGACCGTTCGCGTGACGGACTCGGCCAACAACACGTACGACGAAGCGTTCACGATCAACGTGACCGACATCAACGAACCGGCCACGGTGATCACGCTGACGCCGTCATCGGAGTCCGAGAACGCTACCAACGGCGCGCTGGTCGGCACGTTATCGACCGATGACCTCGACGCCAGTGACCCGGAGACGTATGAGCTGCTCGATGGCGCGGGCGGACGATTTGTGCTCGACGGCAATCAGATTCGAGTTGGCGATGCGACGCTGCTCGACTTTGAAACGTCCTCGAGTCACCAGATCACGGTCCGCTTGACGGATTCGGTCGTTCATGTGCTGGAGCAGACGCTGACGATCAACATTACGGACTTCAACTACACGCGGTTTCGGGAACGGGTTTCGCGTCTACGTTTTCGACGCTGGTGATGGTTCGCTGATTGAAACGCTCATGCCGCCCAACCCGGCTGGTGGAAGTACGTTCGGTTCGAGTTTGGCGATCTCCGGCAATTCGATTGTCATCGGTCAGCATTTGGCTCAGGTCGGCGGGTTCTCAGCGGGAGCTGCGTATGTCTATCAATACGATCCAGGCACTGGAGATGTGACGCTCGTCACCACACTGAACAATCCCAGCGCGAATGATGGTGACGGATTCGGTCGGGCGCTGGCTCTGACCGGCAACTCGGTTGTCGTGGGTGCAGACGCGGATGATACGCAGCGGTGCCGGGAATGACGTGCTGCGAGGCAATGAACTCGCCAACACTCTGACCGGTGGGCCCGGTGACGATCAGTTGATTGGCCTCACGGGAAGCGACAGTCTTGTCGGCGGCATCGGAAGCGACACCTATCATTTTCACAATGCCACTGGTCCCGAAACGGATTCCATCACCGAACTGGACAACCAGGGGTTCGCTGACACAGTGTCGTTCGTGTCGATGACTGTCGGAGTGACGCTTGATCTCGGGTCCACTGCGGTGCAGTCTGTTCACGCGAATCGAACGCTTCAGTTGTCGTCAGGCAATGCCTTTGAGGTGATCATCGCCGGTACGGGCAACGATGTGCTTACCGGAAACGCGCTGGCGAATACCTTCAGCGGCAATGCAGGCAACGACGTGCTCAACGGACGCGGTGGCAATGACGGACTTTTTGGCGGCGCTGGAAGCGACACCTATGTTTTCGATCCACCGACAGCTTTCGAAACGGACTTCGTGTCGGAAGACGCCAACGGAGGGACGGACACGCTGGACTTCACCGCAGTGGCCTCGGCCGTGACTTTCAATCTGAGCCTCACGGGAAACCAGACAGTTCATGCCAATCGCCTGTTGTCCATGTCGCCCGCCCTTGCAATCGAGAACCTCATTGGCGGTTCTGGCAATGACGTACTGACCGGCAACACGCTCGCCAACACGATTACCGGTGGTCCGGGGAATGACACGATCACTGGCGCCGGTGGCGACGATAGTCTGTACGGCGGAACCGGTGATGACACGTTCATCTTCAATGCGGTGACGTCCGCAGAGAGTGATTTTGTTGCCGAGTATTCTGGTCAGGGGACGGACACTATTTCGTTTTCCTCGCTGTCAATCGGCGTCACGCTGGGCCTCAATACAAACGCGATTCAGACGGCACACATGAATCGCACGCTGCAGATCAACTCCGGTACCACCATTGAGAACCTGACCGGCGGCTCCGGCGACGACAGTCTCATGGGCAATGACGGCAACAATACCATTCTTGGCAATCAGGGCAACGACTTGCTTTATCCGCTTGGAGGCAGCGACCTCGTTGCGGGCGGAGCCGGAAACGACAGTTACACCTTCGCCAATGCCGGCAGTCCTGAAACCGATATCGTGCAGGAATCTCCCGGCGAAGGAACCGAGGCCATCACATTTCATCTCGTAACGACAGACGTCGTCGCAAGGCTGGATACCGCAGCAGCTCAGTCCGTCCATCTGAATCGAGTCCTCCAGCTGTCAGATGCCGGGGCAATTGAGAATCTTGCGGGAGGAGTCGCCAACGATGAACTCTGGGGCAACAGCCTGAAGAACGCCATCCTGGGACTCGCTGGAAATGATGTCCTCCATGTCTCGTCAGCACCGGCGGGCGAGACCGATGAGTTGAACGGAAACAATGGGAATGACCGCTATGTCTTTCATTCACAGGCCGCAGCTTCAAGTGTTTTTATCAGCGAGGCCGGCAATCAAGGGTCCGACACGCTGGACTTCACGCTGATCGCAACAAGCGTCGATGCGTATTTGAATTCAACGGCCATCTATCAATCTTTCACGAATCAGACACTGCAGATCAGTAACAACTTCGATTTTAAGAACCTGATCGGTGGCTCTGGTAACGACAATCTGACGGGCAACTCTGCGGCCAACACGATCACCGGCGGTCCGGGGAACGACATAATCACCGCTGGCGGCGGCAGTGACATCGTGGCGGGCGGCACTGGAAATGATCGTTACAACTTCGCCAATGCTGCAAGCCCGGAAACCGATACGGTTCAGGAAGCACCCGGTGAAGGAATCGATCTGATCTTATTCAGCGGGGTCACTTCAAACGTCATCGCGAGGCTGGACACTGCGGCAAATCAGACTGTGCATCTGAACCGGATTCTTCAGCTTTCAGACGCCGCGACGATCGAACAACTGGCTGGCGGATCCGGCGACGATGAACTTTGGGGCAACGGTCTGGCAAACACCCTCTTTGGCGAACCGGGAAATGATATCCTGCATGTGTCTTCGAGCCCGGTGGGCGAAATCGATGTGTTGTTTGGTAATACGGGTGATGACCGATACGTCTTTCATCCGCAGTCCACGGCCTCGAGAGTGCTCCTCAATGAATCGCTCAGTCAGGGATTCGACATGCTGGATTTTTCACTGATCGCGACCAGTGTGAGCGCATGGCTGAACTCAACGGCGATCTATTCGCCGTATGCCAATCAGACGCTGCAGATCGGTTCGTCCACGAACTTTGAAAATCTGTCTGGCGGTTCCGGCGATGACCAGTTGCACGGCAACTCGACCGCCAACACCCTGACCGGCAACGGCGGCAATGACAGTCTGTATGGGAAGGACGGCAATGATGTACTGGTCGGTGGCGGGGGTGATGACTATCTGCTGGCTGATGCCGGCCGGGATATTCTGATTGGCGGAGTGGGAACGGACCTACTCCAGAGCGGTGATGATGACGACATCCTGATCGCAGGTTCCACGATCCATGACAACCTGCCAGCCAGTCTGCTGGATTTGCGGACAGCATGGACCGCTGCGAACAGTTATGCCGCGCGGATCACAAGCCTGCGGGCCGGTGTCGGTGCCTCGTCTGCTGCATTGCAGGCCGGCAGCACAGTACTGAATGACAGCCCTGCTATCGACACTCTTTCCGGCTTCACGGGCGAAGACTGGTTTTTCGGAGCACTCGATGACGTCATCACCGATCTGTTCGCCGGTGAGATCGAGGATCTGCTTTGACATGTGAATGTAGTGGCGTCGATCAATCCCTGGCCGTGAAGACGACGATTCTCTGTGGAGTGATGCGATCAATGATCTGCTCGACAGCGGCAAAGGAAATGATGCCTTCAACGGCGGCAGCGGAATCGATCTTTGCGATATGTTTGGAAATTGTTGACATATCTGGCCGACGACTGAAATGTGTTTCGATGGTTGGGGTGAGGCGTTCCGGAAGATGTTTGAACAAATTCCGATGCGCAGATTTCTAATCTGAAATCTCAGATCCAACGAGGCTGCCATGTTTCCATCATCGATCTTCGTGTGTTCCGAACTACGAAATACCCTGGCAGCACTCGTTCCGAGGGCTCGCGACGGCAGGAAGTTGCGACGGCGGCACCGGTCGTGCGACACGGAGCAACTGGAAGTCCGTCAGTTACTGACCGGGGACTTCGAACTGGCGGTGACCGGCGGCAGCACCGGCGCGGACGTGGCAAGGTCCGTCGCGACAGACTCCGCAGGCAACCTCTACACGACGGGATCATTCAACGGGACCGTAGACTTCGACACGGGTGCCGGAACCGTGAACCTGACCAGCGTTGGTTTGGAGGATATTTTCGTCACGAAGTCCGACAGCTCGGGCGGTTTTCTATGGGCGCGACGGTTCGGCGGACCCGGGTCAGATCTCGGGCTGGGAATCGGTATCACAGCGACCGGCAGCGCGGTGCTGACGGGTTCGTTTTCAGGAACGGCCGGGTTTGATGCGATCAGTCTGACATCTGCCGGATCGAGTGATGCGTTTGTGACCCGGCTGGATTTCGTCGGCATTGCAGTCTGGGCAGTGCGTGTCGGCGGCACAAGCGCGGACATCGGCAACGGAGTCTTCGTGGACGAGGTCGCTGGCGTCTACGTGACAGGCCGGTTTGAGTCGGTTGTGGATTTTGATCCAGGGGCTGGCACGGCAAGTCGATCAGCATCCGGCATCGACGGGTTCGTGTTAAAGCTGAATGCCGCCGGAAGTTTCACCTGGGTCAGCCAGTTCCCGAACGGGATTCGATTCAACGGCGGCACCGGACCTGGCGACAATCTGATTCAACTGATCGGGGTCGGCAACGAAGGCTTCAGTTACGAACCGTCAGCCACCACGACGGGCAGCGGACGGCTACTGGCGTATGGCATGTCGGTGCAGTTTGAGAACACTCAGAATGTCGGCGTCAGAGGTTCTCAGAATCTGTCGATTGAGCCACAGGGTTCGAGTGACCTGTTGTATGTGAATGGCACGACGGGATTCAACAATTCGGTCGCGTCGAAGATTCAGGGAGTCAGCGGTGGAGTCACGATCACTCCGCTGACTTTCGATAACGTCCGAAATATCACGATCGATGCCGGGCTGCGCGATCAGTTGCTGGCTCAGTCGAACGATGCGATCTCGTTCAATGCCGGAAGTCTGGAAGCGTTCGGACTGACGAGCCTGTTTGTGCGGACGGGCAAAGGCAATGACACGGTGACGATTAACAGTGCGGATCTTGGGCTACCGGTTTCCGGCGGCAGCTTCTGGGTGCTCGGCGGTTCGGGTGCCGATGAACTGATCGTCACGGGCGACGCGAACTGGGATCTGAACGACACGCGACTCGTCAGCAGCGGCGGCGGAAGGCTGGCGATTGATGAGGTGGAGAAAGCGCTGATCACCGGTGGTGTGTCCAACAATATCATCGACACGTGAGCATTCACCGGCAGCGTGCGGCTTGATGGCGGTGCGGGGAACGACTAGCATTTCTGGCCGACATAACTGCGGCCCTTGATGGCAGGGCGAGGGGTTCGGGAAGGAATCGGATTTCAAATTTCAAATCTCAAATTAGTAAAGCTTTTCCTGTCGAGGTCGCCATGTTTCGTTCGAAGTTCATGAATTCTCTGACGCAGTTGACCCTCAATCGCCCATTTTCAACGAAGCCACGCTCCAGAAGGCTCACGCGAAATCACCGCAGGTGTCGGACCGAACAATTGGAAGTCCGTCAACTGCTGACCGGGGATTTTCTCTGGGCGACGAAGTTCACGGGGTTGCAGGAGGACTCGGTCATTGCGGTCGCGGTGGATGATACGGGCAACGTTTACAGCACAGGCTCTTTCTCCGGCACGATCGACATGAACCCCGGCTCTGGTGTCCTGCAGTTCACGTCCATCGGAGTCAGTGACGGATATGTCACCAAACAGGATCCCGACGGCAATCTGATCTGGGCCAGGCAGATCGGCGGTGTTGGCAAAGATATTGGACTGGACCCGTCAGGCAATGTGGTCGTCGTCGGCGGATTCACGGGCACAGGAGACTTCAACCCGTCTGCCGCGACATTTTCGATGACCTGTGCCGGTTCCATCGACATCTTCGTTTGCAAACTCAACAGCGATGGCAATTTCGTCTGGGCCCGCCGGATGGGTGGCCTTGGTGCCGACGCAGCGGAGGCCGTCGCGGTGAGTGGCGCCGGACATGTTTACTCGACCGGTTCTTTCATGGAAACGGCTGACTTTGGTGCCACGACAGTGACTGGTGGCTTCGCTCCGGATGTCTTTGTGTCAATGATCAGCAGCAGCGGTGATCACTTTTGGGTGCGAGCCTTTGGCGGTACGGGAATTGACGGTGGTACGGGGATCGATGTGGACAGCACCGGTGATGTCGTCGTCGCTGGTTGTCTCCCGATATGGTGTTCGTCGGAAGGAACGTAAACGGCGAGACTCCCGAGGATCAGCGACTGGTCCTGCGTCGAAACGTCACGAATCTGGAACTCTGGCAAACAACTCCGGCCGGCACATTTCTGGTCGATCGCCAGCCGTTGAATCTTGTCCGTAGTGTGCGGGTGACCGGAGCGTCGATCGACTACGACACACTGGTCGTGGATTTCCATGCGGGCGGATCGTTCAGCGTTCCTGGTGGAATCGTCTTTGACGGGGGCGGCGAGGAACTGGCCAACATCCTTGAGATCATTGGGGTTGGCAACGAAGGGGCCGTCTATCGCCCTGCGGCAGTTTCACCAGCTCGTGGTGAAGTTCTCGTGCATGGGCAGTCGATCGCATTTGGTGACTGCGAAGTCGCATTCTTCTCGGCTTGCCCGTGAGCGGCGGAGCGTTCTGGTTTCTCGGCGCTTCGGGCGTGGATGTGCTGGATGTGAACGGAGATGCCAACTGGGATCTCAGTGACACGCGACTTGTCAGCAGCGGCGGCGGACGGTTACAGATTGACGAAATCGAACGAACCTTCATTACCGGCGGCACATCCGGCAATCATATCAACACGACAATGTTCTCGGGCACGGCCACACTCGACGGCGGAGCGGGGCACGATCTGCTCCGCAGCGGACCGGGCAAAGACATACTTTACGGCGGTATTGGAAACGACCGGCTACAGTCAGGTGCCGGCGATGATACGCTGTACGGGCAGGATGGAAACGACTTACTGTGGGGCGAAGACGGAAACGACACGCTCCACGGGAACGCGGGACACGATTTGCTGTGGGGCGGAAGTGACGACGACTGGCTCGGAGGACACGGAGGCAACGACGTTATGCAGGGCGGTGCTGGCAACGATACTCTGAACGGCGGTGAATTGAATGACCGGATATACGGTGATCTGCTGTACGGCGATGCCGGACATGACATTCTCAACGGAGGAAATGATTCAGACCTGCTCGATGGCGGAAGTGGTAATGATCGCCTGAACGGGAACGCTGGACTTGATCTGTACGTGCTGCAGGGAACGGGTGATTCCGAAGAACTTTGGCTGAATCACGTCTCCCCGACGAACGCGATCTTTCGCCGCCGTCCGCGCGGGCTGGTGTTTTCACTCGAAACCAAAACAATCACGATGGATGCCAGCGATGAATTTCACATACGGGCATTGGAAGGTGACGACAGCCTGCTCGTCGATCTGCTCTTCACGCAGCTCGGCAGCCTCGACGGCGGACTCGGCGATGACGTCAGCGGAGCGCCGGCGGGATGGACGAAGGTGAGCTGCTGATCGCAGTTTTCAGAGTTCAGTTTTCAGTATTCAGCAAACGAGCGCGGCATGGCGTCATGGTGGCGACAAGCTTTCCGGAATTTCCGTTGGGTTCACAGATTGTGTCGAAAGCATTGGCGTCACGCTGCTGCCGACGAGTCAGGTTGAAGAGCTGATCCCTTCCGGATTCCACGTCGTGGGCGAGGGACAGCCCCTGACACCAATTGTAGTACGAAGCGCCAACTGCAGGATCTCCGTGGACGGACAACGAGCCAAAGTGGGCACCGTGGTGCAGATTGGAGCGGTCATCGTCCCGCCGGACTTCACAGGTGACATTAACAACTACACGCTGTGGTATTGCACATCCGACGCAAAACTGGCGCACCAACTTAAGCATCTGGGCATGAAGGCGCAGCATGTTCCCACGATCTCCTTTGAACAAATCCCATCGTGTGACGACGGCCCGGATTCGTTCCATATTTCAGTCCCGCGCCCCGGAAAGCCCGCTCTGCGTCTCGATGGAGAAGTGTTTCCGTCCGGGACGCCCGCCGGAACATTCACCGCGAACTGGTGGGTCGAAACAAATCGGGGAACAGTAAAAATGCAAACGTTTGTGCCTGAGATTTTCATCGGCGGCGCGGACATCGTGCTGACGGCTGAAGCGAACAGTTCGCTCAGAGAGCTGATTGGCGGCCAGACACTGAACTTCCCGATCCTCCAGCAGTTCAACGTCTTCCAGACGGCTATGATGGATGTGAGCATTCTGGCACCGTGATGAATTGATCTTGTTGCAG
>Ga0105048_10003724_pt1 | contig 24951 bp, 23 predicted proteins | sample MAT05_FD_78382 | JGI IMG/M metagenome (GOLD analysis project Ga0105048, IMG submission 78382) | Freshwater microbial communities from Lake Fryxell liftoff mats and glacier meltwater in Antarctica - MAT-05 | ecosystem: Environmental > Aquatic > Freshwater > Ice > Liftoff microbial mat | place... | reverse complement strand
TCGCTCATAGTCTTTTCTCGCGTCCGTTCGCTTGTGGCGGGAGCTATACGCGCATCGCCGGAGCGGTCAACAAGGGGCTGTTCGGACGGAATATGGGGATTGGAAACGCCCACACCATGAGCGGGATCAGGCGCGCTAAAATATGCGTCGGGTTGGCGAACTGCTGTCGTCGTCCCCGTAGGTCGACCGCTGGCTGCTGCGGGACATGCTGCCGGTCATGGCGGCCAGCATCAGCATGACGACGCCAACGGCGAGCTGGTTATCCCAGAAGTGCGCGATCTCGACGGGCTGGTCGATGTTGAGGGCGAAGCCCGCGACGCTTATCCCGCCAGCCAGCGCGATCAGCGCGCCGAACGGGCCGCCGAAGAAGATGGTGAGGCCGCCAAGGAGGCCCAGCGCGCTGCCCACGGCGGGGAACATGAACTTCGGTTCGTCCAGGAAGGCCGACACGTCGGGGCTAAGCAGGTGATCCACGCCCCCCAACCAATCGTTGGTCGTGCGATAGAACAGCCAGCCAGAGGCCGCGATCAGTATGAGGGCGAACAGACGCCGCATCTCGTGAACGGGCGCAAGCCCGCCTCCAATACCGTGACAGGCAGAGAGTGGGCCCAACATGCTTACCAACAGGCTCCATTTGTGCGGTGAAATTCGAGGCTGGACGTACACGAAGCAGGGGGCTGGCGTTAACCTCACGCGCTATTTCAGCAAGCCCCGGAAGGCCGCAGTCCACACCAGCGTCGCGACCATCAGCGAGAACCAGCCAGCATTGATCGTGGAGGCCGTGGGCCGTGCATGCTCGGCTGCTTCGGCGTTGGGGGCGTGGCGGGCGGTGTGCTCGCGCCAGACGAAGTAGACGCCCTGTCCGAGCACCAGCAGCGCTGCCAGCCACGCCGCGAACGGATGCAGCAGGATCATGGAGATGGCTGTGGCGCCCAGCACCACGGCCTGGCCAGCGATCCAGCCGCGCCGGGCGGCATCGTCGCGATCGGTCCAGGCATCAATCGCTTCTTCCTCGGCGGAGCGCTTCCGGCGGACGACGGGCGCATCGATATCGGCATAGCCGTCAGGATCGTCTGCGTTCGCCGATGCGTCGTCAGCCGGCGGGGCGGCCTCCATCTCGCGCGCGGCCTTGCTAATCATCGCGGTCATGCGGTCGAGCGCCATCTCCATCCGGATCTGACGAACCAGCAGACACGCGCCGATCAGCCAGAAAAGGCCGGCGATGCGGATGATCCAGGGAAGAACTGCGTCGGAAACCGCTTCCAACGGCGTCACGACGCCCGTCCGTTACAGGTCGAGCAGCAGACGCTCGGGATCTTCCAGCGCTTCCTTGACGCGGACGAGGAAGGTGACCGCTTCCTTGCCGTCAACGATGCGGTGATCGTAGCTCAGCGCGAGGTACATCATCGGACGGGCGATGATCTTGCCGTCGACCACAACCGGACGCTCCTCGATGCGGTGCATGCCCAGCACGCCGGATTGCGGCGGGTTGAGGATGGGCGTCGACATCAGCGAGCCATAGACGCCGCCGTTGGTGATCGTGAACGTGCCGCCCTGCAGGTCGTCCATTGCGAGCTTGCCATCGCGGGCCAGCGCGCCGAGGCGGCCGATCTCGGCTTCGATGCCGGCGAGCGACAGTGTGTCGGCGTCGCGCACGACGGGAACCACGAGGCCCTTGTCCGTGCCGACCGCGACCGAGACGTTGTAGAAGTTCTTGTAGATGATGTCCGAGCCGTCGACCTCGGCGTTGACGGACGGGATTTCTTTCAGCGCGGCGACAACAGCGCGCACGAAGAAGCCCATGAAGCCGAGCTTGACGCCGTGCTTCTTCTCGAAGGCTTCCTTGTGGCGTTTGCGCAGCTCCATGACCTCGGACATGTCGACGTCGTTGAACGTCGTCAGCATGGCGGCGGTGTTCTGGGCTTCCTTCAGGCGGCGCGCGATGGTCTGGCGCAGGCGCGTCATCTTCACGCGCTCTTCGCGGGGGCCGAGTTCGCGCGGCGTATGCGCGGGTTCAGGCGCGCGTGCGGCGGCGGGCGCCGGAGACGGCGTGGAGGCGACGTAGGCGACGGCGTCGCCCTTGGTGGCGCGGCCGCCCTTGGCGGTGCCGGGGATGTCGGCCGGGTTGACGCCGTTCTCGGCGGCGATGCGGCCAACCGAGGGGGCGATCTTATCAGTGGCCTTGGCGGCCGGAGCAGCCGGGGCGGCAGATGCCGAAGGCTTGGCTGCGGGAGCGGCGGCTGCGGGCTTGGCGGCAGGGGCGGCGGCCGGGGCAGCAGAGGCTGTGCCGCCTTCCTGCATCTTTGCGATGATCTTGCCGATGGAGACCGTCTCGCCTTCCTTGACGAGCTGCTCGGTGATCACGCCGGCGGCGGGAGCCGGAACTTCGATGGCGACCTTGTCGGTCTCGATCTCGGCGATCGGATCGTCCTGCTTCACGGCCTGGCCGGGTTTCACAAGCCAGTTTGCGAGCGTGCCTTCGGTCACGCTCTCGCCCATGGTGGGCACCTTGATGTCCATGACGTCTCCAGATCGGTCTTGAGTCGCCCATCGGGCGAGCAGGCTTAGGGGGCAGGGTTTAGCCCCGTTGAGCGCGCTTGGGGAGGGCAAAATGTCGGGTTTCGGCAGGTAGTTTGACGCGCCCTGCAGCAGGTGGGTTAACAGGTTCGCGAGCGCAAGGCGGCGGGCGGTTTTTGGGCGGTTTGGCCGGCGTATTCCCGGGCAAGGGCCGCCAGCTTGCGCGCCGCCTGCAACAGGCATAATCCGCGCCGACGCCTCTCCGCTTGGCAAGCCGGGCGAGCAGAGAGACCAGATGCGATCGCCCCGCTTCCCGACCGAACCCGAAGCCCGGAACCGGGCCATTGGCGTCGTGCTGGCGGTATTTGGCGCCTCCCTGTTCTCGCTCAAGGGCGTCGTGATCAAGCTCGCTTACGCCGAGGGCATCGGCGTGTCCCAGCTCCTCACCCTGCGCATGGGCTTTGCCTTGCCGGTCTACCTGGCGGTCGGGATCTTTGCCTTCATGCGGACGAAGCAGAGGGCGCCGCTGAAGTTCTTTCTCGCCGCCGGCGGGCTTGGCCTGATGAGCTACTATTTCTCGTCCTGGCTCAATTTCGAGGGGCTGAAATACGTCTCCGCCCAGCTTGAGCGGCTGATCCTCTACATCTACCCGACAATCGTGGCGCTGCTGGCCTGGGTGTTCCTGAAGGAGAGGATCACGGCGCGGCATGTGATGGCGCTGCTGCTGGCCTATCTGGGCGTCGCAATCATGTTTGGCGCCGAGATCGGCCATCAGGGACCGAATGCATGGCTGGGCGGCGGGCTGATCTTCGCGGGGGCGTTCATCTACGCGATCTATGTGACGGCCTCGAAGCCGATCATCACGGCCATGGGGGCGACGCTGTTCACGGCGTTCGGCATGTCGGTGGCGTCGATCGCTTTCCTGACCCAGAGCGGGATCGAGATGGCGCTCCATGCGCCTCCGCCCGTGACGGCGAACGGTTACTGGCTGGCGCTGGCGCTGGCGATCCTGTGCACGGTTATCCCGAGCTTCATGATCTCGGCGGCGATCGGGCGGATCGGGCCGGGGCCGACCAGCGCGGTTGGCGGGATCGGCCCGGTCGTGGCGGCGTGGGCGGCGGTGGCGATCCTGCACGAGCCGTTCGGCTGGGCGCACCTCGCGGCCATGGTGCTGACGATTGCCGGCGTGTGGATGCTCGCCAAACCGCGCCTCACGCGGACAGCGGGCACGCGGACGTGGTGAGCTAGGCCGCGATTGCAGGCGTGGTTACGTCCCGACCGGACAGGCCAGCGAAGGCGATGGTGGTCAGGTCTTCCATGAAGGGGCCGATCGCCTGGCAGGCCAGCGGCAGGCCTTGTGCGTTGACGCCGAGCGGGATTGCGGTCGAGGGCAGGTTGGCGACGGTCGCGATGCCGGCCCAGCCAAGCTGCGCGCCGAAGTTCGACTGCTCGCCGTTGATGAGCAGCGGACGCTTGCGCCAGTCCGCCTCGGCCGTGTGGGGGAATGCCGGCGTGCCGAAGGCGGGGCAGAGCACGATATCGAAATGGCGAAAGAAGGCTGCCCACTGGCGACGGATGCGCAGCTGCGCATCCAGATGACCGAGCCAGTCGTGCGCGGAGATCGGCTGGCGGCTGCCAGGATCGACCTGATCGCGCGTGATGATCGTGTGGAGCATGGCCTGATAGGTGCGCCAGGAGGCGGCGATGTCGGGCAGCAGGCTCGACTTGCGGGTGACGCTTGCGCCGTCTGCCGCAAGATCGCTGGCGAACTGGTCGACGGCGCGAAGCGTTTCATCGTCGGCCTTTGCGGCCGGATGCTGGTCGAGCACAAAGACACGGAAGCTCTTCAGGCTGCCATGGCGTGGCCGGGGCAGGATGAGACCGTTGTGAAAATCGTCGGTATCGGGAGCCGCAACCACTTCGAGCAGCATGGCGAGATCGGCGGCGGAGCGTGCGAGCGGTCCGATGACGGCAAGCAATGGCGGCGCTCCGTCAAACCCACCCGGCGCGTGGCCGAGGTGCGAGATGATGCGATAGGTGCTCTTGTGGCCGAACACGCCGCAGAAGGCGGCAGGCACGCGGACGCTGCCGCCGATGTCGGAGCCAAGCTCGAGCGCCGAGAAGCTCATCGCGATCGCGGCGGCTGAGCCGCCGGACGATCCGCCGGCCGAGTGGGTGAGCGCGTAGGGGTTGTTGGTGCGGCCGTAGAGCGGATTGTCGGACTGCCAGTCCGCGAGGGCGGGGGGCACGTTCGTCTTGCCGAGCACCACGGCGCCGGCGGCCTTGGCGCGCTGAACGGGGAAAGCGTCCTCGCGGGCGCGGTGATCGCGATGCATCTCGAAGCCCCACGTCGTGGGATGGCCGCGCAGGTCGAAGCTTTCCTTGACCGTCATCGGAATGCCGGCGAGTGGCCCGGCCTTGCCGCGTGCGAGAGCCTCGTCCGCTAGGCGCGCCTCCGTGCGGGCGCGTTCGAAATCGCGAACAACGACGGCGTTGACCTGCGGGTCGAGCGCTTCGATGCGGGCGATCGATGACTCGCAGAGTTCAGTGGCGCTGAACGCTTTTCGCCGAAGCCCCGCTGCGAGCTGGGCCGCCGTCATACGGTGCAGGCTTGCGTCGTGGGTCATGGTTCAAGTCTAGCCGCGATCGCGGCTTGCGCCAGCCCCTGCGGCGGGGGCAGGAGTTGAGGATTCTCAGCGGACCGGCTTCCGCAACGGCGCTTGGTTGAGTAGATAATGACCCAAGGAGAAGCCCCATGCGCCTGCCATCCCTCGCCGTCACATTTCTCGCCGCCGGATTTGCGGCCATGTCTCTGGCGGCATGCACGCCGGCCGATGCGGCTCTCGACGGTGATCTCGAGATTGCGGGTATGGAGCCCGCCTTCTGGGGCGTGATCGTCGACCGCGCTGCGGATACGTCTGCGATCAACATAGACTTCAAGCCGGAGTTCAACGGAACCGCGCCCATCAAATCCAAGGCCGAGGACGGGAGCGTGGTGCTGACATCGAAGACGCCTGAGGGCGATTTCGTGATGAAGCTGAAGCAGGAAGAGTGCCTTGCCGGTCTCGACAACGAGGCGAAGTTTGACTGGGCGGTGAGCGTCGACTGGAAGGGCGAGACCTGGACGGGCTGCGCCAAGGCGCGGAAGGCTGCGGCGGGTTGAGGTGAGCTGGCGCCGTCGAACCAGATATCAAGCGGGGAGTCTTGGGATGCGTATCAGGCTGATGGGTTTGCTGGCTGCGGGACTTTTCCTGTCCGCGTGCGGATCATCGGGGCCCGAGCCGGGCTCGAAGGAATGGTGTGAGACGACGCCATTTGAGAAGCAGACTCAGGATCCTACTGCACTAGCCAAGTGCCTCGACGCGCAGCCTTAGGCGCACGGGTCGCGACCTCGCAGGTGGCTGCGAGGCGGGGTGTTTGATTCAGGCGGACATCGAAGACGGGTGGGGCTGGCTGCTTCAAGCCCAAGCGGATCGGCGTCGCGTGCGCGCTGCAGGCGCACGGCCTGAAGTTGCGCGAGGCATTCGATGTCGGCGCAGTCTCGGGCGAAGATCTGGATGCGGCGGATGAGGTCGACGAGTGACTGGGCGTGCGTTGGGCGCTGGAACGTCCGCTTGCCAGGGCGGAAGCGCAGGCCGGCGATCTGGTGCGCGCGCCCGGCTATGGTGAGCCGCAGCGTCGACTCGTAGTCGATGAGGACGGCTTCGATGTCGATGCGGGCGAGCGGGTCGCTGGCGAGATCGGTGAGGGCTTCATCGTTGAATACGAGGGCGAGCATCGCGGCGGTGCGATCGCGCAGCGCTTCGATGCACTGGCGCACGGGTTCCAGTGGGAAGAGGTAGCGCAGGATGATCCAGAGCCATTCCATGCGGTGAACTTAACCCGGCTCAGGGGCCGGTGAGTTCTGTGGGGCCTGATCCTACAAATTGTGGGGCGAGGAGCCTGAAAAGGCTCGGGATGTTCTTTGGGCGCCCCGAAGTTCTGCGAACGTTGTTTCCCCCTATTCGGGCTTCGGTGAGCACGGCGTCCGGCGGTTCCCGCGGCCGCTAGATCGGCATGCGCATGATTTCCTGGTAGGCTTTGATGACTTCGTCGCGGACCGCGATGACGGTTTCCAGCGTTGCTTCGGCGGCAGCGACGGCTGTCACCACGTCGACGAGATCGCCTCGGCCCATGGCGGCGTTGGTGACGGCCATCTCGGCGGCGTTGCCGGCCTGCGATACCGAGCCCACAGCGGAGTTGAGCATGGAGCCGAAATCAGGGCCGCCGACGCCCTGTGTTTCCTTGCCGCCGGTGAGATTGCCGAGCGTCTGCGCGACGCCGCCATATGCCTTGACGGCGGACATTCCAAGATCGGACATCTAGGCGCTCCCCTTACGCTTTGAGAAGCGAGACGACGCCGAGCATCATGGCCCGGCTCGATTCGATGACGTTGAGATTGGCTTCATAGGCGCGCTGTGCTTCGCGAAGGTCCGCCATCTCGGTGAGGCTCGAGACGTTCGAGAGCTTTACATAGCCCTCGGCGTTGGCGCCGGGGTGCGAGGGCTCGAACTTCATCTGGAAGGGCGACTGGTCCTCACGCGAGCCGGTGACGCGCACCGTGTCGGCGCCGAGCTCGCGATCGAAGAAGGTGCGAAACACCGGAGCCTTGCGGCGATACGGATCGCCGCCCGGCGTCGTCGCCGTCGAGTCGGCATTGGCGAGGTTCTCGGCGGAGATGCGGATGCGCACGGTCTGCGCGCGCAGGCCCGTGGCCGCCGCGCCCATGGCCGACATGAGGTCTGATGACATTGTAGCGCCTCCTGGAGGCGGGCTTCAGCTCACCTACCCGGTGCGCGCGACGCCAGCCGCAGCAGGCCCAGACTCTTCTGGTACAGGCCAACCATGGTTTCGAAATCCATTCGGGTTTCGGCGATCTTGATCATCTGCTCCTCGACCACCACGGCGTTGCCGTCGAGCGTGGTTTCGGAGTCAGGGGATTTGACGACAGGCAGGCTGGGCCCGCCCGATGCACTCGCAGGCGCCATGTGGCCCGGCTGGGTCACGGCCATCGCGGTATGGCCTGCGCCAGCGCCGCTGCGCCCACCGCCGGACATCCGGCTAAGGGTGGCGGCGAAGGCTTCCTGGTTGATGTCGCTCGGCACATATCCCGGCGTCGAAACGTTCGCGACGTTCTGCGCGATCACTTTCTGACGCTCGCCCAGCATCTGCATGCGGGCCTTCATCAACGAGAATACCGAAAGCTGGTTCGGGTCCATAACCTTGTTTCCTGGGGCGATCGGAGGCCGCAGCCACGCCCATCACCCGGCACTTTTGACCCGTTTGCTTAAGGCCTCCTTAAGATCGGGGCCAAGCCGTTAACCAGCCGTTTACCGGTGTTTCCCATGGATTAACCATAACCGGTCCAGAAGGGCCGCAACTGGCGATCGCCGTTCATGGATATCTTTGCCGCCCTCCAGGCACTTGCCGCCCTCGCCTTTGTGCTGGGCCTGCTGCTCGGCGGCGCGTGGCTGCTGCGCAAGTATGGCAGCCGCATCGGGCTCAAGACGGGGCAGGTGAGCCAGGATCTCAAGGTTCTCGAATGGCGCTCGCTCGACATGCGGCGGAAGCTGGCAGTCGTGCGCTGGGGCGATCGCGAGCATCTGCTCTGCCTTGCGCCGACGGGGGACATGGTGGTCGCGTCCCGAGAGGCGCCGGCCGCGTTCAAGCCGATCGCGCCGGATGATGTGGTCAAGGGCGCCAAGTCCGGCGGCGGGTCCGCAGGATGATCAGGCGCATTCTTCGTTTTCTTCCCGCGGTCCTGCTCGCGGCGTTTGTCGCGCCTGAGGCGTTGCCGCAGACCATTTCGGTCGACCTTGGCACCGGACAGGGGCTGACGTCCGGCATCGTGCAGATGATCGCGGCGCTGACGGTGCTGTCGCTGGCGCCGTCGATCCTGGTGATGACCACGAGCTTCGTGCGGATCGTGGTGGTGCTGTCGCTGCTGCGCACCGCGATCGGCCTGCAGAACGCGCCGCCGAACTCGGTCGTGATCTCGCTGTCGCTGTTCCTCACCGGCTTCGTGATGGCGCCGACCTTCATGGCGTCCTACGAGGCGGGCATCCAGCCCTACATGGCCGAGGCGATCACGCTGGAAGAAGCGATCCCGCGCGCGCTTGGGCCTGTGCAGCAATTCATGGGCGCGCATGTGAACGATGCGGATGTGGCGCTGTTTGCCGGCATGGCGAAGATCGACAATCTTCAGAGCGCAGCCGACGCCCCATTCCATGTGCTGGCGCCGGCCTTCATGATCTCGGAGCTGAAGCGCGCGTTCGAGATCGGCTTCATGGTGTTCCTGCCATTCCTGGTGATCGATCTTGTCGTGTCGTCCATCCTGATGGCGATGGGCATGATGATGTTGCCGCCGGTCACCATCTCGCTGCCATTCAAACTCATCTTCTTCGTGCTGGTGGATGGATGGCGCCTGCTGTCCGGCTCGCTGGTCGAGAGCTTCATGAACGCGCCGCCAAGTTGAGGCGCGACCGGGGGCAGCAGCTCGCCGGTACATCGAAAAGGAAAAGGGCGGGGCGCTGTTTGCGTCCCGCCCTTTCTGTTTGGTCTGCCGGCTAGGTTACTCGGCGTGGACCTGAGGCGCTTCGGGTGAAGGAGCGATGATCTCCTCCTGCTTGCGGCGGGAATTGCCCGGCATGCGTTCCGAAAGCCAGCGGCACACCACGTAGAAGACCGGCGCGAAGATCAGGCCGAAGATGGTGACGCCCAGCATGCCGAAGAACACGGCCGTGCCCAGCGCCTGGCGCATTTCCTGACCCGGACCCGTTGCCAGCATCAGCGGCACGACGCCGAAGATGAAGGCAAAGGACGTCATCAGGATCGGGCGCAGACGCGTGCGGGCGGCTTCGATCGCGGCCTCGAAGCGGTTCTTGCCGGCTTCTTCGGCCTGCTTGGCGAACTCGACGATGAGGATGGCGTTCTTCGACGCCAGCGCAACCAGCACCAACAGACCCACCTGCGTGAGGATGTTGTTGTCGAGGCCGCGCAGGTTCACGCCGAGGATCGCCGCCAGGATACACATTGGGACGATGAGGATCACCGCGAGCGGCAGGGTAAAGGCTTCGTACTGCGCCGCGAGCACGAGGAAGACGAGTACGACGGCCATCAGGAAGACGAGCGGGCCGGTGTTGCCCTGGGATTTCTCCTGCAGCGCAAGCTCGGTCCATTCGTATTTGAAGCCATCCGGCAGCTGCGACGCATAGCCTTCCAGAGCGGTCAGCGCTGCGCCCGAGGAGACGCCGGGGGCGGGGGTGCCCTGGATCTCTGCGGCGGGGAACAGGTTGAAGCGCACGACGCGGACGGGGCCGGTGTCGTCCTTCAGCGTTGCGACTGATCCCAGAGGAACCATGCCGCCAGTGGCCGAGCGCACCTTCAGGTTGGCGATGTCGGAGACATCGTCGCGCAGGGATGGTTCGGCCTGTGCGGTGAAGCGGAAGGTGCGGCCGAGCATATTGAAGTCGTTGACGTAGGACGAGCCGAGATAGGTGCCCATCGCGCTGAAGATCTCGGACGGTTCGACGCCAAGCATCAGTGCTTTCTCGCGATCGACTTCGGCCGTGACGCGGGGGCTGCCCGTGTTGAAGCCGGGGAAGACGCCGACGACGGGAGAGCCGGGCTGGCCGGCTGCGCCGACGATCTGGAACTGGGCTGCTTCAAGTGCGCGGTAACCTGCGCCTGAAACGTCCTGCAGCATCATCTTGAAGCCGCCGCCATTACCCATGCCTTGCACGGCGGGGGGGTGAGCACGAAGATGCTGGCTTCCTCGATCTGGCCCATCGCGCCCATGATCTGTCCGGCCATGGCCTGCGCGTTGAGCGCAGCGCCGCGCTCTTCCCAGGGCTTGAGTCGGATGAACATGACGCCCGAGTTCGACGAGTTGGTGAAGCTGGCGCCGTCCATGCCGGCGAAAGCGGCGAGATCCTGCACGCCTTCGGTCTGCGCCAGTTGGGCGGCTGCGCGTTTGACGACCGCGTCGGTGCGCTCGAGCGATGCGCCGGGCGGAAGCTGCACAACGCCAATCAGGAAGCCCTGATCCTGGTCGGGGATGAAGCCCGTGGGCGTGTCTGTCATGCGCCAGCCGGTAAGACCGAGCAGGCCAGCGTAGACGACCAGCATGATTGTGGACATGCGGATCAGGCGGCCGGTCATGCGGCCATAGCGATCTGACAGCCAGTCGAAGCCGGCGTTGAACTTGTCAGCGGCCCGGCGCAGCGGATCGACGATGCCGCCCTTCTTCTGGTGGCTTGTGTCATGCGGCTTGAGCAGCATGGCGGCCATCGCGGGCGAGAGCGTCAGCGAGACCAGCAGAGAGACTGCGGATGCGGTTGCGATGGCGACGGCGAACTGGCGGAAGAACACGCCGGGAATGCCGGGCACGAATGCCGCCGGCACGAACACCGCGAGCAGGACGAGGCCGATGGCGATAAGCGCGCCGGAAACCTCTTCCATCGTCTTATAGGCGGCTTCCTTGGGCGTCATGCCGAGGCGGATATTCCGCTCGACGTTCTCGACCACGACAATGGCGTCATCGACGACGATGCCCACGGCGAGGACCAGCGCGAACAGCGACAGCGAGTTGATCGAATAGCCAAGCAGGAGCTGGACGAGGAAGGTCGCCACCAGCGCGATCGGGATCGCAACGATGGGGATGATGGCTGCGCGCCAGGTCTGCAGGAACACGACCACGACGATGACGACGAGGAAGATCGCCTCGATCAGCGTGGCTGGACCGATTCAACCGATGCCTCGACATATTCGGTGGGGTTATAGGGAACGGTCCAGGTGACGCCTTCAGGGAATTCGGGTTCGGCCGCCTTCATGGTTTCAAGCACGGCGTGCGCGGCATTGAGAGCGTTGGCGCCGGGGGACGGGGTGATGGCCATGGCGATGCCGCGGTTGCCGCCGAAATAGCCGCGGATCGAGTAATCCTGCGAACCGAGTTCGATGCGGGCGACGTCACGCAGGAAGGTGACCTGACCATCGGCGCCGCGCTTGATGACGACCTTGCCGAATTCATCGACGGTCTTCAGTCGGCCTTCGACCTGCACGGGCAGTTCGTTGACGACGCCAGAGTCGAAGGGCGGGGAACCGACGGAGCCGCCGGCAGCCTGGATGTTCTGGGAGCGAAGCGCGTTGACGATTTCGCCGGCGGTCAGGTCGCGCGCGGCCGCCTTGCCCGGGTCGATCCAGACGCGCATCGAGTATAGGCCGCCGCCGAACACCTGCGCGCCGCCGACGCCGTCGATACGGAGCAGGCGATCGCGAAGGACGGAGTTGGCGAAGTTGCCGATCGCGTCGATGTCGACGTTCGGGTCTTTCGACGTGAGCGCGACGAGCAGGAGAAAGCCAGTGTCCTGCTTAAGCACCTGCACGCCGCCCTGGCGCACCTGGTCTGGCAGGCGCGGTTCGGCAAGTGCGACACGGTTCTGGACCAGCACCTGGGCGGTATCGAGATTGGTGCCCGGCTGGAACGTGACTGTGATCTGCGCCACGCCGTTGGACGACGACGAGGTGATGTAGAGCATGTTCTCGACGCCGTTGATCTCCTGCTCGATGGGAGCAGCGACCGTTTCGGCGACGGTTTCAGCGGACGCGCCCGGATAGGCGGCCATCAGCATCACGTATGGCGGGGCGATGTCCGGGTATTGCGCGAGCGGCAGCTGCGGGAAGGCAAACAGCCCTAGCAGCGTGATGAACACGGAAATGACGCCGGCGAAGATCGGCCGGTCGATAAAGAAGCGGGAAAAGCGCATGGGGAGGCGTCCTGTGCAGGCGCGCCGGATCTAGCGTCCGGTCGCGCTGCTTATGTGGGAGAGGGCAGGCGCTATTCCGCGCGCGTGCCAATTTCGAGTGCGGCCGTATTGGTGATCGTGGTGACGCGCGCATCCACAACGGCGCTGGGCATGGCCCGCTGCACGCCGTTGATGATCACGCGATCTTCCGGCGCCAGACCCGAGCGCACGACACGCATGCCGTTCACCAGCGGGCCGGTTTCGAGCGTTTTCGATTCAACCGTGCCGTTGGCGGCGACCACCAGCGCTGTCTTGGTCGTACCGGCCGAGACGACGGCCGTTTCCGGGATCAGCATGGCCTGGTAGGCGGCAGAGCTTTCAACGCGGGCGCGGCCGAACATGCCGGGCTTGAGGAAGCCTTCCTTGTTGTCAACGAGCGCGCGCATGCGCACGGCGCCGGACGAGGCGTCCACGGAAGCGTCGGAGAAGTCGACCGTGCCGGTCCAGCGGAATTCAGTTTCGTCCTGCAGCTGGATTTCGACCTTGCCGCCGGTTTTCAGCGACTGGCGCTGATAGCGCAGCAGCTGGGCTTCGGAGGCGTCGAACTCGAAGTGGATCGGATCAACTGCGACGATCTCGGTCAGCACGTCGGCGGCGGACGAGCCACCGGCAATGACGTTCCCGGCATCGACGCGGCGATCGGAAATCATGCCGGACGCTGGCGCGGTGACGCGGGTGAACTCGACATCGAGGCGGCGCGCGGCGACGGTGGCTTGCGCGATATCGACGGCGGCCTGGCGCTGGTCGAACTCCTGACGGGAGATGGCGTGCTCCTTCATCAGCACTTCAGCGCGCTGGAAGGCGTTGCGGGCTTGCAGGGCGTCGGCCTCGGCGGAGGCGAGAGCGGCCTGCGCCGGGCGGGCATCGAGCGTGAAGAGCAACTGGCCCTTGCGGACCATGTCGCCTTCCTTGAAGTGCGCGGCCTGGATGAAGCCGCCCGCACGGGCGCGGACTTCGACACGCTGGGCAGCCTGGAAGCGGCCGGTGAAGTCGTCCCAGTCGTTTACTTCGGCGGAGACGGGCGTGGCGACCGTCATCTAGGGTGTGGGGGGAGCCGCCGGAGCGGCTGCGCTTTGGCCGCAAGCAGCAAGTAACGCTACGGCAACCATGGCCGACGCGAAGGGTTTGATATTTTTCAGCATTTTAGCCCCGGGGAGGAGGATTTTCGGGCCTTATGGCCGCATATTGAAGTTCGTGTGCTGACTTCTAAATCGTATTCACCTACAAGATGTCAACACGCGTTGACAAAACTTTTTTCGGGAACACCCTGTGACCCCAATCGAGCTGGCCATCCGGAAGCGGAATTCAACCGCGACGCGCGCGAATCTTCTCGATGCGGCCACGAAACAGTTTGCACGACAGAGCTATGACACGGTCAGCCTGCGGGACATTGCGGCGGAGGCCGGTGTCGATGTCTCGCTGGTGTCACGTTATTTCGGCGGCAAGGAAGAGCTGTTCGCTGCGGTGACCGATGCGTGCGCCTCGCCCGACAAGATCTTCGCGGGCGAGCAGGCCGACTTCGGCGAGCGGGTTTCGCGCATGCTGGTCGACGAGCCGCAGGAAGAGGGCAAGCTTGATGTCATCTCGATCCTGATCCTGTCAGCTTCATCGCCGGTGGCGTCTCCCATCACGCAGCGCATGGGCGAGGACCGTTTCTTCGGGCCGTTCGCCAAATGGCTGGGCGGGGCGGATGCCGTTGTGCGTGCGCACGTCGCGGGCAGCGTGATCAAGGGCGCGGCCATCGATCGCCTCATCCAGGACGATTTCGGCCTCAGCGCGCGCGAGCGCGTTCGCTACCGCAAACGTCTCGCGCGCGTGTTGCAGGCATCGATTGAGATCGATGACTAGCCGATCTTGAGCCTGACGAACGCCATCGCTCCCATCGGATCGCCGTCATAGAGTGGAGACAGTGCGCCGCTGGTCCAGTTCTGGGTCAGCGATGCGCCGAGGGCGAGCACTACACTCTCCGATAGACGGAAGTTCCGGGCGGCGCCGAGGCTGGCGCGCCAGACATTCTCGACCTCGCCATGATGGCCGTGGCCAGCATGCGCGCCGAGTTCGTCTGTCTCGATGGCTTCGACGCGCGAGAAGATCGTCCAGTCTTCGTTGGGCTGGAGCGAGGCTTCGCCGAGCCAGGCATCGAGCGTGACGTCCTCGCTTGACTCCTTGCGCGCGAAGGCGCCGGTCAGGGAGAGCGTGCCCATATCGAAGCTTTCGGTGTAAAGCGCGCTGGCCGAGTATTTGGTGACATCGATGTCGGGCTCGAGCTGTTCGGGGCTTGTGACATCGGCCCAGCTGGCCTGAAGCGACCAGTTCTGCGTGGGATTCCACGACAGGCGCACGGCGGTTGAATCAAGCTCACCGGTCTCGATGTCGAAGCGGTCCTGATCGGGCTCGCGGCCACGGAAGCGCGAGGCTTCGAGCTTCAGATTGTCGTGGACCCAGCCGGCGGTGAGCACGCCGAAGGTGATGTGCGTCGAGTCCAGCCAGTGGTGCGTGATCGGCGCTTCGGGGCTCATCATCGCGGCGGGGCGGTGCATGAAGGCGGGCGGGCCGAAGGCAGGCTCGCCAGGCAGACCGGCATAGACGAAGACGGAGTCCGTGTTCGACAGCGCGAGCGAGTAGCTGGCCGACAGCTCCATGACGAGGTCATGCGGGTGCTGGCGATCCACTAGTGTTTCGACACCGTCGGCGGTTTCACCGGCGGCGAGGAGGAGCGGATAGCCGCTCTTGCCCATCAACGGGTCGGGGCTGAGCATGGCGCGCAGTTGCAGCGTGCCGGGGCCAGCGGGACCGCGCAGCGAGCCCATCACCATGCCCGCGCCGAATACCTTTTCGTCGCCGCGCGGGCCGTCCTGCCAGGAATAGACGCCGTCGAGCGTGGCGTGGACCATGGCGGTCCAGTCGGAGTCAGGCAGTTCTAAATGCAGACCGCCATGGCTGGCCGCGTCTGGCTGCCATGCCGTCCCCGAGGCGTCGCGCGACATGGGATAAACGCCGAGCGCACTGGACATGGCGGCGTGGTCTGCGCCGTGGGTGGAGTGGTCCATTGCCGCGTGATCCATGCCGGAATGGCCGGAGTGATCTTCTGCAGGCGGTTGTTGTTGGGGGGCGGGCGATTGTTCGGTGTGCCCTGAATGGTCGTGCTCCTGCGCCAGCGCGTGTGGCGCTGCGAGGATCGCCGAAGCGATCAATGCGATGTGTCTCATGGGGGTGTCCTAAGCTGAATCTCTTGTGCGGCTCGGCAAGGAGCCGCGCGCAATGCGAGGTTCAGATCAGGCGCGTGGTGGGCGGAGCCCGGGCGCGGGTTCGATGGACTCGAAGCTGGCGGCTTTGGGGAGCAGCCAGGCATAGGGCGCTATGCTGGTGGAACCCGGCAGCGCTGCCGGAGAGGCGCAGGTTTTCAGCGCGCCGATGCAGTCGCAATGATCGGACGGCGTGGACTGATCATCTGGCGATGGCGTGGGGGCTTGATGGTGAGCAGGGGAGGCGGCGTCAGTCGCCATGCCGTGGCAGTCGGCTTCACCTGCGGGAGCTTCCACAGCGACAGCATCGGCCTGCGCCAGCCGCGCGCAATGTGCGGCGGCGGCTTCCATCTGGCTGGCGAAAGTGAACGCCATGGCCAGCGCCAGCATGATGCGGGTGAACGCCGAGATCATGCCTGCAACATCGGATCGCTGGCCATGGGTGTCAACTTGACGATCAGTCACCATTCGCCGCAGCGCGCAGGGTCTGGGTCAGGGCGGTGAGTTTCGCGCTCTGGACCCGGTCGCTCGCCTTGATCATCGCCGAATTCACCACGATGACCATGTTCTCCTCGGGGTAGATCTCAATGCCCTGGCCGAAGATGCCGCGTGCTGCGTAGCCCGCGCCGTCGACACGCGGCCACCAGAAGTAACCATAGCTCTGATCCTTGCCGCGCGACTCGGTGGGGATGCGGTTGGCCGTCGCCTTGTCGAGATAGCCGTCCGTGAGCACCGGCTTGCCATCGATCTCGCCGCCGCCCAGCAGGAACATGCCGATGCGGCCATAGTCGCGCAGGATCGCGCTCATGCAGCAGCCGCCGCGTTCGATGCCGGCCTTGTCGAGCATCCACACCGCATCCTGTTCCATGCCGAACGGGGCCCAGAGTTTTTCCGACGCGTATTGCGACATCGACTTGCCGACGAGCGCGCGGGTGAGGACCAGACCTGCAAGATCCGTCTCCCCAGTCTTGTAGACCCATTTGGAGCCCGGCGCGGCTTCGCTCTTCAGCGTGGTCATGTAGTTGAGCAGCGGATTGTCGCCGACCGGATGGCCGCCGCGGAATGCGCCCGTGCTCGCCATCGCGACATCAGATTTCGGATTGGCGTAGTCCTCGTTCCATTTGACGCCGGTTGTCATCGACATCAGGCGGTGAAGGCTGACGCCATCATAACCGGTGCCTTTCAGCTCCGGCAGGTATCGGGTGACGGGGTCATAGACGCTGTCGATCCAGCCATCCTTGATGGCCGCGCCGATCAGGATGGAGGTGAGTGACTTGGCGACGGAGAACGTGGTCCAGCGGTCTTCCGGCTTACGGCCGAGGGCGTACTTCTCCAGCACGATCTCGCCATCCTTGATTACGAGGACGCCGCTGATGCGGTTGTCCTTCATGAAGGCGTCGATGGCGTAGGTGCGGCCGTTGTAGGGAATTTTCGGATTGATCGGCTTGGCGGATGTCGGAAGCGCGCGGACAGTGGGGCCCTTCGCGATCGCGCTGACCTGGTAGGTCTTCTCGATTGCAGGGTAGCGCTCGAGTTGTTGCGCGGGCGTCCACATCAGGATGGACGGCACAGGGTCCTTGCCGGCTGGCTTCTGGGCGGAGGCGGGCGACGCCGCGAGCAACATGGCTCCGGTCGCGGCTGCGGTGAACCTGATTGCGCTGAAGATCATGAACCTGCGTCCTCCCTGTCGTCTCTTTGACGGGGAAGAGAGGTGGCTACGCGCCATCCGTCAAGGATGACGGCGCGGCGCCCGTCTGTCGTTAGCGCGGCGCCACCGCGGCTGGTCCGAGCTCCAGTTCCGCGCGTCCCGATTTCGGGGTGGCGGTTTCGGGCAGCTGGCAGATCACCGATGTGCCCGTGCCTGGCGCCGACTTGATCTTCACATCCCCGCCATGGAGTTCGACGAAGGAGCGGACGAGGGCAAGGCCAAGGCCTGCGCCGCGTGTGTCGCCCGTGGTGAACGAGTCGAACACGCTGGACTGGCGTTCGGGCGCGATACCCTTGCCGTTGTCGGATACGGCGAGGCGAATAATGTTCTCGCCCGGCACAGGCTTCGAGGCCTCGATCTTGATATGGCCGCCCGCGCCCGTGAAGCGCAGCGCGTTGGTGAGCAGGTTGAACAGCACCTGCTTGATGCGCCGCTCGTCGGCGTGGATGTTGCCGATGCGATCATCGCACAGGATCTCGACGCGTACCTTGGTGTTCTCGGCCGTGGTGACGACAAGGTCGACCGCGTCCTCGATCGCGCCGCGCAGCGAGAATTGCGACAGCTCGAGTTCCATCTTTCCGGCCTCGATCATGGCGAGATCCAGAATGTTGGAGATGACTTTCGACAGGTGGTCGGCCGCTGAAAGAATGTGTTCGACCTGTTCGCGTTGCTTGTCGGTCAACGCGCCGGGGCGTTCGCTTTCGAGCAGCTCGGCATATCCGAGGATGGTCGTGAGCGGAGAGCGCAGCTGGTAGCTGACGTTCTGCACAAACTCGTTCTTCAGGCGGTCAGCAGCCTGCAGCGCCTCGTTCTTGTCCTTCAGCGCCATCTCGACCTTGCGAGCGGCGGTGACGTCCATGAACGCGATCAGGGTCGCGCCATTGGGCAGCGGCTGGCTGATCCAGGTGATGTTGAGATCATTGGACGTGCGCATCACGCCCTGGTCCTGCTGACGGAAATCAGGCGAGGGGTTAGTGACGCGGCTCTTGATGTTCGCCCACACATTGCGGTCGTGATAAAGGCGCGCGCACTGGCTGACGACCTGATCGAAATCCGGGCTGTCGGCGAGGCTTTCCTTCTTGATGCCCCACAGTTCGCCGAACGCGTCGTTATGTAGGCGCAGGCGGCCATCGGCGCTGAACACCACAACAGCTTCGCGCAGGTTGTCGAGCGTCGCTTTCTGCACGTTGATGAGGCGGTTGAACTCCGCCTTCAGCGTGAGTTCGTCGGTGATGTTCTTGAACAGCAGCAGCACGCCGCCGAGCGGGTGGCGCTGGCGCGTGACGCGCAGGATGCGGCCATCTGGAATGTTCCAGAGATCCTCGACGATATCGACCTTCTCGCCCTGATAGTAGGCGAGTTCGCCCTGGCGCCAACGTGCGAAGTCGGGGCGAGCGGGGAGCTTGCGACGCTCGCGCAGGCGGTCGAGCATCGAGCCATGGTCCGGCCGATCGAGCAGGTAGGCGGGATCAAGCTCCCACATTTCCTTGAAGGCGCGGTTGTTGAAGATCAGCTTGCGGTCGGCGCCGAAGATGGCGACGCCGTCGGTGATGTGGTTGAGCGTGTCGTCGTGCGCCTTGGAGTTCTTCTCCAGCGTCTCGCGCGCGGTTTCCTGCTCGGTGATGTCGAAGGCCATGCCGCCGATGCCGCCCGACAGTGGGAACAACTTCACGCGCATGGCGCGGCGATCGCCGCTTACCACGATATTGCGCATCTCGTCTGTTTCGGCGTTGGTGTTGATCGTCTTCTGCGCCTGGCTGGTGACGTGCTGGTCGAGCATGATCTGGCGATCGAGCACATGGTCCATGTTCGGCGCGCCGACGGCTTTCATGTAGGCGCGGTTGACCCACTGCAGCTTGCCGGCGCCACTCATGCGCCAAGCGGGGAAGGGCGCCTTGCCGAGCATTTCGAGGAAGGCCATCGGGTCGCGCGCGACGGCGGCGCGGGCTTCTTCAAAGCGGGCGCGGGCGCCGGACTCTTCAAGGCCCTTGATGGTGGTGTCGGTAATCCACAGCACAGCGCGGGCGCCGGCCGTGCGGCCATCGGCTTCAAGGAAGCGGCCGGATGGTCCGATGATTGTGAGCGAGAACGGCGCGCCGTCCTGACGGAGCTGCTTCAGACGTTCGCGCAGGGTTGCGTCCTGGCCGGCGCCGTCGCGCGCTTCGAGATCGGCGAGGCCTTCGAGGATACGCACGCCAGGATCTTCAGACGTGCCGTCGTCGGCAAAGCGCAGAATGCCCATCAGCGCGACAGGCGAGCCGTACAGGTTGGGCAGGCCCCATTCGGAATTCGGATTGCCGTGCGTGGCGGATTGTTCAGCGTCTTCCCAGACCATGATGACGCCGGGGTGGGCGCCGAACACGCTCTCGGCGCGGGCCAGTTGTTCGCGCGCCCTTTGTTCTGCCTCGCGATATTTCTTGGCTGCGCCGCGCGCGCCGTCGGAAATTCGCAACGCCCAGAGCAGGGCCGCGAGTCCGAAGGCCGCCGCACCAGCGACCAGCAGAAGCATCGGTTGATTGAAGGGCATGTCCATCGTCGTCGCGTCCCCGCCGGGCCGAATCACTCACACAGGCATCCTACAAGCGGATACCCTCAGTTAACCAAATGGCAGGAAAGCTGGTTAATGGGCGGTTAAACGGCCTGCTGAGCCCGGCAATAATTGCCCAGCGCGAGCATGGAACGAAGCGTTCCGTTCATGGAAAGCCCTCTATTGGGCTTCCGATTTGAGAACGAAGGCCGTCCACGTCGCGCTCTCTTGTGCGGGCATGTCGGCGATGAGGCGCCAATATGCGCCAAGAACCGGGCAGCGTTCGGCTGGCGGCTGGGTCACCAGCGCCCCGCTCATCATGTCTTCGACCTGCTTGGGCGTCAGTTTCGCCTGAAGCTGCTCCCCGAGCGCGATGTCCTGGGCTTCGGTCGGGTCGACGCGTGTGACGGCGTGTGTGCGGCCAGACGCCACCGCGCGCAGCAGCGCGATATCGCGCGCCACCGCGACCTTGCGGGAGTCGGTGCCGGAAGCCGGAAGCGTTGTCGGGTTGTCGCTCATCGCGAGTTCGCAGAGGCGCTGCATCTGCATCATGTCGCGTTGCTTGTCGGCGAACTCGGCCAGCACTTCGGTTTCGGCGCCCGCCATCGCTGTGATGTTTGCAGCCTGGAAAGCCTGCATCTTCTGGACGAAGATTGCGTCGAACCCCTGGGCAGCTTCGGGCATATCCACCGCGCGCTGAAGCAGCGGCGGCACGATTGCGGCATAGTCTTCCGGCAACGACTGCTTGGACTCCTTGAGGAAAGCTCCTTTGACGGGATCGGCCAGCAGCAATGTTTCCAGCTGCACAGCGTCATCGGGCTTCGGCTCGTTAGCCCGCAGGATCGTGAACAGGCCGCCGCCGATGGCCACGAGGCCGATAGCGCCAGCAATCACTCTTTGAGTCATGCTCACGTGCGTACACCCCCCGAAGCCATATCTGCGGGGAGTATAGGCGCGTTGCCGATCAGGTCACGCTCAGATTTCCTGGTTGTAGTGCCCAACCTCGGAGAACTTCGCGAGGCGGGGTTTCACTTCTTCGCGGAAGAGGGCGCGCATGTCGTCTTCGCCCTGCATCGACTCGACGACCACGACCAGTTCCGGCTTGTTTGACGAGGCGCGGACGAGAACCCAGGAGCCGTCGTCCAGCGTGACGCGGGCGCCGTTGATGGCGTTCACGTCGATGACCTTGCGGCCGAGGATTTCGCCGCCAGATTTGCCGAGCGCGGTATAGTCGGCGACGACCTGGTCGACGATGCCGTACTTTTTCTCGTCGTCGCAGTGCGGCGACATGGTGAGCGAGGTCCACGCATCGCCAAGGTCGGACTTGAGATCCGACAGCGAGCGGCCGGGGTTGCGGTCCAGCATCTGCAGCACGGCGGCGGCGGCGACGAGGGCGTCGTCATAGCCGTAGCCATAGGGCTTGCGGAAGAACATGTGGCCCGACTTCTCGAAGCCGGCGATGGCGTTGAGTTCGGTCGTGCGGCGTTTGATGTAGGAGTGGCCCGTCTTGTAATAGTCGATCGTGGCGCCGTTTTCCTTGAGCACCGGGTCGGTCTTGTAGAGGCCCGTGGATTTCACATCGACCACGAAGGTCGCGTTCTTGTGCAGCTTGGACAAATCGCGCGCGAGCAGCAGGCCGATCTTGTCGGCGAAGATTTCTTCGCCCTTGTCGTCGACGACGCCGCAGCGATCGCCGTCGCCATCGAAGCCGACGCAGAGATCCGCGCCATGCTCGATGACGGCCTTGCCCATCGAGACCAGCATCTCGTGGTCTTCCGGGTTCGGGTTGTATTTGGGGAAGTTGTAATCGAGGTTGGTGTCCATCTCGATCACTTCAGCGCCCATTGCGCGCAGTGCATCGGGAGCGAACGCGCCGGCCGCGCCGTTGCCGCAGGCGCAGACGACCTTGAGTTTGCGCGACAGCTTCACGCCGTTTGTGACGTCCGCGATGTAGCGCTCGCGCATGCCATCGACGCGGATCAGCTTGCCGCCCGGTTGCGGGTTGAACTTGCCGCCGAGCACGATCTCCTTGAGGCGGCCCATCTCCTCGGGTCCGAAGGTGAGCGGCTTGTTCGCGCCCATCTTGACGCCGGTCCAGCCATTCTCGTTGTGGCTGGCGGTGACCATGGCGACGCACGGAATGTCGAGGTCGAACTGGGCGAAGTAGGCGATCGGGGACAGGGCAAGGCCGATGTCGTGGACTTCAAGGCCCGCCTCGAGAAGGCCGAGCGTCAGCGCCTGTTTGATCGACAGCGAGTAGGAGCGGTAGTCGTGGCCCGTGACGATGCGAGGGGCGACGCCCATCTCCCGGATCAGCGTGCCAAGGCCAAGGCCCAGCGCCTGGACGCCAAGGAAGTTCAGCTCCGGCGCTTTCGGGTATTGCGGGCCGCCGAACCACCAGCGCGCGTCGTACTCACGGAACCCCGTGGCCTTCACCAGCGGGATGTTCTCGAAGTCGTACGTGTTGGCTTGCAGGTCTGTGCGGGGCGTTTTCATGGGGCGATACCAAACCGTTCTGTGCCGAAAAACATCATCAGGGCGCGGCAGTCATGCCGGGCCCGCCAGCCTCGAAGAAGAGAGCAAGGGCAGGGCCAATTTAGGGGTATTCGCGCATTGGGCGAGTGGTTGAATCAAAACGAGCGCAGAAAGGGAACATCGCGCGACTTTGCCCAGCCCTAGGCGATCAGATCGTCAGCTGCGTGCCCAGCTCCACCACGCGAGATGTCGGGATGCGGAAGAACTCGGTCGCGTTGGTGGCGTTGCGGTTGAGGAAGATGAAAAGGTGATCCTGCCACAGCGGCATGCCGTGCTTGCCGTCGGCAAGCAGCGTACGCCGGCTGAGGAAGAAGGATGTCTGCATCACCTCGAACGACAGGCCAGCCTTCTTCTTCGCGAGCGTGAGGCCATAGGTGACGTTGGGGGTTTCCATGAAGCCGTATTTGAGCGTCAGGCGGTCGAAATGCGGCGAGATCTCTTCGTAGATCACCTTCATGTCTTCCGGCACGTACGGCACGTTGGCCGTCTTCACCGTCAGCACGACGTTGTTCTCATGGATGACCTTGTTGTGCTTCAGGTTGTGAAGCAGGGCGGTGGGCGCTGTATCGGGCTCTGCCGTGAGGAAGACAGCCGTGCCCTTGACCACGTGCGGCGGGCTGACTTCCAGGCCCTTGATCACGTCCTCCAGCGACACGTCGTTACGCGTGCGTGCCGCGAGGAGGCGCGAGCCGTGCACCCACGTCCAGATCACCAGCATCATGGCGGCGGCGATCATCAGCGGCACGTAGCCGCCCTGGGGCACCTTGAGCAGGTTGGAGGCCAGGAACACCGCTTCGACCAGCAGGAACGGCGTGACGATCAGCAGGGCAAAGCCCAGCGATTTCTTCCACACCCGGCGGACGGCGATGAAGCACAGGATTGATGATGTGATCATGGCGCCGATCACCGACACGCCATAGGCGGAAGCAAGCGCGGACGACGACTTGAACGAGATCACCAGGAAGATGACGCCAGCCAGCAGGATGTAGTTGATCTGCGGCATGTAGATCTGGCCGTGTTCCTTCGCCGACGTGTTGACGATCTGAAGGCGCGGCAGCAGTCCAAGCTGGACCGCCTGCTGAGACAGCGAGAATGCGCCGGTAATCACGGCCTGGCTGGCCACGATGGTCGCCATGGTGGCGAGAATGACGAGCGGGGCGAGCAGGAAATCCGGCGCCATCAGGAAGAACGGATTGGCCAGGGTTTCGGGATGCTCAAGCACCATCGCGCCCTGACCGAGATAGTTGAGCGCAAGGCAGGGAAACACCAGCCACAGCCATGTAAAGGCGATCGGCTTGCGGCCGAAATGGCCCATGTCGGCATACAGCGCTTCAGCGCCCGTCACACACAGGAAGACGGAGCCGAGTACGATGAAGCCAAGCACTTGGTGGGTCATCAGGAAGATGACGGCGTAGTGCGGGCTCAACGCGGCGAAGATGGCGAGGCCATCAAGAACGATGTGATAGATGCCCAAGGCGCCAAGTGAGAGGAACCACACAAGGCAGACCGGCCCGAACAGGCGGCCGATGACGGATGTGCCCTTCTTCTGGAGCAGAAAAAGGCCTGTCAGCAGTACGAGTGCGATCGGGATGATAAGGGGTTCGACCTTGCCGGTCAGTTGCGGGATAACCGCAAGACCTTCGACCGCGGACAGCACAGACATGGCGGGCGTCAGCAGGGCATCGCCGAAGAACATGCCGGCGCTGCAGATGGCCACGAGAAACAGCAGCGGCGTGCGCTTGCCAATTGTCTTCTGCACCAGCGCCATAAGCGACAGGGTTCCGCCTTCGCCCTTGTTGTCGAGGCGCGTCAGCATCACGACGTACTTCAGCGTGACGACGATGATCAGCGACCAGACCATCAGCGAGATCACGCCAAGCACGTCGTCGCGCTTGAGCACGCCATCGCCGGCGACCGTCATGTGGTGGATGGATTCCTTGAAGGCATAGAGGGGGCTGGTGCCGATGTCGCCGAACACCACGCCGACGGAGGCCAGTGCGAGGGCCCAGAATCGCTTCCTCGCGGCGGGAATATCCGCTGCTGGAGCCGCGCCGCCCTCGGACGATGCTACGCTCATCTGCTTATGGCCTCTGCCGCGAGCCGCAAGCGGCCCCGAACGGGGGCGGCTCGTACGCCCGTCCAGTAATGCGCGAAAGGGGGTAAATTTCCGTTGCAGCTATGGACAAATGCAAAACGGGGCGGCGAGGAGAGGGGGCGAGTGGGGCGAAATTCCCTTACACAGCAAGGTCTTTTGGGCCCAACGCCCCGGTAGGGGCGCTGCCGGTGCGACTAAACGACGGCGCCAAACGAAAACGGACGACCTCGGAAGAGATCGCCCGCTTCGTAAATCGAGATCACAGCCAGATCCCTCGGGGGTCGGGGGGGACGGAAAGGGATCCCGACCGTGACACCACAATAATGTATATCCCCGCGGGCGGTTCCGGGCCTGCTGCGGGATTTTTGCGTGACGCTACGCTGGCTGGCGCCCGCTATCGCATCAGCAGTTGGAGGACGGCGCGTTTGAGTTCGTTTGAGCTTTTACGGCTTGTTTCGGGAGCTGAAGCTCGCCGAGATCGC
>Ga0105048_10003723_pt1 | contig 24951 bp, 18 predicted proteins | sample MAT05_FD_78382 | JGI IMG/M metagenome (GOLD analysis project Ga0105048, IMG submission 78382) | Freshwater microbial communities from Lake Fryxell liftoff mats and glacier meltwater in Antarctica - MAT-05 | ecosystem: Environmental > Aquatic > Freshwater > Ice > Liftoff microbial mat | place... | reverse complement strand
TATAAACCTTAAATTGCCCTTGCTGCGGTGGGATGCGCACCGTATCCACAATGGTGCGGATATCATCAACTGAGTTGTTGCTGGCAGCATCGAGTTCAAAAATATTAAACTGAAGATCTTGGATATCTTGTCCAATATTCCCGTTAACGGCTTTGGCAAAAATTCTTGCGCAAGTTGTTTTACCAACACCACGCGGTCCGGTGAAGAGATATGCCTGAGCAATCTGATTATTGGTGATTGCATTTTGAAGGGTAGAAGTAATGTGCTTCTGTCCAATCACCGTCTCCCAAGTGTCGGGGCGATACTTACGTGCTGATACGATAAAATTTTCTGCCATAACATTGCAAAGATCACCTTCCTTTTGCGGACTCCTTCAACAGAATATCCACAGATTTTGCACAAAAATAAGGAAGAGATTTGCCTTCCTTTGCCAATCTAGATTTCTTTGACCATTTATGAAAAAAATAATCCTGCTTATTCTTTCTTGTTTTATATTCAGTCAATTAATGGCCCAGCCTGTGGTTGATGTAGTAACACAAAATCCCTCTGAACTGATTCAGGACGGAATTGCTCGAGCCATCGTATCGGATACTCAAGGAAAAGTATCCTATTATTGGAGCCATCAAAATACGCCACTCACTTCAGCAGAAAGTACAGGTTTGGATGAGGGGTGCAGCGCGCAATTGGTGGTAACAGATGAACGTGGATCAACCACTGTTCAATTTTCTGTTCCTACTGCATCATTTCCCGAAAAAATGAATGCCATTTTTAAGCCTATTGTAGATGCAATTGGAATTGTAATGTATTGGGATCCACTGGCCACATTGGGTATTCGTAGCGGTGAAATATTTGATTCCAATGGAGAAAAGCTATTGCATCCCAATGGAGATGCTATTATAAAACCAGTTCGTTTTATAGTAATCTGGCTAATTATCGGAGCCCTGTATTTCACGTTTTATATGGGCTTTATCAATATAAAAGGATTTAGACATAGCATCGATTTGGTTCGCGGTAAATATGCAAAGGCTTCCAATCCGGGCGAAGTTTCTCAATTTCAGGCATTGGCGACAGCACTATCAGGCACTTTGGGATTGGGTAATATCTCTGGCGTCGCAATTGCCATGGCAATTGGCGGCCCGGGTGCCACATTTTGGATGATTGTTGCAGGATTTTTGGGAATGTCGAGCAAGTTTGTTGAATGCACGCTGGGAGTAAAATATAGAAAAATAAATGACCGCAATGAAGTTAGCGGTGGACCCATGTATTATTTATCAGAAGGACTTAAAAGAAAAGGACTTGGGAAACTTGGAAGATTTCTAGCCGTGACATTTGCAATTTTATGCATTGGTGGTTCCATTGGAGGTGGCAATATGTTCCAATCAAATCAAGTGATGGCCCAGTTTGCGACTGTGATACCCTCGTTATCAAAATTCAGTTGGCTCATTGGCCTTTTATTGGCCTTTTTTGCAGGGCTCGTTATAATAGGAGGGATCAAAAAAATTGCAAACGTTACAGATAAAATGGTTCCGTTGATGATTACCATTTATATGATTGCAGCATTTGTAATTATTGGAGCCAACATTAGTGAAATTGGAAGTGCATTTTCTGCGATTTTTAATGGCGCATTTTCTGCAGATGCAGCCAAAGGAGGATTTGTGGGAGTCATGATGATTGGTTTTCAACGAGCCGCTTTTAGCAATGATGCCGGCGATGGAAGTGCAAGCATTGCCCACAGTGCAAGCAAAACAGACAAGCCGGTGAGCGAAGGAATTGTGGCATTATTAGAGCCTTTTGTAGATACGGTGGTGGTCTGCACAATTACAGCTTTGGTTCTTGTATTTACCGGGTATGCAGCGGATCCACAGGGATTAACCGCATCACAACTTACAAACGCTGCTTTTACATCGCAATTTCCATGGTTTAAGTGGATATTGCTTCTGTCCATTTTGCTTTTTGCTTATGCTACTATTTTGTCGTGGGGATATTATGGATATAAATGTTGGACCTATTTATTTGGTGAAAGAAAAATAGTCAAGTACAGTTATGATCTTCTTTATTTGAGTTGCACATGGCTCGGAGCCATGGTTGGATTGGGGGCTGTGATGGACTTCAGCGACATGATGATACTTGGAATGGCGCTTCCCAATATTATTGGACTTTTTTTACTAAGAAAAGAAGTACGACAAGATCTGAAGGAGTATTGGCTGGAAATGAAGTTGTAAGGATTTCATCTTTTTAAATTAAAATATTACTTAATTAAAATTAGTCAAAAAAGCAATTTGAATGGTAGGATTGTAAATGCCGTTAGCTTAGCTGTTGCAGGGCAATGGAGTGAAACGGTAATAAATTATCAATTCGTATTTGCTAGATAATCATGAAAAGTCCAAAAATGTTGTTGCTCAATTATTTATCCCAAGTAAGGTCGTCGAAATAAGCATCAGCAGTAAGTATATCTACCGCTGCAACATGATCATTTGATCCGTTTATTTCATCATTTCGAAAAATTCGAAATGATCGGTTCGTCTATTTCATAGGTTTAGATTCGCATTTGATGTAAAAGGTAGGGTGGTATACCGATTGGACAAATGTGACTGACCAATCTTCGTTTCGCTGGATTGCTTTGAACATGTGTATGCTTCTGCATTAAACCAAAATAATAAACCTTGTTTTTGGACTGAAGTATATTTTATTTTGGTAGTACTTGCTCCTAAGGTAATAGGAGTGCTGAGAATTATATAAATGGAAAAGGATTGATAAGTGTCGAATTGCTGAATCTTTATGGATCAAAGTGATATCAATGTGAGCGGATAAAAGCCAAATTTTTTTTAGGTGCGGCTGCGCTGTGCTAAGTCCTGACCATTAAAATCTTAAATTTTATAAACTGAAAAACATGAAACAAAAACTATCCGTAATTGATAACCTTGTCATAAGTAAGATTTATCACATTCGTGGTCAAAAGGTCATGATTGACTCCGATCTATCAGAGATGTATGGAATCGAAATTAAACGATTGAATGAACAACTCAAAAGAAACCCTGAAAGGTTCCTCGAGGACTTTATGTTCCAATTGAGCAAAGAAGAATTCGAAAACTTGAAGTCGCAATTTGCGACTTCAAGTTGGGGAGGTAAAAGGACAATGCCAAACGTTTTTACTGAGCACGGTGTTTTTATGTTATCGAGTGTTTTAAACAGTCCAACTGCAATTCAAGTGAATATTAAAATCATGAGGGTTTATACCAAACTACGTGAGATCCTGCTAACCCATAAGGACATCCTACTCAAGCTTGAACAAATCGAAAATAAAATATCAAAACATGATAAACGAACCAGTCGTTATGAAGAAGAGATTCAATTAATCGTCAGCGCGTTAAAACAACTCTTACAATCCCCAGAAAAATCGCGAGTAAGGATCGGCTATAAATCAGCTTCGTGATTTCGATTAGTACAGGGAATTGCACTCCATTCCCTCATGAGATGAAATGAATTAAACTAATCTAAAACTAAACTTATAATGTACGAAAATATTAAAGAGCTATTTAATCTGACAAGGCGCGAAAGAAATGGCACAGTTATTTTGATAATTCTTATCGTAAGTAGTATTATAATTAACTATAACCTTCCACAAATAATTGAACCTACTTTCAATTTTGGCACAGCGAGTTCTTTATTAGTCAATTCGCAATCGAGTAATGACTCCCTTCTCCCAGATGAAGAAGACGTGGAATTTACCTCATTACTACTGGATCCAAAGAAAATGAAGGAAAGAAGATTATTTTCATTTAATCCAAACACACTTGACCAAGTCGGATATCAAAAACTCGGACTTACAGACAAACAAATAAAACCAATATTTAAGTACCGAGAACGCGGTGGTATTTTTAAACAAAAAAGCGATTTCTCAAAGATGTATGTCATTAGTAAGCAAGAGTATCAGTTGCTTGAACCTTACATACAACTTCCTGAAAACTGCCTTGCAGAGCGGCTTGGAGAACAAAGTCATCAAACAAAATCCTCTGTATATGAATTGACTCCTAAGCGAAAAAGTTGGAAAATTGAATTAAACGCCGCTGATACCACGGAACTAAAGGGAATTCGAGGATTTGGATCATTTACATCCAAAAAGATCATACTATACCGTGAAAATTTGGGAGGATTTTTATCTGTCGATCAACTTCTTGAAGTATGGCCTATAAAACCGGAACTGTTGGATTCAGTGAGAGAATTTATTTTACTAGACACCTCACTTGTTGAAAAAATAGATATTAATGCAGTACAAATAGAACGATTAAAAAAACATCCATATCTCACTACCCCTCAAGCAAAGTCGCTGATTGCATACCGAAACAAACATGGACCTTTTTTACAAATTGGTGATATAAAAAAATCTGTATTGATCGATGAGGTTACTTTTGGCCGCTTAAAACCATACCTCACGATATAGCATATGTCAAAATCTCTCGATAGCAGAATCAAAGAAGCCATTATAACAGTTCAAGATTTTCCCAAACCTGGAATTCAATACAAGGATATCGCTCCTATCTTTTTGGACTCGGCACTAAGCAATGCAATGGTAGACTCCCTAACAGAACATTACAAACTGCAACATGTTGATGCGGTATTAGGCTTAGAGAGTCGTGGCTTTTTAATAGGAATGCCGCTTGCATTAAAATTGGGAGTGCCTTTTATACTTATAAGAAAAAAAGGAAAGTTGCCAAGAGAAACTCATGTTGAAACGTACGATTTGGAATATGGAAATGCTACAATAGAAATGCAGAAAGACGCACTGAAAAATGGTCAACGCGTGTTAATTCACGATGATGTTCTAGCGACGGGTGGCACAGCTAGTGCTGCGTCAAGACTGGTAAAAAAGGCCGGAGCTGAAATTATGGGATATTCATTTTTAATCGAATTGGGTTTTCTTGATGGTCGAAAAACTATTTCACAGTTCAGCCACAACATTTTTACCTTAGCGACCTATTAGTACTCAATGAGCGAATGACACAGTCTCTAAGAACTCAAGTAAAATGATTCCTCTTGAGATGAGCGCTCACCAACGACTTCATAGATATTGTAAGTTATAAAACATAAATAAAGAAACCAAAGCAATGAACTTTGAGCAATCAGAAAATCACAAAATGATAGCACAGATGGTGCGAGATTTTGCTGAAAAAGAAATTAGACCCCATGTAATGACATGGGACGAGTCGCAGGAATTCCCTAAACATATTTTTCATAAAATGGGTGAATTGGGTTTAATGGGAGTTTTGGTACCTCAGGAATATGGAGGATCAGGTTTGGGATACAATGAATACATTTCAGTTATCGATGAAATATCGCAAGTTTGTGGATCTATAGGGCTTTCTACGGCGGCGCACAACTCACTTTGTACAAATCATATTTTGGAATTTGGGAACGAAGAACAGAAGAAAAAATATTTACCAAAACTAGCTTCTGGTGAATGGATAGGAGCTTGGGGATTGACCGAAGCTAATACTGGCAGTGATGCATTGCGCATGAAATGTGTTGCCAAAGAAGATGGAGATTATTGGGTAATTAACGGCACCAAAAACTGGATTACACACGGCATTTCTGGTGATGTAGCGGTTGTATTAGTGAGAACAGGAGATCTTCTTGACTCACATGGCATTAGTGCATTTATAGTTGAGCGCGGAACTCCAGGCTTTGCGGGCGGCAAAAAAGAAAATAAGCTCGGCATGCGAGCATCGGAAACTGCTGAATTGATTTTTGACAACTGCAAAATACATAAAGACCAATTATTGGGAAAACATGGTGATGGATTCATTCAAGCCATGAAAATTCTTGATGGTGGACGTATATCTATTGGTGCCTTAGCACTTGGAATAGCCAAAGGAGCAATGTCTGCTTCGATAAAATACTCCAAAGAGCGCGAGCAGTTTGGACAACCAATAGCAAACTTCCAAGCCATAGCCTTTAAACTTGCTGACATGGCTACAGAAATAGAAGCTGCCGAATTGCAACTTTACCAAGCTGCCTACCTCAAAAACAATAAGAAAAAAGTAACAAAAGAATCGGCAATGGCAAAATATTATGCCTCCGAAGTATCTGTTCGTGTTGCGACTGAAGCAGTTCAGATTTTTGGAGGATATGGTTACACTAAAGACTTTCCGGTAGAAAAATTCTACCGTGACTCTAAACTTTGTACCATAGGAGAAGGCACATCAGAGATCCAGAAATTGGTTATTTCAAGAGAAATTTTGAAATAGAGTTGTGTAATTGGAAATCAGGACTATTTTTGCAGCCCTAAAATAAAATTAAAAGAGAAAATATACATGCTAATCATTCCGTAAAAGAAGGCGAAAGCATCGACCGCTCACTTAAAAAATTCAAGAAGAAATTCGAGAAGACAGGCGTAATTAAAGAATTGCGCAGACGTCAGGCTTTTATTAAGCCGAGCATCCGCAGACGTGAAGAAATCAAGCACGCTGTATATCTGAGCAAACTCAGACAAGACGAGGTTTAAGAAACATCGTATTGTTTACAATATTTCGGGTGAAGAGTTGGTTTAAGCTAACTCTTCACCCTTTTTTGATTTGTTGAATACAGAGTCATTTTACACCTACCTTATTTCTGAGAGACGTTACTCGCCCCTTACTCTCAGTGCATATCGCTCAGATTTAGAACAATTTTTTCTTTTTTGTCGGGCGCAATTTGAAATCACAGAACCACGAGAAGTAACCATATCAGTCGTAAGATCGTGGCTTGCTTCACTGCTCGATCGTCAATTAGCAGCAACATCTGTTCACCGCAAACTAGCCTCCGTAAGTGCCTATTTTCGTTTCCTTAGAAAAAACGGAGTTATCAAAATAAATCCTGCCAAAGGCATTCCAAAGCCCAAAAAGCCGGGGAGACTTCCAAACTTCATGGAAGAATCGGCAGCGGTTCGCATATATGAAAAAGCGAATGCAGAGCATACTTCATTTAGCGATTTGCGCGATCAACTCATTATACTGTTGTTATACGAAACCGGAATTCGTCAGGCAGAATTATTAAATCTCAAAGATTTGGACATCGACTTTTATAACGGTCAAATAAAAGTGACGGGAAAAAGAAACAAAATGCGCATTGTTCCGGTATGCAAGGAACTTTTGGATCGGATTAAAAAATACCAGCAATTTCGAAACAAGGAATTCCCCATTAAAACATGTGATAATCTGATATTAACAGACAAAGGCAAAAAAAATACTAAAACCTTTGTTTATGAAAAAGTCACCCGCTATCTTGCGAACGTAACCACGATGCAAAAAAAGAGTCCCCACATGCTTCGACACACTTTCGCAACACACATGCTCAACAATGGGGCAGATCTGAATGTAATAAAGGAGATTCTTGGGCATGCCAATCTTGCAGCTACCCAAATATATACACACAATCATATCGAGAAGTTAAAGCGAGTGCATCAGTTGGCGCATCCTCGCAACCAAATAAATACACCTTAAAAACAAATAGATTTATGCAAATTAAAGTTCAAAGCATCCATTTCGATGCAGACCTTAAACTCATTACATTCATCGAGGAAAAGGTAAAAAAACTCAATCAATTTCATGATCGAATTATCAGTGGCGATGTATTTCTTCGCTTGGATAAAAGTGACGTGCATGAGAATAAGGTAGCCGAGATAAAACTTTCGGTTCCGGGGAAAGATTTATTCGCAAGTAAACAGTGCAAAACTTTTGAAGAAGCTACTGATACTGCTATTGAAGCACTTAGGAAACAAATCATCAAACATCGAACAAAAACTGAGTCAGAAGCATAAAAAAAATCACAAGACTTCTTGGACGTACGAATAATTTAAGTACCTTTGCGCCCCTGTTTGAAGAAATAGGGGTGTTTTTATATAGAAAAAGTTCTTTGAATTGCCTGATTTTATTGCCGGTGTAGCTCAGCTGGCCAGAGCAGCTGATTTGTAATCAGCTGGTCGGGGGTTCGAATCCCTCCACCGGCTCAATATTTTTCAATAAAATCAAGGGGAGATACTCAAGCGGCCAACGAGGACAGACTGTAAATCTGTTGGTGTATTCCTTCGAAGGTTCGAATCCTTCTCTCCCCACAGCAAAAACTATTATTTTTTTTCGGATCCGTCCGGAAGAATTGCGGGAGTAGCTCAGTTGGTAGAGCATTAGCCTTCCAAGCTAAATGTCGCGAGTTCGAGCCTCGTCTCCCGCTCCAAGGAAGTTGCAAACGACCAAAAGGTTGAGGAACTTCAAAACTGAAGAATATTTCTTCCGATGAAGGCCTTGAACGAACTGATTGAGATTGCAACTGTTAACTAGCCGTTGTAGCTCAGGGGTAGAGCACTTCCTTGGTAAGGAAGAGGTCGTGGGTTCAATTCCCATCGACGGCTCAAAGAATAAAGATAGCAGTAAATAAATGTCTGCCGAATAGAAAAAGAAGTTTTGAAGTTCGAAGACTTGAAGATAATAATACCACAGGAAACTAGAGCGACGTGGTGTAGGCCGCAAATTATTTGTAGCAATTTTAAACATCTAGATAAAAACCAAATAAAAAACAAACGCCAATGGCTAAAGAGAATTTTGACCGTTCCAAACCACACGTGAATGTTGGAACAATTGGTCACGTTGACCACGGAAAGACTACTCTGACGGCTGCCATTACCTCAGTATTGGCCGCTGCTGGTCTTTCTGAAAAAAGAGACTTTGCTTCAATCGACAACGCACCAGAAGAAAAGGAACGTGGTATTACTATCAACACAGCACACGTTGAGTATTCTACCGCAAACCGCCACTACGCTCACGTAGACTGTCCCGGTCACGCTGACTATGTTAAAAACATGGTCACTGGTGCGGCGCAAATGGATGGAGCAATTCTTGTAGTTGCTGCAACTGATGGTCCGATGCCTCAGACTCGTGAACACATCCTTTTGGGTCGCCAAGTGGGTGTTCCTAAAATCGTTGTTTTCATGAACAAAGTTGACATGGTTGACGATGAGGAATTACTCGACTTGGTTGAAATGGAAATTCGTGAGCTATTGAGCTTCTACGAATACGATGGAGACAACACCCCAATCATTCGTGGATCTGCTTTGGGCGGACTGAACGGTGATGCTAAATGGGTCGAGAAAATTATGGATCTCATGAATGCAGTTGATACATGGATTCCAATTCCCCCTCGTGAAGTTGACAAACCATTCCTTATGTCTGTAGAAGACGTGTTTACGATCACAGGTCGTGGTACAGTTGCAACAGGTCGTATAGAACGTGGTGTTGTTAACACAGGAGATGAGGTTGACATCATCGGTTTCAATGATGTTAAATTAAAATCAGTTTGTACAGGTGTTGAAATGTTCCGTAAGATCCTTGATCGCGGAGAGGCAGGAGACAACGTTGGTTTATTGTTACGTGGTGTTGAGAAAGATCAAATCCGCAGAGGAATGGTTATCTCCAAACCTAATAGCATCACTCCTCACACTAAGTTCAAAGCTGAGATCTACGTTTTGAAGAAAGAAGAAGGTGGTCGTCACACTCCTTTCCACAACAAATATCGTCCACAGTTCTATTTCCGCACAACTGACGTAACGGGTGAAATCAACCTTGAAGTCGGTCGTGAAATGGTTCTTCCTGGTGATAACGTAAGTATCGATGTAACTCTTATTGCTCCCATCGCAATGGACAAAGGACTTCGGTTCGCTATTCGTGAAGGTGGCCGTACTGTAGGTGCAGGTCAGGTAACTGAAATCATCCAGTAATTATTCTGGAAAAGCAATATGTGAAGGTGAAATCACTCAAATGATTTCACCTTCACTTTCCTGTTTAAGGTAAAAACTAAAGTTGAAGAGGTTGGTGAGCTTGGATGACGCAGGTAGAGCATTAAGCTAAACCTACATAAAGACACCCCAACACCTGTTTAAACTTTGGAATTACAGGTGTAGTTCAACGGCAGAATAGCGGTCTCCAAAACCGTTGATGGGGGTTCGAATCCCTCCACCTGTGCAATAAAATAAAATCAGAGGTAACTCTGAAAAATTATATATAAAGTAGATAACAACCTTAGAATATGGCTGGAATCAAAACATACCTTGAAGAATCCTATAATGAATTGGTGCATAAAGTGACCTGGCCAACTTGGTCAGAATTGCAGGAAAGCACAATCTTAGTTTTTCTTACAACTTTACTGCTTACAATTATCATTTTTGGAATGGACTTCTTTTTCGGAGTGAGTGGTGATTCCACTTCAACTTGGAAAGGACTAGTTGGCTTCCTTTATGCATTATTCACCTAATTGCGGTAGCGCTATTTAATCATGAGTGATATAGAAAAAAAATGGTATGTAGTTCGCGCCATCAGTGGAAAAGAGAAAAAGGTAAAGGAATACATTGAGAGTGAGATCAAAGCACGTGGAATGCAAGATTTCGTCAATCAAGTATTGATTCCGACCGAAAAAGTTTTTCAAGTCCGCAATGGAAAAAAAATCAGTAAAGAGCGCAGCTATTTACCTGGTTATGTGCTTATTGAAGCAGCTTTGATCGGTGAGATACCTCACATTATCCGTAATATTACCAATGTTATTGGATTTTTGGGAGCTGAGAAAAGAGGAGCACCTATTCCACTTAGATTGTCAGAGGTGAATAGAATCCTCGGCAAAGTGGATGAACTAGCAGAATCGGGTGAGGAATTAAACATTCCTTATGTCATAGGTGAAAGTGTTAAAGTTGTAGACGGGCCCTTTAATAACTTCAGTGGAGTCATTGAGGAAATTAATGAGGACAAGAAAAAATTGAAAGTAATGGTTAAGATCTTCGGTCGCAAAACTCCGGTTGAACTCGGTTATATGCAGGTCGAAAAAGAACAGTAGAATTAAAACATGCGTGTGGTAAGCAATGAACATCAATTTGTTACGCTTCAGCTTCCCATTGTAAACCCTCGCTAAACACAAATAAAAACAAAGTAAAATGGCGAAAGAAGTAGCTGGTTTAGTCAAGCTGCAAATCAAAGGTGGTGCTGCAAACCCCTCGCCTCCTGTAGGTCCGGCATTGGGTTCCAAAGGTGTTAACATCATGGAATTCTGCAAGCAATTTAATGCTCGTACGCAAGACAAAGCAGGCAAGGTTTGCCCGGTATTGATAACTGTTTATACAGACAAGTCATTTGACTTTATTGTTAAGACAGCTCCTGCCGCAGTGCAACTTCTCGAGGCCTCTAAGGCCAAGAAAGGTGCCGCTGAGCCCAACCGCCAAAAGATTGGCTCTGTAACCTGGGAACAGGTGAAAGTCATCGCAGAAGACAAAATGCCTGATCTCAATTGTTTCACTATCGAGTCTGCCATGAAAATGGTAGCCGGAACAGCAAGAAGCATGGGGATTCAAGTAAACGGTGAACGTCCTTTTTAATTTTTTCGGAGAAAACAGCAATGGGAAGTATTAGCAAAAATCGCAAAACTGCTCTCAGCAAGTATGACAATGAAAAGTCATTTTCGCTGACTGAAGCCGCATCAATCGTGAAAAAAATCACGAACTCAAAATTTGATGCCTCAGTAGATATCGCTGTTCGTCTTGGTGTAGACCCAAAGAAGTCCAATCAAATGGTTCGCGGCACAGTATCGTTGCCACACGGAACAGGTAGAACTGTACGTGTGCTTGTATTGTGTACTCCTGACAAGGAAGCGGAAGCGAAAGCTGCCGGTGCAGACCATGTGGGCCTCAATGACTACATTGAAAAAATCAAAGGCGGATGGACCGATGTGGATGTAATTATTACCACACCCAACGTTATGGGTCAGGTGGGTGCGTTGGGCCGAATACTCGGACCACGTGGCTTAATGCCAAACCCGAAAACCGGAACCGTAACTATGGATGTTGGAAAGGCCGTGACCGAGAAGAAGGCAGGTAACATTGATTTCAAAGTGGATAAAACAGGTATCATTCACGCCAGCATTGGCAGAGTATCTTTTGAAGTTGAAAAACTTGCTGAGAATGCTCAAGAACTGATAACTAGCATTGTGAAACTCAAGCCTAGCTCGGCCAAAGGTACTTATGTGAAAAGTGTTTCTATGAGCTCTACAATGAGTCCGGGTGTGCACGTAGAACCTAGGACCGTTAATTAATCATTGGTAAAAAAGCGGAGGAATTCTTTATGAACAAAGAACAAAAGAACCAGGAGATCTCAGATTTATTAGAAGCATTAAGCGCAAGCGAAATATTCTATTTAACTGATAACATTTCCCTGAACGCGGAAGCTACCAGTGCGCTCAGACGTGAGTGTTTCAAGCAAGGAATCAAAATGCGTATTGTAAAAAATACACTTTTGAGAAAAGCAATGGAACGTTCTGAAGGAAGAGACTATAGCCCAATTTTCCCTGCATTAAAAGGCAACACTGCCGTGATGTTTGGAGAAGTGGCTAATGGCCCTGCCCGTCTGATTAAAGAGTTCAGGAAAAAAAATCAAGATAAACCTGCTTTTAAAGCAGCATTTATCCAGGAAGATTATTATGTAGGTGCGAATCAACTTGACACTTTGGTTGCTCTAAAGAGCAAAACAGAATTGATTGGCGATATCATCGGCTTATTGCAATCTCCTGCCAAAAATGTTATTTCTGCTTTGCAAAGCAATGCAGGTAATAAAATTGCTGGCCTCGTTAAAGCGTTGGAGGAAAGAAACGCTTAATCAACAACATCAATTCAATTTTACAACAACCCTTTTAAAAATCCATAAAAATGGCTGATTTGAAAGCAATGGCAGAAAGCCTCGTAAACCTTACAGTAAAAGAAGTTAACGAGCTTGCCGCAATCCTTAAAGATGAATACGGAATCGAGCCGGCTGCTGCAGTAGCAGTTGCTGCTCCCGGAGCTGGTGGTGGCGCAGGCGCTGCTGCTGAAGAGAAAACCGCATTTGATGTAGTTCTTCTAGAAGCTGGTGCAAATAAACTTGCAGTAGTGAAAATGGTTAAAGACCTTACTGGTCTTGGACTGAAAGAAGCTAAAGATGCAGTAGACAAAGCCCCATCTGCACTCAAGACTGGTGTTACTAAAGACGAAGCCAACGCTTTGAAAACACAACTTGAAGAAGCTGGAGCTAAAGTTGAGATTAAGTAATCTTCAACCGATAACGATTAGTTTAGGCCTTCCGATTTATCGGGATGGCCTAAACTTGTTTGTGCTTTTAGGGTTTTGGCATAGAACCTAAAACCCATGTAGCCGGTTGTATAAACTTATTGCAAGTATTTTTTGAACCGGTGCATCGTGAACTTGCAAAGAACCTAGTGTCATACATAATATTAACACAACAAAAGCCTTGGCAACACAGAAAAAAACAGATGGAAGGACGAATTTCTCCGCCACCAAAAGTTTCTACGAATATCCCGACTTTCTCGAGATTCAGTTGGCTTCATTTCAGGAATTCTTCCAACTTGAAACTAACCCAGAAAATAGAAGCAATGAAGGACTCTTCAAAGTATTTGCAGAGAATTTTCCAATCACTGACACCCGCAATCAATTTGTACTCGAGTTTCTCGATTACTTCATTGATCCACCTCGGTATACAATCGAAGAGTGTATTGAGCGTGGTTTAACATACAGTGTACCCCTCAAGGCAAAATTGAAACTCTATTGCACAGATCCTGAACACGAAGATTTCGAAACTATCGTTCAAGACGTGTATTTGGGAACAATACCATACATGACCCCTCAGGGCTCATTCTGTATTAACGGCGCGGAACGCGTTATCGTGTCTCAGCTTCACCGCTCACCGGGCGTGTTCTTCGGCCAAAGCCGCCACGCTAACGGAACCAAACTTTATAGCGCTCGAATCATTCCTTTCAAAGGTTCGTGGATCGAGTTTGCCACCGACATCAATAATGTGATGTACGCATATATCGACCGTAAGAAAAAGTTACCTGTAACTACTCTTCTTCGCGCTATTGGATACGAAAGTGACCGTCAAATTCTTGAGATTTTTAATCTTGCTGAAGAGGTTAAGGTATCCAAAGCAGGGATTCAACGTGTGCTAGGTAGAAGACTGGCAGCAAGGGTTTTAAAGACTTGGATAGAAGACTTTGTAGATGAAGATACCGGCGAGGTTGTTTCCATCGAAAGAAATGAAGTTGTTCTTGATCGTGAAACCGTTCTTGACACTCAACACATCGACATAATAGCTGATAGCGGAGCCAAATCGATTATTCTTCACAAAGAGGAATCGAACTCGGCTGACTTTACTATCATTCATAATACATTACAAAAAGATACATCTAACTCGGAAAAGGAAGCGGTAGAATATATCTACCGACAACTTAGAAATGCCGAGCCCCCGGATTTGGAAACCGCGCGCGGAGTTATCGACAAATTGTTCTTCTCAGAACAACGTTATGACCTCGGTGAAGTTGGTCGTTTCCGCATCAACAGAAAACTTGGCAACGTCAACAACGACAGTAGAACGCTGACAAAAGATGACATCATCCAGATCATTAAATATTTGATCGAGCTAGTGAACTCTAAGGCCGATGTCGATGATATTGACCACTTGTCTAATAGACGGGTAAGAACAGTTGGCGAGCAGCTTTACAATCAGTTTGCAGTTGGTTTGGCTCGTATGGCCAGAACAATACGTGAGCGAATGAATGTTCGTGACAACGAGGTCTTCACACCTATTGACTTGATTAATGCGAAGACTCTTAGCTCTGTAATCAATTCGTTCTTCGGAACCAATCAGTTATCTCAATTCATGGATCAAACCAATCCATTGGCAGAGGTAACTCACAAACGCAGAATGTCGGCACTCGGACCCGGCGGTCTCTCTAGGGAACGCGCAGGATTTGAGGTTCGCGACGTTCACTACACCCACTACGGTCGTCTTTGTACCATAGAAACACCGGAAGGTCCAAACATCGGACTTATATCATCCCTTTGTGTGTATGCAAAAATAAATAGACTCGGTTTTATCGAAACTCCTTATAGAAAGGTAGAAGATGGTAAAGCAGTAATGAATAATTCAGGAGTTGCCTATCTCACAGCAGAAGATGAGGATACTAAGGTAATCGCTCAGGCAAATGCTGAAATTGACGAGAAAGGAAACTTTCTTACAAATACAGTAAAAGCCCGTCTCGAAGGTGACTTCCCTGTTATCAGCCCGAATAGTTTGAACCTGATGGACGTGGCTCCCAATCAGATTGCATCGATCGCAGCATCTCTCATTCCATTCTTGGAGCATGATGATGCCAACCGTGCACTGATGGGCTCCAACATGATGCGTCAAGCTGTTCCACTTATGCGCCCTGAAGCTCCTGTTGTTGGAACCGGTCTCGAATCGCGGGTAGCGAAAGATTCTCGTGTTCTTCTTACAGCAGAAGGCGAAGGTGTAGTTGAATACGTTGATTCTAATGAAATTCGTGTTCGTTACAAACGCAGCGAAGAAGATGAGATTGTAAGTTTTGACTCACCGTTGAAGGCCTACAATATCCGCAAATTCATGAAAACTAACCAAAGTACCACCATCAACTTGCGTCCAATTGTGACCAAAGGTGAGCGTGTTACCGAGGGTCAGATAATGGTAGAAGGTTACTCTACCAAAGGCGGCGAACTCGCTATCGGTCGTAACTTGAAAGTTGCATTTATGCCATGGAAAGGTTACAATTTCGAGGATGCAATCGTAATTAGTGAGCGCGTAGTTCGTGATGACATTTTCACTTCAATTCACATCGATGAGTACACAACTGAAGTTCGTGACACAAAACGTGGTGTTGAAGAATTGACCAGTGATATTCCAAACGTAAGTGAAGAAGCGACTAAAGACCTCGATGAGAATGGTATCATTCGTATCGGTGCTGAGGTAAAAGAAGGCGACATACTTATCGGTAAGATCACTCCAAAAGGAGAAACGGATCCTACACCTGAAGAAAAACTTCTTCGTGCTATCTTCGGAGATAAGGCAGGAGATGTAAAAGATGCATCTCTGAAAGTGCCACCGGCAGTTACAGGAGTTGTAATCGACAAGAAGCTTTTCTCTCGTACGATTAAAGATAAAAAAACAATTAAGTCCAACGAAAAAGCGATCGTTGAAGCATTGGACAAAGAGCACGATAAAGAGGTTGCTGATCTCAGAAAAGTTCTCGTTGACAAGCTGGTTGCTATTTTGAAAGACAATACTTGTCAAGGAGTTTTTAACTATTTCCGTGAGGAGCAAATTAAAAAAGGGACTAAGTTTACAGCTAAATCACTTGCTACGATTGATTACAGCGTTGTAAATGCAGAAGGTTGGACAAAGGACGAGGTTGTAAACTTGATGGTAAAACGTTGCGTTCACAATTTTAACTTAAAATACAACGAACTACTTGGATCATACAAACGCAAAAAGTTCCAATTGACTGTTGGTGATGAACTACCTGCGGGAATTGTGAAACTCGCCAAAGTACACATTGCTCAAAAACGTAAATTACGCGTGGGCGATAAGATGGCTGGTCGTCATGGTAACAAGGGTATTGTTGCGAGAATTGTTCGCGATGAAGACATGCCTTTCTTGGCTGACGGAACAACGGTTGACATCGTGCTCAATCCACTCGGTGTACCAAGCCGTATGAACCTGGGACAGATCTATGAAACTGTACTCGGTTGGGCTGGCATCAAAATGGGTAAAAAATTCGCTACGCCGATCTTTGATGGAGCATCATTGGATGACATCAATAGCCATACCGATGAAGCCGGCGTACCAAGATACGGAGTTACCTATCTTTATGATGGGGGAACCGGCGAGCGTTTTGAGCAAGAAGCGACCGTTGGTGTGATCTACATGATCAAACTCAGCCACATGGTTGACGACAAAATGCACGCTCGTTCTATAGGACCATACTCTCTTATTACTCAACAGCCGTTGGGTGGTAAAGCACAGTTTGGTGGTCAGCGTTTCGGTGAGATGGAAGTATGGGCTTTGGAAGCTTTTGGAGCAGCGAACATCCTTCAAGAGATTCTCACTGTTAAATCGGATGACGTTATGGGACGTGCGAAAGCTTACGAATGCATCGTTAAGGGCGAAAATATGCCGGTTCCAGGTATACCAGAATCCTTCAATGTATTGTTGCATGAATTGCGCGGTCTTGGACTCAACATAACGTTGAACCAAAACTGATGAATAGAATATAATCCTTCTCCTATTTGTCCGCTACGGCGGATAGATAGGCAGAAAGGAAAGCTCAAATTCAAGAACACAGCATTTACTAGAATAGAAAAATAATATGCTTCAAGCAAAAAAAGTAGCTCGACCAACCAGCGATTTTAAATCAATCACTATCAGCCTTGCATCTCCAGAAGAGATTTTGGAAAGATCACATGGTGAAGTATTGAAACCCGAAACCATCAACTACCGCACCTACAAGCCGGAAAGAGATGGACTTTTCTGTGAAAGAATATTTGGTCCTGTTAAGGACTATGAATGCCATTGCGGTAAGTACAAACGTATTCGTTACAAAGGAATTGTTTGTGACCGTTGCGGTGTGGAAGTAACCGAGAAAAAAGTACGCAGAGAGCGCACGGGTCACATTACCCTTACCGTTCCTGTTGCTCATATTTGGTATTTCCGTTCGTTACCGAACAAAATCGGATATTTGCTAGGATTACCAACCAAAAAGTTGGATCAGATCATTTATTACGAGCGTTATGTGGTGATCAATGTTGGTCCTGCAACTAACGCAGAAGGCAATCCACTCGCACGGATGGAATTTATCACAGAAGAAGAATATCTAGATATTCTCGAGAAATTGCCAAAAGAGAATCAATATTTGGATGACAAAGACCCAAATAAATTCGTGGCCAAAATGGGTGCCGAAGCACTCTATGATCTCCTTGCCAACGTTAAACTTGATGAGTTGTCGTATGAACTTCGTCATAAAGCAAATACTGAAACTTCACAACAGCGTAAAAATGAAGCCCTTAAAAGACTTCAAGTTGTAGAAGCTTTGCGTGACGCCAATACACGCGTAGTGAACCGTCCTGAGTGGATGATCACTAAAGTTGTTCCGGTTATTCCACCAGAGCTTCGCCCACTCGTTCCATTGGATGGTGGCCGTTTTGCAACTTCCGATTTAAATGACTTATACCGCAGAGTAATTATTCGCAACAATCGTCTTAAGCGTCTTGTTGAGATCAAAGCTCCTGAGGTGATCTTGCGCAACGAGAAACGTATGTTGCAAGAAGCTGTTGACTCATTGTTCGACAACTCAAGAAAATCATCTGCTGTTAAAACAGAAAGCAATCGTCCGTTAAAATCACTTTCAGACTCCTTAAAGGGAAAACAAGGACGTTTCCGTCAGAATCTTCTTGGAAAACGTGTTGACTATTCTGCACGTTCTGTCATTGTTGTAGGCCCGGAATTGAAACTTCACGAGTGCGGATTACCAAAAGATATGGCTGCTGAGCTTTTCAAACCATTTATCATCCGCAAGATGATTGAAAGAGGTATTGTTAAGACCGTTAAATCTGCTAAAAAAATCGTTGATAAAAAAGAAGCCGTGGTTTGGGATATACTTGAGAACGTTTTGAAAGGACATCCAGTTCTACTTAACCGTGCTCCTACCCTTCACAGACTTGGTATACAGGCATTCCAGCCAAAACTTATTGAAGGCAAAGCGATTCAGTTGCATCCATTGGTTTGTACTGCATTCAATGCCGACTTTGATGGTGACCAAATGGCCGTTCACGTGCCACTTGGAAGTGCTGCTATACTAGAGGCTCAGTTGTTGATGCTCGCATCGCACAATATCCTTAACCCTGCAAATGGTGCTCCTATCACTGTGCCTTCACAAGACATGGTACTTGGTCTTTATTACATCACCAAAATCAGAAAAGGAACTCCTGAATTCCCTGCAAAAGGTGAAAACGGAATTTATTATTCACCTGAGGAAGTCACTATCGCCTTCAATGAAGGACAGTTGGACCTTCACGCAGAGATTAAAGTTCGCTGGACAGATGCTGCAGGAAATGCAAGTATAATCGATACCACATGTGGTCGAGTAATCTTCAATCGTGTTGTGCCTAAAGAAGTTGGTTTTATCAATCAACTCCTTACCAAAAAAGCACTTCGAGATATCATTGGAGACATTCTGAAACACGTAGGAATTGCACGCACGGCAAGATTCCTAGACGATATGAAAGATCTTGGTTACTACTGGGCTTTCAAAGGAGGCTTGTCATTCAAATTGACTGACGTTGTTATTCCTGCGGAAAAAGAGAAACTTGTAAAAGATGCCACCACAAAAGTTGAAGAAGTATTTGAGAACTATAACATGGGTCTCATTACCAATAACGAGCGCTACAATCAGGTAATTGATATTTGGACAAATACAAATTCTAAGTTGACAAATATCCTGATGGATCGCCTCAAAACCGACCAACAAGGCTTCAACAGTATCTACATGATGTTTGACTCTGGAGCACGTGGATCTAAAGAGCAGATTCGTCAGCTTGCAGGAATGCGTGGCTTGATGGCTAAACCTCAGAAGAACGCAGCAGCCGGAGGACAAGACATTATCGAAAACCCGATCCTAGCAAACTTTAAGGAAGGACTTTCGATTCTTGAGTACTTCATTTCTACCCACGGAGCTCGTAAAGGTCTTGCAGATACCGCTTTGAAAACAGCGGATGCAGGTTACCTCACACGTAGGTTGGTTGATGTAGCACAAGACGTCATCATCAATGAAGTGGATTGCGGAACTCTCCGTGGTATCGTTGCATCTACTCTCAAAAAAGCAGACGAAGTTGTTGAAACATTAGAAGATCGCATACTGGGTCGTGTAAGTGTTCATGACGTTGCACATCCAGAGACAGGTGAACTTCTAGTTGAAATGGGTGAAGACATTACAGAAGATGTAGCCCAAGCAATTGTAGCGGCAGGAATCGAAGAAGTTGAAATTCGATCAGTTCTCACTTGCGAAAGCAAGCGTGGAGTATGTGCGAAATGTTATGGCCGCGATCTTGCTACAGCGCAGATGGTTCAGCAGGGACTTGCAGTTGGTGTTATCGCTGCTCAATCGATTGGTGAGCCTGGAACGCAGCTTACACTCCGTACATTCCACACAGGAGGTACCGCTGGTGGAGGAGCATCTGAAAATGATATTAGAGCCAAACAAGCAGGGGTTCTTGAGATTGAAGATTTACGCACAGTAGATCGTACGGCTGAAGACGGTGAATTAAAAACACTCGTTGTTTCTCGTTCATCTGAATTAAAAGTTGTAGATGAAAAATCAGGATCAGTATTGGCGTCAGCTAATATTCCTTATGGAGCAACACTTATTGCAAAGCCTGGTCAATCAATCAAAAAAGGAGATCTTCTTTGCGAATGGGATCCGTTTAATAGCGTAATCATTACAGAAGAAGACGGCATTGTGACATTTGATGCAGTTGAAGAAGGTATTACTTTCAAAACTGAGTTAGATGAACAAACCGGTTTCTCTGAAAAAGTAATCATTGAGACGAAAGATAAAAAGAAAAATCCTTCGATTGAGATTGTAAGAAATAAAGAAGTAGTCAAAACATATTCATTGCCGGTTGGAGCTCACTTAAATGTTGAGAACGGAGCCAAAATTGGAAAAGGTACAATCCTCGTAAAAATTCCACGCACCGGAGGCAAAACTGGTGACATAACCGGAGGTCTTCCAAGGGTAACTGAGTTGTTTGAAGCTAGAAATCCATCAAATCCTGCAGTAGTGACAGAGATTGACGGTATTGTAGAATACGGAAAAATCAAACGTGGTAACCGCGAGGTTGCGGTTAAAGCAAAAACAGGAGAAGAGAAAAAATACCTCATTCCACTTTCGAAACACATTCTTGTTCAAGAAGGAGACTTTGTTCGCGCTGGTATGCAATTATCGGATGGAGCAATATCGCCAGGGGACATTCTCGACATTCAGGGACCAACTGCTGTGCAGGAATACTTGGTAAATGAGATTCAAGAAGTTTACCGTTTGCAAGGTGTGAAAATCAATGATAAACACTTTGAAGTAATCGTTCGTCAGATGATGCGTAAAGTAGAAATCACGGATGCCGGAGATACTCGCTTCTTGGAAGGAACCAATGTAGACAAAGCAGAATTCCTTGAAGAGAATGAATTGCTTTACGACAAAATGGTTGTCATTCAACAAGGCGACAGCGATCGTTACTTGACGGGCCAAATCATCTCTGTGCGCAACCTGCGTGATGAAAATTCACAATTGAAACGCAAAGACAAAAAAGAGATAGAAGCTCGTGGAACAGTGACAGCTACTGCACGCCCAATGCTGCAAGGTATTACAAGAGCATCGTTGCAGACAGAATCATGGATTTCTGCGGCATCGTTTCAGGAAACTACCAAAGTATTGAATGAGGCTGCTGTTCAAGGTAAAACTGATACACTCAATGGTCTGAAAGAAAACGTAATTGTTGGTCACCCGATTCCGGCAGGAACAGGATCGCGTCAATTCCAAAAGATGATTGTGAGCAACAGTGAAGACTACACTAATCTTATGGCAAAACGTGCTAGCGCTGTGCCAGCGGAGAAGGAAGCTTAAGAAGAAAGAATTTTTATATTGAAACACCTCGTAGAAATACGAGGTGTTTTTTTTTTGATCTAATGACTGATTGGTATTTGTATTATATTAATGTTAGTTGTAAAATTGTCCAAACCATTTTATGAGATACAATTGTAAATGCAGTTGTGATCGATGTTTAGTAAAATAAAGAGCATCGGAATTGGTCTAAGTCATAAATTCAAAATGTATTACTATTGCAATTATTAACTGGTCAAAAGATTTTGATAAGCACACAATGGTTTATACCGATTTAACAAAACACTATTACAACGACACTACTGGCGAAATAATATCAATTGCATATAACATTTTGCCCAAAAGACTTTTTTGCAAAATACAATGGTAATGCCTTTGCTTCATTTAAATAGTATAGTGAGGCAAAGCCGATATTGGGCTACATTGAATGTGTGTAAGGTATAACTTCCACTCTTTTCAGAAATTTGTCAAAAAAATGCCTTTTTGCTCCACATCTCAAAATTTCGACGCTTCATCAGCGCTTCATATTTATTCATCTCCACCAAAAAAACCTGACTCCTCAGTCAGTCTTTTCTCCAACCGCTCGCCACAAATGCCTTACGCCAGTTGCAGGGTGAAGTGGTTTGGTACTCCATCTGAATGGATTTACCGATGCTTTATACAAGTAGCGCTCTAACATTACATCAACAAGATTATAACATACTACAATCACATTACTGCGAAATGTGCTTCGTGGCACAATTGGCCCAATTAATAAATACAGTGGGTATAATTTAAGAATATTTACTAATTTCAATTGGTACAAAAAGCGAGAGACCTTTTTATCATTAAATCGAAAATAGGCAGTATGATTATACCGTCTATTTTCGCTTAAAATCATTTCTAGAAATATTTTGGATGCACAATTCTTTTACCTTTTGATGATAAAATGTAATTGATAGCAAATTCATGACTACCAAAATTGGTTTTGAGAAGAGAATTGGTTGCCAAATCCATGGCATAAGAAATACGAATTTGTTTATCCATTTGCCATTGAAACTGAATACCCACACTCTGCAGGAGAGTGTAATACAAACCAAGCGAGTAATCATTATTATATATGACATTCACTGCCGTCCCCAGTGTTACCGGCGAATTCCAAGTTCCAATAAAATATCCGTTTGGATTGATTGACAACGATTTATTCAGCTTAAAATGTTTTCCACCCATTAAGTAAACTGAACGTACATTAGGTTTCGATAGGTCAATTTCAGAATTTCTATTTGTCATTGATTTTACTACGATCAACTTTGGAATAGACACCCCAAAATAAGTATCTCGTTTATAGTAAAACATACCAAAACCAAGTTGAGGGTAGATTTGCGCACCCGCATTTACAAGCAGAGCATCGTCTTGCGGTGTGGTCAAATCACTTGATGTTCTCAAATCAGCAAGATTAATTTGATTCATTTGTGCTCCAATATTAAAACCCCAAGATATTTTTGCATTATTGGAAAGTCTTGTCTTCACAGCAACATACCCTGCTATTTCAGTTGTACTCAAGGGACCAATTTTGGATTGAATTAGAGATCCCCCTACTCCAACTTGACTTTTCCCCAATTGAGTATCAAAGCTGAGAATGCTTGATCTTGGTGCACCTGAAAAACCTACCCATTGTTGTCTATGTGCAAGAAATAAACTCGGCTTATCGCGATAGCCTGCATAGCCTGCATTTATGGTAAGTTTATTAATACTGAACTGACTAATCATGCCTTCCTGCTGAGAGTAAGAGTGCAGTCCTGATAAGATGAACACAATCATCAATATATTTCTAGTATTTTTCATAATTGACTTTTTTACTTCGATTAATAAGTTATGTAGATGAATCCATTTAATTGTTTAGAACCATCACCCAATTCAAGGATGTAGTAATATGTATCTTGTGGAAGTTTACCTCCGCCTAGAGATAGTTTCGCCTCAGATCTTCCATCCCAATCATTGTTGTATCCTTTAGTCTCGAATACCTTGTGGCCTCGTTTGTTAAAGATCTGAATGCGGCTATCTGGATAATCTTCAATTCCTTCAATTACAAGAACATCGTGGACGCCATCTCCATTCGGAGTGAATACTTCCGGAACAAACACCGTAAACGGACATTCTACATCTACAACCACAACACCAGTATCCAATGCATTGTAGATATCTCTTAGCACATAATGTATGCTGTCTACTCCACAATATAATTTAGGATCAATGCTATAATTAATTACTCCATTATTTAAGATAGTTACTACTCCATGTTGAGCAGTTGCCTCTATTACAAATACATCATCTCCATCCACATCAAAATCATTTAATGAGGCATCAATAACCATTGATGTAAATATGTCTCTGAATTGAGCCGTATCATTCACAGCAGTTGGTGGATTATTTACCAGTACATCGAAACTGCATGTATCTGCCAATCCGCTAATATCAATAGCATGGAATGATACCTGAGTGATTCCGTGCGCGAATGTTTCGCCTGACATTGGACCTCCTATCAATTCAACAATAGCTCCGCAGTTATCGATAGCTTCAGGAATATCGTAGTTCACTACTGTTCCATCCAACTCAGGATCAGTTACAGTAATATTTTCAGAACATTCGATTATCGGTGCAAACAGGTCTATGATCGTCACATTGAAGGCACAATATGTTATTTCACTATTGGTAGCGGTTAACTCATATACAACTTCCGTAATTCCGAAGGGGAAAGTCGAACCTGAAGCAAATCCTTGAATCAACTCGACTGTCGTGGATCCTCCTGCGCAATTAGTCACTGCAGTTGGAGTTGGATAATTTACTATCATTCCGCATTCTCCTTCGCTACCTAGTTGTGTGATATCATCTGGGCATGTTGTTTCTGGAATTGTGCCATCTATTACTTCGATGAAGAAGGAACATTCACTAGAATTTCCTGACAAGTCAACAAACTCATAAATTACTTCTGTAGTTCCTACATTAAAGAATGAACCGCTTGGAAGTCCCGCAATCAGATTGGTTTGGTCAATAGTACAATTATCCGTAACTGCTGGGAGCACATATGTTACAACTGCACCACAAACACCTTCGTTACTTGTGAAAGTAAGAGTATTTCCACAATTAGTTACCGATGGTGCTTCACTGTCTATTATCGTTACTGTTTGAGTGCAAGTCTCGGTATTTCCGGAAGCATCCGTTACTGTCCAAATCACAACTGTTTCACCCAGAGGGAATGTTGCAGGTGCATTGCTTGTTACAGATGCTACAGAGCAGTTGTCATTTGCTGTTGGTGTTCCAAGAGCAACCGAAGCAGCTACACAAGTTCCGTTGTCTGCGTTGACAGTTACGTTTGCAGGACATGTGATGGTTGGAAGAATATTATCTACTACCGTTACAGTTTGAGTGCATGTTGCAGTGTTGCCTGAAGCGTCT
>Ga0105048_10003721_pt1 | contig 24958 bp, 15 predicted proteins | sample MAT05_FD_78382 | JGI IMG/M metagenome (GOLD analysis project Ga0105048, IMG submission 78382) | Freshwater microbial communities from Lake Fryxell liftoff mats and glacier meltwater in Antarctica - MAT-05 | ecosystem: Environmental > Aquatic > Freshwater > Ice > Liftoff microbial mat | place... | reverse complement strand
AAGCTTGCCATGAGCGTCGCGCGCATCGCTGTCCTTGGAGCAGGCTCCTGGGGCACCGCATTAGCGACGCTACTGGCGCGCAATGGGCTCGACGTGCGCCTCTGGGGGCGGCGGGCTCAAGCGCTGATTCGCCACGGCGAAACGCTGGAGAATCCGCAGTATCTGCCGGGCATAGCCTTGCCCGGCAATATTCAATACGGCACCGATCTGGCCGCAGCGGTCGATCAGGTGGATGCCTTGCTGCTGGTCGTGCCCAGCCATGCATTCGCCGAAACCTTAGCTTTAGTGCGGGCCTTCTTGCCGGCGCAATTGCGCGGGCTGGCTTGGGCAACCAAGGGCTTTGAGCCGGGCTCTGGCGATTTCCTGCACCAAGTTGCGGATCGCTTGCTTGGTGTCGAACTGCCCAAAGCGGTCGTGACTGGGCCGAGTTTTGCCAAAGAAGTTGCGCTCGGTTTGCCGAGCGCAGTTACCGTGCACTCCGATGACACAGCGTTCGCCCAGCGCATCGCCATCGCGCTGCATGGGCCGAATTTCCGCGCGTACAGCGGCAATGACATTCGCGGTGCTGAACTCGGTGGCGCGATGAAAAACGTGTTGGCGGTCGCCACCGGCATTTGCGATGGCATGCAGCTTGGCCTGAATGCGCGCGCCGGCCTGATTACCCGCGGCCTGAATGAAATGCTGCGCTTAAATCTGTGCCTGGGCGGTCGCGCTGAAACGATTATCGGCCTAGCCGGTTTAGGCGATCTGGTGCTGACCTGCACGGGTGATTTGTCCCGCAATCGACGCCTGGGCTTGGCGCTGGGGCGCGGTATCCCATTGGCGCAAGCAGTGGCTGACATTGGCCAAGTGGTCGAAAGTGTGCAAACCGCCGACGAGGTGATGCGACTGGCACAGCGTTTTGCGCTGGATTTGCCGATTTCTTCGCGCGTGCAAGCGGTACTGCATGGCGATACCACGCCAGCCGATGGGCTGAAATCCCTGCTGGCGCGTGACCAGAAACCCGAATATCCCGCGGGTTTAGGATTAGGGTGAGGCGGGATTTCGGGCCACCTGTCGCCGCCGAATGCAGGCCTAAATCCCCACGGGCCGCCGTAGTAGGCCGGGTCCTCGCGTCAGCCAAGCGCGCTCCCACAGGCTGCTGCTCTCCATGCATTGGCAAAGGGCATTGCCCCAGGTATCTGGGCAAGGCCTAAGCGAAACACTCAGCCTTCACGCTGCTAACATCCTCCGACCATCCTTGATGATGTTGCCGCATGGAACTGTTCGGTTTGCTGGCGGTACTGTTGTTCTTCTATCTGCTGATCGCCCCGGCGGTTGCTTGGGTACGCGCCAGCAACCTTCGTGCGGAAAGCAACGAGAACCAGCGTAAGTTTGATCTACAGACGCGGGAAATTCGCGAACTGGCCAAACAAGTCAGCGCTTTGCGCGAACACCAACTGGTCTTGCTGCAGCGTTTAGACAAGCTGGTGAGCGGCACGCAGCAAGACGAAGAGCAAGCTGCCCCGCTGCAGCAACCGAGCGCGCAGCAGCCCGCCCCGGTTCAGCAACCGAGCACACGCATTGTCGATGCGCTGCAGGCGCAGACGCCTAAACCACCGCAGCGCAGTGCCAGCCCAGAAGTTCGCTTTGAGCCTAGTGAATTTGGCATTGCGCCTGCGCAATCGCCCAGCACAACGCCACCTGTAAGCAAGCCCAGCGCCGAGCCCGCTAAGGCGCCGCCGGCAACATTGCCCACCACCCCACAAAGCTGGGCGCTGGAACCGCTGGCAAAGCCCGAGCAGTCGGAAATCATTGAGGTCTCCGCAGCCCCAGTCGCGCCACCGCCCATTAAAGTGGCTGAAACGATCGCTGTCGCGGCGGCACCGCCGCAGCCCAGGGCCTCCGGCGATGCGCGCACGGCAGAAGCGGTGTGGACGCCCAAACCGCCACGCCGGCCATTTGACGAGCCGCGGCCTGCGCCCAGCGATTTGCAGGTGCAGATGTCGGCGTTTTTCCAGGCAGCCAAGGGTTGGTTATTTGGTGGCAATCTGGTCGCCAAGATCGGTTTGATGATCTTGTTTATCGGCGTGGCATTCCTGCTGCGCTTTGCATCGGCCTATGTAGTAGTGCCGATTGAAGTGCGTCTGGCCGCCATTGCGGCCGGCGCAATCGCGCTGCTCGGCTGGGGCTGGCATATCCGCACTAAACGTCCGGGCATTGCCTTGCCGGCGCAAGGCGCAGCTTTGGCAACCTTGATGCTGGTCACCTTCGGTGCCTTCAAGCTGTATCACTTGTTGCCCAGTGGCGCCGCGTTTGCTTTGCTGTTGCTGCTGGTCGCGTTCACCTGTGTGCTGGCGGTTATGCAAGATGCGCTGTGGTTGGCGGTGTTTGGCATCGTCGGCGGTTTTGCGGTGCCCATCTTGACGTCCACCGGCAGCGGCAGTCATGTCGCACTGTTCAGCTATTACGCGCTGCTCAACGCCGGCATTCTGGCGATCGCTTGGCGGCGCGCGTGGCGTTCGCTCAATCTGCTGGGCTTTTTATTCACCTTTGTGATTGGCACCGCGTGGGGCGCGCAAAACTATTCAGCCGAACATTACGCCAGCTCGCAGTTCTTCTTGGCGCTGTTTTTGGTGTTTTACGTGGTCATCGCGGTGCTGTATGCGTGGCGACAAGCGCCGCAATTTAAGTTCTACGTCGACGCCACGTTGGTCTTTGGTGTGCCCACCGTGGCCATGGGTTTGCAATACGGCTTGGTCAAAGACATGCCGTTTGGCAGTGCCTTGTCAGCATTGTCTTTGGGCTTGTTTTACGCCTGCACGGCGATGGCCTTGTGGCGTTGGCGGCAGGGCAGTTTGCGCTTGCTGGTCGAATCATTCCTGGCCCTCGCGGTGGTGTTTGGCACTCTGGCGATTCCTTTGGCCTTCGATGGTCGATGGACTTCAGCGGTCTGGGCCTTGGAGGGTGCTGGCATCGTGTGGATCGGTTTGCGCCAGAAACAAGCCTTGGTGTGGCGCTTTGGCATCCTGGTGCAATTCTTCAGTTGGTTGGCCTTCCTGCGCGCATTGACCGGCTTGGACCCGATCGCCGCATTGGCCAATCACATCAGTTTGGGCTTTGTGGTACTCGGCGCCACTGGCGTGTTCTTGGCATTGACCTTCCGTCGGCATGGTTTACACGACGACGATGCGTCCGGCGAGCGACAGGGTTTTGGCCGGATGGCCAATGGGTTTATCGCAATCGCCGTGCTTTGGCTGCTGGCTGGGATGTGGGTGGAGGTATGGCTGCGGGTGACCGGCGTACATCGCGCCAGCTTGTATGTGTTGACCGCGATTGCCTTGGTGTTTGGATTGCAGTGGTTGGGCCGTCGGGCTAACTGGCGCCTGCCGGATCTGCTGGCTGGCGCTGTCACTGCGGTAGCCGGACTGACCTTCTTGGCGCTGATGTCGCGCTATATGGATTGGCGCAACATTAGTGTCTATGCACAAAGCAGTCTGGCGCAGGTGCTGTCGAACAGCGCGCTGATCGGCGGTGCCCTGCTCAGTGCGGCCGCCTTGGTATCCGCTTTTGCCTTCAAACGCCGGGTTGCCGAGTTAGAGGCTGAGGTACTCGACGCCACTGATGCGCGCCGTTCGGCGACCATCTGGCTCAGTCTGGCGATCTTCTGGTGGTGCGGTTTCGCCTTGCATGGCGCGGCGCACGCCTTAGCTTGGCTGACCAGTGCCGGTGAGCTGGCCGAGCCCTGGTATCACATCCCGTTTTGGGCTGCTTACAGCGTGGGTCTGGCTTTATCCGCGTGGGGCACGATGCTCCTTACGCAGGCTTACGCGTTTCCAAATCGGAACTTCGTATTGCGTCTGCTGTGGCCGTCGCTATCGGCATTGGGAACGTGGTTCTACTTGGTGCAGACCTCGCCCAAGCTGATGATTGAGCAGATGTTGGAGTTCGATGCGCCGCTGGCGCTGCCCGCAGACGGCGTGCAGGATGTGCTGATGGCGTTTGCCGGCGGGCCCGTATTGGGCAGCGTGATTTTGCTGCTGCTCGCTTGGATCGGCATGCAAAAGATAAGCAATAGCAAACGAAGCCCCGATCTGAGCGCCGAACAACGCAGCACCGGCGTGGCGGTTTGGCTGATCGGCTTGGCCGTGGTTTTGTATGTGCCGCTGATCGACAGCCTGTCGGTGTTGAGCACGCAGTTGTTGGTCGCGCAAGGGGCCGTGATTGGCAATCTGGGCTGGCTTAGTTATGCCGACGCACGGCTGCTGTGGATGAGTTTGGCGGCGCTGGCGCTGTTGCCGCTCGCCAATAGCCGGGTGCAGGCGCTGCGCTGGGTTACGCTGCCCAGCGCGCTGCAGCAGACGCTGGCTACCCTGGTGATCCTCGGCATGCTCTATGCGCAAAGCCGATTGCCAAGCTTTGGCACGGCGATTGCGATGGTGTCGACCTGGGCCGCAATGGCTTGGTGCTTGCGTTATTGGCACGCCCGCTGGGGCGTATCGGCGGGTGGTGTGAAGGCCCTGCATTTTGCGCGCGTCATTGCACCGTGGGTGATGCTGGCACCGCTGGTGTCGTTAAATCTGATTCCCTTGCTGGCCGCGCCGGAAGCGTCCAGCGACGATTGGGTGATGGCGGGCATGTGGCCCGATTATTTGGCCGCGTGGGTGTCGATTGGTGCGTTGTTTGTCGGCTTGGCGCAAGTGCGTCGCGCCGGCTGGCCGCTGAGACCCGTGCACCTGTGGTACGGCGCCACGGTGATTCCCTGCGCGGCGCTTTGGGCGCTGTTGCTGGTGATCTACTGGAATCTGCGCCAGGACGGCAGCATGGCGCCGTTGCCGTACCTGCCGATCCTCAATCCACTGGATTTGACCAGCGCATTCGTCGCATTTTTGCTCGCCGATCTTTGGCGTTTGCACGCGGCCGATGCCAGCGTCGCACAACGGCTCTTCGCGATTCGCGCCGCAATGGCCTTGGTATTTGGCTGGTTCAATTTGATGTTATTGCGCACGGCCGCGCAGTTCTTGGGTTTGCCTTATCGTTTTGCGCCGCTGTTTGAATCGCAGTTTGTGCAGGCGATGTTGTCCTTGGTTTGGACCTTGTGCGCATTTGCGCTGATGCGCTACGCAGCGCGCAAACTGTCAAAACCACTGTGGATGGTCGGTGCCGCGTTACTCGGTGTGGTGGTGCTGAAACTTTTCCTGATCGATTTGAGCAAGGTCGGCAGCGTCGCCCGAATCGTATCGTTCATGGGTGTAGGTGGGCTGATGCTGCTGATTGGCTACCTAGCACCATTACCACGTGAAGCAGAGAACGAGGAGGGATCCACTCGATGAAGCGCGTATCGGTTGCACTGCTGAGCTTGCTGCCGTTGTTTGCCAGCGCCGATCCAGCGCCCCTGCACAAGCCTACGCCAGCTGAGTTTGCGATGCGTTTGCCGGTGGCGGTGAGCGGTGAAAACGGTGTTGTGCAAATGCTGCTGCCGATCGAGGTGTACCTGCACGCGCGCAGCGCGGAACTGGCCGATTTGCGCGTTTACAACGATGCCGGTCAGCTGTTGCCGTTTGCGTTGCACCGCCCTAGCTATCGCACGCGCATTGAGTTTCGCGAGCACGCCACCGCGATGTTTCCGATCTACGTGCAAGCCTCCGACGCGCGTGATGACCTGGAATTGCAATTGCGCACCAACATGGATGGCTCGCTGCTCACCATTAACGCCCGTGGTTCGGAACCGCCCTCCAGCCGCAAGCAGCTAAGTTCGGTGATTGTTGATCTGGGCCCCAGTGACCGGCATGAGTTATTGGAAAGCTTGGCTTTCGACCTACCAGAGCAAACCCACGATTACCGCGCGCGTCTGGCGATTGAGCGCAGTGACGATCTACGCCTGTGGGATGGCGTGGCGCACGGCAGTGTCGATTGGATCAGCGCCGCCGACGCCAGCCGGCGTTTGGTCGTTGACCGGATCGACTTGCCCAATGGCGATGGTCGCTATTTGAAAGTGCGCTGGTTAGAAGGCGAACCGATGGGCTTTGCGACGATCCGCGCGCGCTGGCGCAGTGCGTCGGTGCCACTTGATCCCACGCTGGAAGTGCAATTGAGCGGCACGCCAGGACCGATCGATGGCGACTTTGTGTACGCCACCAGCCCCGCCATTGCCGCCACCGCGATTGGACTTGATCTTGCCGACCCCAACTCGGTGATGCCGGTGTCGATTGGCTTTTACCGACAAATGCGCCAGCCCAAACCGCAGTTGTGGCTGCTGCCGAGCATCGAAAGCACCTTCTACCGCTTGAACCACAATGGCCGCGAACGCCAATCCAGCCGTATTCACATCGGCGCTTTGTCCGGTGCGCAATGGGTAGTCCGGCCGCAGACCGGCGGGCACGCGGCGCCCAAATTGGTGCTCAGCTGGCAACCGCAAACCTTGGTCTTTAATGCCCAAGGCAGCGGCTTTTATCTGGCCTTTGGCGCCGATGCGCAGGTCCATACGCGCTGGTTAGGCGGCGTGGCGCAGATGGCGCAAGTGGCGCCTGGATTTAGCCGCGAGGAAATCGAACAATTGGAGCGCGCCAAACCGGGTGTGCTGCAAAGCACGCCAACAACCAGCATGAATGCGCCGGTCGAAGTCGTTGCGACAGACGCCGATGCCGCACGCATGCGGCGCTTCGCACTGTGGAGCGTGCTCGGCTTTGGGGTGTTGGTGCTGGGCTTCATGACTTGGCGTTTGTACGGGCAAATGCAGACGTCAAGCAAGTAGAAGAAACGGGATTTCGGGCTTGATCGCCCGCCGTCGAACCCCAAAGCGGCTCCGCCGCTGGACTAACCGACAGCGCGCCTGAAGCGCTGCTGGCCGCATGCTGCACTGCGGGTAGAGTGGCAGAGCGGCGAGCGCTATCTTTACGCTTCCTTCGCAAATCAGCGACGCTAAAGTCATGAGTGCTGTTCGCAGTTCTGACGCCGGCCCTGGGCTGGCACACGTGCAGGAAGCCCTGAAGTCAATCGTCACCGGGCCCAAGCTAAAAGAAGCGCTGGCCTTTGCCGCGCGTTTGTTTGAGCACTTGCCAGAGGACGAGTTCGGCGAACGTCCCGCCGTGGTTTGGGCGAAGCTGACGCTCGATTTGCTGCGCTTCTTCCGCGAGCGTCCGGCACTAGCGGCGAAGGTGCGCGTTTACAACCCCAGCATTGAAGACCATGGCTGGGAATGCACCCACACGGTCATTCAGATCGTCAACGACGACATGCCATTTTTGGTCGACACCGTGGCGCTGGCGATCACCCAAGACCACACCTTGACCCACGTCATCATCCACCCGGTATTCAAAGTTCAGCGTGATCCAGGGGGTCATATCCTCGGTTTTGGCGCCGAAGAGGGTCTACGCGCCGAATCGATCATGCATATCGAGGTGGATCGGCAGACCGAGCCGGGACGCCTGGAAGCACTGGCCGAAAGGATCGAACGCGTGCTCGCCGACGTGCGCTCCTGCGTGCGTGACTTCGACGCGATGCATCACCGCTTGCTGGCGCTGGCTGAAGGACTCGGTGAGCGCGAATTGCTGCACGATGCTGAACAAGTGGTCGAGTGTGCGGATTTTCTGCGCTGGGTCGCCGACGACCACTTCACCTTCTTAGGTTATCGCGCCTACGAAACCACCCAAATTGACGGCGTCAATGTGCTGCGCGCGGTGGCCGGCAGCGGGCTGGGTTTGTTGCGCGGTTCCGAGACGCACTTGCCGGTGCGGCCGCTGGCGTCCCTGGCAGCGCGTGATTTGCCGCCTAACACCTTGCCAGACCTGTTGATCCTGTCGAAAACCAACGCCCGATCAACCGTGCATCACCCCGGCTATATGGATTATATCGGCGTGTTGCGCTTTGACGAAAACGGTCGTGCGATCGGCGAAGATCGTTTCCTAGGCTTGTACACATCCACCGCATACACCACGCGGCCCAAGGATATTCCGCTGATCCGCACTAAAGTCGATGCGGTGTTTGCGCTGAGCAACCTGCATCGCAGTGGTCATGGCGCCAAACGCTTGCAACATCTGCTAGAAACGCTGCCGCGCGAAGAACTGTTCCAGTCCACCGTCGATGAGTTATTCCAAACGGCGATGGGCATTCTTAATTTGCAGGAACGCCAACGCACACGATTATTTGTGCGCCGCGATCGTTACGGTCGCTATTTCTCGTGTTTGGTTTACATCCCACGCGACCGCTTTACCAGCGAGATTCGTGATCGCATCGAACAAACCTTAAAGCGCGCATTTGAAGGCGAGCGCTTTGATTCTTCAGTGGCGGTTTCCGAATCCGTACTGGCGCGTTTGCACGTGGTGGTGCGTCCCAAAGCGGGGGAAAAACCTGAATACGATGTGCGTGAGATTGAGGCCAAACTGGCGCAAATCGTGCGCAACTGGCAAGACGAACTGCGCGATATTTTGGTGCAAAAACATGGCGAAGAGCGCGGGCTCAAGCTCAGTAATCGCTATGGCAAAGCGCTGCCGATGGGCTACATCGAAGCGGTCACGCCGTGGATTGCGGCGACCGATGTCGAAGCCGCGGCGCAATTAAAAGACAGCCACGATGTGCGTCTGCAGTTGTATCGACCGCGCAAAAAGAGTGATGGCGCACTGCGTTTTAAGGTGTTCCGCATGGGCACACCCATCGCTTTGTCCGATGCGCTGCCGATGTTGGAAAACATGGGCCTGCGGGTCAATTCTGAGCACCCGTATGAAATGCAAATACCCGGCATCAATATCCATATCCAGGATTTTGAAGTCGAATTGTTGGTGCCATTGGGCGAAAACTTAGACCAGGCGCGCGAGCGTTTCCAGCAAGGTTTCGAGCAAGTTTGGCGCGGTCGGGTTGAGAACGATGGATTCAATCGACTGGTGCTGGCCGCCGATCTGCATATCCGTGAAGTCACCATGCTGCGCGGCTACTGCAAGTATTTGCTGCAGACCGGCGTGACCTATTCGCAGGCTTATATGGAACGCGCGCTGGCCGCGCATCCGGCGATTACCCGACTATTGGTCGAATTGTTCAACGCAAGCTTTGATCCAGATCGCGAAGCGCGCAGTCACGCTGACGACGCGCGGCGCCGCATGGAGCGTGAATTCGGCACGGTCATGACCGATGCCCTGCGCGCCAAATTGCCGGCGCTGGTCGGCAACGTTTTGGATGCCTACATCAAACCGCGCGCTGAGCAGAGCGCGGTGCTGGTGCACGCACTCGCCGAATTGCTGGAACAAGTTTCCAGCCTGGATGAAGACCGCATTTTGCGGGCTTTCAAAGACTGTATGCATGCCACCTTGCGAACCAATCTCTTTCAGCAGCAGGATGGCAAAGCCAAGGACTATCTGTCCTTCAAGTTCGATTCCAGCAAAGTGCCGAATCTGCCCAAACCGGTGCCGTTCCGCGAGATTTTTGTGTACTCACCGCGCGTTGAAGGTGTGCATCTGCGCATGGGCCTAGTCGCCCGCGGTGGATTGCGCTGGTCCGATCGACGTGAAGATTTCCGCACCGAAGTGCTGGGCCTGATGAAAGCGCAGCAGGTCAAAAACACGGTCATCGTGCCGGTTGGCTCGAAGGGCGGTTTTTACGTCAAACAATCGCCCGTCGGCGGTGATCGGGATGCGGTGCTCGCCGAAGGCGTGGCCTGTTATCGCACTTTCATCCGCGGTTTGCTGGACATTACCGACAACATTGTCGACGGCGCTGTGGTGCCACCCGAGCGCGTGGTGCGCCGTGATCCCGACGATCCGTACTTGGTGGTTGCGGCTGACAAAGGTACCGCGACCTTCTCCGATATTGCCAACGCGCTCAGTCAAGAATATGGCTTCTGGCTGGACGACGCCTTCGCGTCGGGTGGCTCCAAAGGCTACGACCATAAGAAGATGGGCATCACGGCAAAAGGCGGCTGGGAAAGCGTCAAACGGCATTTTCGTGCGCTCGGCAAAGATTGCCAAGCAGAGGATTTCACCTGTGTTGGCATCGGCGATATGTCCGGCGATGTGTTCGGCAACGGCATGTTGTTGTCCCGCAAAATTCGCTTGCTGGCGGCTTTCGATCATCGACATATCTTTTTTGATCCCAATCCGGATTCCGAGCGCAGTTTCATCGAACGCGAACGCTTATTCGATGTACCACGGTCATCGTGGGCCGATTACGACAGCAGCTTGATCAGTGCGGGTGGTGGCATTTATCCGCGCAGCGCCAAGTTCATCCCGATCACGCCGGAAGTCGCCAGCTGCCTGGACTTGGACGAGTCAGTGACCCAACTCACGCCCACGGAAACGCTGCGCGCGATCCTCAAAGCCAAGTTTGAGTTGTTGTGGAATGGCGGCATCGGCGTGTACGTCAAAGCCAGCAGCGAATCACACGAAGAGTGTGGTGATCGCGCCAACAACGGGCTGCGCGTCAACGGCAAAGAGCTGCGCTGCAAAATTGTCGGTGAGGGCGGCAATCTGGGTCTGACCCAGCGTGGGCGCATCGAATTCGCCCAGGCCGGTGGTTTGTTGAACACGGATTTCATCGACAACTCAGCCGGTGTAGATACCTCCGATCACGAGGTCAACATCAAGATTTTGCTCAACACGGCGATTGAACTCGGCCAACTGACGCTATCGCAGCGTGATGAGTTACTGGTGGCGATGACCGATGAGGTCTCGCGGCTGGTGCTGTTTGACAACTATCGGCAGAACTTGGCGATCAGCCTGATGCAAGCCTTGTCGATTCCAAGGTTAGGCTCCAAACAGCATTTTGTGCGCGTCTTAGAACAGCAAGGTTTGCTTGATCGCGCGCTGGAATTTTTGCCCAGCGATGCGGAGTTTGAAGAACGCAAAGCGCGCGGCCAGGGACTCACGCGGCCCGAGCTGTCGATTCTGTTGTCCTATTCAAAAATCGTGTTGTACAAACAACTACTCGATTCGGATGTGCCAGAAGACGCTTACTTGTCGAAAGAGCTGCAGATTTATTTCCCCACGCCGCTGCGTGATCGTTTTGCGCAAACCATGGAAAAACATCGGCTGCGTCGCGAGATCATCGCCACCCAGGTGACCAATTCGATCGTCAACCGCATGGGTTCCACCTTTGTGTTGCGGATGGCCGAAGACACCGGCAAGAGCGCGGCAGAGATTGCCAAAGCGTTCACGATCGCCCGCGAGGTGGTGCGGGCGCGTGAATGGTGGGCGGAAATGGATATCTGCACCCATGTGCCGGAAAGCGTTTATTTGGACGTCACACTGGGCATTTGGAATTTGCTGCGCAATCTGACCCGCTGGTTGCTGCAACTGCCCGGCCAGCGTTTAGAAATCGCCGCCAGCGTCGAGCGTTTCGCACCCGGTTTTGAACAAATGGTCGCCGTGCTCGATGACGTGGTGCCGGAAAGCAATCGATTGCGCTACCGCGAACAAGAGCTAGAACTGATCAGCGCCGGTTATCCACAATCGATGGCGCGGCGCATCAGCGCACTCAGTGCACTGAACGCGGCCTTTGATGTGATCGACTTAGCGCACGAACAACGGGTATCCGTGGCCGATGCCGCGCGCGTGTACTTTGAGATCGGCGAGGCACTGCACCTGAAATGGTTCTCCGATTCCATCGAGCAACTGCCCGTGCAAGGCCGCTGGCATGCCAATGCGCGGGGCGTTTTGCGCGATGAGTTGTACGCCCAACGCCGCGCCTTGGCTGCACAACTCCTGCAACGCCCGCAGCCCAGCAGCGGCACCCGCGTGCAAGCCTGGACGACCAGCGCCGATAACACCCTGCGCTACACGCTCAGCATGTTCAACGAGATCCGCGCCCAGAAAACCCTGGATTACCCAACGATCTCGGTGGCGGTGCGGCGTCTGGCGCAACTGGTGGCCGCGGGTAGCTAAGCGGCGCAAAGTTCGACGCAAAGAGGCGCAATGGAATGCGCCTTTTTGCTGGAAGTCCGAATCTCGTCAGTGCGAGGCATTGCGCCGCGAGAAGCGGCAATGCCACGTTAAGCGCCAGCCAATCGCCATCCGGACGGACTTTGCACTGCGCAGCGCGACTGCTAAGCCACGCCGAAAAACTCCCCGTGGGGTCATCCAGCGGCCCCAACGCGCGCAAACTAGGCCCCGGCCGATTCAAACTCTGCACGGCGCCACGCACGATTTGCTCGGGGTTCAGACGCGTCAGGCGGGTGCGCTGCTCGCGGTCCAACAAGCGATCCCGATAGGGCGCGTAAAAGTCGATCAGTTCGGTCATGCCAGCGCCGTCGGCTAAGGTTTGCAATGGCCCATCCGCGCTGGCCAGTAAGGCATGCAAGGGCACTGCGGCGCCTTGCGCTCGGGCTCTGTCCTGGGCAGCCAACACCACCACCACGCGCCGCGATGCGCCATCACTCAAGCGCGCCAACGCAGCTTCGGCAGTGGCATTACGATGGTCATGTGGCAGTAAAGCCAGCACATCGGTATCGATGCTCAGCGTGCCAGAAACCCATGCCTAGCCCACATGAGTGGCGCAAGCGAGCACCAAGAGCGCCCAAATCCAGGCCAGCCCGGTGTGGCTATTCAAAATCAGCCAACTCAGCGGCGCTCAGCGCGTTCGGCTCCACGCGCAGCGCAGTGAATTTGATTCTGCTGCTGTCGCCACTGCGTTCGCTGATGTCTACGCGCTCGATTTGGCTGTGGCCGGCGACAGCTGCAAGGGCGCCAGACCCGCCGCTGCCAAACTGCTGGCTGCGCTGGCAGCGCCGTCGCCATCCCACACCTCGCGTTCGCCGCATAACACCGCGGCCACGTAGCTGAGCGGGGTCAGATCGCCGCTGGCGCCTACCGAACCCTCCGATGAAATGCGCGGCAACAAATCGCTGCAACAATCCACACAATTACCGCAGTAAGCGATAACTCACGCCGGAATAACCCTGCGCCAACGAGGCCAAGCGCGCCGCCAACATCGCACGCGTTTGCACCCGGCTCAGCAATACGCCGCTGCCGCAGCCATGATAGGTATACAGCCGCTGCGGCAATTCCAGCGCCAAACCAGACGGGATGCTGACCGTGCAGGAATCCCCGTAACCGGTGGTTACCCCATAGATCACGCCATCTTCGGCCAGCACGCGCTCCAGAAAATCCGCACCGGCCTGGATGCGCTCGCAAAACGCGTCTTATCGTCCAATTGCGCAACGCGCAGTCGATAGGCCAAGGCCACAACGTCTTCAATGGTCAACGGGGAGCCGTCAAACAGGACCGGGGGTTGCGCCTTGAGCATAGTGTGCCGATCCAATGGAATGAGCATGAAAGATACGTGATGACTGCCCGCGCGCGGAATTGGGTATGGGTTCTTTCTTGTGGGTGGTGCGAGCGCCACACTAAGCGGTGCCGGTCACCACGTAGCTCGCGGCGATGCCTGCAAATATCGCCGCACCCACCCAGTTGTTGTTCAAAAAGGCCCGAAAACAAGCCTCTCGGCCACGCCCACGGGCGTGCCAGAGCTGCCAGCTCATCAATAACGCCGCCACTGCCAGCGCCGCCCAAAACGGCCAAGCCAATTCACTGCGTAGGCCAATCAGTGCCAAGGTGATCAGCGCGCAGGCGTGCAGGGTACCGACCGCCACCAAGTCCACGTCACCGAACATGATGGCCGTCGACCGCGCGCCGGCTTTGATGTCGTCGTCGCGATCCACCATGGCGTAGAGGGTGTCGTAAGCCGTCGTCCACAATAGGTTTGCGCAGAACAACAACAGGGTAATGGCGCCTAGTTCTGTTTCTAGCGCCGTATAGGCCATCGGAATCGACATGCCGAAGGCCGCACCGAGCACCACTTGCGGGTAGGAAATCAAGCGCTTTGTGTACGGATAAACGACCGCCAGCAACGCCGCGATCATCGCCAAATAGACGGTCATTTCATTGGTCAACAGCACCAAAACCAGGGCTGCACTCATCAGCAGCGTGAAAATAAGCAGCGCCTCGCTGCCGCGCACGCTACCGACGGCCAGCGGACGCGCCCGCGTGCGCTGCACTTTGGAATCTAACCAGCGATCAGCATAGTCGTTGATCACGCAACCCGCTGAACGGGTGAGCACCACGCCGGCAACGAAAATGGCCAGAGTCCGCAGCGGCGGCACGCCGCTAGCCGCCAACCACAAAGCCCAGAGCGTGGGCCAAAGCAGCAGCAAAATGCCAATTGGCCGATCAAGCCGCAGCAATTTCGCGTAGGCCACCAGCTTGGAGTCGCGCTCAACGCTCGCCGCCGTCACCATTCGCCGACCCGCAGCGTTCTCCACCAACCGATAGTGCGGACGACGTGCAGACTGCGAGGGTGGTTTTTTGGCTGGCATGGTTCTGATTCTGCCATGCGCGGTGTTGTTGGTTGTTGGTTGTTGGCTATCCTATATCTCACCCTGCAACCGAACTGGTACGCCCCCCCATGACCTACTCGCAAACGCGTCCCTTGCGCATCGTTGTGCTGGGTGGCGGAACGGCAGGATGGATGGCGGCTAGCTTGATGGCCAAGCGCTGGGCGCAGCAGGGGGTGACGGTCACGGTGTTGGAATCGGCTGAAATCGGCATTATTGGTGTGGGTGAAGGCTCAACGCCGCAGCTGAAGGCTTTTTTCGACAGTCTGGACATCGCCGAATCCGACTGGATGCCGCGCTGTAACGCTACCTACAAGGCTGGCATTCAGTTTGCTGGCTGGTCGGAAAAACCGGGGTTTACCCAGTACTTTCATCCGTTCCCAAATGAAATCGACGAACGCACGGCGCCGGCCTTGTATTTCAACAGTGTGGTGCGCCGGCGCGGTGCCGATGTGGATGCGCACCCAGATCGTTTTTTCCTCGCCACGCGCTTGGCGCAGCGTAAACTGGCGCCCTTGCCGGCCTACTCTTTCCCGTTTCGCAGCTTTTACGGTTATCACTTCGACGCTGCGTTAATCGGTCGTTTTTTGCGCGAACACTCGACCAAACGCGGCGTGCTGCACCTGGAAGGCACCGTGGCACGCGTTGAGCACGCAGAGAACGGCGATATCCTCGCGCTGCACACCCATGACGGCCGGCGCATTGACGGCGATTTTTTTGTCGATAGCACGGGCTTTCGATCGATGCTGCTGCAAGGTGCCTTGGGTGTGCCGTTCCGCTCTTTTGCCGAGAATTTGTACAACGATTCGGCGGTGGTGGCGCCCACGCCCGCCGACACTGATGGCATCCACCCGCAGACCACCGCAACCGCCCTGCAAGCCGGCTGGGCGTGGCGCATTCCGCTGCAAAACCGGGTTGGCAATGGCTATGTGTACAGTTCGCGATACATCGATAAAGCGGCCGCCGAGACCGAGTTGCGCGCGCACTTGGGCATTCCAGACAGCGATCCAGCGCTGCGCCACTTGAGTATGAAAGTCGGTCGGGTCGAACAGCACTGGGCACGCAACTGTCTGGCCGTGGGCCTGTCGCAAGGATTCATCGAGCCGCTGGAGGCGACCGCGCTGCATCTGGTGCAAGAAACCGTCGAGAACTTCATCAGCGCCTACAGCGCCGGGGGTTTCACCCACACCCATCAAAGCAGTTTCAACGACGCGATCAACGCGCGTTTTGAAGGCATTCGCGATTACATCGTTTGCCACTACAAGGTGAACTCGCGCAGCGACACCGACTATTGGCGCGACAACGCGCGCAACGCTGTTTTATCCGATACGCTGCGGCAGATTCTGCATACCTGGACCAGCAGCCAGGATTTGCTGCCGGAGATTGCGCGTCTGCAGATCGAGCGCTACTACGCGCCTGCATCCTGGCATTGCCTGCTCGCCGGTTATGGCTGTTTCCCCGCTAGCGAACAATTAATGGCGCCCAACGACAAAGCACGTCGCTACGATGTGGCTCGAATTGACGATTTTCTGGACCGCTGCGCGCTGAATTTTCGTCCGCATGATGAGGTGTTGGCGGATTACCGACATTAAGTCCCTGCGGGAATGACGTAACGGCGTAACTCATGCGACCAAAGTAGGAACGCGGCTGTCTCGCACTCGGTTACGCTTGCGGCAAGTTTGATCACGCCATCGTTACGGGAGGTCGCCATGGCTACACTGTACCCAGTACCCGCGCAATTTGCCGCTACCGCGCGCTACACCGCCGCTAGCTATCGTCAGTTGTATGAGGAATCGATGCAGGATCCAAACGGCTTTTGGAAGCGCATTTCCGAGCGCCTGGATTGGTTTAAAGCGCCTACATTGATCCAAGACGTCAGCTTCAACATTGAGGATTTCCACGTTCACTGGTACGCCGATGGCGAGCTGAACGTGTCGGTCAATTGTCTGGATCGACATTTGGCAACCCGGGGCGACAAAACCGCGCTGCTCTGGGAAGGCGACAACCCGGCCGAAAGTGAAGCGGTCACCTATGCCGACCTGTACGCACGGGTGTGCAAGTTTGCCAATGCGCTGCGCGAGCTGGGCGTCAAAAAAGGCGATCGGGTGACCATCTATTTGCCGATGATTCCGGAAGCCGCGGTCGCCATGCTGGCTTGCGCGCGCATCGGCGCCGTGCATTCGATTGTGTTTGGCGGTTTTTCGCCGGACTCGCTGGTCAGTCGCATCGATGATTGCCAGTCGACTTTGGTGATCACCTCAGACGAAAGTCTGCGCGGCGGCCGTATCGTGCCGTTGAAGAGCAATGTCGACGAGGCGCTGAAGAATCCGGCAACCAAGAGTGTGCAGAAGGTTGTCGTGGTCAAGCGCACCGGTCGACCGGTGGAATGGTTTGACGGTCGCGACCTTTGGTATGACGAACTGATCGCCCATCAGCCGGCCACTTGCGAGCCCGAACGCATGAACGCCGAAGACCCGCTGTTCATCCTCTACACGTCTGGATCCACGGGCAAACCCAAAGGCGTGCTACACACCACCGGCGGTTATTTGGTGTACGTCAGTTTTACGCACGAAGCGGTGTTTGATTTGCGTGAGGACGACATTTTTTGGTGCACCGCAGATGTAGGCTGGGTCACCGGCCACAGTTATGTGGTGTATGGCCCGCTGGCCAACGGCGCCACCTCGTTGATGTTTGAAGGCATCCCCAACTATCCAACGGTGTCGCGCTTCTGGCAGGTGGTCGATAAGCATCAAGTCACCATCATCTACACCGCACCGACCGCGATCCGCGCGCTGATGCGCGAAGGCGATGCGCCCGTCAAAGCCTGTTCGCGTGCGTCCTTGCGGCTGCTCGGCACGGTCGGCGAGCCGATCAATCCCGAAGCCTGGGAGTGGTACCACCGCGTGGTGGGCGATGGGCGTTGTCCGATTGTCGACACCTGGTGGCAAACCGAAACCGGCGGCATGTTGATCACACCCTTACCCGGCGCCATTGCGCAGAAGCCAGGATCAGCGACACTGCCGTTTTTTGGCGTGCGTCCAGCGATTGTCGATGCCGAAGGCAATCAGCTGGAAGGCGCAGCCGAGGGAAATCTGGTGTTGCTGGGCAGCTGGCCAGGACAAATGCGCAGCGTGTATGGCGACCATCAGCGCTTTATTGAAACCTATTTCAGCACCTTCAAGGGCACCTATTTTACCGGCGATGGCGCGCGTCGCGATGCCGACGGTTACTACTGGATCACCGGTCGGGTGGACGATGTGCTGAACGTGGCAGGTCACCGCCTGGGCACCGCGGAAATCGAAAGCGCGCTGGTCTCGCACCCCGCGGTTGCCGAGGCCGCCGTGGTTGGCTGCGCGCACGACATCAAAGGTCAAGGCATCTATGTGTATGTGACGCTCAAGACCGGGATTGAGCCTACAGAAGACTTGCGCAAAGCCTTACGCGATCACGTACGCAAGGAAATCAGCCCGATCGCCACGCCCGATTACATTCAATGGGCACCAGGACTGCCAAAAACACGTTCCGGCAAAATCATGCGCCGCATCCTGCGCAAAATCGCCGCCAACGAGCACGAGAATCTCGGTGATATCTCCACGCTGGCCGATCCTTCCGTGGTCGCCAATTTGATTGACGAGCGCTTGGTGCGCTGAGGGCCACATGATCCTGATCGCTGATGACCATCCTTTATTTCGCGAGGCGATGCGGCGCGCGGTGGAACGTGCGCAGCCGGGCGCGCGCATTGCTGAGGCAGAAAATGTTGCACAGTTGCTGTCTTTGATTGATGCGCATCCGGATGCCGACCTGTTGTTGCTCGATCTAACCATGCCCGGCGCGCACGGTTTTTCGGCCTTGGCGCATATCCGCGCCACCCGACCGGCGTTGCCGGTCATTGTGGTGTCCGCTCGCGAAGAACCGATGGTGATCCGCCGCTCGCTGGCGCACGGCGCGTCGGGTTTTATTCCTAAATCCGCCGACACCGACATGATCCAGCGCGCCTTGCGTACCGTGATTGAAGGCGAAACCTTCGATCCCTTTGCGCATGGCGCGGTGCGTCTGGATGAAGCCGAACGCGATCTGGCCAAACGCTTGGCTGATCTGACACCCCAACAATTTCGCGTGTTGACCATGCTCTGCGAAGGCAAGCTCAACAAACAAATCGCCTACGCGTTGGACGTCACCGAAGCCACCATCAAAGCACACGTCACCGCGATCTTGCGAAAACTCGGCGCACACAACCGCACCATGGCAGTCACGCTGGCCAGCCGCCTAGCAGTCGATCCGGATGCAGCAAGGTCGGTGAAGGTGGTGGAGGAGTAGGCTACGCCGCATACACTGCCCCCAGCACGCGCGGTCCGCGCGCGCCGGTGACGGCGATGCAGTTGCCCGGCTGATTGGCCAGCGTCTGTTGGGCGAGCCACGCAAAAGCGGCTGCTTCGACAAAATCTGGGTCCAGTCCATGTTGCGCGGTGGTTTCCAGCGCGCAGTGCTGTCCCAGACTGATGCTTAAGGTCTGCGCCAAGCGTTCCATCAGCTGCTGGTTATGCACGCCGCCGCCGCAAGCAATAACGCGCTTGGTTAACGGTGCGTGCTGGGCCAGCGCATCGGCGATGGTGCGGGCGGATAGTTCGAGCAGCGTGGCTTGCACGTCGGCTGGCGGCAGTTGTGCGTGCTGCGCTAAGTGCTGGTCTAGCCATTGCAGATGAAAATGCTCGCGTCCGGTGCTTTTGGGCAAGGCACGGGCGAAATAATGGTCTGCCCTTAAAGTATTCAGTAAGGCCGCGTTGACCACGCCAGCACGCGCGAATTCGCCATTTTCATCACGCGGCTGTCCCAAGTGACGCTGCGCCCAAGCATCGAGCAGGCAATTGGCGGGTCCGGTGTCAAAACCCCGCACCGGCAGACCGGCTTGCAGCAGGGTGTAGTTGCCAATACCACCGAGATTGAGAATCGCGCGTGCCTCGTCAGGCTTGGCAAACAAGTCGGCATGCAGCGCACACACCAACGGCGCACCTTGGCCGCCGGCGGCGATATCGCGCCGGCGAAAATCGGCAACGGTGGTGATGCCGGTGCGTTCGGCAATGCGATTGGGGTCGCCAATCTGCAGCGTAAACGGATAGTGATTCCACGGCCGATGGCGTACCGTCTGTCCGTGCGAGCCTAGCGCGCGGATCTGATCTGGCCGAACGCCGGCTTGCCGCAGCAGATCCAGCGCGGCGTCGCCGAAGGCCTCGCCGATCTGCGCATCCAATTCACCGTATGTATCAATAGGTAATTGATCGGCATGCATTAGGGCTAAAGTGCGTTGCCGCACATCGGCCGGATACGGAAAGGTGCAAGCTGCAAGCAACACGAGCTGCGGCTCAAAATGGAGCAAAGCCACATCAATCCCATCTGCACTGGTTCCGGAAATCAGCCCCAGATACAGATCTGTCATCACCACGCCAAAATCAGCGAGCTACTGCCAGTGCCTGATCTTCAACCACGCCTAGTGCTAAGGCATAACCACCTTGCGCTTTCTTGAAGGCGGCCAGTTCGCCCCCCGTCAGCGGCTCTGCTTTGGGCAAGGTCACTGTGAGCGGATCGACGTGCACGCCTTTGACGCGGAATTCGTAGTGCAAATGCGGCCCGGTCGCAAGGCCGCTCATGCCTACGTAACCGATCAGTGCACCCTGCTGAATCTTCTCACCACGGGTCACCTTGGCAAAGCGCGACATATGGCCATACAGCGTTGAGGTGTCCTTGCCATGCTGGATTTCGACCGTGCGACCATAGCCACTCTTGTTCCCTACGAAGGTAATCGTGCCGTTTCCGGCCGCACGAATCGGCGTGCCAGTAGGCGCTGCATAGTCGACGCCCTTGTGGGCGCGCATGCGGCCCAGAATGGGGTGTTTGCGCGCTGACGAGAAGCGGCTGGAAATGCGGGTGAATTCGACCGGCGTGCGAATGAAGGCCTTGCGCAGGCTGCGGCCGTCGCTGCCATAAAAATCTTGGCGGCCATCACTGCCGGTGTAGCGGAATGCCTCAAAACGTTTGCCCTGATTGACGAATACCGCGGCCAAAATGTCGCCATCCCGTAGACGCACGCCATCGCGATAAATGGATTCGTAGACCACCGCAAAGCGATCACCCTCACGCAAGTCCTGGGCGAAGTCGATGTCGAAATTGAACACCTCAGCGAGTCGCAGAATTTGCAGATCGCTCATGCCCGCCGCGTCACCCGCACCAAACAGAGAACCGCTGATCACCGCGCTGCCGTATTGGGTGCGGCGCTCCAGCTGACGCTCAATGACGCGCTCGGTGAGTTTGTTACCTTGCACTTCGATGAAGATGCGCTGCGTTTCGCTGCGATCAAACTGCATCGCGGTCAATTTGCCGGCGCTCGGAATACGGAAAGCGATCTGGTCACCCGGATGAATTTGGGTCAGGGCGCGTACGCTCTCGCTTTGATCGAGTAGCTGATGCATCACGGTTGACGCCAAGCCTAAGCGCCCAAAGATATTGCCCAAGGTCTCGTTACGCCGCACGGTAACCACTTGCCAACCGGCTTCCGCGTCACTGGCCAGATAAAGATCAGATTCTAGGGCGCTCACCGGTTGTTGTTGCGCAGAGACATCTGCTGCGTCATCCGGCGCGGGCAGTTCCAGCGGAATCGACAATTGCTTCGCAATCGGATCGGGGCGCGTCACGCTGGCAAATACCGGCAACACCACCATGCCGACCAACGCCACCAATGCGGCTGCGCTGGCCCCTAAAGTGACGCCACGCCGTTTTGAATTGAATATCGCACCTAGCGTTCGCATTAGACGCGCCAACGGCTTGAGGCGGACCGAACGCTGCTGGTAATGGCGGCGAACGGCCTGTCCGCGCGCGCCACTTCGTCGATGTTGCCAGTCAGGCTGATAGATCATGGATGCCGCCAATCGTCGGAAACGGGGCGAACATATCCATTTGCATCGACGGCGTCAAAGCTTAAATTGGTGTTAATGCCACAGCTGTGGCGTCAGCGCAACAATCCGGCCTAAACGCGCTTACCTTTTGAGTGCCGATTCAATGTCCGCGCGCAACTCAGGTTCGTGATACTCGCCCAGTTTGCGGGTGTGCAAGCGGCCTTGCCGATCGACGATGACGGTAAACGGCAGGGCGTCACGATCGTTGCCAAAGGCGCGCATCAGCGCGAAATCGCTAAATGACGCCAGCATGATCGGATAATCAATAGCCATTTCGCCGGCAAATTTGCGCACCGCTTCTGGCTCGTCCAGCGCTACTCCCAATATTTCAACGTGCTGTGCGCCGAATTCTTTGCCGAGCGCCTGTAGCACGGGAATTTCGCGACGACACGGCGCGCACCACGGCGCCCAAAAGTTAATCACTTGCACCCGGCCCAGCGCTTGCGAGCGGCGCTGCATAGCACCGTCCAGCGTGGGTAACTCAAAATCAATCGCAGGCGCGCCGATCGCCAAACTTCCGGGCGGTGGATTGAGGCCAAACCACGCGTGACTGGCCCACAAACCACCCGCGCCCGCGCCTAGCGCCGCGATCAGGATCAGCGCTTGGGTTTTGCCACTCACCGCTTGGCTGCCCAGGCCAATGCCTCACTGACGCGGTTCCTGGTCAACAATGTCGGCAGCACTTTGGGCGCTTCGTCATTGGCCGGAAAGACCACGTACAGCGGCACACCGACCGCCTTGTGCGTTTGCAGGAATGCGCTAATCGCCGGATCCTCATTGGTCCAATCACCCTTCAGATAGACCACAGCATGCGTCTTCAGTGCAGCGTGAAAATCGTCTGTCGATAAAACCAGGCGTTCATTGACTTTGCAGGTAGCGCACCAATCGGCGGTCATATTGACAAAAACCGGTTGACCCGCGGCCTGCAAACTTGCCAGTCGCGCGGCGCTATAGACCTCAGATACATCGTTCGCTGGCCTTCGATTGCCAATCGCCGAAGCATCTAAGCCGGCGATAAAACGCAGTGGCCAGAGCGCCACGGCAAGCAAGATCAGCACCAAGCCCCAGCGGCGCAGCGAGGAGTGCGCTCGATGCCGCTCAAACCACCATAAAGCCATCGCCAACGCCACACCACCTGCCAACACCGCCCCGGCGCCGTCCATGCCCACTTGGTGGCCTAGCACCCACAATAACCAAACGCCGGTCAGGTACATCGGAAACGCGAGTGCCTGTTTCAGCGTTTCCATCCACGCGCCGGGGCGCGGCAGGCGCTTGGCCAAACCCGGCACAAAACCAATCAGCAAAAATGGCAAGGCCAAACCCAAGCCCAGAGCCAAGAAAATGGACAAGGCCCAGATCGGCGGCTGCGCAATCGCGTAGGCGAGTGCGCCACCCATGAATGGCGCCGTGCACGGACTGGCAACCACACAGGCCAGCACGCCGGTAAAAAACGCGCCCTTGGCGCCCTCGTCTTCGGTCAGGTTTTGGCCAAGTCCGCCCCACGACGCACCAAAGGCGATGACGCCCGACATCGATAGTCCAATCGCCAACATCACGTAGACCAGCAAGCCGACAAATGCCGGTTGCTGCAACTGAAAGCCCCAGCCGAGCGCGGCTCCACCGCTACGCAGCGCCAATATCGCCATGCCCAACAGCGCGAACGACACCAACACACCCGCCGTGTACCACAGGGCGTGGCGACGCGCGTAACTAGCGTCGTGGGCGCCCTGCGCCAGGCCCAGCGCCTTTAACGACAGAATGGGCAGCACGCAGGGCATCAGGTTGAGAATGAGCCCGCCGAGTAAGGCGGCCAACAAGGCTGCCAAGATGCCCATCGGCGCATCGACAGGCGTTTTCGTACCGACTTGCGCGGTGATTGCGGTCGCCTGGGCGCCCTGCCCGGCGGGCAAATCGATTGCCACGCTGCGCCGCATGATGGGGTAACAAATGCCATGGTCCTTGCAGCCTTGATATTCGGCATCCAAGGTGAAGGTTTGCGCGGCGCTGCTGTCGCGTACCACCGGCACGGGCAGCTCGATGGACTCGAAATAGACCTGCACTTGTCCGAAGTGCGCGTCTTCATGCGCTTGCGCGGCAGGCCATTGCGGTCTGTTAAGCGTGATGCCAGCAGTGCTGCTGTGCAGACGTGTTTTGTCGCGATACAAATAGTAACCAGGCGCGATGATGAAGCGCGCCAGGATTTGATCGGATGAGGTTGCGATCGCCTCGAAGCGAAAGGCCTGATCTTCCGGCAACGCGTCCTGCGTGCCACCGACCAGACCGACCGTTGCGCTCGGCGTGCCAAAATTGAGCGCGCCCACCGCAGGCGTCGGGCGGGGCCATGCATCTGGCACCGCGGCGCCGGGATTGTTACTCGGCGGCAGCGGCACACTCAGCCGCGTGCGCTGTGGCGGATAACACACACCGACATCCGCGCAACCTTGGAAGCGCACCTCCAGATCCAAACTTTCGATCGCTGCTGGCAACGCTGGCAAGGGCTGGCTGATGCTCAGCGATTGTCGATAGGTTTCGACCTCACCGAAGAATTCATCGGTCTTTGGTTCACCATCGGGCACCTGGAAGGCCGGCAAGGCCGGTTCACCGCCCACCACGGCCACACCCAGTCGATGCCGATACAAATAGTAGCCATCGGCGATTACAAAGCGCAGCTGCAAGCCCTCGCGCGTGGGCGCCTCGACAGACAGCACAAACGCTTGCTCAACGGGCAGTAATTCGGATTCATCCACCGCGGCCAGCGCGCTAGCGCCGCTCAGCACCAATCCAAAAAATGCCAGGAAACGCCATAGCGAGGAAACAGAAGTCATAGGCAGCAAACTCGGATGGGCGACGTGCAGCCCGCATCAGACTCGCAAGCGCCTACAAAGGTTCCTGTTGAATAAGGCGCTGCGATGAGCGGTTGGGTTTCGCGCGCCATCGAATGGCGTCGAACGCCCAAGGGAACCTCTGCACAAGGTCGTCGTTGGGAGCGCTCTTTTTCAGCCCAAAAAAGCACGCGGATGAATCTCACCACACGGATCGAGCCGAGTGGGTTCGACCTGCGCTTCATCGGTCGAACGCTTTTGGCCGTTGGAGCGTTGAAGAGTCCGCGCGCAGCGCGGACCCAGCGTCGAAGCTTCGCGCCACTGTCAATAGTTTCTGTCGAATTCGGTACCGCGCCGTTCGACAAATTGCCGGTATTCCTTGACCAATTGGATCGCCCCTTCAGGACTCCGTCACGCATGGCAAGCCGACCCAGGGCGCTGCGTCCCGTGAGGGGGGAGGCAATATCAGCCCCGCGCTATGCGAGTGGTGTGCTCGGTCTCGGGAGTCGTAGACCCGTCGCATGGACGGATGTGTTCAGCAGCGCCACAGAATTTGAGTGCCACGCCGGCAACATCATGGCCGGCGTCGCGCTAAAGGGCACGTATGCCAAATAGCGTTGCGTTCAGTTTTTGTGGGTTCGGACTTGACCGAACGCTTTTGCGGTTGCGGTGGTTCCTGCCGTGCTTGCAGAACGCAGGACAAGCCAAAGCAGAAGCGTTTGGACAAGTGTGAACCCAGTGCTCCCGTGAAGGCGTGCACATCGCACGGTTAAGGTCCGTGCCGGTGTCGCAGCGCTGCGGAACGGTTCAGAGGGCGGGGAGGCGCGAGCCTAACCCCTATCATCCTAGAAACCTCAGTTGACCTCTTCCTATCACCCATAACACCATGATTCTTT
>Ga0105048_10003720_pt1 | contig 24961 bp, 20 predicted proteins | sample MAT05_FD_78382 | JGI IMG/M metagenome (GOLD analysis project Ga0105048, IMG submission 78382) | Freshwater microbial communities from Lake Fryxell liftoff mats and glacier meltwater in Antarctica - MAT-05 | ecosystem: Environmental > Aquatic > Freshwater > Ice > Liftoff microbial mat | place... | reverse complement strand
GGCCCCGTGGGGGAAGGGGGAGAGTGCGCGCTTGACGTCAAACATCCTACCAGATCTGGAGACTACGTGGCCACGGAGTCGCGCGATGCAGTGCGTCACTGAAACTCTACATTGGCATCTCATACGTAGCCGGATCGCCCTTATTTGTCACCCAGGATTGTGGGTTTATTGAATCATTTCAAGGTGTTGCAGAGGATTCGCGCCCAATAGAGCTGGTGCTTCTTCCACCTCTTGCCCTATAACCAAATCGCCGCCCGGCCGCTCTTCCAGCGACCGGACGACTTGACCGCACCCCTAACAAACAGAGGCCACGTTCCATGAACGACTTTACAAAAGATCCCCCCGAGGGCCAAGATCCCGTCCGCCCGTCCCTCGACTGGTCTAACGCGGAGGCCGCCCGCCGCTGGCTTTCCGGCGTAGAAACGGTCCTCGACGACGCCTTGGCCGCCTCCGGCGACCAGATGCTCCCTCTCCGCCAGCGGCGTCTGGGCCATGTCGAGGCCGAGCGCATCGTGCGGGAGGCGACGGTGGCACTCCACAATGCGCTCTCGTTTGCCCGGCGCGGTCTCCCGTGATCTGACGGCCGCAACGCTCTCTCCAGCCGGGAGAGGGCGTTGCTCTTCAGGCGCTCTTCAGGGCGCGAGCTTCGCCACGAAGGCGTTCGACGTCCCCTTGCACACCAGGGCTCCGCCGCCGAAATCGGCAGAGCCGCCGAAGGTGCCTGCGAGGATGACGTTGCCGCCCGCGTCGGTGGCGACGCTTTTGGCGCTCTGCGCGAAGGCGGTGTCACCGAAGCTCTTGCTCCAGAGCACGCTCCCGGAGGGGTCGAGCTTGGCGACGAAGATATCGTTGCCTCCGGCGCTGGTGCGCGGGCCGTCGCCGAAGTTGATCGTGCCCTGGAATTGCCCGGTCACGATCACGTTCTCTTCGGTGTCGACGGCGAGGCTCACCACGTGCTGATCGACCGAGTCGCCGAAGCGCTGGGACCACACCGGGCCTCCGGAGCTGTCGAGCTTGGCGACGAAGATGTCGCTCCCGCCCGCGCTTACCATCGGGCCTCCGCCGATATCGATGGTGCCCTGGAAGTCGCCGCCGAGGAAGACGTTCCCGAGGGTGCTGACGGCGATGGCCGTGCCCGACTGGCTCGTTGGATCGCCCCCGCCCTGGGTCCAGAGGGGATCGCCGAATTGATCGAGCTTGACGGCGAAGACGTCGTCGGCGCCCGCGCTCGTGAGCACGCCTCCTCCGAAATCGATCGAGTAGGTGTAGCGCCCGGTGAGATAGACGTTCCCCTCCAGGTCCACGGCCATGCTCCCGACGGTGTCCGAGCCGGTGTTGCCGGCGCGCTTGCTCCAGAGGTGCTCGCCGTCGGGATCGAGGTTCAAGACGAAGATGTCGTCGCCGCCCACGCTCGTCAACGTCCCGCCGCCGAAGTTGACGCTGCCGGACAGCGTGCCTGACGCGTAGACATAGCCGAGCTCGTCGACGCCGAGATAAAGGGCCTCCTCCGAGCCGGGGCCGCCGTAGCGCTTGCTCCAGATGTGCTTGCCGTTGGAGTCGAGCTTGGCGATGTACACGTCGTCGCCGCCCGCGCTCATGAGGGGGCCGCCCCCGAGATCGATTGTGCCCTGGAAGGCTCCGGCGATGTAGAGGTTCCCGAGCTTGTCGAAGGTCACGGCGAAGCCTTGCTGGCTGCTGGCGTTGCCGAATCGCTTGCTGAAGATCGTGGAGCCCACCCCGGTGAGCTTGGCGAGGTAGACGTCGGCGGCGCCGGCGCTCGTCAACGTCCCGCCGCCGAGGTCGGTCGTCTCCTCGAAGGCGCCGAACAAGGCCACGCTGCCGCTCTTGTCCACGGCGGCGACCCCGGTCTGGTACTTGTTGCCGAATCGCTTGCTCCAGACGTGCGTCCCGGTGCACTCGGAGAAGCCATTGCAGTTCTCGTCGGCGCTCAGCGTGCTGCAGAGCTCGGCTTGCGGCGTCACCTCGCCGAGGCAGGGGCCGAATCCCTGGCCCTCGCCCATGCAGTCCTGCGTGCCATTCGCGCAGATGCCCACGCCCGCCGTGCCCGCCGGTCCGCTGTAGCAGCTCCGCGACTCGCCGAGCTTACAGCAGTTGACGACGCCGTCGTTGACGCTGCCGTCGCAGTCGTCGTCCACGGGTGTCTCACAGCTCTCGTCCTTGGGGAGCACCTCTCCATCACAGGGGCTGTAGGCGGTGCCGAGCGCATTGCACACCTTCGTCCCGGGCTTGCAGACGCCGACCCATTTGGTGGCCAGAGGCCCCGAGTAGCAGCCCACGACCGCGCCGGGCGCGCAGCAGCCGGGGCGCTCGCTCTGCGACGCACCATCGCAGTCTTCGTCTTCGGGGGTGTCGCAGTTCTCGTCGCGCGGCTTCACCTGATCCAGGCACGGACCGAACCCGCTGCCATCGAGCTTGCAGGTGTGGGTGCCGGCTTTGCAGATACCGACGTCCTCTGTCCCTTTGGGCCCTTCGTAGCACGATTCGATCGCCCCGGGCTCACAGGGCTCGCCCCCGCCGCCGCCGCTGCCGCTGCTTGACGAGCTGCTGCTCGACGAGGTCCCGACGTTCGGCGAGCACCCGAAGGCGAGGACGGCGGCGGAGACGACGAGGAGCCGAGGGGCACCGAAGGCTGCGCCGCGCGCGTTCTTTTTCACGGATTGTCCTTCGGTGAACGGCCGCAGCGGGCAGCCGGGCAGGGTGGGGTGCGGCGAGTGTACCGGATCCTCCTGCGCGAAAGCACCAGGCTCCTAGAGCGTCAGTCGCCGCGGAGCATCACTTCGCGCAGCCGCTCGGCCATGCGCACCCCGTAGCGCACTGGCGCTCCGAGGATCCGCTGCTGCTCGACAGCGGTGAAGGCGCGCTGGCCCTGGAGCTTCCAGTAAAGAGAGCTCGACCTGTCGAAGCAATAGTCGAACGCGCGCCGCACCGAGGGATCGAGCGCGTTGAAGACCTCCCTGTCCAGGTTGTAGTAGGGGTCTCCGTAGTTGTAGAAGTAGCTTCGACGGAAGTAGCTGATCGTCAACATCGTCCGGGGCTCGTCCGTGGTGTTCGGCGTCCCCCGGTGCCACATGCCTGGATCACGGATCATCAGGTCTCCCGGCTGGAGAGCGACCAGCTTGGAGGGGACGTGCTTCATGAAGGCTTCGACCGGCGGGTTGTCGCCGTCTTGCTGGTTCGGCGGCAGGCCGAACTTGAAGAAGAGCTTCTTGTGCCAGAGGTGGCTCCCGCTCGGCCACACCTCGATTGGCCCGTTGTGCAGCCCGCAGGACATGAGGGGGATATTGACCACGCAGCCAAAGGGATCGGCGCCGTCGTAGAAGTCGAGATCACGATGAGGCGCCTGGTAGACGGAGCCCTTGACGCAGGTGTCGCTCGAGACGGACTTGCAATAGAAGCGATTGTCGAGGAGCTCTTCGAGGATCGGCGCCGCGAAGGGGTTCGCGAGGACGTGGGGGCTGTCGAAGGGATTGGAGAGCTGGGGGAAGATACGGATGCGCGCGGCCCGCTCCCAGAACACCGTTTTGGTCGCTTTACCTGCGGTGACCACCGCTCGGGCCCCGGTCGCGCTCGCCATGCAGTCGGCGTAGATGCCGTCGAAGGTCGACTTCATCGTGGTGACGAGCGCCTCGGGGACGGCGCCGTGGAGCACGACATAGCCGCGGCAGTGGAGGAGCATCGCTCCGAGCTTCTTGTTCTCGGCGGAGAGGATCCCTCGGCGGCGTTCTTCCTCCGAGATCACGATGTTGCGGTCGAGCGGGTCCGGCGGGGTCATGTCGTCAGGCTCCGTTAAGTGATGCAGTGTCAGGTCCTCGGGGCTGCCCGGGTGGGGAGGGTCTCCACGTCGCGTCGAGAGAAGATCAGATCGCACTGCTCCGTCACCGGCGCCCGGAGGCGCCTGGGCGCCTCGGCCTTCACCGGGGGCAGGTAGTCTCGCGTCGAGTAATCGTTCATGACGTTATAAGGGAAGTAGCCCGCGTCGGTGAAGACCTTGAGCAGCGTCTCCACCGTCTCGCCCTGCGCGATCACCCGATGAGGGCCGACCTCCAGGACGATCTCGCAGTCGGGCCGCAAGCGCGGGAACAGCTCTGCCATCCCGCGCGCCACCATCAGCTCGGCGCCCTCGACATCTATCTTGATGATCCGGGCGCGCCGGATCTCCTCGTCGGTCAGTAGCTCGCCGAGCGGGAAGGCGTCGACCTCGCCCTCGAGGACGAAGGTGTCGGCCTCGATGATGCCGTCACGGATCGTCGTGGTGCTCCCCGCGTTGTCCGGCGGAGAGCGGAACACGGGGAGGCGGCAGCGGCGGTCGGACACGGCAGCATGAACGGTGCGGACGCGGGCCTTGTTGAGCCGCAGGTTGGCTTGCAGCTCGAGGAAGATCCCCGGAGAGGCGTCGATGGCCACCATCGGCCCGTCCGGGCCCACCAGAGAGGCTGCCAGCAGCGAGTAATAACCGATGTTGGCCCCGACATCGATGAACCCGTCCCCCGGGCGCAGGCTCGCGGCCATCCACTGCGTGATGTGCGGCTCCCAGGTGCCAAAGTAGTAGATGCAGCGCTGGATGAGATCAGCCGTGTTGCCGCGGAGGCGTCCGCCGAAGAGCGTCTGGGCTTCGTACTCGAACGAAGCCCAGGCGAGCCTCGGGGCGATGAAGTACATCCAGAGCGCGCGCTTTCCCAGGTCGGTCGGCGCATAGCGCATGTAGGCGCGCGCAGGCGGGATCAGGGCGGCGCGAAGTCGTTGTTTCGCCGAATCGATAGGACTTCCAGCAGATGAGTGCGACCGCATCTCAAGGCCGTATCATGGAGTTCAAACGGTCACAAGAGTCCACACGACGCCGCGGAGCAGCCATGCGACCTGTGCTGTTTTGATGACAGACAGGTGTTCTGATAACAGACAGGTGTTCTGATCGCGGACAGGTGACGAACAGGCTTGCCATGGAGAGCAGGAGGCCTCAACGGAGCGGGACCGCCCGCCGGGATCCGGGTTGCGTCCGTGTCATTGGTCCTGGTTGTCGAGGCCTTGCAAAGAGGCTTGACCTGAACGGCCACCTCAGGATATGCGGCGACGCTCCCGGGTCGATGGCCGCACATTTCGCTCAGGGCGGGGCGCGGCCTCCCTGAATGCTCGATCAGATCCACTTCCCCGGCGGTGGTGTCTCGACGCCCGACGGCGAGCGGAGTAACTAGGTCTGATGATCTCGACGCACGAGACGTAGAACCAAGCTCCGCTGCGGCGTCGGGATCTCGCCGGCATCCTGGTCCGAGGGGGGTGGAACCAAATCATGATCAGTCCTCTTTATTTGGAGTCGAACGCGAACAGGCCCGTGCTCCGGGTCGCCGTGCTGCTCGATCAGCCGAAGGTGCCTCGCTGGGTCGCGACGATCCTCGAAGACCTCGCGCACTGTAATTTTGCGCGCGTCGAGCTCGCGGTCGTGCAGGAGGTGGGCGACGGCGTCCAGGGAGGGCTCGCGCAGCGGTTGCCTGCGCTGACCGACGCGATCTACGCGCGCGTCAACCACGCCATCGCCGGCGAGCAAGATCCGGAGGCGCTCGTCGATCCAGCCGTGTGGCTCCTGGGCGTGGACCGCGTCGCGGTGCCCGTCGCCGGAGCGGACGGCGAGCTGCGGCTCCCGCTCGACGCTCTGGCCGAGCTCGCGCGCCGCGAGCTCGACGTGATCCTGCGCTTCTGTACTGCGGTCCCGCGCGGCGAGGTGCTGCACGCAGCGCGCTGCGGCGTGTGGTCGTTTCATCATTGCGTCGACGGGAGCCGGCCCGGTCGGCGCCCTGTCTTCCGCGAGGTCATGACGGGCGTGACGATGGTGGACGTGCAGCTCGAGGTGCTCGCGGACGGGCCGGAGCGCGGCCTCGTGCTCTGCCAGTCGACGTTCGCGCCGCAAGGGAGCCTGTTCGACGCGCTCCAGCGGCAAGTGTCGACCTGGGAGACGACGCACTTCGTGCTGTGGAAGCTCCACGATCTGCACGCGCTCGGCTGGGCGCAGGTGCAGCAGCAGGCCGTGCCGCAAGGCCCGGTGGTCGACGTCGCGGCGCGCGCCCCGGGGGCCGTCGCCGCAGGGGTGGCGCGGTTGCTCTTGCCCCGCGTCACCTCGAGCGTGCGGCGCCTGCTCAAGCCTCCGCCGCCCCGCGTTCATCTCTGGCACGTCGGCCTGCGCGCGCCGAAGGAGCCGCTCTACAGCGGGTCGGGGGCGAGGGACGCGAGCGACTTCCACTGGCTCAAGGCCCCGATGGGGCACTACTGGGCCGACCCGTTCCTGTTCGAACGCGACGGCAAGATGTACCTGTTCTTCGAGGACTACGAGTACGACCGGGAGTTCGCCGGCATCAGCTACGCGGAGGTGTTCGAGGACGGCACGCTCGGTCCGGCTTCGAGCTGCCTCGACCCTGGCTTTCACCTGAGCTTCCCGTACGTCTTCGAGCACGAGGGCGAGATCTTCATGATGCCGGAGTCGCTCTCCAACGGCACGATCACGCTCTACCGGGCGAAGCGCTTCCCGGACGAGTGGGTGCAGGAGAAGGTGCTCTTCCAGGGCAACGCCACCGACACGACGCTCTGGCGGGAGGACGGGAAGTTCTACTTTTTCGCCACGCTCTTCGATCGCGACGATCGCGGCATGAAGACGATCCTCTTCGTCGCCGACTCGCTCACGGGCGCGTGGCGGATGCACCCGACCAACCCGGTCTCGAGCGACGTGCGTCACGCTCGAGGCGCCGGCGCGATCTTCCGCCGCGACGGCCACCTCTACCGGCCCGTGCAGAACTGCGGCCCCCACTACGGCTACGGGTTCACGCTCGAAGAGATCCTCACCATCGATCCGGATCGCTACGAAGAGCGTCCCCATTGCTGGGTTGAACCAAGCGGTTTGGCCATCCCCGCGCTGGGCGTCCACACCTACAACTGGGCGGGGAAGTTCGAAGTGATCGACAGCTACACGATGGGCCCTCGGCCGAAGTGACAGGCGTGGGCGCTGGGTGGTAGGTTGCCGTGTGGCGAACTCGGATCTCGTCTCGATAATCATCCCCAGCTTCAACCGCGCGGACTGTATCTCGCGCACCATCGAGTCGGCGCTGGGCCAGACCCACGCCAACGTCGAGGTCATCGTCGTTGACGACGGCTCGAGCGACGACACGCGGGCTGTCGTCCTCGACACGTTCAGCAAGGACCCACGCGTTCGCTACGAGCACAAGAAGAACGGCGGCGTGTCGTCGGCGCGCAACCACGGCATCCGCCTGGTCAAGGGCGAGTACGCGGCGCTCCTCGACTCGGACGACGTGTGGAAGCCCTTCAAGGTCGAGCTGCAGCTCGCCTGCCTCCGCGCCTTCCCCGACGCGGGCATGGTCTGGAGCGACATGACCGCGGTGAACCCGAAGGGCGAGGTGATCTCGAAGAACTACCTGCGCACTTTTTACAGCGGCTACACCATGTTCTCGAGCGCCGATCTGTTCGATCGATCGATGCCGCTCACCAAGGTCGCGCCGGGCCTCGCCGCCGAAGTGGGCGACCGTTTCGCCTGGGGAGGCGAGATCTACGGGCCGATGATCCTGGGGAACCTGGTGCACACGTCGACGGTGCTGCTCCGCCGTGCGCGCCTGGTCGAGACGGGCTTCTTCGACGAGTCGCGCCGCTCGGGCGAGGACCACGAGTTCCACCTGCGCACCTGCCGCGCCGGCCGCGTCGCGTTCGTCGACGTCGACACCATCGACTACCAGGTGGGGCGCGCCGACGCGCTGACGCAGCCCAAGTACGGCCTCGATCTCGCGATGAACTACCTCAACACGCTGACGAGCACGCTGGAGCGCGACCGCGATCGGATCAAGCTTCCGCAGCACATCATCGACAAGGTCCTGGCGGACGGGCACGCGTGGGTGGCCGAGACGCTCGTCGCCCAGGGCCGGCACGATGAAGCGCGCCCGTACCTGCTTTACAGCCTGCGCCATACGCCCAACCAGCCGCGCCTCGTCGGGATGTACACGACGGGGTTCCTGCCTTCTCGGGTGATGAAGGGGCTCGTCGGGGCGTACCAGAAGCTCAAGAAGACGGTGCGCTGAGCGCCGCGCCGCCGGCTCCGCGCTCGGAGTCGGCGGTCAACGTCGGGCAACGTTGGCGCGCGGTCCGTTGCTCAGGCGGCTGCGATCTCTTCCGGAGGCGGCGCTTGCTTGCGCTTGCGGACCAGGGAGAGCAGGTCGCGCGCCGTGTCGCCGGCGATCAGGAAGGCCGAGGCGACGTAGACGACGGCGCCGACGATGATCTCGAGGATGAGGCCGAGCTTCGCTGACTGGAGGCCGATCGCGGCGAGGCCCCAGCGCGCGCCGATCACGGCGGCGGCCATCGGGAGCGTCGAGAGCAGGGGACGCGCGAGGGCGAGCAGCGTGCCGCCGAACGAGAGCCCGTCGCGCGTGACGACCCAGAGCCCGGTGAGCGCCTGGAAGAAGAACGCGAGGCCGACCGCGCCGCAGACGGCCATGATCCCGTACGGGGCCGCGAGGATCATCATCGCGAAGAGCACGAACATCTTGGTGACTTCGATCGAGGACACCGCGAAGACGCGCGAGCTCGCCTGCATGTACGAGACGACGATGTAGATCACGGGGCGGGTGATCGAGAGGACCGAGAGAATCGCGAGCATCGGCCCGACGCCGGCCCACTTCGCGTCGAAGAAGGCGCGCGCGAGCGTGCCGGAGACGGCGGCGAGGCCGACCGCGAGCGGGAAGACGATGATCCCGAGCAGCGCCATGGAGCGGCCGAGGGTCTTGCGCCGCTCCTCGGGCGCCATCTGCGCGAACGACGGGAGGAGCACGTCGCCGACCTGCTCGGCGACCTGGGTGACCGGCATCTCCGAGAGGCCGTACGCCAGGTTGTAGGCGCCCATGACCCCCGGGCCGAAGTAGCGCGAGGTGATCAAGTTGTCCCAGCGGGTCGAGAGGACGCCGGCGATGTTCGACACCGAGAGCGGCAGCCCGAAGGTGAGGATCGTGCGCGTCGTGGACCAGCGCAACGGGTAGGGCTTGAGCCACTTGCGCACGTCGACCGCGACGAAGAAGATCACGCCGCGCAGGGCGGCGCGCAGGATGGTGGCGATGATGATCGCCATCCCGCCCTTGCCGAGCGCGGCCAGGATCATCGCGCCGGCGCTGAAGGCGAGCTCGCCTCCGGCGCGCGTGAGGGCCACGAAGCGGAAGCGGAGGTCGCGGTAGAGGAGGCGCTCGGGGATGCTCGAGAGGCGGTCGAACATGCCGGCGATGCAGAGCCACGGCAGGTATCTCCCGAGCTCCTGGACGCCGAAGAAGGGCCCGATCCGGTTGTGCTCGACCAGCGCCACGCTGAGCGCGATCGAGAACACGATCGTGGTGTAGAACGTGATGTGGAACGCGACGTCGGGGCCGGCGTCTTTTTTCACCGCCAGGTACTGGAGCAGGCCGAGCTGGGAGATCGCGACGCACGTCTGCACGAGGATCGCGGCGCCGATCACCTCGCCGTACTCGCCGGGGGCGATGAAGCGGGTGACGATCAGCGTGGCGACGACGCCGATGATGCGGGCTCCGAGGCTCGCGACGATGTTCCACGCGGCGCCGCTGACGGCTTTCTGGGCAATGGACATGGTGGGCTCAGGCCGGTGTCGATCGCGTCGCGAAGAACCGTTTGAGGTCGAGGAAAGGCTGCTCGACGAGGTGATAGATCGCGATCCCGAGGAGGAGCAAGGCGAACGTCCCGAGGACCGTGTACGCGAGCTGGACGCCGAGGAAGCCCACCTGGCTCATCTCGCCGAACCGCGGCGCGATGAAGTGACGCTCGACGAGGATGTGGAGCGGGAGGTGGAGGACGTAGATCGCGTAGCTGTGCTTGCCGAAGCGGCGCAGGAGCGGCGACGAGAGCGCGGCGACGAGGCGCCCCTTGCCGCGGGCGGTGTCGACGGTCACCTGCAGGATCAGCAAGGCTGAGGTGACGGCGAGGGCGGTGTAGCCCGCGGTCTGGGTGATGGGGTTGGTGCGGCCGAGCCACCCGCCCGCGACCGTGACCACTGCGAGGAGTACGCCGCTCGCCGCGAGGAGCCGCCCGAGGTGGGGCGTGATCCGCGCGAGCCAGTCCTCGCGGCGGACGATGATCGCGGTGAGCGCGCCGAGCGTGAGCGCGTCGGCGCGCGCGGGGGTGAGCTCGTACGCGAGCGCCGGGTTCGCGTGCGCGAGGCGGAGGCCTACGCGCAGCAGCAGCGACGCGACGCCGATGCCGACGCAGAGGCGAGCGAGCCCGCGAGCGCTGAAGGCGCGGACCACGAACGGCCAGAGGAGATAGAATTGCTCTTCGACGGAGAGCGACCAGCAATGCCCGAGAGCCTCCACCTCCTTGACGTGGGCGAGCGCCGTCCAGTTGCAGACGTAGAGCCAGTACCAGGCCGCGTTGCCGTGCTCCGCCAGCGTCTCCGCGGGCAGATCGACGAGCCGCGGCACGACGAGGAACATGACCACCAGGAACACGTAGTAGAGCGGGAAGATGCGCAGCGATCTGCGCATGAAGAACGACGACCAGTAGTTCTGCGCGTGCCGTGTTTCGAGGAGGACGCCGGTGATCAGGAAGCCCGAGAGGACGAAGAAGAGCTGCACGCCGATCCACCCCGCTTCGAACGGGAGCAGCAGGTGCTTGGTGACGTTGTGCATCGGGTAGCCGTCGATGCAGAGCTGGTGGGCGAGGACCGCGAGGATCGCGAGGCCGCGCACCCCGTCGAGCGCGGGGATGGTGCTCGCGAGCGTCGCGCGCAGCCTGGCATCAGGGACGGCCGGCGCATCGTCCGCGCGGGGAGTGAGAAGGGCAGCGTTCGACATGGACTTGCTGGACGCGGACCTGAAGCCTGGAGGTCGACGACCCACGGCTCGACCCTGGGTCCATGCGCGCGACCTCTATCGAAAACAGGTAATACGCTTCCGCTTGATCTGGCAAGATCAGGCTTGGACGATCGACCGCAAGAGGTCACCCTCTTCGGGAAATGCATAACTCTTTATGCGTTGCCGCGAGAATGCATAAACTTTGCACACGGATGACGCGATGAGCGAAGCGCCTACTGGATCGAGCTTGAGCGTGTCGGTGCTGAGCGATCTCACCGAGCTGGAGCGCCTTCGAAGCGAATGGGAGCAGCTCCTCGAACGGAGCGGCGGTCGCTACCCCTCGCTGACGCCGACGTGGGCGATCGCGTGGTGGCGCGTATTCGGCCCCGGGGGCGGGCGGCGCCTCCGCGCCCTGGTGGTGCGGGATGGACGCGAGATGGTCGGCCTCATGCTGCTGGTCGCGCGGCGGAGCCTCTATCGTCGGGTCCTGCCCATGCAGCGCCTCGAGATCCTCGCGTCGGGCGAGGACCAGGTGGACGAGATTTACTCGGAGTACCTCGGTCCGATCGCGGTCAGCGGTCGCGAAGAAGAGGTGGTCGCGGCGCTCGTTCGCCACCTCGACGACGACCGTGAGAGCTGGCACGAGATCGTGCTCACGGCGCTCGACGAGCAGTCGCTGGGTGTCCGCGCGCTGGAGCCGGCCTTCCGCGCGCGGGGCCTCGCGTGCGAGAGCCAGGTGATCGCGAAGTGCCCGTTCATCGCGCTGCCGAAGCGATGGGACGATTACCTCGCCGCGCTCTCGACTGACAACCGCTACATGGTCCGGCGTTCGCTGCGCGATTTCGAGCGCTGGGCCGGCAAGAGCTGGAAGGTCGAGGTCGCGAAGACCCACGAGGATCTCGTGCGGGGCAAGGCGATCCTGCAGCGGCTCCACGAGCACCGCTGGAAGAGCGGCGGGATCGACGGGGCGTTCTCGTCCAGCTTGTTCAGCCGCTTCCACGACCTGGTGATGCCGGAGCTGCTCTACCGCGGCGCGCTCGATCTGCGGTGGCTCGTCGTCAACGGCGAGCCGATCGCGGCGAGCTACTGCGTCGCCCACGATAACCGGCTCTATTACGTGCAAGGAGGCCGCGCCACGGACGTCCCCAAGGGGGTGCGGCCGGGCATCGTGCTCCACCTCTACACCCTCCGCGCCGCGATCGAGGCGGGGCGCCTCGAGTACGATTTTCTCGGCGGCGACGCGCGCTACAAGGACCAGCTCGCCACCAGCGTGCGATCGCTGATCGAGCTCCGCGTCATGCGCCCGTCGCTGCCCAACACCATGCGCGGCGCCGTGGAGGCCAGCCGCAAGATGTACCTGCGCGCGCTCTCGATGCTCCGCACCGCGCAGGCCAAGCGCGCCACGCCGATCGCGGTCGATACGAGCGCGGCGCCGACGGAGCCGCGCCCCGATCCGGGCTGAGAGCGCGTTGGTCAGGCGCCGAGGGGGGCGCCGCCCCGCGTGGTTCAGGCGACGATGATCTTGGCTTCGAACGCGTCCACGAGGGCGCGGCGGAGGTTCTCTCCGGAGCGCACGAGCTCTTCGAACAGGTACGCGGCCTCGGCCTCGGAGAGGATGGCCGTCGGCTCGGCAAAGGCGAGCTGGACGATGTCGTCGTCGATGGTGAGGCGGAGGCCGGAGGTGGTCTGATCGTTGAGCGTGAGCAGGAAGCGGTAAAACGACTCCTGGTGCGCGGTAGGCACGCGGACGAGCGGGACCCTGCCGCGGAGGACCTTGCCTTGCTCGTCGATGTCGAGCGTGACCTCGGCCATCTGCGTGGCCGCGCCGGCCTTGCCAGGGACGAGGAGGCGGTAGGTGCGCGGGCCGATGCGGACGCTGGAGGCGACGGCGCCGAGGCGCGTGAGCAGGTCGCGGACGAGGCGCTCGGCGGCGGCGAAGGAGGGCGTGGACGAGGAGGCGCTCGGCTCCCACGCGTGGGGGAGGCGCTGGCCGCAGGTGATGCAGCGGTCGGCGGACGCCAGGTAGGGCTCGCCGCAGCCGGGGCAGCGGTAGGTGGGGTTGCGGTTCTCGAACTGGGCGGTCGGGAGGTCGAAGGCCGCGAAGGCGCGCTGCAAGGCGGCGATGGGGATCGCCGGGGCGAAGCGGGTCGGCGCAGGCGACACCGCGCGGCGGCGCGCGCCGCGGGGAAGATCGAGGCCGCCGATGCCAAGCACGCGCCCGGCGAGGTCGATGATCGGGCCGCCGGAGGAGGGGACGACGGCGTCGATTTCGAAGCAGCGGATCGCGCCGACGCGGCGATCGACCGCGCTGACGAAGGCGCCCGCGGCGCGGAAGGGCTGTCCCGGTACGAGGGACAGCGCGACGACGGCCTCGCCCGTGCGGGGAAGATCGGGGCGGGCAAGGAGCGGAGGGAGGCCGAGCAGCTCCGCCGGGAGAATCATCGCGAGGTCGCGCGAGACGTCGGCCCAGATCACGCGGCCGGAGACGCGGCGCGCAGCGTCGAGCTCGAGGATGACTTCGGTCTGGTAGCCGACGGTCTCGTGGCTTGTGAGGACGAGGCCGTTGCCGAGCGCGACCCAGCCGGTGCCGCCGGAAGCGACGGCGCGGACGCCGACGATCGAGCGGCGCGCGATGGCGACGATGTCCGCGGCGTCGCGGGGCTTCGGGGCAGAGGTGGTCATCCGCCGGTGATCCTCTGGAGGGCGGTCATCATCAGGTCGATCGAGCCCTGCTTGATGCCTTCGCGCTGCGCGTGGCTGACGATGTCGCGGAGGCGAAGCTCGGTCTGCGCGGGCAGCTTGGCGCGCGCGAGGAGCTCGCTCAGCGCGCCGAGGGCGAGGAAATGGCGGAGCGCGGGCTCGGGCGGAGCGCGATCGATCTCGACGAGGTAGCGCCCGACGTGCTCCTTGGCTTGCGCGGCGCTGGTGAGCGGATCGATCGCCAGCGGCTTTTCCCCGGGGTGATGCGCGCGGGCAGAGACGACGCGGTCAAGGACGAGGAGCGCCGGCTCGGGCGCGTCGCGGCCCATGCCGGTGCAGCGGTAGAGGTGGGCGACGGCGTCGGGGAGGAGATCGCGGTAGTCGTGGATCGCGCGAAAGACCGTGGCGCGGACGAGCCACGGCATCGTCCCGGGGCGGGTCTCGAGGACGAGCGAGGCCAGCGACTTCGTCTGGCGGAGCAAGTGGCAGAGGCGATCCGCCGGCTGCTGCGTCTCCGGCGCAGTGAAGGGCATCACCGCGCTGGGCCGACGCGACGGAGCGTCGAGGTCGATCTCCGGCATCATGACGGGCCGCATCTTCGACACCGACAAGCTCGACGGCGGTGGATGCGACGGAGCCTTGGGCGGGGAGCTCTTGCTCGTCTTCGGGGTGGCGAACATCGGCGCGAGGATCGCCGGGATCGGCTCTTCGACCGGGCGCTGCTTGACGGTGTTCGGGGCCAGCTCGAACACCGGATCGGACTGCTCCGCTTTCGGCACGGACGCCAGGGGGAGGGGCGGCGGCTGGGGGCGCGAGGGCGGCGGCGGTGGCATCGCCGCCCGGCTGGAGAAAGGTGCGCTCGGGAGCGGCGGCGGAGCCTGCGGCGGTGGGGCCTGCGGCGGCGCGGTCTCGACGTCTTCGCGCGGCACCGGCGAGTTGCGCGGGGTGGCCCGGAGCGGCCTCGTTTTCACGAGTTCAGCGCGGAGCGCGGCCGCGACTGCGGCGGCATCGGGCGCAGGCGGCGGGGACGATCGCATCATCCCGGCGCCGAGGCGGAGCTTGCGCGGGCGGCCGAGCGCTTCGAACCCGGCGACGCTGCGCTCGGCCTCGGTGAGGGCTGGGTTGGCGTCGAAGCTCACCGCGAAGATCTCGGCCGAGCGGGCGGCGAGGTGCCCGATTTCGCGAAGGAAGTCGCGGAGCAGGGGCGGCGTGAGCGAGGCGAGCGGGGCGCTGAAGCGAAGGATGAGGAGGTCGTCGCGAAGGCAAAAGCGCGCCGTCGGGAGCTCTTGCGCGGACAGCTCGAGCGCGAGGCGGAGGACGGGGATGCGCTGGGCGCGCGGTACGCGGACGACCGGCGCCTGGAGCAGGAAGTCGCCCGCGATGGAGTTGAGCGACGCGAAGACGAGGGCGCTGCGAATCGGCGCGATCCACCCCGGACCATCGGGCGTGGTGACCGAGCGCGTCGCCGCGCCGCCCTCCGCCGTCACCACATGGCCGACGAAGCGGACGAGATCCTTGTTGCGGAACGCTTCGAAGGCGCGCTCGAGTCCCTGGGTCTCGCCGCCGTCGAGCCGCGCGCGCAGATCGCGGACCCCGCCCTCGGCGAGCGGGAGCGCGGCCTGGTCGCTCCCGCAGATCTCGCAGCGCGGCCCGCGCAACGGGAACCCGCAGCTGACGCAGAACTGTCGCTCCGGTTTCGCGGTCGGCACGGTGTCGTCAGGTAAGCAGAGCGCGGGCGGCATGGGAATAGCCGCCGCGCATGCGGGCAATCATTGGGTGGTGTTTCCGCTCAGATGAACGGATTCAGGTGCAGCGGGACGCGGGCTTCGCGCAGGTTGAACTGCACGCGCCGGATGAAGTGCACCACGAGGAGAAGCCAGGTGACGAACGTCGCCACGCTGATCACGAGCTGCACGGTGCTGGGGACCTTGAGCACCATCCACAGCGCGGTGAGGAGGAACGCGCCGAACGAGAGCGGGACGAACCACTTCCAGCAGAGGTTCATCATCTGATCGATGCGCACGCGCGGGAGGGTCCAGCGGATCCACACCACGACGAAGACCAGCACCCAGCTCTTGAGCAGGAAGAGGAAGGCGCCGAGGAGCTGCAGGCCGAAGTGCGCCTCTTGCTGCGCCGAGGTGAGACCAGGGACCTGCCAGCCGCCGAGGAAGAGCGCGCTGGCGATGCCGCACATCACGAAGACGTTCGCCCACTCGGCGAAGAAGAAGAACAGGTAGCGCATGCCGGAGTACTCGGTGGAGTAGCCGGCGACGAGCTCGCTCTCGGCCTCGGGCAAGTCGAACGGGGCGCGGTTGGCCTCGGCGAGGGCCGTGGTGAAGTAGAGGAAGAAGAGCGCGAAGGTGATCGGGTTCCGGAAGACGTACCAGTACCAGGGCCACCCGCCGTTCGCGAGGAAGCCGCCGCCGGGGCCGCCCTGCGCGATGATGATGTCCTGCATGCGGAGTGAGCCCGTCATCATCACGAGGCAGACGACGGCGACGGCGCCGGGGATCTCGTAGCTGATGATCTGCGCCGCCGAGCGGATGCCGCCGAGGAGCGACCACTTGTTGTTCGAGGCCCAGCCGCCCGTCATCAGGCCGATGGTCACGAGCGAGGTCACGGCGATGACGAAGAGGATGCCGATGTCGAGGTCGGCCGCGATCAGGTACTGGCCGAAGGGCATGACGACGAACGTCGCTGAGACGCCCATGAAGACCAGGTAGGGCGCGAGCCGGAAGAGGGCCTGATCGGCCTCCGTCGGCACGATGTCCTCCTTCATGATCGATTTGATCCCGTCGGCGATCCACTGGAAGAAGCCCTGCGGTCCGACGCGGTTCGGTCCGACGCGCGACTGCATGCGCCCGGAGACGCGGCGCTCGACCCAGGTGATGATCCCGGCCGTCGGCGCCATGAAGAGCGCGATCACCGCCGCGGCGATCGCGAGGATGAGCCCCGCGCCGAGGAGGTCCGTCGGCGGGTGGACGTTGTATTTCTCGAGAGAGATTTGCCTGGTGGTGCGCTGCCCGTCGCGCAAGATCTCGATGCCCGGCTTTTCGACGTGGCCGCTCGGGGTGAGGTCGCCGACGGAGAGGACCTTGACGCCGTCGAAGCCAACGATGAGGTCGCCCGCGAGGATCTGCACCTTGTCCGCGGGGCTCACCGGCTTGACGGACGTGACGAGGAGGCCGCCCGCCGCGGGCGAGTCGTTCGACACCGTGATGCCGAAGTGCTCGAGGGCGCGGCGCCCTTCCTTGTCGCGCGCTTCGAGCACCGCGCGGCGCGGCGTCGGCGAGCGGAAGTTGATGGTGACGTCCTTCACGGTGCCGGTCAGCGCCATCGAGTCGGCGGACATCGGCGCGATCGTCACGGTGACGTCGCCGCGGAAGGTCGTGTGGATCGCGCCTTCGCCGCCGCCGCAGAAGAGCGTCTGCAGGCCCTCGGTGAAGATCATCGAGATCTTGTCGGTGCCCATCTGGGCCTTCTCGACCTTGATTTCCTGGTCTTCGAGGGGCTCCTGGCCGGGGCGGCGGAGCACGCCTTTGAAGGAGACCGTCGCCTCCTTCGCCTGGCCCGTGGGCAGGTTGATGCCGAGCACCTCGAGGCGATCGCCCACGTCGATCTCGCGCGGGGCGACGTCGATGACGTCGAGCTTGAGCCCGTCCCCGCTTGGCGCGCAGCCGGCGAGCCCGAGGAAGATCACGCAAGAGACGGCGAGGAGCCGGAGGAAGAGGAGCGTCGATGCCGGCCGGGCACCGGCGCCGCCCCGAAGGGGAGAGGCGACCATGGCTCCGCGCTTATAGATCGGTGGCCGGGGAAGGTCGAGATCGGGGATCAAGGACCTTTCACGCTCACGTCGTTCCCCGGGCGTTCGGACGAACCGGCAAAAAGTACCGGGCCCCATCCAGCTCGTTGACGCCAACGTAGAGCTCGGCTTCGAAGACCTCCTTGAGGCGGCGGTAGGTCATCACCTCCTCGACGGTGCCCTGCGCCACCATCTGGCCGCCTTTGAGCAAAGCGATGTGGTCGGCGTACTGCGCGGCGGCGTTGAGGTCGTGGAGCACAGCGACGCACGCGAGGCCGCGCCGGGAGAGCTCGCGGCGGACGACCTCGTGGACGGCGATGTTGTGACGAATGTCGAGGTGCGCGCCCGCCTCGTCGAGCACGAGGACGCGCCCCTCCTGCGCCAGCGCGCGCGCGATGGCGACCCGCTTCTGCTCGCCGCCCGAGAGCGCCGACACGGAGCGCTCGGCGAGATCGACGAGAGCGCACGCCTCGAGGGCGCGTTCGACGGCGTCGCGATCCGCGGCGGCGATGCTCATCCAGGGGCCTTGGTGCGGGGCGCGGCCCATCATCACCACGTCGCGGACCGAGAAGCCGAGGGCCACCTCCACGTGCTGAGGAACGACGGCGACGAGGCGGGCAAGCGAACGGCGATCCAGCGACGCCACGTCCTTCCCGTGGACGAAGACGGTGCCGCGGCGCGGGCGGAGGATCCCGGAGAGCAGCTTCACCAGCGTGGATTTCCCCGCCCCGTTCGGCCCCAGCACCGCGCAGAGCTCTCCAGGCTGGACGCGAAGCGAGACCCCGACGAGAGCGTCCTTCTCTCCGTAGCTGGCGAAGACATTCGAGAGCTCGACCGCCGCATCCGCCATCGGCGCGAGGATGGCTGGGGCCGCGAGTGTGGGCAAGCGCCCCGCGTCCGCGTCATAGGCCCCGGATATCGACGATCGCCACCGCGCAGCTTGCGTGGAGGGGGTCCCCGGTGGTCCAATCACCGGCAAGCTAATGGAAACGGTGAAGGAAACCGCTGGGAGTGGTGAGAAGCCGCGACGCGTTATCAAGCGTTATTCGAACCGGAAGCTCTACGACACCAAGGACAGTCGGTACGTCACGCTCCAGCAAATCGGCGAAATGGTTCGCGCCGGCGAAGAGGTGCAGATCATCGACAACGCGACCAAGGAAGACAAAACCGAGGTCACGCTAGCGCTGATCATCTCGGAGGATCTGAAGTCGCAGCCGCGATCAGTGCCGCTCGGCACGCTGCGCGACTTGATCCAGGAGCGCGGCGAACGGCTGCTCTCACAGCTCCGCGACGGCCCGATCGGGCGACTCATCCCCGGCGTTGGCGAGCCTGGCGCGCCCGGGTCGCCGGTGGCCGGCGCCACGCCGACCGCAGCGTCCACCACGCCGGAGGTCCCGACCTCCGCGCCGTCGAGCCCTGCCGCCGAAGGGGAAAAGCACGGCGCCAAGGCTCGCATCACCGAGATGGTGGAGAGCTCGAAGCAAACGATCGAGCAGTGGCAACACACGATCGATGATCGGATCCGCGCCATCGTTCCGGGCGTGAGCCACTTCCGCGAGCTCCAATCCGAAGTGACACGCCTCACTCAACGCGTCGCCGAGCTCGAAGCGCATTTGAACGGCGGGATCGCGCCGTCGGCGCCCACCGCGACTGTTACGAACGGCGAGAAACCTGCCAGCGAAAGTGCGCCCAACGAAGGAAGCGCTAAGCAGGAATAGCCTCGACCCAGCTCGGGTTGTGGCGGGCAACTCCCCATGGCGTTCTTCTTCAGTAAAAAACCCGCTTCGGTCGCCCAGGACATCCACCTGGCCGGAACCGATGGTCGCCCCCCGCCGCTGGCCGACTCCTTCGAGGTCGAGATGCTCGGGCATCTCGACGCTCTCTACGGGGTCAGCTGCCGGATGACGAAGAGCACCGCCGAGGCCGAAGACCTCGTGCAGGACACGGTCGTGAAGGCGATGCGAGCCCGCGACCAGTTCACGCCGGGGACGAACCTCAAGGCGTGGCTCCTCCGTATCCTCACCAACACGTTCATCAACCGCTACCGCCGCGGCGGCCTCGAGCGGGACCTCTTCGAGGGGCCCGACGCGGACTCGCTCACCGACGGCTGGGTCGGCGCGAACACCATGCGGGCGATGCGCGATCCCGAGACGCAGGCGCTCTCGCCGCTGGTGGAAGCGGAGGTGCAGCGCGCTCTCGACGATCTGCCCGACGAGTTCCGCCTCGCCGTCGTGCTCTCGGACGTCGAAGAGCTCTCGTACAAGGAGATCGCCGAGGCGATGGGCTGCCCCATCGGCACGGTGATGTCCCGCCTCCACCGTGGCCGCCGCATGCTGCAAAAGACGCTGCGCGAGCAGGCCATCGCCATGGGGATCGTCAGCGAAGATGTCGTGGTCGCCAAGGACGCGGCGCCGGCCGATCTGGCCGCCTTCCGCCGCCGGAAGCGGGGTGCCGCATGAGCTCTGTCAACGCGAATCGCAAAGCGATGGATGACTGCTCTCGTTTCTCTCACTCGATGGCCTCGCTGGTCGACGGCGAGCTCGACCCTGGCCACGCGATGGACGTGGAGTCCCACGTCTCGGCCTGCAGCGGCTGCGCCGAGCAGGTAGAGCTGGCTCGCGCGACGCGGGTGAGCCTCAAGCGCACCTGCGCGCTCCGCGCACCCGACGCGCTCCGCGCTCGCCTCTGCGGCACGATGAGCCGCGAGCGCGAGAACGCCGCCGAGATCAGCGCAGCCCAGGCGTCGATCAGCCCGAAGCTGATCCGCCTCCGTTACGCGATGGGCCTGGCCGCCGCGGCTGGCGTCGTCTTCGCCATGGCGATGTCGCGCCACAAGAGCCCCACGGCCGCGAACGACGAGCTGCCGATCATCGCCGCAAACGTGCCCGGCCCGTCGACCTTCGACGTGCTCGACGATCTCGTCTCGCTCCACGCCAACCCGCTCCCGCCCGAGACGACGAACCCCGAGGTGCTCCAGAACTGGGACCCGTTCGTCGGCGTGCCGGTGCGGCGCCCGATGCTCCAGCCGTTCGGCGCGCGCTTCAACGGCGCCCGCGTGTTCGCGATCCCCGCGGGCGACCGGCGCGCCGCGATGCTGCAGTACACCGTGCACGGCGGCCATCGCGTCACGGTCTACGTCTTCAACCCGCGCACCGTCCCGGTGGAGGCGATGCGCCTCGACCGCCGCCTCGTCGGCCAGAGCTCGGTCTACGTCGGCAACCGTGGGGGCTACTCCGTCGCCGCCGCGAAGCACCGCGGCGTCGGCTACGCCATCGCCTCGGATCTCGACACGGACGAGAGCGCCCAGATGGTGCTCGCCGCCGTCAATCAATAGCGATTACTCCACGAGCGCCGAGCCGCCCTTGCGTGGATCGGCGCCGGCCTCGAGCGCGCGCACGCCGTCCTTCTGACCCAGCGTGATCGCTTGCACGGCGCTGAAGTTGGCCTTGGTCGTGTCCACGACCTCACCGCGCTTCTGCAGATCGACGACCTCGTCGGCGGGGGCGGTCGCGTCGAGCAGGAGGCCGCCGTTCGGGGGCGTCTCGATGCGCGGATCGGTCACCGCGTCCTGCGCGGAGCGCCCGAAGATCAAGCGCGCCAGGAGCACCTGCGTCGTCCCTGTGGCGATGCGCATCCCGCCCGATCCGCCGAGCGCGAGCACGGGCGCGCCGCTCTTCATCACGATCGTCGGCGTCATGCTCGACGCAGGGCGCGCCCCGCCGTGGGGCGCGTTGGGATCCTTCCCCCCCATGCCGAAGCGCCGGCTCAGCGCGTCGCGGGTGAAGTCGTCGAGCTCGTCGTTGAGGAGGAAGCCACCGGCCGTCACGGTCTTGCAGCCGAACATGTTGTTCACCGTGCTCGTGATCGAGACGACGTTGCCCTGATCGTCGGTGACGACGAGGTGGCTCGTCCCCGACTCGTTCAGCGTGAACTTCTCCGCGCGCGTCGTGCTCTCCATGCTGATCTTCGCGCGCCGCGCCGCCATGCGCGCCGGGCTCGCGAGCGCGTTGACGTCGACCTTCACGAAGGCGGGATCGCCGACGGTGTGCAGGCGATCCGCGATGGCGCCGCGGAACGTTTCAGCGAGGAGATGATGGTACGCGCCGGTCGCATAGCCGAGGCCCGCGAGGTCGGCCTTCCGGTGCATGTGCAGCGTCTCCAGCATCAAGAGGCCGCCCGCGGACGGGGGCGGCATGGTGAAGACGTCGTAGCCCTCCCACGCCGTGTGGAGCGCGGCGCGCTCGATGACGCGGTACTTCGTCAGCTCGGCCGGCGTGATCTTGCTCCCCACCGACGCTGCGGTCTGGAGGATGTCCTTGGCGATCGCCCCTTCGTAGAACGCGGCCTTCCCCTCCGCGGCGATGCGCCGCAGCGTGGCCGCGAGGGCGGGGTTCTTGATCAGATCCCGCGGCGCAGCGAGGGCGCCTGACGGCGCGAAAATGCCGGCGTAGCGCGGCGTTTTCAGCACCCAGGCCTCGTTCCACTTCAGCGCGCGGGCGAGGTGCGCGCTGAGCGGGAAGCCATTCTCAGCAGCGTCAGCGGCGCCGCGCACCACGTCGGCGAGCGGGAGCTTGCCCCAGCGCTGATGGATCTCCGTCAGCCCCGCGACCTCGCCGGGGACGCCGAACATCACCCCGCGCCTCTTCGCGGGGAGCTTGTCGCGCTCGACAAAATCGTTCGGACGGAGGCCGATCGGCGCCGTCTCGCGGAAGTCGAGCACGGTGATGTTCTTCGCCGCAGCGTCCCAGATCACGGCGAAGCCGCCGCCGCCGAGGCCGCTCGAGACCGGCTGCGCGACGCCGACCGCGAGCACGCCGGCGACCGCGGCATCGGCCGCGGAGCCGCCTTTTTCCAGCACATCCATCGCGATGCGCGAGGCCGTCGCGTTCTCCGAAGCGACCGCGAAGCGATGCGGCTTCGGCGCGGGCGCGGGCGCGACAACGGCGGGCGCCCCGGCGTCGAGCGACGTCGGCAGTGGGGCTGCGGAGGCGATCGGCGCGACCGGCGTGACCGGCGTGACCGGTTCAACGCAGCCCGTGGGGAACGCAGCGACGAGCAACGCGAGCGCACCGAGCGCCGTCAACGTGGAAGGGATCGCCGATCGAAGAGGAGCCTTTTTCACGCGTGGGCTAGGATGCGCCCTCTGCTCGCTCCGGTGCAATCCCGGCGAGCGCTCATCCGCCGCGACGGCGCGGCCCGCGATCAGGAGCACGCATGCGTTTCGTCTTCGTCATGGATTCGCTGGACCGGGTATCGCCCGACAAAGACACGACCTTCGCCTTCCTGAAGGCGGCGCAGGCGCGCGGACACGAGTCCTTTCATTGCCTGGTCCGCGACCTCTACATTCGCGACGGCGAGACCTGCGCGCTCACCCATCGGATCGAGATCCTCCCCTCGGCGCCGTGGATCGAGATCCACAAGGACGCGGGCCCGACGCACCTGCGCCTCAACGAGACCGACGCGATCTTCATCCGCAAGGATCCTCCCTTCGATCGCGCCTACTCGTACGCCACGCTGCTGCTCGAGCGCGCGCGCCGCGGCCCGGTGATCGTCAACGATCCGCGCGGGCTGCGCGACGCCAACGAGAAGCTCTACGCGCTCCACTTCCCCGAGTGGACGCCGCGGACGCTCGTGACGTCGGACCGCGACGCCATCCACGACTTCGTCAAAGAGGTCGGCGGCCAGGCGGTGATCAAGCCGCTCGACGGAGCGGGCGGAGCGGGCGTGATGAAGCTCAGCGCCGGAGACAAGAACGCGCGCTCGATCGTCGACATGCTCACCTACGAGGGGCATCGCCTGGCGATGGTGCAGGAGTTTCTCCCTGCGGTGACGGTGGGCGACAAGCGCATCCTCCTCCTCGACGGCGAGCCGCTCGGGGCGGTCCTTCGCGTGCCGCGCGGGGACGACATCCGCTCCAACATCCACGTCGGCGGCAGCGTCGTCCCGACCGAGCTGACGGCGCACGAGCGAGCGATGGTCGCCGCGATCGGGCCGAGGCTGCGCACGGACGGCCTCTACTTCGTGGGTCTCGACGTGATCGGCGAGCGCCTGACCGAAGTCAACGTGACGAGCCCGACCGGCATCCAGGAGCTCGGCCGCTTCACCGGCACGACGCCGAGCGACACGGTGATCGCCTGGGTGGAGAAGAAGCGGGCCGAGAAGGTGTAGGGCGGAGGGCGGAGGGGGAGGGGAGGGGGAGCTCCGGGGCGAGGCGAGTCGGGTGGACTCGCCTCACGCCGTGCGCGGGAGTCAGCTGGCCAGCTTCATGGGCTCGGTCAGCGTGTCCGGCGCCTGATCGGCGGCGTCGATCGCCTCCGCCGGTGCCTTCTTCGCGGCGCTCTTCTTCTTTCTACTCGGCGGCTTCAGCCCGGTGAACGCGGCGAGCAGGTCCGCATCAGCCGCGAACTCGAGGCCTCCAGCGCCAGCGATCCGGGCCACGGCGCCGAGGATGCGGTTGGCGACTCTATTGCGCTCCTGGGTGCTCAACGGCGCTGTGACCTGCTTGTGGTCCTGAGCCTTGTCGGCCTCGGAGATGGCCTGGTGGGCGACGGCGATGGCTTCCAGATCCTTTTGCAGGATACCGAGGCTCGCTGCTTCGCCCGGGTGGGCGGCGGCCCGATCCAGGATCTGCTGGAGCACCGACTTCACGTCACGCACCAGAAGGGGGCGGACGGTCTGCCCGACGCCGTAGGCCTGCTTCACCTCTTTTGAAGCGTGGGTCTTCCTCACGGCGGAGCGCACGGCCTTCACGCGCGCATACCCGACACGGAGCGCTTCGGCCTGCGTCGCGGTCGCGACCTTGGCCTCTTGCCGAACCTGCCTGGCGCCGGGGACGGCGACGCTGAGGCGATCGATGTCCTCTACCAGCGTGGAGAGAGTGCCAGGCGGGAGCCTGGGTGCGAGCGCGGCCTGGTAGAGTGAAGCCAGGGTGGAGGCCTTGAGGCCGAGCCTGGCGATGCCGGAGAAGTCCTGGTGCGGGTGGGCGCTGGTGATGAGCGACGAAGCTGCCACGGGCTACCTCTTGGGGGGTATGCGTTTGGGTGCGTGGGTGAGAAGGAAGCGAGAGCGTGTGAGAAGGAAAGAGGAGCAGAGAATGTGTTGGCGAAAGAGTTTGTCCAGAGGGCGGGGACGATTTTTTTGAAAATTGTGGGGAGGGTGGATCGAGGAGGTCGCGGACGGGGCGGGACGGGGTGCTGATGAGCGGCGACGGGATGAATTTGTTCGGCCACGCGGTGCTGCTGAGGTGCCACGGGCTTGTGTTGTTCGGCCACGCGGTGCTGTTGAGGGGCCACGGGCTTGTGTTGTTCGGCCACGCGGTGCTGCTGAGGAGCCACGGGCTTGTGCGGGGTGGCCACGGGCTTGTGTTGTTCGGCCACGCGGTGCTGCGGAGCGGCCATGCGGTGGTGCTGAGGGGCCACGGGCTTGTGCGGGATGGCCACGAGGCGCTGCCGGCAGGCGGGGTGGGCTGCGGGGGGGGGTATGAGGGCATAGGTGTTAGCCAAGAAGTTGGCCGTCTTCTCGCAGCTGGTGCAGTCAGCGACGCATGACGACGACCGAAGCCACATCGGACTGGAAGCTTCTCACGGCACACTTGCCCGCGGGG
>Ga0105048_10003718_pt1 | contig 24967 bp, 24 predicted proteins | sample MAT05_FD_78382 | JGI IMG/M metagenome (GOLD analysis project Ga0105048, IMG submission 78382) | Freshwater microbial communities from Lake Fryxell liftoff mats and glacier meltwater in Antarctica - MAT-05 | ecosystem: Environmental > Aquatic > Freshwater > Ice > Liftoff microbial mat | place... | reverse complement strand
CTGGTGCAGTTGGTGAATTCAAGCAATGGACCCCGGAAAAAAGTGGACTTCCGGCAACTCGCCTTCATACTGGGCTGAATGGGAAGGTTCCCAGCTCAGGGACCGGGAGTTTCTGGTCCGTTACCAAGGATCACAGCTCGTATGCAGCCCTACGACTCCCCTGCCGCTTCGCCAACCGCTCGGTATTCCCTCGAGATCGGCTACCTCCGGTGAGGATGCTTTTGTGAACCGACCGTTGGTGCATCCTCAAACCAGCGGTGCGTCGGATCCTTGGGCTTCGGGTGATCCGTGGCCCCGAGATAACCGAGGGCGAACAGGGGTCTCCCAAGTTACTGGGTCGTCCGTGTGCAAGCGTGCCGTGGTCTGTGACCCCGCCGGGAGAAGACATTCCTGACCTAATTTTGGAAAGTCTTTCGCAGCCTTCAGAGATGACGATCCCCTCGACTGCCGGGATGTTGTTGTTTACGGGGCTGAATAGCACGGCCCACCTGCTCGTCTGCCTACGCTTCAATCTGACCGTTACCGGCGAGACTGCAAGGCTGACTGCCGACCTGTCGACCTGGGCTTTGGTCGGGCGGGACTTGCACCCGCAAGACGACTTCTCCGAATTTCACGAAATGACCGTCACTTCGCTCCTTTCAGACCAGCAGAGCCTGGTCGCAGCTGCCAATACATCCCCGATCCCCCTTCGTCGCCGTAAGTTCTTGGGAAGACTGCTTTGGTCTGTGAGTTGCCCGGTCTTGATTTGCCAGGGTGTGAAGCAGCACAATCCCAGATTTTCGTGATGATTGTGATGCTCCCCACCCTGACAAATCACCGTCAGCCGAAAACACGCTTTATGATTGCACACTTACGTCAAGCCAAGTGATCAGGATGTATTGGCACCCACCCTATCATCACAATTCCAGGGGACCGCAACCAGAAGGTGGTCAAGTGTTCGGCTGGTCCGGCGCCTCGTCCGTTGCCCCAGCGACCGCGTGTCAGCGCCTCCCCTACAAATCACCTCCCGATTACCGACCCGCCCGATACCGGGCGTGACACCCGAATTTTATGATCACATCACGATGAGTGGTGCCACCGTTTCGCGCCGCGCTCCGCGGCATCCGGTTCGACGACCTCAACGGGAACCATCAGCGCGACGCAGGTGAACCGGGCGTTGGTGGTGAGACGATCTTCATTGACCTCAATCGCAACAACGTGGTGGACTCCGGCGAGCAGACAACCACCACGGCCCTCGACGGCTCGTACAACTTCATCGGTCTCACGCCGGGCGCCTACGTCGTGCGAGACGTGGTGGCCCCGGGGCAGCAGTCGACCTACCCGGGGACCGTCGGCGGTATCCTGTGGCCGACGGGTACCAGCAACCCCGCGGTGGGGAACGTCACGCCGGGCAGCATCACGACCTCGCTGGCCGTCGGCGAAACCTTCCGCCAGTCGGTTAGCCTCACACTGCCAAACTCGGGGGCGCTCACGAACCTCGTGGACGTGTTCTTACTGTTCGACGACACGGGCAGCTTCGTCAACAACAGCCCGATCGTCCGGGCAGCGTTCCCGACGATCATCTCGCAACTGCAAGCGTCGATGCCCGGGATCGACCTGGGCTTCGGCGTGGGCCGGTTCGAGGAGTACGGGAACTTCGCGTCGGAGTACGCCACCGGGCGACCGTTCGTCCTCAACCAACCGATCGTCGCCGCCAGCTCGTCGGGGTACATGACGGCGATTCAGGCCGCGCTGAACCGCACCACTCCTGGATATGGCGGCGACCAGCCCGAAACCGACATCGAGGCGCTGTACCAGCTCGTGACCGGCAAGGGCTTCGACGGCAACAACAACGGCTCGGTGCTCGACAGCGGCGCTGCGGGCCTTGCGTCCACGCAACTCAACCCGGGCGCCAGCGGCGATGTGCCGTCGTTCGCGTCCTTCACTGCGGACCCGACCAACAACGTCATGGCGGCGGCCGGGAGTCTCGGCGGCAGCGGCTTCCGGGCCGGGGCGTTGCCTATCGTGCTGGTCGCGACCGACAATACCGCGACCGATAGGCTTTGAGGACTTGCTGGCGAAGGGCGACTTGGTGCTGGTGGTTGGACGGCTTGCCTCGTAGACCGTGGACGAGTGCGATATCGCCGTCCGTTTCCAGCTTGCGTTGGATGCGTCGGATCTGACGGACACTTCGTTTGAGCAATCTCGCAGCTTCGGCTTGTGTCCGTTTGCCGTCGAGAACCACCTGCATTACTTTGAGCACGTCTCGTTCACGCTGACTCATCTCCACACGGTCCGGGTCTTGTACCTCGATCATCCGGCATCCCCTTCGGCCTGAGCGAAGAGGACACTTCTATCGAGTTAACACCGGACATTTCTAATGGGGTTCAACACGGAAAAGCGTGGCCAAGTGAGTCACGACCACTCAAGCCCATACATCGCTGAGTGGGATCGAGTGTCAACAAGTGAAGTTGCAGAGGACGGAAACCGTTGCTGAAATCCGGGAAGAGGAAACAGGCGGTGGAGCTAAGTGGAGCTATGTTCCTCGCTTGCCCCGAAAGACACCACCAGCGTGCTGTCGTACATCGGTTTCAGGGTCAAAGCACATTCCAGCGGCGATTCATCCACGGCATCAAATTATTCGCTTCTGGCAATAACCGGTTCCAGACGCCCGCCGTTCAGAAGAGCGGAGCTGGCAGGGCCAAGTCCACCTGAAGGCCCGATCGGCCCGCCACGGGCTTGCTGGGTGCCAAAAACCGCCTTTCAAATCTTGGTCACTGACTCTGGGTCGGACGTCCACAGTTCGCGCGACGGACCAACTGTGGTGGCAGTTGCTCACTAGGTTGCACGCAAATCTAAAAAGCGCTTTTTGGATTAACCGGCAACGTACCCGCGAGCAGCTCCCGCAGTTGGGTTGCCGCTCGTAGAGTTCCAGAGGCAGTCCGTCAGGGTCAGCGAAGAAGGTGAACCGCTTGCCGGTCGCTGCACGCCGAGGTCGCTGACTCATCGAAGAGCAGGTTGGCTGAAGTGCTCACGAGTTCGGGATAATTTGCACTCCTCAGTTGAGAGAACACCATGCACAGGTTTCTGGAACGACGAGATTCGAGTGGATTCCTTTACTCCGGAAATTGCGAAGCGAGTAATGTAGCCATGAATCGTTGAAGCGAAATGCCGGTAATGATCTTGAGGAGCCGCCCATGTCAGTGGCTGTGTCTTGCGGTTGCGGCCATGCATTTTCAGTGCCTCAAACCACCACTGGGGCGGCAAAACTCGACACGGTTATCTGTCCGCAATGTCAGTCCATTTTGCGACTGCCGGAGGTGACCATCGAGCCACCGAGTACGGTGGCAGTTCACAACCCTGCTCCCGCGAATGATCGAACGGGTTCTTTGGTCGGAACGGTTGCGATTACTCAGCAGAACACACGCTCTCATGTCCCCGACCCTGTGGTCGCAGGCCAGTCGAATCCGCGGGACACGCTCCCAGCGATACCCGGATACCGAATCGACGGTGAGTTGGGTCGTGGCGGAATGGGCGTCGTCTACAAAGCCGAGCAAGTCGCTCTCAAGCGAACCGTGGCCCTCAAGATGATCCTCGCCAGCGGTCACGCTGGTTTCCAGGAGCGAGAACGGTTTCGCACGGAAACCGAGGCCGTCGCACGATTGCAACACCCGAATATCGTGCAAATCCACGAGGTCGGCGAATACGACAACCATCCCTACTGCGCACTCGAGTACGTCGAAGGCGGAACGCTCGCCTCCAAGATTTCCGGCAAACCTCTCTCGTCTTCCGATGCCGCACGGACAGTCGAAGCGTTGGCGCGGGCCATGCACATGGCTCACAGCCGCAACATCGTTCACCGCGACTTGAAGCCAGCCAACGTCCTCATCACGACCGACGACACGCCCAAGGTGACAGACTTCGGACTTGCCAAGCGACTCGACGACGACAGCGGATACACGCAGGCCGGCGCGATCATGGGCACGCCCAGCTACATGGCTCCGGAACAGGCCGAGGGCGAAACGAACTCGGTTGGCCCCGCAGCGGATATCTACGCGCTCGGCGCGATCTTCTACGAGTGCCTCACTGGGCGACCGCCGTTCAAAGGCAAATCGGTCCTCGATACCCTTCAGCAAGTGCGGACACACGAGCCGGTCCCGCCATCTCACGAACAGCGCCGAGTTCCAGCCGACCTCGAAACGATCTGCCTGAAGTGTCTACAGAAGAAGCCAGAAAAACGCTACGCCAGCGCCGAGTCACTGGCTGACGACCTACGGCGTTGGCGGCTCAACGAACCGATCGAGGCAAGGCCCGTCGGAAGAGTTGAACGCACCTACAAATTGATGCGGCGTAACCCCGCAGTCTCGACTCTGCTTGCTATCGTTGTGCTCGCTGTGGTCGGCGGCTTCGTCGGTACTTACGCCAAGTATCTCGATGCCAAGGAGCAGGAAGCAACCGTCGCACGCAAGGCGGTCGATCTCGCAGAAGCTAACGGCCGGCTCGACGAAGCTCTGAAACAACAAGAGCTGCTCATCGCTGATCTGAAACGGGAAAAACTGGAGGTCGAGAAGCAGACGGTTGCGGTCAAGAAGCAACTCGCGCGTGCGGAGTTCGTGGCCTACGCCTTTCGGCTCAATGAGGCTGCCGGCGATCTCGCGCGAGGCGATTTCGGGCATGCTTCGACCATCCTGGCTGCGTGCACCGCCGAACAGTGCGGCTGGGAACATGAGTATCTGCTCGGCTTGTGTCGAACGCCGTACCTCAGTTCCGTCTTCGATCGCCCGTTCCATACGAAGGTGATTCGCGATGTCGCCATCCGTCACGATGGGAAGCGTGTCGTCTCGGCATCCGACGACAGCACACTCAAGGTGTGCGAGGTGGAAACCGCGCGAGAACTCTTCACGCTCAGCGGCCACAAGGGCACCGTCAACGGTGTGAGTTACAGTCCGGACGGGACACGCATCGCGTCGTGCAGTGGCGACATCCGCAACGAGCCAGGGGTTGTGAAGATTTGGAATGCCGAGACCGGGCAAGAAGTGTTCACGTTCACGGGCCACAAGGCGATCGTGTACTGTGTGTGTTTCAGTCCGGATGGCAAGCAGATCGCGTCGGGTGACCAGCAAGGCAACGTGATTATCTGGGATGTCGAGTCAGGTCAGCCACTTCACACGTTGAAGCTGTTTGAACACAACACGAGTCGCGTCTGCTTCAATCCGCTCGGGGGGCAACTCGCAGCCAGCGGCGAAGGGTCAAGGATCAAGATTTGGACGCAAGTTGGAACCCAAACAACGACCGCCGAACTCAAAGGCCACAAATCAGAAGTGAGTTGCCTGAGTTTCAGCAGCAACGGGGACCGATTGATTTCCGGCGCGACTGAGGGAGGGAGCGAGTTGCGAATCTGGAATCTCCGGAATTCGCAGAAGAGCACGGAGATCAAGATCAACACCACAGGACTCGCGGGGGTGACGTTCCAATCCGGAGAGTCTCGGATTTGCGGCGTGACGCCCGATGGCCTTGTGATCTTGTGGGATGCGACTTCGGGTGTACAAGTTGCCATGCTCGGCCGCATGACCGACAACGGCGTGACGCGAGCCTGTTTTTCGGCTGACTGCACCCGGATCGCCGCGAGCACCTACAAGGGGCTTGTGGCAATTTCCGACTTCCGCCCCGATGCGAATCCACTCGTCATCAATGCCAGCACGGAGTTCATTACCGACGCTGCCATGAGTCCGGACGGCACCAACGTCGCCACGGCAGATCGACACGGTGACATCAAACTCTGGGACGTGAAAACGGGACGACTCGGGCTTGTGTTTCAAGTGCCGGGGGGCTTCAGTCGTTACGTCGCCTTCAATTCGGATGGCACACGCATCGTCACCGCTGGACATGAGAATCGGAAGGACCCAGGGGGTGGAGGGGTCGCAGGCCCGATCCGCGTTCACGAAGCTTCCACGGGTCGCGTGCTGTTCACCTGTCCGGGTGGATTCAGTCGCCCAAGTCTCTCGCCAGATGGGAAGCGAATCGCCACGGACGGCAAACTCTTGGAGGTCGAGACCGGGAAAGAGTTACATCCTCTGAAATATCGCGGGGTGGATGTCAAACCCCTGGGATTTCATCCGAATGGGAAGCGACTGCTCTGTGGGGCTGGCAACAACGTAGTCCTGTTTGACACCGAGACAGGCGATGAAGTGCTGACACTTGTGGGCAACACATTTACTGTCGTCAGCGCGGCGTATTCGCCTGATGGTAAACGCATCGTTTCGGGCGCACACGACCGCACTGTGCGGGTTTGGGACGCCGAGACCGGCGCAGCTATCTTTACACTTGTCGGCCACACGGGCGAGTGGATCGAAGCGGTGCAGTTCAGCCCGGACGGCAAGCGAATCCTCTCTGCTGGTGGCGGCCCCACCACAGGGGAACTCAAACTGTGGGACGCCGAGACCGGTCAAGAAGCCATCGCGATGAAGGACGTGCCGTGGTGGACGCGAGGGGCCGGTTTCAGCGCGGACGGCAGGAACGTTTTCGCTGCGGGTCAGGACGGCCGATTGAGAATCTACAAGACGACGCCCATCGGCTGGCTCCGTGCATTCCAGGGTCACAAGGATCACGTTTTTGCCGCTCGGGTCAGCCAGGATGGAAAGCGGGTTGCGACCGCGTCGGTCGACGGCACGGTCAAACTCTGGGACGCGGCGACCGGCAAAGAACTCCATTCCATTACGGTCGCGGATGGCGCTCTCCGAGCGATGGATTTAAGCCCGGACGGACGTTTGCTGGCCACCGGCACCTTCGAGAGTTCCGTCAAACTGTGGGACACGGAGACGGGAATGGTGAAGCTGACGATCGACAAGAAATTGGTTGGCAATCGCGTCAACGCGATGCAATTCACGCCGGACAGTCAATGGATTGTGTATTGCACGGACCTGGATGACAGAGTGGGCAATGTGCTGCAAATGTGCAGCGTCACGAGCGGTCAACCGCGTGAAGGGTTCAAGGCAAACTGCCAGCAAGCGTTCAACATGCACATCAGCGCCAACGGTAACCGCATCCTTTCGATTGCCCGCGGAGGAGATTTGTTGGACAGCCGCACAGGTCAGCGAGTCCCATTCACCAACGACTCTCGCGTGATTCGGTGTGGCCACCTCAGTTCGGACGCCAAGTTCGCCATATTGGTAACGGATACTGGAACGCTTTCGCTCAGGAACGTCGCATCGAGCAAGGACGTGTTGACGTTCAAGAATTGTCGCGTTGCCACCTTCAGCCCCGACGGCAAGTGGATTGTGACCGCTGAACACGATTGGGCCATCCGGCTGCGGTCGCTGGCCAATCCGGATGCGGCCATTCTCATCGGTCAGCACGTCAGCGAGATCACCAGTGTCTCGTTCACGGCAGACGGGAAGCAGATCCTGACCAGCAGCACCGACCGCACCGCGAAACTCTGGGTCGTACCGCCGAAATTGGAACCCGCGCCGAGGTAAGTAATCGATCACAAGAACCAATCCCTCCAAGAACCGCCTGACAGCACAGCGATCGATTTCACAGTACACCCGCGGGGGAAGTGGACCTTGCGGCGGCCCACCTCCACATCGCCGTAAGAGGAACAGTCAATTATAAATATAAATTTATGAAGACCGGCCTATCGGGAAGAGAAATTAAGACAAGAACCGAACTAGTTGACTTTATAAGCGCGTTGGAAAAGTATATTGCCGACAGCATCCCAAAAGCAGATCGACAGATACAGCTCAGCGACCATGCTAGCGGCGTTTTTGTTCCCCAGCTTCTTCGAGGTAGGACGACTGACGGGATTCCGATTTTGCTTGACTTCATTCGAGACGCAATTAAAGAAGGCTACCAGCTAAAGGGAATATCCGGGGGCGGTTACGGGTGTGCGCGTCATTGTTGAGGCCGCTACGGGCGCTATTTTATAGACCGGATGAGGAGGTTGATTATGCAAATTGTATGTCGTTGTGGTGTTCGCTTGTCAAATACCGCGTCTCCGAACAGTGTTGAGCATTATTTGATGTCGAACACAGCAACAGAAAAATTTCAGGGGGAGGTATCTGACCAGATTCGCGAGTCCGGCGTGATTAGCGGTTGGTTTAGTTTATGGATCTCTTCCGGTGCAATAGAGTGCTGGAAGTGCCATACTTGTGGTCGATTACATATATATGAGTCAGGGATCGTAAATGAACCGACTGTGTATATTAAAGAATTGTGATAATTCGGGTATTTCGTCTCTGAAAACATAATTAACCGGGATCCTGGCGTCTTATCGAACCATTCCCAGATGGCCGATGGCCCTGGAGATTCGTGCCGACGTCACCGGGGCCACGGGCATGATGGCGGAAGAACTCCGCTGCTTCTGTCGCGTGGTGCGGGGACAGCAGAGCGTTCCCGTGGGGGCCACCTATGGCGACGCACTCCAGGTGCAGCAATGGATGGACCGGCTGTCCGGACTGGACCGCAGTCAGACGACGTGTTGACCCAGTAGACTGTTCGCCGCCCGCCACGCCATCTTTCACGGCAACAGAAGGTCAGGCGACGACCCACTACTGAGTGGTTAATCATCTTCTGCGTGGCCTCGGTGTACCGATCTCGCTGCACCGTGATCTGTGACACGGTCGCCGCGCAGACCGATGTGCGGCCCGCTCTTCCCCTCCTAGTCCCCGCAGTTTCGCGGCGAATCTTGGTGTCGTCACTGGATCGTTTGCCCGCCGTCGATGACCATGGCGTGGCCGACCATGAAGGCCGCCGCGTCCGAGCACAGCCAGACGACGGCCGCCGCGATCTCGTCGGGCTTGCCCATCCGGCCGACCGGTTCCTCCGCGACCACCTTCGCGATCCCTTCGGGTGTGCCCCCGGTGAATCGCCCCATCATCGGCGTGTCGATGTAACCGGGGCAGACCGCGTTGACGCGGATGTTCTGGGCGGCGTAGTCGAGGGCGGCCGCTCGGGTCAGGCCTATCACGCCGTGCTTGGCGGCGGTGTACGCAGGGCTGCCCTTGATGCCGATCACACCGGCCCCGGAGGACGTGTTCACGATCGCCCCGCCGCCCTGCTTCAGGATCAGCGGGATCTCGTACTTCATGCACAGAAAGACACCGCGGAGGTCAACATCGATGATCCGGTCCCACTCCTCCTCGTCGTAGTCCGCGGTCGGGGCCGGCATCTTCGGCTCGATGCCGGCGTTGTTGAAAGCGAAGTCCAGCCGCCCGAACGCCTCCACTGTCTTCGCCAGGGCCGCCTTCACGTCCGCGGCCTTCGTTACGTCGCACTGCACGGCGACTGCCCGCCCACCTTGCTCCTCGATCAAGCGGACCGTCTCCCGGTTGCCTGGCTCGGATACGTCGGCGACCACCACGCTTGCTCCCTCACGAGCAAACGCCAACGCCGCGGCGCGACCGATGCCGTTCGCGGCTCCGGTCACGAACGCCACCTTTCCCGCGAAGCCATTCTTCTCACTCATCGTCTACTCCTGGTTTAATGCCCGCCTCACGGCGGTTGTTGATCTCAATGCGCGTCGCGCCGTCAGCGTTCGGACATCACATTTATCAGCCACGCAACGGAGTTACTTGCCGTACTGCTCGTCGCTGACACTCTCCATCCACTCGACCACCTTGCCGTCGAGTTATTCCTGGATCGCACTGTGTGTCATTGCTGTGGTCGGTGCCGCCCCGTGCCAGTGCTTCTCGCCCGGCGGAAACCACACCACGTCACCGGCCCGGATCTCCTCGACCGGACCGCCTGACCGCTGCGCTCGTCCGACCCCGAAGACCACAATGAGCGTCTGCCCAAGCGGGTGGGTGTGCCAGGCAGTTCGGGCACCGGGCTCGAACGTCACGCTGGCCCCGGCGGTTCGGGCCGGTTTATGGACCGAGAACAGCGGGTCGATGCGGACTGTGCCGGTGAACCAATCGGCCGGCCCTTTACCAGACGGCTGCGAGCCTGCTCGCTTGATTTCCATGTGTGACTCCTCTCCTTTGGGTTGGTGCACTTCCAGCCGGGCGCTGACACTCTGGTTTCCCGTGTGAATCTTGCCCGTCATTCCAATTCAAACTTCACGGTCGCAGTTCCCGTGCCGACCGCGTCGGACAGACCCGTCGGGTCTTCAATCCGCCCGAGCCGGGTGTAGCTGTAAGTGGTCCGGAAGGTCTCATAGAAGAGCACCAGACTGTCGCTCCCCCAGAGCATGAGGTCGCCGCTCTGGATCGTCCCGGGGTTCGCTGCATCGGTCGGAAGTTGGGTGGCCAGGTGAAAGAACTTCTCGTTGCCGTTCAACTCACTCATTTCGAGTGTTAACGGCAGCATCGCCTTGAGTTTGGCCGACGCCGGGTTGTCGTCGAACGTGGCCGTAAACGTTTTCGTTCCGATTGTCACTTTCATTTTCTTGCCCACAGTTTGGTTGCCTGGCCGCTCGTGGTTGTTGGCAGACGCGGTAGTCGCGACGGTGCTCTGAACGCGCCTACTCGATTCGCAGGAGGTAATCCCGATCAGAATGCCAGCCGTGCTGCGGGCAAGGCGTTGTGATGCCCTCATAGTTTGCTCAGCTGCTCCCGTTGTTACTTCAGGTTGTCGGTGAAGAACGAAACCAGTTTGTCGAAGGGGATCAAGTTCATCCGGTCGTAGAGACCGACGTGGCCCGCGCCCTTAACCAGGAGTAGCTCCTTGGGCTCGGCGGCACGCTTGTACGCATCCTCGCTGAATTCCCGGGAATGCGCCTGGTCGCCCGTGATGAAGAGCAGCGGGCGCGGGGAGATCGTCTCGATGTCGTCGAACGGGTAGAAGTTCATGAACTTCACGTTACTCGCGAGCGTCGGGTGCGTCGTGAACTCCGGCGACGAGCCCTTCGGGGTGAACTCGCCCCGCGGTGTGCGGTAGAAGTCGTAGAACTCGCGCTGGATCGGGTGCGTGTCCGCTGTCAGTTCGTGCACGGTCCCGCCGGTGTACTTGGCCTTTCCGCCGGTGAACTCCGCATACCGTTGCTCGGCCGCCTCCTTGAGCACCTTCTTCCGCTCTTCGAGGGTCATGGACTTCTTGAGCGCCTGCCGGTTGACGGCCCCCATGTCGTACATGCTGACCGTGGCGACGGCCCGGATGCGCGGGTCGATCTTGGCCGCGCTGATCACGAAACTCCCACTGCCACAGATCCCGATGGCTCCGATCCGCTTCCGGTCGACGAACGGCCGCGTGCCCATATAGTCCACTGCGGCGCTGAAGGTCTCGGAGTAGACGTCCGGCGCGACGGCGTTGCGCGGCTGGCCGTCACTCTCGCCCCAGAAGGACAGGTCGACGGACATCGCGACGAACCCCCGCTCCGACATCTTCGTGGCATACAGGTCCGCGCTCTGCTCCTTGACCGCGCCCATCGGGTGCCCGACGACGACGGCGGGGTGTTTCGCATTCCGGTTCAGATCCTTGGGCAAGAAGAGGTTCCCGGCCACGGTCATCTGGTACTGGTTCTTGAAGGTGACCTTCTGCACGGTCACCCTGTCGCTCTTGTAGAAGTTGTCTGCTCCGTTCGGCATGTCATGAGTTCCTTTGGGTGGTTGTCTGGCCGGCAACGCTGGCGGGGAGGCCGTCGCATCCGTGAATAGCACCACACAGGCTATCACGACTGTGGCGATGCCAAGTGGGATCGCGAGCTTCGATGTCGTTTTCATGTCGCCCCTTTCGAGGGAGGTAGGTTGTTCTGGTCGTCTTCGTCCGTCGGCGGTGCGGGGGCGGTGGGTCAACAATCCAATGGTAAGCGCGGTACCCAGGGAAGCGTTATCACGATCGTCCCGAATCTTAGCCTGATCCTCCACGACTTCGCCAAAGCCCGTGCCCACGGGGACTCGTGACGGGTAAACTGTAAAGGGGATGTGCAACACGACGGAGCAGACACGTGGCGACCAAAGACGTGATGACACTTGCGGCAGCAGTCGAGAAGCATACCGGAGCAGACGGTGACTACGAGACGGCCTTGCCGGGCCTCTGGCTATACCGATCCTCTACACCCTCGGAAGAACACGCCGTCATGTATGTGCCGTCCCTGTGCGTCGTGACGCAAGGGGCTAAAGAGGTGGTCGTCGGGGGCCAAGTGTACCGATACGACCCGGCTCAGTCGCTCCTCGTGTCGGTCGACATGCCCGCTTCAACTCGCGTTGCCACGGCCACCGCAGACCGCCCGTGCCTGGCCATCCGCATCCCGATCGACCTGGCCGTGGTCGGCGAACTGCTCGCCGAGGGCTCGGCGATCCCGCCGCTCGGGCGGCCCGTGCGCGGCCTCGGAGTCATCAACCTTGAGGCGCCGCTGCTTGACGCGGTCAGCCGCCTTCTTGCTCTGCTCGATGCCCCGAACGAGATCCCGGCACTCGCGCCGCTCGTCCTCCGCGAAATCACCTTCCGGCTGCTCACCGGCCCTGAAGGCGCGAGGCTCCGGCAAATTGCCGCAGCCGGTGCCCCGGCGCAGCGCGTTGCTCGTGCCATCCGCTGGCTTCGGGACCACTTCGCCGAGTCGCTCCGGATCGAGACGCTCGCAAAGCACGTGGGAATGAGCCCGTCGGCACTCAACGGCCTTGTCAGCGAGCGTCACTCTCGTCTCCGTTGATCTGGTAGTCACGACGACTCTCACGGTTCTCTCTGGGCCGTTGGCGGTGGTCGGTCAAACGGTCGGACTGACAGCCAGCGTCTCCGCCTCAGAGGGATCGAACAGGCCGTCTGGGACAGTCGCGTTCACAGCGGTGGATACCACAACCAACGCGAACTTCGCGTTGGGGACAATCACCCTCGTGGCGGACAATACGCTCCCTGAAGCGTCGGTTGCTTCCCTCCTGACTGCTATCCTGCCTGCTGGTTCCTACGCTCTCACCGCATCCTACTCCGGGGATACGACTTTCCCCGCAACCACAGCGTCGGAATCACTCACGGTGTTGGCCACCCCGCCTGTTCCCGTGTACTCATACGGCCAAGAGTATCAGACCCTCCACGACCGACCGCTCACGGGACAACTCGATGGCATGGCCGACGACGGAAGCGGGGTGACATTTTCTGTGACCCAGATGCCCTCGGTCGGCACACTTGTCCCCAACTCAGGGACGGGCGAGTTCGTCTACACTCCCCCCGCTTACTTCACAGGATCCGTGACGTTCGAATACCAAGCGTCTGCTGCGGGCGAACTCAGCGAACCGGATGTAGTCACGATAACCGTGACGAACAACAAACCAGAGGCCGGACCTGATGCCTTTGCGGTCGGACAGGGCCAACAATTGACAGTCACGGGTAACGCGATCCTCGCCAATGACGGGGACTCTGATGAAGATCCTCTCACGGTTCGCGTGGGAACGAATCCGACGAACGGGACAGTCGCCCTGTACTGGCCCCGTTCCTCTTCACGCTCAGCCGCGGTAGCAGCCGGTGTTAGACCTGCATTGATCGCTGCATCACGTTCCGCTTTCGGGGAACCCAACTGTTCGGTCCCGGGCGGGATCCAACAGAACGCCATCTTCAAACCACCAGGGAGTGGAAATTCAACCGTCTCACCGGGTTTGCGAACGACGATCTCTCCACGCTTTTCTGGTTGGTTTTGCTTACTTGGTTCGACTCCCTTTTCGGGCGGGTTCTCCCGATCGCGTGTCGGCCAGAACTTGTAGATCGCCCCACACCCGGCGACTCCCGCTGCAACCCCAAGTGCGACCCGGCGACTCACTTTGGGCTGCTCACGGTCTCGCGACTTCGTCGCATGGGTTGTTCCCTTTCCCGCACTCTCTTTCTGCGGAGTGGGAGCAAGCGATACGATCGCCCGGTCGCTCCCGTCCCCAACTGGACTTCTGGCGATAACCCTGGTGAGTTTGCTTTCTTCCGTAGCGGCGTCAGAAGCACTGCGATTTGGAACCTGCAACAGCTCGTTTGGGGACGTGGACAGGAGAATGCGAGTCTGCGGTTCACTCGCTTCAACAGGAGTTTCAATCGCTGTAACCCTGCCCGAGCGTTCACTCGCAGGATTCGCAAATAACACATTCAGTTCATTGGCAGGGCGACCGTACCGCTGAGCAAACTCGTCAAGATCCAACCGAAGTCCGGCCTCCTGGCGCAACTTCCATTCAAGGCGGACGAAACTGTCCGGAAGGTGAGCAGGTGATCCGAGTTCCGGGAACTGGTCGAGGTAACCGAGGATGGTTGGTTGCTGACCGTTCCGCCACCGCATCACCAGATCGGCCTGAATCAAGCCGATCAACATCGGTAGACGGACGTTCGAGTCGGATGCCGGCAACCACGCCACCCATTTGGCAAGCGCAACCTCGCTCCACTCGGTCATGAATCTGGTCACCACGCTCTGGACGGTCTGGAGCGTTTCGTCACCCGAGATGTCATCGCTCGGTTGCATCGGTTGGCGTTCTCGTCAGTGCTTGGCAGAACCGCCCACGATCCCCTGGTTCTTCAGGGGATCGTTTGAAAAATCGCACGACCCGCGGAAGCCCGATCATAGTGGCGAGTACCGTGCCTCGCAAGCAACTTTGCGTTCTCAGTTCTCCGGGTATCCGTTCTCCATGCTTGCATACATCTTCGAACCGATCGCTCAGGACGTCGATGCGGCGGGTCTGGTCGGCAGTATTCGTGGCGACCATGTTCTTGTTCATCGCATACTCTCCCGTTGCCAGATGCAGCGGATCGCGACCAGCAATCGCTCGACGGTCACCACCGAGCGTCCAATTCTTCCCGCGATCTCCTCGTTTGTCGCGCCCTCCATCTTGCAAATCGCCACTTCTCGGATCGTGCTGGAAGCGAGTCGCTCCAGCAGCCGTGCTCGTACTTCAGCGGGCAGATCGGGGTTCTCATTCCAGTTCATAGCGAACGCTCCCTCGCCAGAAACCACGGATCATCGCCAGTTTTCGCTCGACTGCCGGAATCGAACGGTCAATTTTCTTGCCGATCTCCTCGTTCGTGTAGCCTTCCATCTTCCAAACCGCGATCTCGCGAAGTTGGCCATCACCGAGCATTTCGAGCAACTTGGCGCACTCTTCGGTCACTTCCGCGACAAACTCCGGTGATGGCTCTGGACTGGCTTTCGCAGCGAGGACATCGGGTGCCGAATCTGCACCTCCACCGGCCTGGGACCCGTGTACGGCTCGCCGGGTATCGCGTTTTTGCCGCGTCTCGTGGCGGACCTGACCCTTGGCCTTCCGGTCCGTGATCACGAACAAAACCTGCCAGAGGTCATCGCGGTCATCGAGCCGCGGAAAGCGACCTTCTGTAGCACCCCGACAAAAGCTGTCGAACGCAGACAAGGCGACATCTTCCTCGTCCGCAGCGGCGCGGGGAATGGCTCGCAATCGCCCGCGAGCGAGGGAAACGAGTCGGCCGAAGTAGCCATCCCAGAGCGGCTTGGCGGCCGCGGGGTCGCCGGCCTTGAGTTGATCGAGCCAGATGGTCACCGACCCATCAGGCGACTGCTGATCCATCTGCATTCTCCCGGTAGTCTTGCCATGCAGTTTGCGGCTTTCTCAGGTCGCTCTCACGGAACTCGCTCTTCTGTTCCGAGGCCCATCACGATTTCCGGAGGAAAAAGCTCAGGTACTTCTCTCATCACGTTGCTCTGGTAGCCGTTCGTATGTCGAGCATACTCGAATCGCCGGCTCATCGCAAAAATTCCGCTCAGGTGATGGGTGCGCCTGCTCGTTGTCCAGTTCCCCGGTATCAGCCCGATCCACACCAGAGTGAACCGTGGACGGTTGTGCCGAAGCAATTCGGCCGGAATCCCCAGTTCCGCCGGGCGTCGGGCGCGAACGCCGACGCGGCCACAATGTCCGCACCATCTTTACGCGGAGAACGCTCATGATGTGGGTTTACACGGTTGCGATGGCCACAGTTTTCGGTGCCACGCTCGCCTTCGTACAGAGCAATGAGGATCAGCCGAAGCCAGCCACCGAGACGAAGCTGTCAACGGAACGACAGAGCGTTGCCACGAAATCGGAGAAGCAGCAGAAACCGACGATCGACGCAAAGGTGCCCGCCTTGAACGGTGCAACGGTGCGGAGTATCGCGCAATCCAATATGACGGAGGAGCAGAAACTCGCAGCCTTCCATCGCGTGCAATCGCAAAACCCGCATGTGTTCTCTTGGGAATTGCACAACGAGTTGCGGCACCTCTATTCTGGGCGCGACGAGCGAGCCTCGATGGGCCACTGCGACATCATCCTGAGCCGGTCAGCCGACGATCATTACATCCTGAGCATCCTGTCGAACTGGACGCTGGGGAAAGATAACCTCGCAGCCGCGGCCGCGCTGGAGGCCAAGGCCACCCGCTACTCGGACCTGCGGCACCTGGTCGCCGCGTGCCTACTGAAAGCTCGCAGCCTTCGTCAAGACACCAAAATCGGTGATGTGGCGAACCGCTGATTCGGAAACGAACCAGTTGGTCGGGGACAAGCGCGGGGAAGTTGTGACCTCGAACTCGATTCCTGGTCCCAGAGGAGTTCCTCCGGGGAAGAGGGGTTACGAGCCCCATCCCACGAGTTGGGGTTCGGCCGAGGGCTTTGCGGTGGCGGGTGGGCTTTGTTTCCTTGCTGCCGGCCTTGTCTTCAGGAACCAGCAACCGGCAATCGGCCAAAATGTTGAGCTGGCGTAGCCCTGGCTGTTCGGGGAGATGTTCGGAAGAGGTCGAGAAGTGAACCGGAATGACTTGTGGCTTTGCAGGGACGGCTGCGTTGGGGAAAGTGCATGACGGCATCCGTTGTCGTCGGAGGCCTCAGAAGGGTGGCGGGCGAGTACCTTTCACCTGAACGCGCACGGCTTGTGTGGATTCTACCAGCGGCGGAGGAACCCAGACTGTGACACCGAACCCAAGCGTCGTCGTCAAACCGAGCCTGCCCCGGATGTTCGCGGCCCTCGCCTTGTCAAATCTCGGCGGCGCTGGCGCGCTCTTCCTTGTTTGCGGGATGGGGTGGGTGTTTGCAACGCTCTTCGCGGCGTTCGTCGTTGGGAGCGCGCTTCTGTTTCTGCTCGCCGCACTGAGTGGCAGGCCAGAGGTGCAGATAACCGAGGAGGGTTTCGTCTGCCGAACCGCCTTTCAGTCTCAGCCCTACGGGTGGTCCGACATCGACGGGGAGTTTGTGGCCATGCGGGTCGGAATACTGAAAATGGTCGTATTCCGCCTCGCCCCCGCGTACAAGGAGCGCGGCGGTAGTACACGTTGGCCCCCCTGTCCCGGCTACGACGCCGCCATCTCCGGTGCGTACCAACTCTCAATGGAGCAGCTTGCCGACGTGCTGAATCGACACAGGCAGCGAGCTCTCGTGGGCACGGCTGAAACGAGTGGTACCTCGACATCGGAATGTCAGGAGACAGCTCTTCCTTCGCCAACGCAGGCATCAGAGGCTGAGGACAACGGGAGTGCGATTGCCCGCGTAGCCGCCGGACTACTGGCCGTACTCTTCGCAGCGGCCCCCTTCATGGCTACGGACGGGAAGCTTGACCTTACGATGGCAGTAGTAATGATTGTCATGGCGTGCATGTTTGGATGGTATGCGGTGTGCGGAAAAAGTGGGATGCCGCAGTGGTTGAAATGATCTGCCAGCCAGATCGCCGAACCGTTCTGATAACCAACCAACTTGAATAACACGAACTCCCTGGTTCGGTCTGAACGCCCGTCCGGGTTTGTTCGCGTCACGAACCAGGAGGGATCAATGGACCGTGCTCTATTGACGCTGGTTGTCTCGCTGTTCACCCCGAGTCTTGCACGGGCGGACGTGCTGCCCGGTATACCTCTCCCGAGGGTCATTCTGATCGACCACACGATTTCCACAGACAAGAAATACCCTGAGTATCTCTTCTTCCTGATTGCTGATGGCACGCAGCCCATTGCAGTGAAGCTCGATCCAGAGACACCCATCGAATACCGCGGAACCCTCAACGACCCAGACCGGGTCTTTGTCGCGGTGCCGAGAGAGTCGAGGCTAAAATACCCCACACCGAAAGAATTCGAGGAGGCAATCACCTCCTTCCAGGTCGAGGGAATCGTGAGGTCGAAGCAACCCCTGGTTGTGCGGTTCCTGGTGCGACGTTCCGATCATCGCTCCATGATTTTCAGGGAACACAGGGTGGAGAGCATCGACGTGACGGAGGGCATCGTCGTTGTCACGAAAGATGTGCCATCGAAAACACCGGTGACGCGGAAGAAAGAGGTGAGCCCCAAAAAGGACACGGATCCGAAGAACGACGCCGCAGTGAAGGAATTGGATCGCGAAACCACTTCAAGTGAGAGTGTTTCCCCCACGCCAGAAAGTGGCTGGATCGCTGGCCTGGCTGGATCACTGGCGGTGTTGCTCGGAGGAGTGTGGCTCGTCCGACGCGTACGCGGGAAGAACTCCACACATTGTGCAGATTCGTGACCACCGCAACGGTCCGCTGCGACGGACTGGCGCGGATCGCGAAAACAGACTTCCCACAGCCTCGAATCCCTCGAAAGCCGATGTTGTGCCGGGGAGTATCAGCAGCGTTTTGAAGTAGGGCTACTTTCACGGGGTGGCCTGGCCGACCCTTCCGCAGAGAAGTCTTGTTCGGGGTGACGGACAACCCGCGTCGAGCCACGTTGTCGGGGGATGTCAGGAATACTTTCCCTCCTGATGATGGGTTCGGCGGCGGGTTGTTCAGTTCCCTGGTATCAGCACCATCCACACCAGGAGAACACAACCCGTGAATACCGCACCTTTCTTCACCCGAGTCGTCACAGCCGTCTTCGTGGCCCTCGCTTTCTCAACTCCCGCGTTTGCGCAGCCCAGCACGGCACCGGAGCCCAAAGCCCGTGCGATTCACACCCGCACCGAGGACGTGATCTACGGTCGCCGGGATGGGCTTGCCCTGACAATGGATGTCTTCACCCCCGCAGGGAAACCCAACGGGGCTGGGGTCATCATTTGCGTGTCGGCGAAATTTCGTTCGGGCCGTGAACTGCTCGAGATGTTCCGTTCGGCAGCCACGCCGTTCCTCGATCGCGGCTACATGGTCTTCGCGGTGATGCACAGCAGCCAGCCGAAGTACACCGTTGCCGATGCGATCGAGGATGTGAATCGCTCCGTGCGATACATCCGCGCCAACGCCAAGAAATATGGCATCGACCCGAACAAACTCGGCATCGCCGGTGCGTCATCGGGCGGCCACCTGTCACTCATGTTGGGCTGCACGGGCAAGGCCGGCGATCCGGAGGCCAGTGATCCCGTGGATCGAGAATCGTCGAAGGTTGCCGCCGTGGCGTGCTTCTTCCCGCCGACTGACTTCGTGGTTCTCGAAGGTCAGTGCACAAAGGAGTTTGCCGCGTGTTTCGATTTCCGCGAGATGGACCCGACCAGCGGAAAGTTCGTGCCCGTGTCAGCAGAACGTCGTCGTCAGATCGGGGAGGAAGTATCGCCGATCATGCACGTGACGAAGGGTTCCGCGCCGACGCTCATCATCCACGGGGATCAGGACAAGCTCGTGCCGATCGAGCAGTCGAAAAGCGTGATCGCCAAGTATAGCGAGTGCGGCGTCGAGTGCGAGTTGGTGGTGAAACAGGGGAAGGGACATGGCTGGTTCGGCATCGACAAGGATCTGCCCACGCTTGCTGACTGGTTTGACAAGCACATCCTCGACCAGAAGTAATCGCGTCGAAAACCCTGGACCAACTTTGGTCCGGGGTCAGTTCGCGGAGAGCATCGAACCTGTTTCCACGCTTCTCGTCGAAGGGGCCACCGATGTCGAACCCGAAATACTTGCGTTGTGCTTGCTGTGGTATCCCCGTTCCCGTTGCCTGGGACGGTATCAGCTTGAGCGCAACGTGTCCGCGAACTCGCCGAGTTCTGCGAGTGAAGGCGCCCGACGTTCCTCTCACTCCCCGGCGGAAGCCCCAACCATCGCGCGGGACTTCGCCGACCTCGCACCCCATGAAACCGAAGGGGCATCCGACAGCAACCTCGTCCCGGCTTGCCCCTTTAGTCAGCAAACGAAGCACACCCGAAGTTCCGTGCACTGCGGATCGGTCTCTGGTGTTGATGTGCTCGCCCCGCAAACTGTGGTTGATCGCCGGGGTTCTCCTCGCGGCCTTCTTCGTGGCCGGAATCGCGTCCGGATTGGTGGTTAGCGCCACCAATCGGAAACGCGAGGAAGCTCTCGCTCGCCGAATGAGCGCGGCGGAACTCCCTTCGCTCGCTCAGCAAGCCAAACCAACGAAAACCGAACTCGTACTTGCCGCTCCTCGAACCGAACTTCCAGTTCGTTTGCCCCTCGCTGCCATCGCCCCGGCTCCGATGCCACGCGAAGTCAGTGACCTGCTTGCCGACGTGTCGCCTGCACCGCGGCCGGTCGAACTGGCTGTGGCCCCGGAGCCGAAGGCGGTTGTCGCGGCGGAACTCAGGCCGATTGAGGCGCTGGCACCAGTTCAGCCTGTGGATCGATGCAAGACATTCGACACCAAAGTTCGGTTTCACCCGACAATTGTGGAAGCGAAGGATCAGGCGAAGAAATCGAAGAAGCTGGTGTTTGTGCTGCACATCTCTGGTGATTTCGACGACCCTGGATTCACCTGAAACAACGCGCAAGCCCTCCGTGTGGGGGCATTGTCGGACGAGACCGTGGGCAAGTTTATCGGTGAGAATTTCGAGGCGACGCACCAGAAAGTTGGGACGTTCCAGATCGTGTCCGGAGCGAAACAGGGTGGAAACGTGGCGAGCTACTTCTGCCTGGAAGACGGGACCGTTGTTCACGCGGTGGCCGGGCCGCTCGATGCCAAGGCGTTCCTGAAGGAGGCAAAGTGGGCAATGGATGTGCAGCGATTGGCGCTGAACGACGTGAGCAAGGACATGGCGCGGTATCGGGCCGTGATCCGCAAGGCGCACCTGGAACGCCTTGCAGCGGATCACGGGTTCAAGCCGCAGCCGAACACGTTGCCGCGGATCTTTGTCGGCCCACCGATACTGACCAACAACCCGCTTCGCAAAGCCGCAGGCGGGCTCAACAGGCAGGGCCAGGTTCATCTGTTGCTGGCCCACTCCCCGCTGCCGAAGCTCTCGGAACTCTATCCCATCGTGTTCGAGGATATTCTGCAGGAGAAGACCTCGACGTTGCCCGTGAGGGTCCGGTGATCTCGTGGTGCCGAGGAATCCGCACAGGAGTCATTCCGCCCGGCAGGCTGGGTCCGCAACTTTGCTTGCCGTTGGTCGTTTCCACATGGAAACGACCCTGCCGTTCTGCTCTCACTACGCGAGGATCATCATGGCACGCTTGATGTTGCTGGTCAGCCTCATTCTGATTGGCGGTTGTTCACGCCCGGCACGCACGACACCCTCGATTGCGGTGCTACCAGTAACATCCGCAAAAGAACTCGGCGGAGATCGTCCGAAGGTCGATCCACCAAAGGAAGAGCCACCACTGGTTCTCGACACCGAAGACCAGGCGGTCGCATTCTTCGTGAAACTGGGTGGGAAAGTCACCCGCGACGAACAGAAAATCGGCAACCCAGTCGTCAGTGCGGACCTGGGCAGCGTCACGATGACGGACGCGGGGATGAAAGGATTGGCTCGCCTCACCAACCTCACCAAGCTCCGGTTGGACGGCAATCAGGTGACAGACGCGCAGTTCGAGGAACTCGCCAAGTTGCACAACCTCACCGAACTCTACCTGCGCGCCACCAAACTGACAGACACCGTGGTGAAAGAGTTGGCCGCACTCCCCAAACTCACCTCGCTGTTCCTGGATGGTGGCACGGTCACGGACGCGGCCTGGGGGGAATTCGCAAGATTCAAACACTTGACGGTGCTGACTCTGAGTGGCAGCAATCTGACAAATGTGGGTGTGAAGGAGATCGCCAGACTCAAGGGCATCACCTCACTCACCCTGTTCTGGTGTGACCTCATCACTGCGATGGGGGTGAAGGAACTCGCCGGACTCACGAATCTGACTTCATTCCACTTGTATCTTTCAGGCGTGACGGACGCGGGGTTAAAGGAACTTGCAACACTCACCAAAATCACGGCACTGTTTCTCACCGACACCAAGGTAACGGATGCGGGGTGGAAGGAACTGCTGGCGCTCAAGAATCTCAAGTCACTCGCCGTACTCGACAAGAACGTGACGGATTCAAGCGTGAAGGAGATCGCCAAACTGAACCACCTCACGAACCTGTATCTGGGCGACGCCCAGGTCACGGATGCAGGATGGAAAGAACTTGCTGCACTCACCAACCTCACGGTCCTGGGAGTGTACGGGACCGAGCTGAAACCCGCGGACCTCATGGAACTCGCGAAACTGAGCCACCTCATGGAACTTTACCTGGCCCACACCAAGGTGACGGACGCGGGGTTCAAGGAACTCCAGAAGGCGTTGCCGAAGTGCAAGTGTTCGCTTGAACCCGGCGCGCTACTCGACTCGTGTTTCCCCGTAACTTCATCATTCAAATGACGCTAGAAATTGTTGCGTGCCAGACTGGAAGTGGGCAGGAACGCCGAGGTGGAACCGGGGAGTCCGTCAGGCAGGTGTGGTGTTGGTGTGGCCGAGCCGAAATCCATAACAGGAGGTAATCGTGGGGCTGTTCGACAGGTTCCGCCGCAAACAAGAACCCGAGCAATCGCCGCCGCCGCCGGCGATCCCTGCCCAGCCAGCGGTTCCTGCAATGAGCGGCGATCACGAACTCTGCAAGATTATGCTCGGGGGCAATGCCGAGGCGCTGGCCTTCCAGATGCGGATCGCTGCACTTCAGTCCGCTTTGAAGGACGACCAACTCTCCACCCTGCTTGCCAAAGGCGGCGAGATGGCGACGGTGCAGTTGTCGGAACTGTTTCGGTCTCGGGGAGACGGTGCTGTCTGATGTGACTCTTTCGCTTGCCTGCCATCGTTTCCCATTTGGTGGCTCGTCGGTGTAGCTTCTCGGCGGTCCAGTTTTCGGGGTCCAGCGGGGTCTTGGGCTACTGTTGGCTGTCGTGCTGTGCGGCGGGTGGGCGGTCGGGTATAGCCTCGGTCGGTTACTCGGCTGGCCGATGTTCCGCAACGGGGGCAATGACCGCGCTCGGAAGTCGTCAGAAGCGTTGGCTCACTTGTCGCGAGTCACCGAGAGAAACAAGCTGCCGCTGGTCCAATGCCCCCAATGCGGCGCCGAACTGCCAGCGACCCAAGATGGGTTCTGCCCCGCGTGCCGGACTCCGCTTGATGAAGCAACGAGCGGCGCGGTGCCCCTGGATGTGGCACCGGCACCCATGATTCCACCCGTGCCCGATCAGCCGACACCGACCGGCCCGACCACGGCGGAAGCAGCTCGGAGCGAGGCGGTTCGTCAGTGGCACGCGGAATTGCGGCACCTCACGCCCCGTGCCGTGGTCACGCCAGCCATAGTGGCGATCAACGTCTTCGTGTTCGTCGCGATGGCTGCTGCAGGTATCAACCCGTTCGATCCACCGCTTGAGACTCTCACGGCCTGGGGGGCGAACACCGGTCCGTCCACATTCACAGGGGAGTGGTGGCGCCTCCTTACGTGCGCGTTCCTCCACGTTGGCATCGGCCACCTGGCGTTCAACATGCTTTGCCTGTTCGGGGTCGGGATGGTCACCGAGTGAATGGTCGGTAGTCCCGGGTTCCTGCTGATGTACCTGCTCGCCGCGATCGCCGGGAGCCTTGTGAGCATCGCGTGGTCACCCGCGGCCGTCAGCGTCGGGGCTTCCGGGGCCGTGTTCGGGGTGTTCGGAGCGTTCTTCGGGGCCTGCGCCCGAGCGAGCGACACCATACCGAAACTGGCCCTGGATGCCAGCCGTGCCAACATGGGGAAACTCCTCGTGATCAACCTCGTGTTCGGCTTGTTTGTCCCCAACATCGATGTCGCAGCCCATGTCGGGGGTCTGATCTGTGGGTTCGCGTGTGGGCTCCTGCTCGGGCATCCGCTTCGCCCGGAAGCCACTCGCTGGCGGCTGCCCCGAACCTTGCTCCTTGCGGCACTCTCGGTTCCGGTTGTTTGGCTGGGCTTCGTGGCTGCCGAGTCGCGGGCGGTCAGGACCATCCACGCGGTCGACGAACTCAAGAGGATCGGTGCGGACGAGGAGCGGGTGTTGAAAGTCTACAACGACGCGCTCCTTCGGGCCGAACAGGGCGTATTGGACGATGCAGGATTCCTCGTCATCCTGGATCAAGACGTGCGAGCTCCGTGGGATGACATCCGGAAGAGGTTCAACAAACTCAAGGGTGCGTCTGGCCTCGACGCGCACCGAATGCAGCAGATCGGGAACTACATCGACGCTCGCGACGAGGCGTTCGAGTTACTCCGCAAGGCGATCACAACGGGAGATCAAGCGACGGTGATGCGTTCGCGGGAGAAGATGCTCCAGGCAGACAAGATGGTCGAGGGGATCAAACGGGGTCCGTAGCCCAACGCAGCCGACGAACCGAGCGAGCCGGGCGGACGAATTCTTTCGCGGCATGACGAGACAGTTTGCGATGAGCGAACACAACAACGAGATTGCCGGTCATCAGTTGCTCAGGCAGATCGGTCTCGACGGTGCCGGGGGATTTGGATTCGGCTGTCTCTACGAAGCCGTGGACCGGACCGGCCGTCACGTCGCCCTCAAAGTCGCAAGGGTCAACGCGCTACCCCAGGTCGTAATCAAAGCACACAACCAACACCCCAATCTCGTGGAGTTGCTCGGCTATTGGGTCCTTGACGAGAGCGGACGGATGATCGAATCGGCCCCTCGGGATGCATCCAGGTACGCCGACCAGCCGGGAGTACTTGTGTTCGCCACGCCCTTGAAGCAGAACCCGTTTCTGGAACGGTCCGAGGAAATTGGCCAAGCGGCCATGACCACGCCAGAGTTACTTCGATACTTGGCTTGCCTCTCTGGTGGCATCGACTTCCTGACCGCACCGAAAGTCATCGAGGGCTTAGTTCTACTGTGTCCCGTCTTGATTCGCTGTAAGCGGTTTTGGTCTAATCCCTTCTGGCTCGAACGCCACACTGGGGGAATCCGTCATGGAACGACGATACGAGACGCGGTTGAAGGAG